>JAABUV010000466.1_pt1 | contig 61113 bp, 58 predicted proteins | sample 5559971 | NCBI WGS metagenome assembly JAABUV01 (sample SAMN10711881, study PRJNA513362) | rock metagenome | isolation source: Antarctica rocks | place: Antarctica: Victoria Land, Knobhead nord | collected 2015-12-19 | reverse complement strand
CCTTGTGCCGGTCAGGCCTCGACGCTAAGCGGGTGATCCGGCCTGGTCGTCGTGACCGCGACCGTGTCGCCGAGGGCGTCAACCACGGTGGTGGTGATTGACCCGTCGGCACCTCTCGTCGTGGCCGTGCTGTCGCCTGGCGTGCTTGCGGTCGGTGTCCCGGTCGCAGGCCCGGACGGCTCCGGGGCAATGGCCGGGTGGACGGTAGCGGCGTTGCCGATACCGCTGATGCTTTCGCTCATCGCACGCTCCTCGCTGTTGCCGCCCTACGCGTTGACGCGCAGCACCTGCGCCACTGTGGCTGAACCTGGCGCCCCGCTGCCTGGGGAGTTCGGGCCCGCCGGCGTGGTAGGGCCGAATGCCCACCCCTGGTTCCTGGTCGCGCTCGCGGTCGACGAGGCGGCGAACGTCCATCCTTGGACCGGACGAGCCTTCGGGCAGGAAGACGCGGTGGGACAGAGATGTCCGCGGCAACCGGGTTCCATGGCAGCGCTCCGTCTTGGTGCTGCCGGCATTGTCCTGGAGGCCGGTGAAGGATCGGTTAAACGGGGATGCGCCGGCCGGAGAGGTGCGGCTACCACCCGGGCAGCCCGGCGTCGCTACCTCGGCCGACCCGGCGGGCCCAAGCACCGGACGGCGCTGGCAGGCACCGGAGCGGCAGACTCGCCGATCGCCACGCCAGAGGCATCAGGGGCAGGCCTGGACACCCAAGGCCGGCCGCACTGGGGTTCGTTGCCTGGGCAGCGCCAGCCGGCAGGCGGCAAGGCTGCAGCACCGCTGCGACTGGTCTGCAAGCTGTGTGCGCAGGACATCGCGATGGTGGCGAGCAGGACGGGGTAGGGCAGGGCAGTGCTGCCAACCTTCCGTGACGGCCGAGAGAGAACGGTGTGCCTTCCCTCATCCCAACGTGGCGCAGCCGAGCTAACGCCAGCTCACCAAGCGCAGCAGCGACATGCCTACCTGGGGCCGGGGTATAACTGCCGACGAAACCAGGCGGGTCTCGACCTCCAACGCCGCCAGCGCATCCTCTGCGGCCCCCAGTTGTCCTCGGGCCACAGCTGCGAGGGCCCGCAGCGCGATCGCGAGCTGCTTGTCCAGGCTCGGACCCTCGGGGATTGAGATGCCGGCGGTGAGTGCATCAGCCATGGCAGGGTTCCTTTTTGCGAACGTCCTGCTGCCAAGGCGTAAGGTTTAAAGGTTAACGAAGTCTAAAGGGTCCTGTGTTGGCCTGAACGTATGCCGGAGCCGAAAACAAGAGCTAAACCATTGATAACGTTCAGGCGCTGGCGGAGAGAGTGGGATTCGAACCCACGGTACGCGTTAACGCACACACGCTTTCCAAGCGTGCGCCTTAAACCACTCGGCCATCTCTCCGGCGCGGCGCCGTGAATACCAGCGACGCCGCGCCGTGAAAACCCCGTTCGCCCATGCTTGCGCTCAGGCGTCCATCTTCAGCGCGGCAAGGAAGGCGCTCTGCGGGATCTCCACCTTGCCGAACTGGCGCATGCGCTTCTTGCCCTCCTTCTGCTTGTCGAGCAGCTTGCGCTTGCGGCTGATGTCGCCGCCGTAGCACTTGGCGGTGACGTCCTTGCTCAGCGCGCCGAGCGTCTCGCGGGCGATGATGCGGCCGCCGATCGCCGCCTGGATCGCGATCTTGAACAGCTGGCGCGGGATCAGCTCCTTCAGCTTGGCGCAGATCGAGCGCCCCCGCGCCTCGGCGACGGCGCGGTGGGCGATAAACGACAGGGCGTCCACGGGATCGAGGTTGACCAGGATGGAGATGCGCACCAGGTCGCCTTCCTCGTAGCTGTCCACCGCGTAGTCGAAGGACGCATAGCCGCGGCTGACCGACTTGAGCCGGTCGTAGAAGTCGAACACCACCTCGTTCAGCGGCAGCCGGTAGACCGCCATCGCCCGGTTGCCGACGTAGGTGAGGTCGATCTGCTGGCCGCGCCGCTCCGAGCACAGCGTCAGGATGGAACCGAGGTATTCGTCAGGCACCATGATCGTCGCCTTGATCCAGGGCTCCTCGATGTGCCTGATCTTCATCACGTCGGGCATGTCGGCGGGGTTGTGCATCTCCTCGACCGTGCCGTCGGTGCGGTGGATGCGGTAGACCACGGAGGGCGCGGTCGCGATCAGGTCGAGGTCGAACTCGCGGCTCAGGCGCTCCTGGATGATCTCCAGGTGCAGCAGCCCCAGGAAGCCGCAGCGGAAGCCGAAGCCCAGGGCGGCCGAGGTCTCCGCCTCGTAGTGGAAGCTGGCGTCGTTCAGCCGCAGCTTGCTTAGGCTGTCGCGCAGCTTCTCGAAGTCGTCGGCGTCGACCGGGAACAGGCCGCACCACACCACCGGGATCGACGGCTTGAACCCGGGCAGCGCGGCGGCGGCAGGGCGGCGGTCCTCGGTCAGCGTGTCGCCGACGTTGCAGTCCGCCACCGTCTTGATCGCCGCGGTGATGTAGCCCATCTCGCCCGGCCCCAGATCGCCGGTCGCGACCATCTTCGGGCTGAACACGCCGACCTGCTCGACCAGGTGGGTGCTGCCGCGCGCCATCATGCGGATCTTCATGCCGCGCTTGAGGCGCCCGTCCTTGATCCGCACCAGGATCACCACGCCCAGGTAGGCGTCGTACCAGCTGTCGACCAGCAGCGCCTTGAGAGGCGCGTCGGCGTCGCCGGTCGGCGGCGGCAGGCGGGTGACCAGCGCCTCCAGCACGCCCTCGATGTTCAGCCCGGTCTTGGCCGAGATCAGCACCGCCTCGTCGGCCGGAATGCCGACCACGTCCTCGATCTCCTGTCGCACCTTCTCCGGCTCGGCGGCGGGCAGGTCGACCTTGTTCAGCACCGGCACGATCTCGTGGTGCGCGTCGAGCGCCTGGTACACGTTTGCCAGAGTCTGCGCCTCCACGCCCTGCGAGGCGTCGACGACGAGGAGAGACCCCTCGCACGCGGCGAGCGAGCGGCTGACCTCGTAGGCGAAGTCGACGTGGCCGGGCGTGTCCATCAGGTTGAGCTGGTAGGTCTCGCCGTCATGGGCCTTGTAGGCGAGGCGCACGGTCTGCGCCTTGATGGTGATGCCGCGCTCGCGCTCGATGTCCATGTTGTCGAGCACCTGGTTGGTCATCTCGCGCTCGGTGAGCCCGCCGCAGGCCTGGATCAGCCGGTCGGCCAGCGTCGACTTGCCGTGGTCGATGTGGGCGATGATCGAGAAGTTGCGGATGCGGGACAGCGGGGTGTCGGTCATGGGGGGGAATGTAGGCCGGATCGGGGGGAAAGTCAGGGAGGAAGGGGAGGGCAGGACGCGAGGAGGGCCAGGGTTAGGGAGCAAGGAAGGCTAGGGCGCTGCCCTGGACCCGCAAAGGGCCCGAGGCCCTTTGATCCCATGATTTGGAGGCGATACCGATACAGATGCAGGTCTGGCGGCGCTGCCCCTAGCGGGTCTGGGGCAGAGCCCTGGCTTTCCTCAACTTCACACCACTGCCATCGCCAGCCGCGCCATTGCCGCCGGCACCAGCACGACCCCCACCGCCTCTCCCCCAAGCGCCCAGCACCCCGCCCAGGCCGCAAGCGCCAGCCACCACGCCGCCCGCCGGTCCGCCGACAGCGCCAGCCCGCACGCCACCAGCGCGCTCGCGAGCGCGGACCAGGCGGCGGCGACGGCCGGGTGGGTCATCAGGTCGCGCACGTGCATCAGCCCGGACGCGCCGGCGCCCGGCCACAGGAACGGCTCGACCAGGGCGCGCAGCACGGCGAACGTGCTGCCGAAGCTGGTGTCGAACAGCGTCAGCAGGCCGACCGCCAGCGCGGGCAGGGCGGCCAGGGTCGCGGCCAGCAGGCTGCTCAGCGCCACGACCGCAAGCAGCGCAAGGCGCAGCACGGCGGACGGACGCGGCACGGGGGCGCGCACGGACGCGCCCCGGAGACCGGCGGCCGGCCCCGGCGAGCCTAGGCCCGCAGCACGGCCCCGGTCGCCTTGGCCACCGCCTGCACGACCCGATCCGAGGCGGCCTCGATCTCCGCGTCGGTCAGCGTGCGCTCGCGCGGCTGGAACGTCACCTCGATCGCCAGCGAGACGCGGCCCGCCTCCACCTTGTCGCCGCCGTAGCGGTCGAACAGCGACACCCCGGCGATCAGGCCGCGCTCCGCCCCACGGGCCGCGCGCAGCACCGCCTCCGCCGGCGTGGCCTCGTCGACCAGGAACGCGAAGTCGCGGCGCACCGGCTGGAACGCGGGCAGGTCCGGCGCGCCCTTGCGGCGACGCTTCGGGTCGGGGATGGCGTCGAGCAGCGCCTCGCACCCTGCGGCGGCCCCGTCGAGCGCGAGGGCCTGGCACACGGCGGGGTGCAGCTCGCCGAACCAGCCGAGCACGGTGCGCGGACCCTGGCGCACGGTGCCGGACCGGCCGGGATGGTAGTGCGCCGGCGCGTCCGCGGTGACGCTCAGCGCCTCCATCGGCACCCCCAGCGCGGCGAGCAGCGCCAGCAGGTCCGCCTTCGCCTGCATCGCGCCGGGCGGGCTCTGCGGACCGCTCCAGTGCCGGGCCGGCGTGCCGCTGCGCAGCGCCGCCGCGACCAGGTGCTGCAGGGTGTCGGCGGCGGGACTGGGCGCGCCTCCCGGGAGCACGCCGAAGCCGGGCCCGACCTCGAACAGCGCGGCCTCTGTCATCCCGCGCGCGGCGTTGCGCGCGGCCGCCAGCGCCAGGCTGGCGAGCGGCGTCGGGCGCATCCGGTCCAGGTCCGAGGCGATCGGGTTGAGCAGCCGCAGGCCCTCGTCCGGCGCCCCGAACAGCGCGGCCTCGTGCGATGCCATGAAGCTGAACGACACGCACTCCGAGAGTCCACGCGTGGCGAGGACCCGGCGTGCGAGCGCCGCGCGCATCTGCCGCGGCGTGAGCGCGGGCAGCGGCACCGCCCGCGCGCGCGGCAGCGATACCGGCGGGATGGCGTCCAGCCCGTGCAGCCGCAGCACCTCCTCCAGCAGGTCGCACTCCGCCTCGATCGCGGTGGTGGCGGCCTCGTCGGGGCGGGACTTGCCAGGCGCGGCGACCGGCTCCGCCCCGGGATGCACGCGCGCCGCGACGTCGTTGCGCCAGGGCGGCACCACCACCGTGACCTTCGCCTCGTCGCGGGCCACGGCCGCGAAGCCGAGGCGGTCGAGCAGGGCGACGGCCTCGTCGGCGACGATCTCCGCGCCGCCCAGCCCGGCGACGCGCTCGAAGCGCAGGGTGGCGGTGCGCTGCCAAGCCGGTTCGGCGCCGGCGGAGACGACGTCGCTGGCCTCGCCGCCGCACAGGTCGAGGATCATCCGGGTGGCGGCCTCCAGCGCGGCCGGCGGCAGCGCCTGGTCCAGCCCCCGCTCGAACCGCGCCCGTGCGTCGCTGGCGATCCCGAGCCGACGGCCGGTGAGCGCCACGCGCACCGGGTCGAACAGCGCGCACTCGACGAACACGCTGGTGGTCTCGGCGCTGACGCCGGTGGCCTCGCCGCCCATCACGCCGGCGAGGGACTGCACGCCCACCGCGTCGGCGATCACGCAGTCCCCGGGCTCCAGCGCCCGCTCGCGGCCGTCGAGCGCGCGCAGGGTCTCGCCGGCGCGGGCGGCACGCACGGTCAGGGTGTCGCCCTCCACGCGGTCGGCGTCGAATACGTGCAGCGGCCGGCCAAGGTCGATTGTGAAGAAGTTGGTGATGTCCACCAGCGCCGAGATCGGGCGCAGGCCGACCGAGCGCAGCCGGCGCTGCAGCCACTCCGGGCTCGGCCCGTTGTGCACGCCGCTGATCATGCGCCCGAGCACCCACGGGCACGCCTCGCCCCACTCGTCGCGCCATGCGAGCGGCGTCTGGAACGCGGCCGGCACCGGCTCCGCCGCCCAAGGGCGCAGCGTCCCCAACCCCGCGGCGGCGAGGTCGCGCGCGATGCCGCGCACCGACAGGGCGTCGCCGCGGTTGGGCGTGACGCCAATCTCGATCACCGGGTCGTCGAGCCCGGCCAGCCGCGCGTAGGGCGTCCCCGGCGCCGCATCCCCGCCCAGCTCGATGATGCCGTCATGCTCCTCGCCGAGCCCCAGCTCGCGGGTGGAGACCAGCATCCCCCGGCTGGCGACGCCGCGGATCTCCCCGACCTTGAGCACCGTGCCCGTCGCGGGGATCACGCTCCCGGGCGGAGCGAACACGGTGAGCAGGCCGGAGCGGGCGTTGGGCGCGCCGCACACCACCTGCACCGGCTCGGCGTCGCCGACATCGACGGTGCAGACGCGCAGCCGGTCGGCGTTGGGGTGCTGCACCGCCTCGGCGACGCGCGCCACCCGGAACGGAGCCAGTGCCGCACCGGGGTCCTCGACGCCGTCCACCTCCAGCCCGATCGCGCTGAGCTTCGTGCACAGCGCGTCGAGCGAGGCCTCCGTGTCGAGGTGGGTGCGCAGCCACGACAGGGAGAACCTCATGCGCCGACCCCCCCGCTGGCGACGCCTTCGTGCAGGCTCGCCGGCGCCAGCGGGTTGAAGCCGTAGTGCCGCAGCCACCGTGCGTCGCTCTCGTAGAACGGCCGCAGGTCCGGGATGCCGTGCTTGAGCATGGTGACGCGCTCGATGCCCATGCCGAACGCGAACCCCTGCCACTCGCGGGGATCGATGCCGCAGTTGGCCAGCACGCGCGGGTGGACCATGCCGCTGCCCAGGATCTCCAGCCAGTCGCCGCCCGCGCCGATCTCTCCGGTCCTGCGGTTCCAGCCGATGTCGACCTCCATCGACGGCTCGGTGAACGGGAAGTAGCTCGCCCGGAACCGAACCGGCAGCCCCGACAGTCCGAAGAACGCGCGCAGGAAGTCGGTCAGGCACCCCTTGAGGTGTCCCAGCGTGATGTCGCGGTCGAGCACCAGCCCCTCGACCTGGTGGAACATCGGGCTGTGCGTGGCGTCGTGATCCGCGCGGTACGTCCGCCCAGGCACGATCACCCGGATCGGCGGCTCCTGTGCCAGCATGGTGCGGACCTGCACCGGGCTGGTGTGGGTGCGCAGCATCCGCGGCGGGGCGTTGTCCAGCGCCGGCAGGGAGCCCGGCGCCGCAGGCAAATAGAACGTGTCGTGGTCGGCGCGCGCCGGGTGGTGCTCGGGGATGTTGAGCGCGGAGAAGTTGTTCCAGTCGCTCTCCACGTCCGGCCCCTCGGCCAGAGCGAACCCCATCGCCCCGAAGATCGCCGCCATCTCCTCCATTGTCCGGGTGATCGGATGGATCAGGCCGGACGTTCCCGGCAGCGGCGGCAGCGTCACGTCCATGCGCTCGCCCCGCAGCCTCGCGTCGAGCGCGCCAGCCTCCAGCGTGGTGCGGCGGGCCTCGATCGCGGCCACGAGCTGCTCCTTGGCACGGTTCAGCGCGGCGCCGCGGTCGCGACGTTCCTCCGGGGTGGCGCGGCCCAACTCCTTGAGCAGCCCGGTGAGGCGTCCGGACTTGCCGAGCGTGGCCACGCGCACGGCGTCCCAGGCGCGCAGGTCGGCGGCGGAGGCCAGGGCGGCATCGGTGTCGGCGATCAGAGCGGCGAGGTCGTCTTGCATGGAGGACTCCGGGAAGGGCCGGCAGGGAAGCAAGGGACAGCGAGCAAGACCAGAGGCTCTGCCTCTGGACTCCGCCAAAGGCGAGCCTTTGGAAACCTCGACTTCAGGCCGGCGGCGCGACCCGCCTTTCCTTATGTGTGCAGGGCTGGGGGCGTCTGCCCCCAGCGGGTCCAGGGCAGAGCCCCGGCCTTGCTTTGGAGCGCCGAACGACAAAGGGCCGCCCCCTGCGGGACGGCCCTGGCCTTCAGTGGACGGGAACCGCCTACGCCGCGGCCGGGACCTCGGCCGCAGGTTCGTTGGCGTTGGCCGCCATCGTCGCCTGCACCGCGCGCACGATCTCGGAGAACGACGCCGGGTCGTCGTAGGCGATCGCCGCAAGAACCTTGCGGTCCATCTCGATGCCGGTGGCCTGCAGCGCGTGGATGAAGCGGCTGTAGGTGATGCCGTGCTCGCGCACCGCGGCGTTGATGCGCTGAATCCACAGCGCGCGGAACTCGCGCTTCTTCACCCTACGGTCGCGGTAGGCGTACTGGAGCGACTTCTCGAGCCGCTCGATCGCAATCCGGTAGTTCGTCGACGAGCGGCCGACGAAGCCCTTGGACTGCTTGAGGACCTTCTTGTGACGGGCGTGGGTCGTGGTGCCCCGTTTGACGCGTGCCATTCTCTAACTTCCTCACCGCAGCCCGTAGGGCGCCCACTGCTTCACCGTCTTGCCGTCCATCTCGGTCAGCGTCTGGGAGCCGCGGTTGGTGCGCTTCATCTTCTGCGGGCGGTTGATCAGGCCATGGCGCTTGTTGCCGGGGCCGGCCAGCACCTTGCCGGTCGCGGTGATCTTGAACCGCTTCTTGACCGACGACTTGGTCTTCATCTTGGGCATTTTGAACTCCTCTGTGCGGGCCCTGCGAAGCGCAGGCGTCGCGGCCGGGCATGCCCGTTCCAGGCCCGGCGCGCAGACAGGCGCGCGGTATAGCGCGGGCCAAGCAAAGCAGGCAAGGCTGGGCGCCGCCCAGACCCGCCAGGGGCGAGCCGCCCCTGGACCGGCGTTCTTGGAGACTCCGTCCGCGCCTTGGGAGGGAGCAGGCTTGTTCCCCGGTGCCGCACGGTGTTTTGGACAGCTCCGATCTCAGCCTTGCTTCGGGCGCCCTTCCTTGCGCGCCTGCACGTCCCTAGTAAGGCGCATGGGCGTTCCCTTCACCAAGATGCATGGCTGCGGCAACGACTTCGTCGTGCTCGACGAGCGTCACGGGCCGCTTGCGCTCACGCCGCGGCAGGCGATGGCGCTGTGCGACCGGCGGCGGGGGATCGGCTGCGACCAGCTCGTGAGCCTGGAGCGCGTGCCCGGTCTGGCGCCGACGGGCCGGGCCGCGGTGTTCATGCGCATCCACAACCCCGACGGCAGCGAGGCCGGGGCGTGCGGCAACGCCACGCGCTGCGTCGCCGCGCTCATCGGGGCGGAGACGGGCCTGGACAGGGTGTTGGTGCACACCGTGTCGGGGGCGCTGGCGTCGGAGCGTCTGCCGGACGGGCGGGTCAGGGTGGACATGGGCGCGCCTCGGCTCGGCTGGCGCGACGTGCCGCTGGCGCGCGAGGCGGACACGCTGCACCTGCCGCTGGCGGGCGACCCGGCTGGCCTGGGCATGGGCAACCCGCACGCGACATTCTTCGTGGCCGACGCGGACGCGGTGGCGGCCAGGGGCGCCGCGCTGGAAGGCGACGCGCTGTTCCCGCAGCGGGCCAACATCGGCTTCGCCGAGATCCTGGGGCCGGAGCGGATCAGGCTGCGGGTGTGGGAGCGGGGCGCGGGGCTGACGCTGGCCTGCGGGTCGGGGGCGTGCGCGGCGCTGGTGAACGCGGCGCGGCGCGGGCTGACCGGGCGACGCGCCGAGGTGGTGATGGATGGCGGGACGCTGGAGATCGAGTGGCGTGACGACGGGCGCGTGTGGATGACCGGCCCGGTGGCGACCTCGTTCGCCGGCGAGCTGGACCCGTCCTTCTTCCAGGATGGGATGCAAGGGCCGCCGGCCCTTGCCGGGTCCGGGCAGAGCCCGGCCTTGCTGGCTGCCCTCGATGGCTGAGCTTCTCACCTTCGGCTGCCGGCTGAACACCTACGAGAGCGAGGTGATGCGGAGCCATGCCGCGGCGCTGTCCGACACGATCATCGTCAACACCTGCGCGGTGACGTCGGAGGCGGAGCGCCAGGCGCGCCAGGCGATCCGCAGGGCGCACCGCGAGCGCCCCGACGCGCACATCGTGGTGACGGGGTGCGCGGCGCAGATCGCGCCCGAGGCCTGGGCGACGCTGCCCGGGGTGAGCCGGGTGCTGGGCAACGTCGAGAAGCTGCGCCCCGAGAGCTGGGCCGAGGGTGCGGCCGGCGGGGTCGCGGACATCGCGGCGGTGCGCGAGACGGCGTCGCATTTGGTCACCGGATTCGTCGGGCGGGCGCGGGCGTTCGTGCAGGTGCAGCAGGGCTGTGACCACCACTGCACGTTCTGCATCATCCCGCAGGGGCGCGGGCCGAACCGGTCGGTGGCGATCGGGCGCATCGTGGAGCAGGTGCGCACGCTGGTGGCGGCGGGCTACCGCGAGGTGGTGCTGACCGGGGTGGACATCACCTCGTATGGCCCGGACCTGCCGGGGCGCCCGAGCCTGGGACAGATTGCGCGGCGGCTGCTGGCGCTGGTGCCGGAGCTGGAGCGGCTGCGGCTGTCCTCGCTCGACCCGGCGTCAATCGACGACGATCTGTGGCGGCTGATCGCCGAGGAGCCGCGGCTGATGCCGCATCTGCACCTGTCGCTGCAGGCGGCGTCGGACCTGGTGCTGAAGCGGATGCGGCGCCGGCACTCCAGGGCCGAGGCGGGCGAGGTGATCGCGCGGGCGCGGCGCCTGCGCCCGGGGATCGCGGTCGGCGCCGACCTGATCGCAGGGTTCCCGACCGAGGACGAGGCGCTGTTCGCGGACACGCTCGGCTTCGTCGACGAGCACGCGATCCCCTATGTCCACGTGTTCCCGTACAGCGAGCGGCCGGGCACGCCGGCGGCGCGGATGCCTGCGGTCGCGGTGCCGGTGCGGCGCGAGCGTGCGGCGCGGCTGCGGGCTGCGGGCGGGCGGCACGCGGCGGCGTTCCACGGCTCGCTGGTCGGGCGCGAGGTCGCGGTGCTGGCGGAGTCGGAGACGCGCGGGCACTCGGAGCATTTCGCCCCGGTTCGCTTCGCCGATGCGTCCGGGGTTGGCGGCCGGGGTAGTGATGGCCGCGAGAAGGCCGCCGCTACCCCGACTGGCCCTGCTTCGGGCGGCTCCGCCCTGCCGGGTGTCGTTCCCCTGGTCGCCGTGCCCTTGGGCGATGGTCGGCCGGGTACGGGGCAGGCCGGGCTGGTGCTGCGGGCGAGGGTGGTGGCCGCGGACGCGGCCGGGCTGTGGGCGGAGCGGGTCTGATGGCGCTGGGATTCCTCAATCGGCTCAAGGCCGGGCTGTCGCGCACCACGGAAAAGCTTGGCGGCGGGGTCTCGGCGGTGTTCGACCGGCGCAAGCTCGACGACGCGGGCCTGGAGGAGCTGGAGGAGCTGCTGATCGCCGCCGACCTCGGGCCGGCGGCGGCAGCCAGGGTGATCGCCGCGTTCCGCGGCTCGCGGTTCGGCAGCGAGGTCACCGCGGCGGAGATCAAGCGCTCGCTCGCCGAGGAGATCGCGGCGATCCTCGTCCCGGTGGCGCGGCCGCTGGAGCTGGACCGGGCGCGGCGGCCGCACGTCGTGCTGTGCGTCGGCGTGAACGGCGTGGGCAAGACCACCACGCTGGGCAAGATGGCGCAGCAGTACCGTGACGAGGGCCTGACCGCGGTGCTGGTGGCGGGCGACACGTTCCGCGCGGCGGCGGTGGAGCAGCTCCAGGTGTGGGGCCAGCGCACCGGCACCGCGGTGGTCTCGGGGCCGCCCAACTCCGACGCGGCGGGTCTGGCGTTCGACGCGCTGAAGCGGGCGCAGGCGCAGGGCGCGGACGTGCTGCTGATCGACACGGCGGGGCGGCTGCACAACCGCGCCGAGCTGATGGCGGAGCTGCAGAAGATGATCCGGGTGCTGCGCAAGCAGGATGCGAGTGCGCCGCACTCGGTGCTGCTGGTGCTCGACGCGACCACCGGCCAGAACGCGGTGCAACAGGTGCGGGTGTTCAAGGAGATGGTCGACGTGACCGGGCTCGTGGTCACCAAGCTCGACGGCAGCGCGCGCGGCGGCATCGTGGTGGCGCTGGCCGAGGAGTTCGGCCTGCCGATCCACGCGGTGGGCGTGGGCGAGCAGGTGGCCGACCTCAGGCCGTTCGCGGCGATGGATTTCGCGCGGGGGCTGGTGGGGGGCTAGACGCCCTGCCGATTAGGCGGCGCGTGGCCGGCCGGGGTCAGCGCCTGGCGGCCCGGCCGGCGAAGCCGCGTCCCGGAGGGACGAACCCCCGCGCGTCGGGTGCGCGGGGGTTCGGACCAAGCCTAGAGCCCGACGACGGGGTGGGTGACGCGCGTCGGCGTGGCGTTGCCACGGGTTCTTCGAGGCGGCATCGTCGCGCTCCACAGGCACCATCCCGCGCGTCGTGCCCGTGTAGGCGGGCGACGACCGCATGCGGGTCGCGATGTCGACGGTGACGCGCGAACCCGCCCGTCCTAGGCTGCGGGTTCGGACCGCCATGTGCCCTGCGGGCGTGCCAGCCTCGCGCTGGACCACCCCGCCCTGGCGTGCCGTGCCGTCGTCCCACTCGCGCGGCCAGGGCCAGGCCGCGCATCGGAGCATCGAGATGTCGGAACCAGGGTTCGCTGCCTCCACCGATCCGCGCTGCGCGGAGGTCGTCGCGATCTTCAGCCGCGAGGTCGGGGTGGCGCCGGGTCTGCTCCGGCCCGAGGCGACGCTGGACGCGCTGGAGATCGCCTCGCTGGACATCGTGCAGGCGATCTTCGCGCTGGAGGAACGCTTCGACGTGCAGATTCCCGTGGTGCCGGATCGGGCGGGATCGGAGTTCACCACGGTGGGCCAGCTCCTCGACCACGTGATGGCGACGCTCGATCGGACCGGCCGCCGGCCAGGAGCGCAGGGCACGGCCGACACGCATCCGGAGCCGGAGACGCCGGCCTCCGCGGCGAACGGGCCGGGACTCTCGACAGGCGGGGACGCCGGGACAGACAGCGGGGCATGAGCCGGCGGCGGGTCGCGGTCACCGGACTTGGAATGATCTGTGCCAACGGCGCCGACGTCGCGACGGTCTGGCCCGCGCTGCTGGCCGGACGCTGCGGCACCGGGCCGATCACCACGATCGACACCGCCCGGATCGGCGCGCGCACCGCAGGGGAGGTGCGCGACTTCGACCCACTGGCGCATTTCGGGCACAAGCGGGTCGCCATGCTCGACCGGGCGGCGCAGTTCGCGGTGGTGGCCGCGCGCGAGGCGATGGCCGATGCCGGGCTGGCAACGCTGCCGCCGGGTGCGGCATCGGAGCGCGCGGGGGCGATCCTGGGCGGGCCGGTGGGGCAGGTGACCAACGACGCCGGCTACGCACAGTTCTACGGCTCCGGCAGCAACCGCGTGCACCCGTTCACCGTGCCGCGCCTGATGCCCAGCGCCTCGGCGAGCCAGGTGTCGGCGGATCTGGGACTGCGCGGCCCGTCCTATGCGGTGGCGTCGGCCTGCGCCTCGGCGGCGCACGCGATCGGGCAGGCGTTCCATGCGGTGGCGAGCGGGATGCTGGACCTGGCCGTCGCGGGCGGCAGCGACGCGCCGCTGGCGCCGGGAGTGATCCGGGCCTGGGAGTCGCTGCGGGTGCTGAGCCCCGACGTGTGCCGTCCGTTCTCCCGCGACCGCGCCGGCCTGGTGCTCGGCGAGGGCGCGGGGATGCTGGTGCTGGAACCGTGGGACCTGGCGGTGGCGCGGGGCGCGCGCATCCATGGCGAGGTCGCGGGCATCGGCATGAGCGCGGATGCCGCCGACCTCACCGCGCCTGACACGGACGGCGCCGCGCGGGCGATGCGGGCGGCGCTGGCGGACGCGGGCGAGGACGCGGACGCGGTGGGCTACGTCAACGCGCACGGCACCGGGACGCGGCTGAACGACCTCACGGAGACCGAGGCGCTGCGCCGGGTGTTCGGGGCGCGGCTGCCGGACATCCCGGTGTCGTCCGTCAAGTCGATGCTCGGGCACACGCTGTGCGCCGGTGGCGGGATCGAGGCGGTGGCGACGATCCTGGCGCTGCGCGACGGCGTGCTGCCGCCGACCGCGAACTTTCGCGAGGCGGACCCGGAGTGCGCGCTGGATTGCATCCCCGACGGCGCACGGCGGACGCGGGCGCGACTGGCGCTGAGCAACTCGTTCGCGTTCGGGGGGCTGAACGCGGTGCTGGCGCTGCGGCGGGCATAGCCGGGCAGCAAGCAAGGTCGAGGCTCTGCCTTGAACTCCGCCAAAGGCGAGCCTTTGGAATCCGCTTTCTGAGGGAAGGGTTTTTAAAAACCTCCCATGCTTGAAGGCTGGCCTTTGGCGGGTCCGGGCGGAGCTGCCCAAAGGTTCCGATGGTCCGCTTGGGCCACTGGAACGGGCAGCGGAGGGAGAGCCCGGCCTTGCTTACAGCCCGCCTGTCCCGGCATGGCTGTATGAGTCCGGTATCGGACTTCCACGGAGGCGCATTTCCTGATGGCTGTCGCCCACATCAACCGCATCGCCATTGCGGTGCCACCCCACGACGTGCACGAGGCATTCGTGGCGCTGGCGCGCACCTTGCTGCCCGACGAGCGCAGCCGCACGGTGTTCGAGCGCATGGCGGAGCGTTCCGGCATCGCGCACCGCTACGCCGTGCTGCAGGCCGGGCGGGTGGAGCGGGGCGAGGTGGACAGCGCCGGGTTCTACCGTCGCGGCGCGTTCCCCTCCACGGCGGCGCGGATGCGGCTGTACGAGGAGGCGGCACCGGCGCTGGCGGCCGAGGCGGTGGCGCGGCTCGGCGTCGATCTCGGCAGCGTGACGCATCTGGTGGCGGCGTCGTGCACCGGCTTCAGCGCGCCGGGGCTGGACCTGCAGATCGCGCGCCGGCTCGGGCTGCGCGCCGACGTGGAGCGCACGCTGATCGGGTTCATGGGGTGCTCGGCGGCGGTGCCGGCGCTGCGGGCGGCGCGCCACATCGTGCGCTCGGAGCCGGACGCGAGGGTGCTGGTGGTGTGCTGCGAGCTGTCCTCGCTGCACCTGCAGGAGAGCGCCGCGCTGGAGGAGGTGCTGTCGTTCCTGCTGTTCGCGGACGGCTGCGCGGCGGCGCTGGTCACGGCGGAGCCCGCGGGCCTGGCGCTGGAGGATTTCCGCAACACGGTGATCCCGGACAGCGCGGGGTTCATCACCTGGCACGTCGGCGACACCGGGTTCGAGATGCACCTGTCGGGCAAGGTGCCGGGCCGCATCGCCGCGGTGCTGCGCGACGAGGCCGAACGCGGCGGCGCGGACACCTTGCTGCGTGGCGTGCCGGCATCGGCGTTCAGGCTGTGGGCGGTGCACGCCGGCGGGCGCACGGTGCTCGATGCGGTGGAGCAGGGTCTGGAGCTGGCCGACGGCGCGCTGCGGCAGTCGCGCGGGGTGCTGCGCGACTTCGGCAACATGAGCTCGGCGACGGTGCTGTTCGTGCTGGAGCGCATCCTGCGCGAGACGTCGCCGGCGGGGACGCCGGGCCTCGCGCTGGCGTTCGGGCCAGGGATGGTCGCGGAAAGCTTTCGGTTCCGGGCGGCATGAGGGCGGCGGCAGGATCGGCCGCCTGCGCCGGGTTGCAGCCCGGGAACGGGACATCGGAGCCCGCGGCCAGCCTCGCGGAGGCGCCCCGGAAGCCAGGAGGCCTGCGGACCCTTTCCTCGAGACACGGACCCGACCGCCGTGCCTGCTGCTGCAGGCAGAGGCCTCGGCTCCGCTCCCTGCCTGCGGTGCCCGGGGTTGGCTGTCGGATTGCTGGTGTGGCCTCGGCATCGGGGCTGGTCCTGTGAGCGCATCGCCTGATTTCCGCAGCCGGAGCCCGGCGACCGAGCTGATGGACACCGAGACGGTGGACACGGAGGATTTTCGCCGCTGCCTCGCCGACCTCGCCACGGTGAACCGGGTGACGCTGGCGCATCGGCCGACGCTGGGGTTCCTGCGGCGTGCGGTGCGTCGGCATCCGCCGGGACCGGAGGGCATCCGGGTGCTCGACGTGGCATATGGGCATGGCGACATGACGCGCGCGATCCGGCGGTGGTGCGACCGACGCGGCATCGCGGCGGCGCTGTCGGGCATCGATCTGAACCCGTACAGCGCGGTGGCGGCGCGGGCGGCGACACCGGAGTCGATGCGCATCGACTACCGGACCGGTGACGTGTTCGACCATGTGCCGGACCCGCGGCCGGACTACGTGGTCAGCTCGCTGTTCACCCACCACCTCTCGGACGCGGAGGTGGTGCGCTTCGTGCAGTGGATGGAGCGCACGGCGCGGCGCGGCTGGTTCGTCAACGACCTGCACCGCCACCGTCTGCCATACGAGGGGTTTCGCCTGCTGTCGCGCGCCATGCGGTGGCACCGCTTCGTGCAGCACGACGGGCCGGTATCGATCACCCGGGCGTTCGTGCCGCAAGACTGGACGCGGCTGCTGGCCCAGGCGGGGGTGAAGGCCGAGGTCAGGCGGGTGCTGCCGTGGCGGCTGTGCGTGGCGCGGCTGCGGTGATCGCGATCGCGGGGGCGGGCCCGGCCGGGGCGGCGGCGGCGATCCTGCTGGCCCGGGGCGGGCACGAGGTCACTCTGGTCGAGCGCGACCGGGTGGCGGGCCACAAGATGTGCGGCGAGTTCATCAGCCGCGAGGCGGTGGTCGACCTCGAGGCCCTGGGCGTGGACCTGGCGGCGCTGGGGGCGTGCCGGATCGGGCGGATGCGGCTGGTGCGGGGCGCGCGGGTGGTGGAGGCGGCGCTGCCGTTTGTGGCGGCCAGCCTGACGCGCCGGGCGCTGGATGCAGCACTGCAGGCGCGGGCGGAGACGTGCGGGGTGCGGCTGGAGCGCGGGCGTGCGGTGCGCGCGGTGCGGCGCGACGCCCTGGAGCTGGACGGCGGGGACGAGCTGCCGGCGGCTGCCGTGCTGCTGGCCACCGGCAAGCACGAGCTGCGCGGGCAGCGGCGCGTGGTGCCGGGCGCGGGCGCGCCGACCCTGGTGGGGTTCAAGACGTACTGGCGGCTGGCGCCGGCGCAGGCGGCGGCGCTGGCGGGGCACGTGGAGGTGCTGCTGTTCCGTGACGGCGGAGGCGGAACCTACGGGGGGCTGCAGCCGGTGGAGGACGGCGGCGCCAACCTGTGCCTGCTGGTGTCGCGGGCACGGCTGGACGCGGCGGGCGGGCGGTGGGACACGGTGCTGGGCGGGCTGTGCGAGGAGTGCCGGCATCTGCGGGTGCGGCTCGACGGGGCGGTGCCGCTGCTGGAGCGGCCGCTGAGCATCGCGGGGGTGCCGTACGGGTTCGTGCACCGGGGCGGCGAGGACGGCGTGTTCCGGCTGGGCGACCAGGCGGCGGTGATCCCCTCGTTCAGCGGCGACGGCATGGCGATCGCGTTGCACAGCGCCGGGCTGGCGGCGCGGGTGCTGCTGGCGGGCGGGGATTCGGGCGAATACGCGCGGCGGATGCGGGCGGACGTGGCGCGGCCGATGCGGGTGGCGCGGGCGCTGTCGGGGCTGGGACGGACCAGGGCGGGGCAGGCGGCGCTGATGGCGGCGTGCGGGATGTGGCCGGGGGCGATCCGGGCGGCGGCGCTGGGGACGCGGGTGGGGGTGGTGTGACTGCCGGTGGCAATGAGGGCTCTGTTCAGGTCTCGCTGAGTGTGGCCATTCAAGCAAGCAAGGTTGAGGCTCTGCCTCAAACTCCGCCAAAGGCAAGCCTTTGGAATCCATTTCTTAAGGGGAGGTTTTCAAGGGCATCAGGCCTTTGGCGGGTCTGGGCAGAGCCCGGTCTTGCTTGCTCTATGGGTCAGCAGACTCCATCGTTGGCGTCACCGCACCGCCGCGATCGCTGCGCACATCGCCCGCACGCCCGCCGCCGGCCCGTCCGGGTGGGCCCACACCGCGCTGACCACCGCGAGGAAGTCGGCGCCCGCCTGCACCAGCGTCGCGCAGTTCGCGGCCGTGATGCCGCCGATCGCTACGCAGGGCGGCTCCATCAGCTCGGTCCACCACGACAGCAGCGCCGTGTCCGCGCGGATCTCGGTCTGCTTGGTCGGGCTCGGGAAGAAGGCGCCGAACGCCACGTAGTCCGCGCCCGCCTCGCCGGCCTGCATCGCCAGGTCGCGGCTGTCGTAGCAGGACACGCCGAGCTGCAGGCCGCCCAGGATGCGCCGAGCGTCCGCGACCGGGGTGTCCTCGCGCCCGACATGCGCGCCGTCGCAGCCGCACGAGACGGCGAGCTCGGGCCGGTCGTTGAGGAGCAGCGCCACCTCGCGCGCCTGCGTCACCGGGAGCAGCAGCTCGGTGGTGCGGCGCAGGGTGTCGTTGGAGACGTCCTTCAGCCGGAGCTGCACCGCGGCCACGTCGCCGGCGTCGAGCGCGGCGGCGAGCAGGTCGGGAAAGCCGGCGGGCAGGAGCGGCGGGGTGATCAGGTAGAGGCGGGTGTCTGACATGGGAAACGTCCGGAAGGAAGACCAGGGCTCTGCCCCACCGTTTGAAGGCGCGGACCCGCTGGGAACAGGCCCCCCAGACCCGCACAACCTTGGAGCCGGCGGCACGTCGGACGGCGGTGTGCCGCCGGCCCAAGTCGAGGTTTTCAAAGGCGAGCCTTTGGCGGAGTCCAGAGGCAGGGCCTCTGGCCTTGCTTACTTCGCTGCGGCCTTGGCGTAGATGTCGGTGATCGTGCCCAGCAGCGCCAGCGCGTCCGCCTTGGACCGCTGGAACGAGTTGCGCCCGACGATGGAGCCGAACGCGCCGCCGTCGGCGAGGCCCTGGATGATCTTGAGGAAGGCGCCGGTCTCGCTGTTGTCGCCGCCGGAGAAGATCACGATGCGCCTGCCGGCGAAGCAGCACTGCACGACGTGCTCGACACGCTTGGCCATCGTGGAGCCGTCGATGTGCTGGGCCTCGTACACTTTCTTTGCGGACGGCAGCGAGAGCACCTCGGAGGGCGGCTTCACCTTGATGATGTGCGCGCCCATCAGGCAGGCCATGTGGGCGGCGTAGGCGCAGATGTCGAACGCGGTCTCGGCGGCCTTGTCGATCTCCGGGCCGCGCGGGTAGCTCCATACCACCACGGCGAGGCCGACGGACTTGGCCTCCTCGGCCAGCTCGCGCAGCTCCTCCATCTGGGCGAAGGCGTACTCGCTGCCCGGGTAGATGGTGAAGCCGATCGCGGAGCAGCCCAGGCGCAGAGCGTCGGTGATCGAGCCGGTGACCGCCTGGTCCTTCTCGGTGGCGAGCGAGTTGGAGGAGTTCAGCTTGAGGATGGTGGGGATCTCGGAGGCGAAGCTGGCGGCACCCGCCTCCAGCATGCCGAGCGGGGCGGCGTAGGCGTTGAGGCCGGCCTCGATGGCGAGCTGGAAGTGGTAGCGCGGGTCGTAGGCGGGCGGGTTGGCGGCGAAGGAGCGGGCGGGGCCGTGCTCGAAACCCTGGTCGACGGGCAGGATCACCAGCTTGCCGGTGCCGCCCAGCTTGCCGTGCATCAGGATGCGGGCGAGGTTCGTCTTGGTGCCGGGGTTGTCGCTCTCGTACCAGCCGAGGATGGTCCTGACGATGGGCGTGATCTGCACGGCCGTGGCTCCTTAATGCGGCGCGGCCGGAACGCGCCGGGTGCGGGCGCGGCAGGGCCCGCGCGGACAATTGGGCGGACGTAGCGGGTTCGCACGCGCCTGTCACTTCTCGGTCGTGGTCAGTTGATCTGCGCCGGCGGCAGGGCAGTCAGGCGGCCAGCAAGGCCGGGCTCTGCCTCCGCTGCCATCCCAACGACCCAAGAGGGTCGGCAGACCCTCTGGCAGCTACGCCCAGACCCGCCAAGGGCCCTCTCTTCCAAGCATGGTGGCCTCTGGAAATCTTCTCCTAAAGCAAATGGATTCCAAAGGCTCGCCTTTGGCGGAGTTTGAGGCAGAGCCTCAACCTTGCTTCCCGTGCCTACCGCACCCCCTGCGGCGAGCCCGGCGAACCAACTCACTTCCCCGAGCCTCCACCCGGCGCCGGCCCGAGCCACCCGCGCAGGCGTCGGACGGCGCCCGGTTGCGTCAGGTCGAGCGCCGCGGGACGACGATCGAGCAGCGCGGCGCCCTGGTGCAGCGCCAGGGCGTGCAGGGCGGGGCGGGCGGGACATGCGGGATCGAGCACGAGGGCGCGCTGGCCGTGCCGCAGCGCCTCCAGGGCCCGGCCGGGCGCGTCGGCGCAGTCCAGGACGTCGTCGAACTCCGCGTCGGGGCAGGTCTCGCGCCCGGCCGCGAGCAGGGCCCGCCACCAGCCGACGCCGGCGAACAGCGCTGCCCCCGGCGCCGACAGCAGGGTCGCGCCGCCGCCCTGCGACAGCGCCAGCCGCACGTCGTCGAGCCCGTACACGACCACGCAGGGCAGGCCGCGCAGGGCTGGGCCGGGCCGGCGCGCTGGGTTGGCGGGGCTCGTGCGGCGGGGCGGGTTCACGCTTGACGTTCAAGCCGGTGCGGGCTTTGTGTTCAAGTCGCACGCGCTCGGAGGAGCCTTGTCGGATTCGGCACACCAGGGCGATGCGGCCCGGCTGGAAGCGGCGCTGGACCGAATCGTCCAGGCGCTCGGCCGGTCCGCCGTGCCGCGCGCCGCGCTGCCGGACCCGGACCTGCCTGGACATGTGGCGGCCCCGTCCGGCGTGGATGAGCGGCACGGCGGCGTCTCCGATGTCGAGGAGGCGGCTGCCGGCCTTGTGGTGGCCTTGGCGGTGCAGGCGGGGGCGGATGCCCGGGGCCACCCGGCCGACCTTGCGCAAATCGGGTTCCGGCTGGACAGCCTGATCGCCGACCTGCGCGGCGTTCTGGGCGATGCCGGCGCGCCGGATGAACGCGCTGGAGCAGGTGTCGGCGATTGACGGGCCCCGCGCGGCGGCGTGTCGCCATGCGGCCCGGTGCGGCCCCGGCGCTTTCGTGAACTGAGGAGCTTCGATGGCGCAGGTCACGGTCAAGATCAACGGCTACGTCTACACCGTCGGCTGCGAGGACGGTCAGGAGGCGCATCTTCAGGCGATGGTCGAGCAGGTCGAGCGCCGCATCACCAGCATCAAGGCACTGGGCGGGCCGAACGGGGAAGCGCGACTGCTGGTGCTGGCCTCGCTGCTGATGGCCGACGAACTGCACGACCTGAGCAACCGGCTGGACGCGGAGCCGCCGCGTCCGGTTCCGTCCGGGGCGAGCCCGTCCGTCGAGGCGTCGCCCGTCTCGGCGCTCGCCGACCCGGAGGCAGCCGAGCGGCTGCGCCGGCTGGCGGATCGTGCGGAAGAGATTGCATCCGGGCTCGAGCATCCCTAGATGTCGGATGCGGAGCTGCTGGGTGCGTCAGACAATTTAACCCCGGGGCCGATAAGCATCTACCAGGGCGCTGGCGCTGTCATGATCTTGGTCATGGTATCTGGTGCCCACCTGCCTCAGCAGGCTCTGGTAGGGTAATGACGTCAACGGCCATGGCGGCTCCGCACTCCGATCCCCCTGAACTGGTTGCCGCCAAGCGCTTCGCACGCGACGCCGCGCGGCTCGCCCGTGGCGAGGGCGACGAGGCCGCCGACCTCGCGGTCTGCGGCAGGCTGCTGTCGCTGATCCCTGAGGGTCCGGTCGTGTCGGGCGTGTGGCCGCTGCCCGGCGAGCTGGACCTGCGATCGCTGCTATCCGCGCTGCATGAACGCGGCCAAGTCGTGGTGCTGCCGGAGACCACGCCGCGCGGCCAGTCCCTGGTGTTCCGGCACTGGCATCCCGACGCCACGATGCTGGCGGGACGGTTCGGCACCCGCCACCCCGATGGCGAGGCGGTCACCCCCGGGCTGCTGCTCGTGCCGTTGCTGGCGTTCGACGCGCGGCTGATGCGGCTCGGCTACGGCGGTGGCTACTACGACCGAACGCTGGCTGCGCTGCCGGGCTGCCGTGCGATCGGGTTTGCCTACGCGCGCCAGCAGGTCGGCGCCGTGCCGACCGGGGTGTTCGACGTGCCGCTGGACGCGATCGTCACCGAGGCGGGCGTACTGCGCCAGGATCGTGCGGCCGGCTAGGAAAGGCAAGGTTGAGGCTCTGCCTCAAACTCCGCCAAAGGCAAGCCTTTGGAAACCATTTTGTAGGCAAGGGTTTTCAGGAGCCCCAGCCTTTGGCGGGTCCGGGCAGAACCCGGCGTTGCTTTGCCTGCGCTCAGGCGCCTGCCGGCTTCGCCTCGCGCCATAGGACGAGAGCGTTGCGGCAGATCGATAGCCAGCACTGGACCGAGGTGTCGTGCGCGTCCTCGTACGGCGCGAAGCGGTCGATGTAGCCGCAGAGCAGGCCGGGAGCCTTCCACTCGACCGAGCCTGGCATGTGGTCGGAGCCGGCGGGCACCACGTAGAGCAGGGTGTTGTCGCCGTAGGCGCGCATGCCGCGCCACACCGGGAGCACCTCGCCCAGCGCCAAAAGGTCGTTGCGCTTGACCACGAAGATCTTCTCGGCGTCCTCCAGGTCCTCGACGAACATCCGCAGTTGCAGCGCCAGCTTCTGGCGTTCGGCGGCGAGCAGCGTGTCGAGGTCGGTCTCGTTCTGGTACTTGAACGTGTGGTAGACGAGGTCGTACGTGGTCTGCCACATCACGAACTCCCGGAACCCGCCGCGCTCCCCGCCCAGGCGGTGGGACATGTTCTCGGGATCGGAGAGACCGGCGAACTGCGTCGCCAGGCCGCGCAGCAGGTGGGCGATGTCGGTGGAGGCGAAGCGCAGCAGGTTCAGCGGCTCGGCCCCGCACTGACGCTGCACCACGCCGAACTCGCAGTTGTCGCCGACGCTGTGGAACTGGCTGACGAGCTGGCGCGGGGTCATGTGCGCATCGGCCGGATCGGCGCCGGGCGGCAGCACCGCCGGCACCAGGGACGTGCCGTGCAGGGCGACGCGGCGCAGCCAGATCGAGAGCACGCGGTGGTCGGTGCCGCTGTCCAGGTCGGACGGCCGGATGCAGTCGCGGTGCACGATCGTGAGCGGCAGCAGGCCGTCGCTCACCAGGGCCGCGGGCACGTGCAGCGTGACCTGCATCTCGCCGCGCACGAGGATCATGCCCAGGAAGTACCCGTTCGACCACACCGTGACGCGCTGACGGCGGCGCGGCACCGGGCCGACGTGGAGGATCACCACGTAGGCCGGATGGATGGCGTCAACCGGGATGCCCAGCGTGCTGGTGTCGCCCGACGCCCAGACGAAGGTGCGCTCCGGGGCGCACCATCCGGTGCCGAGCATAGCGAGGCCGGCCCCGCCCTCGCAGACCGGCAGATCGGCGACAAGCACAAGACTCATGGCAGATCCCAGGACGTCATAGGCGGGCTTCCGAACGGGTGCGATGCGCCCGCATCCAGCCGCAAACGACCCGGCGTCCCCGAAGGCGCCGCGCAAGGCAGACGCCGGCACAGGTCGCGACCGGACGCTTCCGTCCGGGCCTCCTGGCATGTTTCGGCGCAACCGAAGGCTGCCGGTGTCCGGGTTCCGGCGAAAGGGGGATCAGCGGGCGGCAAGACGGGGCAGCAGCGCCCTGGCGGCCAGCCCGGCCAGGATGGCGTAGCCGGTATCGGCAGGGTGCACGCCATCCAGGGTGTAGTAGGTCGGGTTGCGCCGGTTGGTCACGCCGCCCAGGATGGCGTCGCCGCCGAAATCCGCGACGCCGTCCGCGCCGGCGCTGTTGGCGAGCACCAGGGCGTTGAACGCAGCCAGGTCAGCACGCATCGCCTCGGGCAGGTCGAAGCGTTGCAGCTCGGTGGACACCACGACCGACCAGCCCTGGCGGTGCGCGCGCGCCACGTAGGTGGTCAGGGCGTCGTAGGCCTGCCGCGCGCTGCTGCCCTGGGTGATGTCGTTGTCGCCGGCATGGAAGAAGATGACGTTGTGCTCCGCCCCCGCGTCGTAGAGCGGGCGGACGTCCGTGTCGTAGCGGGCGAGGCATTCCTTCACCGGCCGCCCGCCCGCGCCGACGGCGTGGCTGGCCACGCCGGGAGGCAGCAGCGGCACGACCTGCTCGGCCAGGGTGCGGCCGGGCGAGGCGCCGACACCGATCGATATACTGTCGCCGTCGAACACCAGAACCGTGGTCGCCGGGTCGAGCAGCGAGACGAACAGACGCGACAACCAGGGAAACGCGGGCAGCCCTGTCCCGAACGGCATGATCGCGGAGAACTCCAGTCCGTGCGCGGCACGCTTGCCGGGAGGCCGGGATATCGCGTTTCCCGGTGCGTGCCAACCGCCGAGGCTGGCACGTGCGGCCGGACCCGGCTTGTCATCCCGCCGCCTCGTGGGCCCGGCGTCGCGCGGCGCCACGGCGGCGCGGCGAGCGGGTTGCGACACTTGCCCGGCCCGGCCCGGCCGGCCCGGGCGCGGCGGCTGCGGCGGACTAGGCGTCGGCGAACGGGTTGCTGGTGTCGCCGGGCGCGGGGACCTGTCCGCCGGGGGTGGCCTGGTCCACGGCATGCGGCAGGATCTGGGCGAGCATCGGCAGCAGCGAGGCCACCGGAAGGCCCGCGCTCTGCGCCCAGCCCTGGACCTGCTGGCTGGAGAACATCTGGCCGACCTGGTCGCCGCTGACCGGCATGTTGGCGCCGTTGCCGACCCAGGACTGGACGTGATCGCCCATGCCGTTCTGCTGGAACTTCTGCACCAGGCCGCCGATGCCGCCCTGGCTGGCGATGACCTGCTGCAGCACGCCGCCCATCGCGCCGGCGCCTGCGCCGCCGACAGCGCCGCCAGCGCCGCCCATCAGGCTGTTGATGATGGTGCCAAGAAATCCGCTCATGCCGTTTGCTCCGTGTGGGACGCGACCTGGACCCTTTCCTTGCGCCCGAACCGACGCTGCGTCGAGCACGCGATGGGTGCGCATCCATGCCGGGACGGGCGGGCGGCACCGCAGCAGGCAAGGCCGAGTTACGCCCGAACCCGCCAGAGGCCCCTCTCCTCCAGACCTAAGCCTACAGAAAACATGTGCTCAAGGAACGGATTCCAAAGGCCCGGCCTTTGGCGGAGCTTGAGGCAGGCCTCAACCTTGCTTCCTGTGACAGTTGCGGGGCCTGCGCGGCTGCGACGCTTCCGCCACGGCGGGCGACGTGGCATGGGTCGGGCATGCGCATCCTGTTCCTTGGCGACGTCGTGGGCCGCAGCGGCCGCGACGCGGTGAACACGCGGCTGCCGGAGCTGCGCCGGGCGCTGGGCGTCGACCTCGCGGTGGTGAACGGCGAGAACGCCAGCCACGGCTTCGGCCTTGCGCCCGACATGGCCGAGACGCTGTTCGCGGCAGGGGCGGACGTGATCACGCTTGGCAACCACGCCTGGGACCGCAAGGAGCTGGTCGGCTACATCGAGGGGCAGAGGCGCCTGGTGCGGCCGATCAACTTTCCGCCTGGCACGCCGGGATCGGGCTCGGTGGTCGTCGACGTGCCGGGCGGGCGGCGGGCGCTGGTGCTCAACGCGATGGGGCGGCTGTTCATGGAGCCGCTGGACGACCCGTTCCGCGCCACGGCGGAGCTGATCGCGCGCCACCGCATGGGGCCTGCGGGGCAGCCGGGGTGCGTGCAGGCGATCGTGGCTGACTTCCACGCCGAGGCGACCAGCGAGACGGCGGGCTACGCGCATTCCTTCGACGGTCGGGTGTCGCTGGTGGTGGGCACGCACACGCACGTGCCCACGGCGGACCACCAGATCCTGGCCGGGGGCACGGCGTTCCAGTCCGACGCGGGGATGTGCGGCGACTACGACAGCGTGATCGGCATGGGCAAGGAGGCGGCCTCGATCCGGTTCTGGCGCCGGGTGCCGGGCGAGCGGCTGGCGCCGGCGGACGGCGAGGCCACGGTGTGCGGGCTGCTGGTGGAGACCGACGACGCGACGGGGCTCGCGGTCAGGGTGGAGCCGCTGCGGGTCGGCGGGCGGCTGGCGCAGGCGATGCCGGGAGCCTGAGGTGAGGATGAACGGGCGTATTTGCTGAGTCGCAGTTGGCCAAGCTGGCAGCGCCAACCCTCAGCTGGGACGTTCCGCGTCCATCTTCTCGCGCAGGATACGGTTGATCTCCGTCTGATACTGCCCGCTCCGGCGACGGAGCCAATCGAGCAGGTCGGCATCGATGCGCAGGGAAATGGGTTCCTTGCGGGGCTTGAAGAACCGACGCGCATCACGCCAGTTTTGCTCCGGGGCTTCAGGGATGTCTGTGGTATCCGGCCGCCGCCCTTCCAGCGCCCTGAGCTGATCCAGTTGTGCCTCGGTCAGCGCCGGGCGGTCAGTCGAAGTCTCCTTCTTCATAGCGCTTTCTTTCATGGGAGGTCGCCTCTCTGAGGCCGATGATCCGAACCCGGTCGTCGTCATCCGGGTCGGGATAAGTATGGACAACCAGCAACACCCTGCCGCCAACATGGGCAAGCGTGTGCCAGCGATGTTCTCCATCATGGCGGTCACAAACTGTAACTACGAGCGCGTCATGGAAGACATATTCCGCAAACGAAAAGTCGAGACCATGATTTAAGAGGTTGGCTCGTTCTTTATTGACGTCTTTGTCGATACGCATGTTTCTGATTTCCTGTAAAATGACGCATGTCGGTCTACGATCTTCAATGATGCCGGCCTGCTTACATACACCGAGGTATTTCAGCCAATCCAGAATACGAGAATGGATCAGGAATGTCAATACATTTCTGTGTATACATTCGGGGCGCCTCCAGGATGCGGCGCCCATAGCCCAACCCGTCGCTTCGGGCCAATCAAGACCTGTGGGTCAGGCTGACGGCATGTCGCGTGGGGACGGTCCGAGTTCGGCTCGGTGCGAACCGGCTGGATCCGGGGAGCGTTGCAGAGGGATCAGGCAGTCCACCGCTCGCAGCGATACCGACACGCTGACGCGAGGCAGGTTGGTCGGGCTTGCGGCGGCTTCCATTTGAGGATTACCGACACTCATTCGCGAGAATCCGTCGAAGGAGCCCACCCCGTGTCCAGCACCCCCAAGAGCCTGCCCACCGTGCGCTTCGGCCGCACCGACATGGACATCACCCGCGTGGGGTTCGGCTCCTGGGCGGTGGGCGGCGGCGACTGGGCGGTGGGCTGGGGGCACCAGGAGGACGCGGACTCGATCGCCGCGATCCGCCATTCCGTACGCGTGGGCGTGAACTGGATCGACACCGCGGCGGTGTACGGGCTCGGGCACTCCGAGGAGGTGGTGGCCGAGGCGCTGGCCGAGATCGCGCCGTCCGAGCGGCCGCTGGTGTTCACCAAGTGCGGGCTGACCTGGGGCGAGGACCGCTCGGCCAGCCCGAACCGGGTCGGAACGGCAGCGAGCCTGCGCAGCGAGCTGGAGCAGTCGCTGCGCCGGCTGCGCGTCGAGCGGATCGACCTTTACCAAATGCACTGGACACCCACCGACGGCACCGCGCTCGACGAGTACTGGGGTACGTTGCTGGCGATGAAGCAGGAGGGCAAGGTGCGCGCGGTCGGGCTGTCGAACCACAGCATGGCGCAGCTCGACGCGGCGGAGCGGCTCGGCCACGTCGACACGCTGCAGCCGCCGTTCTCCGCGATCAAGCGCGGCGTCGCGGCGGCGGAACTGCCCTGGTGCCACGCGCACGGGACCGGGGTGATCGTGTACAGCCCGATGCAGGCCGGCCTGCTGACCGGGGCGTTCACGGCGGAGCGCTCGGCGGCGCTGCCGAAGGACGACTGGCGCTCGCGCAGCCCGGACTTCACCGGCGACGGCTTGGCGCGCAACCTCCAGGTCGCCGCGGCCCTGCAGCCGGTCGCGGAGAAGCACGGCGTGTCGCAGGCGGCCGCGGCGGTGGCCTGGACGCTGGCCTGGCCCGGCGTGACCGGGGCGATCGTGGGCGCGCGCACGGCCGCGCAGGTCAACGGGTGGGTGGCGGCCGGGTCGCTGACGCTCGACGCGGACGACCTGGCAGCGGTGGGGCAGGCCATCTCGGCGAGCGGGGCGGGCGAGGGGCCGGCAGCACCGCGCTGAGCCGGAGGCGAGGCAGCAGGACCGGAGCCTGGTCATGGGTCGGTCCGCCCGAGGGTGTGGCGGGCAGTGCGCCAGGGGCAGGAAGCAGGCAAGGTTGAGGCTCTGCCTCAAACTCCGCCAAAGGCAAGCCTTTGGAATCCTTCACTTAAATAAATCGGTTTTCAAAGGCTCGGCCTTTGGCGGGTCCGGGCAGAGCCCAGCCTTGCTTGCCGCTTGGCCGCTCTGCCGGCGGGCCGTTGGTGATTCGGAAGGTCAGGCCGGTTCGAGCGGGAGGCTCCGCCGATCAGGTCGGCGCGGTTCTTTCCAGGAGCCTTGCCGTTGATGGGATCGGCCGGGAGACCTGTGCCGCTCGTGTGTTGCGCTTGCGCCCGCTCCGGCCGGTGCCAGTTCTGCGGGCCAGGACGGGAGAGCACTGCATGGTCGAGGTCGTGGTCGTCACCGGGGGCAGCGCCGGCATCGGGCTTGCGGCGGCTCACGCCTTTGCGGCGCACGGCGACAGCGTCGGCCTGATCGCGCGGGGCACGGCACGGCTGGCGCAGGCGCGGGCCGGGCTAGAGGCGCTGGGCGCGAGGGTGCACGCGGTGGCTGCCGACGTGGCCGACGCGGACGCGGTGGAGGCGGCGGCGCGCGAGATCGAGGCCGCGCTCGGGCCGATCACGGTGTGGGTCAACAACGCGATGGCGACGATCTACGCGCCGGTGCGGGTGGCCGACGAGGCGGAGATCCGCCGCGTCACCGAGGTCACCTACCTGGGCGCGGTCAACGGCACCAAGGCGGCGCTGCGTCGCATGGCAGGCGGCGGCACGATCGTGCAGGTCAGCTCGGTGCTGGCGTGGCGGGGCGCACCGATCCAGGCGGCGTATTGCGGGGCGAAGTTCGCCCTGCGCGGCTTCACCGAGGCGCTGCGCTCCGAGCTGATCCATGACGGGCTCGACGTGCACCTGACGATGGTGCACCTGCCCGCGGTCAACACGCCGCAGTTCGACTGGGCGCGCAACCGCACCGGCCAGCGCGCGAAGGCGCCGGACCCGGTGTACACGCCGGAGACGGCGGCCAAGGCGATCGTGTTCGCGGCCACGCACCGCCGGCGCGACGTGTGGGTGGGGCGGCAGACCCCGCCGACGATCCTGGCGGCGCGGCTGGCGCCCGGGGTGCTGGACCGGGTGCTGGCGAAGAAGGGCTACGAGGGGCAGCTCGACGGCAGGCGGCAGGCGACCACCGCGGGCAACCTGTTCGAGCCGGCGGCGGGGCCGGCGGTGGCGCAGGGCCGGTTCGAGGCGCGGGCGCGGGACGGTTCGCGCGAGATCTTCAGCAGCCGTCAGGCGGACGCGGTGGCGGTGGGCGTGCTGCTGAGCGGGGCGGTCGGGCTTGCGGCCCTGGCCATGGCGCCGCTGCTGCCGCTGGCGCTGCTGCGGCGCAGGCGGTGCTGAGCGCGACGCGGCCCTGCCGGCCGACGGCCGCTGTGAGGCGGCATCGCTAGGTGCAGCCGTTGCCGCTCAGGTTGAAGGCGGCGACCCGGTCGCGCACCACGACGAAGGTGGTGCGGCAGCTGAAGCGGGAGTAGGCCGGCGGCGTGGTGGACGTGCCGTTGAGCACGTTGTGGTCGTAGGCGTAGCCGGCGCCGGCCTGGACGTAGTGGATGTCGAGGTCGGTCCAGGTCATGAACGTCTGGTCCTGGTCGGTGCTGGTGTCCGTGGGCTGTCCGAAGCGGCGGATCAGCGCCTCCCCGCTCCGGCCCACCATGGCCTGCAGCTCGGCGCGGTGCGGCGCGGTGCCGTGGCCGCCGGTGCAGGCGGCCAGCGCCAGGACCGTGCCGGTCAGGCTGCGTCGCAGGAGGGCAGGTCTCACGGGGCATCTCCGCAGGAAGCAGGCAGCAAGGCCAGAGGCTCTGCCTCTGGACTCCGCCAAAGGCAAGCCTTTGGAATCTCATACTTAAGAAAATGGTTTCCAAAGGCTCCATGCTTGAGGGTGACCTTTGGCGGGTCCGGGCGCAGCTGCCAAAGATCCCAACGGCCCGCTTGAGTCGTTGGAAGGGCAGCGGAGGGAGAGCCCGGCCTTGCCTGCTGCGACCGCGCGAGCGGCCGTGGCTTCCGGTTTGCGCGGCGAGGCTGCTACACCGTCAGGCCGGGCGCCGCGTCCTCCGCGTCCATCACAGCGACAGGGACAGGCTTCGATGGCCGGCCATTCCCATTCCAAGAACATCATGCACCGCAAGGGCGCGCAGGACGCGCAGCGCGCCCGCGCCTTCGCCCGGCTGATCCGCGAGATCACGGTGGCCGCGCGCTCCGGGCTGCCGGAGGTGGGGGCGAATCCGCGGCTGCGCGCCGCCGTGTCCGCCGCGCGGCAGGCCAACATGCCGCGCGACACGGTGGAGCGCGCCATCAAGAAGGCGGCCGGGCCGGCCACCGGCGAGGACTACGCCGAGGTGCGCTACGAGGGCTACGGGCCGAGCGGGGTCGCGGTGATCGTCGAGGCGCTCACCGACAACCGCAACCGCACCGCGTCGGACATCCGCACGGCGTTCAACAAGAGCGGCGGCACGCTGGGGGAGACGAACTCTGTGGCATTCCTGTTCACCCGTCTGGGCACCGTGCGCTACCCGCTGGCGGCGGCGTCGGCGGACGCGATGCTGGAGGCGGCGATCGAGGCGGGGGCGGACGACGTCGAGACCGGTGCGGACGGGCACGAAGTGACCTGCGGCATCGACGGGTTCTTCGCGGTGCGCGACGCGCTGGAAGCGCGGTTCGGGGCGCCGGAGGAGGCGAAGCTGGACTGGCGGCCGACGATGACCGTGACGCTGGACGAGGCGAAGGCGGCGGGGATGCTGAAGCTGCTCGACGCGCTGGACGACAACGACGACGTGCAGAGCGTCTACGTGAACTCGGACATCCCCGACGACGTCATGGCGCGGCTGGGCGGGTGACAGGAAGCAAGGCCAGGGCTCTGCCCATTGTCTGGAAGCGCGGACCCGCCAGGGCGAGTCGCCCTGGACCGGCGTATTCAAGGCGTCGCGGCACGCCAAGGCGGGGGATGCCGCAGGGCCTTTCAAGTGGTTTCCAAAGACTTGGCCTTTGGCGGAGTCCAGAGGCAGAGCCTCTGGCCTTGCTTGCTTGACCGCGTGACGCCGACGCCCCCGAAGACGGCGCGGCTGCTCGGCATCGACCCGGGCCTGCGGTTCACCGGCTGGGGGGTGATCGAGGTCACCGGCAACCGGCTGCGCCATGTCGCGGACGGGGTGCTGTCCACGACCAACGAGGACCGGGTGCCGGAGCGGCTGCGCGCGCTGCATGACGGGCTGGTGGCGCTGTTCCGGGCGTACGAGCCGGACGAGGCGGCGGTCGAGGAGACCTACGTCAACCGCAACGGCACGGCGACTCTGAAGCTCGGGTATGCGCGGGGAGTGGCGCTGCTGGCGCCGGCGCTGGCGGGGATCCCCGTGTTCGAGTACGGGGCGATGATGGTCAAGCAGGCGGTGGTCGGCACCGGGGCGGCGAGCAAGGACCAGGTCGAGGCGATGGTGCGCCGGCTGCTGCCCGGGGCGACGCTGAAGCGGGCGGACGCGGCGGACGCGCTGGGGGTTGCGATCTGCCACGCGCACCACCGGGCGAGCCGGCTGGCCTGGGGCGCCGGGACGCGGATGGCGTGAGGGCGACGCGGGCCGGGCGGGCGAGGCCGGGTCGGGGGCGATGCAGGTGCGGCTGCACGCGCCCCTGCCTCGGGCGACCAGGATTGGCGCGCCCGGGCTTGGTGCCAGCCTTTGGGGCGGGGCCGGGTGGCCTGACGAGCGGCGTGGCGCGGTGCGTGGGCGGTGTCTCGCGCGGCAGGACAGGACGGGGATGCCCTGTCCTGCCGCGCGAGACAAAACGGGGCTCCGGCGGGTCCGGTGTCCTGCGCGGCGAGACGGCGTGGGGCGTCCGGGGCGGGGCAGTGCATGGCAGCGGGGCGTCGCGGTGTTGCGTCGCGGCGGCCGGCGGCAGCGTCGCTCAGGCGGGGGGTGGCGGGTGATCGCGCTGCTGACCGGGCGGGTGGAGGGGGTGGAGGCGGATCGCTGCGTCATCGACGTGGGAGGCGTGGGCTACCTGGTGCAGGCGTCCACGCGCACGCTCTCGGCGCTGCCGCACCCGCCGGCGGTGGCGCGGGTGCTGGTCGAGACCGTGGTGCGCGAGGACGCGATCCTGCTCTACGGGTTCGCGGAGCCGGCCGAGCGAGAGTGGTTCCGGCTGCTGACCACGGTGCAGGGGGTCGGCGCGAAGGTGGCGCTCAACGTGCTGTCGGCGATGTCGCCGAGCGACCTGGTGGCGGCGATCGGCAGCGGGGACAAGACCAGCCTGACGCGGGCGTCCGGCGTGGGGCCGCGGCTCGCGGTGCGGGTGCTGACGGAGCTGCGCGACAAGGCGGGAGGGATGCCGACCGGGGGCGGGGTCACGCTCGCGGTGGCGTCGACCGGCGGCGTGGAGGGCGACGCGGTCTCGGCGCTGGGCAACCTCGGCTACCGGCGCATGGAGGCGCTGCCGGCGGTGGCGCGGGTGATGGAGCGGCTGGGCGAGGGAGCGGCGCTGGACGCGGTGATCCGCGGCGCGCTGAAGGAGCTGGCGCGGTAGCGGGGCCGGGTCCGGGAGGATGCAAGGCCGGGCTCTGCCCAGACCCGCCAGGGGCGAGCCGCCCCTGGACCGGCCTTCCTTGAGTGTTGGTTTCCAAAGGCGAGCCTTTGGCGGAGTTTGAGGCAGAGCCTCAACCTTGCTTGCTTTCGTCGCGGGACGACTTCAGCCGGGCTGGGTGGAGGTGAAGCTGGGCAGCGCCTGGATCGCGGTCCACCACGTGGAAAAGCCCTCGGCGGCGAACAGGTCGTCCTTGTCGGGGGTCATCGAGACGTAGGCGGCGATCGGGGCGAGGTAGAGGTCGGCCAGGCTCAGCTCGCCGGCGATGAAGGGCGAGCCGGCGCGGGTCTGCATCACGTAGTCCAGGACCTTGCGGGCGGTCTTGTGGCCCTCGTCGTGCATTTGCTGGTTCTTGCCGCCAACGAAGTCGGGGAACAGGTGGTAGGCGGCGACGCCGCCGACCAGGGCGCCGTAGCCGTAGGAGTCGAGCACGCCGATCACCTCGTCCATGCGGGCGCGGTCCTTGGGCGTCGCGGGCACCAGGGAGCGGCCGGGCAGCACGTCGTTGAGGTAGCGGGTGATCGCGTAGGTCTCGAGGATGCGCATGCCGTCGTGGTCGAGGACGGGGACCTTGCCGAAGGGGTGGCGCTTGAGGTGCTCCTCGGACTTGGGCTCGCCCTTGAGGACATCGACCGGGACCTGCTCGAAATCGGTGACGCCCTTCTCGGCGAGCAGCATCTTGCAGGTGCGGACGTAGGTGGAGCCGTCGAAGCCGTAGAGGGTCATGGCGGGCATGGCAGGGTCCTTGGAGCTTGTGCCGGGTCGGCTTGCGGTTGTGGGCCGGGGCGGCGGGTTGGGACGTGGAGCGAGGTTATAGGCCGGGCGGCGCGGGTTGCCAGCCTCCGGCACGGTGCGCGGGACGCGCCGGGGTGGGTCGGTTTGCGGAGGCAGCAAGCAAGGCCGCGCTCTCCCTCCGCTGCCATTTCAACGACCCAAGCGGGTCGTCGGAACCCTGGGCAGCTACGCCCGGGTCCGCCAAAGGCCGAGGTTGTTGGAAACCACTTGCTTCGATCATGGATTCCAGAGGCTTGCCTTTGGCGGAGTTTGAGGCAGAGCCTCAACCTTGCTTCCTGCGCCTGCCGGGACGCGCCGGGGGTGGACAGGCCGGGGCGGGGCTGGTTGGTGGGGGGCATGATGCTTGTCCCCGTGGCGGAGTCCGAACTGGCCGGCGTCGTCGCGTTCGTGAACTCGGCGTATCGCGGTGACAGCGCGCGGCGGGGCTGGTCGCACGAGGCGGACCTGCTCGACGGCGCGCGCATCGACGAGGACATGTTGCGCGCCGATCTCGCGAGGCCGGGGGCGCGGCTGCTGGTGCTGCGCAAGGACGCGGCGGACGGGCTGCTGGGGTGCGTCTGGCTGGAGCCGGCCGAGGACGGCGCCTGGTACCTGGGGATGCTCGCGGTGCGGCCGGACCTGCAGGACCGCGGGCTGGGGCGGGAAATCCTGGCCGGGGCGGAGGCGGTCGCCGCGGCGGGCGGGGCGCGGCGGGTGCGTATGACGGTGATCGGGGTGCGCGGGTCGCTGATCGCGTGGTACCGGCGGCGGGGGTATGCAGCGACGGGGGAGACGCAGGCGTTCCCGGGCGAGCCTGCGCGGGCGGATCTGCGGTTCGTGGTGCTGGAGAAGGCGGTCCAGGGCCGGGCTCTGCCGGATGAGGCCAGGGAAGCAAGCAAGGTTTAGGCTCCGCCTCAAACTCCGCCAAAGGCTCGCCTTTGGAAACCACTTGCTTGAGGCAAGGGTTTCGAAGGGCTTGCCCTGGCGGATCCGGGCAGAACCAGCCTCGCTTGCCGGCCGACATGGGACCGATCGCGATGCGGAGAACGGGCCGGCGCAGGTGCGCTCGTCGCTGGCGCGGCGGCTGGGGATGGACACGGGCGGGCTGGTGACGGTCGGGCGGGGGGCAGAGGCGATCGCGACGGTGGTGCTGGATGCGACGCAGCGGTTCGACGCGGCGCTGACTGCGGAACGGCTGTTCGGGTGGCACGCGGCGCTGTTCGCGCAGGGCGGGGGCGGGCGGCCGCCGATCACGGTGGGGGCGTGGCGCGACGACGCGCTCGGGGCGATGCAGGTGGTGTCGGGGTGGCCGGGGCGGGAGCGGGTGCACTTCGTGGCGCCGGCGGCGGCGCGGGTGGCGGGGGAGATGGCCGCGTTCCTCGCCTGGTTCGAGGGCGGGGCGGAGGTCGATCCGGTGCCGAGGGCGGCGGTGGCGCCTCCGTGGTTCGTGACGGTGCACCCGTTCGACGACGGGAACGGGCGGATCGGGCGGGCGATCGCGGAGCGGGCGCTGGCGCGGTCGGAGGGGACGGGCCAGCGCTACAGCCTGTCGGAGCGGCTGCTGCGGGAGCGGGGGGCGGCTGACGACGTCGAAGTGGGCACGGATCGCGGGGTGCTCGCAGGATACGGCGCTGCGGGATATCGAGGGGCTGGTGCGGCTGGGGGTGCTGGTGAAGGAGGCGGGTGGAGGATGGAGCACGGGGTATGGGTTAAATTATTAAAGAATACTCTTGTATAATTCCTCTTGCTCTCTTAAAGCATTTTGAAGAAAACTGAGTTCTTCTAGATCTTTTTTATGGTAGTTGAGCATCAACGCATTCAGCTCACTATGAAATTTGTATATTATGGAAGAATATTCTTCTACTAAGGTTAAAATGTGAATAGAGTCATCGTAATTCTCAAAAAAGTTTTTAGAAGATCGCCTCCAATTTTTCCACTTTCTTAATTTTTCTACAGATAGGTTAAAAAATGTTGTCGCGTTTACCTCTCCCAGTCTATGACTGTTAGCCGGTTTCATCACTAGAGTATGAGTGATAGGCGGCATGCCTCGATGCATCATGTAATTTCGCAGATCTTGCACAAATGAGGTTAGCTCGTTGTTAGAAAATTCTCTCTGAATTCGATTTTTAAACTCTTTGTTTACTTCTGTACCGATGTAAAACTCTTCAACAAAAACGCGAGTATGATCCACCAGTGTCATAGCGCCAGCTAATACCAACGGCCCTTGAGTGTGACCGGTCAGGCAAGCAAGGTTGAGGCTCTGCCTCAAACTCCGCCAAAGGCAAACCTTTGGAATCCACTTGCTAAAGGAAGGGGTTTCCAAAGGCCCCTGGCCTTTGGCGGGTCTGGGCAGAGCCCGGCCTTGCTTGCTGACAGGTCAATGCTTAGGGCCGCTGGTATAAGAAGTTGTGAAATTGTCTTGCAACCTCGCGGAAGATAGCCATCTCCTCCTCACGATTCTTATCAAGGAATATCTTAATATGATCGTCAGTATTGGTAAATTCTTTCAGTGCATTTCTCAGTGATTCTGTATTTCCAGAAAATACATTTAACGTAAAACTACGATAGTAGGCCCGGTTTAAATATTTTTGTCCGCGAGAGTCATGAGTTTTTTGGAACAAATCATAAGCTTTGCTCGACATAAACGGGTCCTAAGTTGCCAAACTGCTCATCCAGCAAGGTAGTGCTGAAATGTGAGATTTTCAAAAGGTAAGACCTTTGGCGGAGTCCAGAGATAGAGGCTGTGGCGTTGCTTGCTTCCAGTCTTAGGTCAACCCGCGCTTCGCACCAACCCTGCCGCCTGATAGACCCATGCGATGCCCGCCAAGCGCGTCCCCGCCAAGCCCGCCCCCGAGTCGGACGAGCGCCCCGTCACGCCGTTCCGCGTGGACGAGGACGCTGGCGAAGCCAGCCTGCGCCCGCAGCACCTCGGCGAGTTCGTGGGCCAGAAGGCGAGCCGGGAGAACCTGCGCATCTTCATCCAGGCGGCGCGCGACCGCGGCGACGCGCTCGACCACGTGCTGCTGCACGGGCCGCCGGGGCTGGGCAAGACGACGCTGGCGCAGATCGTGGCGCGCGAGCTGGGGGTGGGGTTCCGCGCGACCTCGGGGCCGGTGATCCAGCGCGCGGGGGACCTGGCGGCGATCCTGACCAACCTGCAGCCGCGCGACGTGCTGTTCATCGACGAGATCCACCGGCTGCAGCCGGCGATCGAGGAGGTGCTCTATCCCGCGATGGAGGACTTCCAGCTCGACCTGATCATCGGCGAGGGGCCGGCGGCGCGCTCGGTGCGGATCGACCTGTCGCCGTTCACGCTGGTGGCCGCGACGACGCGGGCGGGGCTGCTGGCGACGCCGCTGCGCGACCGGTTCGGCATCCCGCTGCGGCTGATCTTCTACACGCCGGCGGAGCTGGAGCTGATCGTGGCGCGCGGGGCCGAGAAGCTCGGCGTGGACCTGACGCGCGAGGGGGCGGCGGAGATCGCGCGGCGCTCGCGGGGCACGCCGCGGATCGCGGGGCGGCTGCTGCGCCGGGTGCGCGACTTCGCCGCGGTCGAGGGGCACTCGCCGGTGGATCGGGAGGTGGCGGATTCGGCGCTGGCGCGGCTGGAGGTGGACGCGCTGGGGCTGGACGCGATGGACCGGCGGTATCTGCGCCGGATCGCCGAGCACCACGCGGGCGGGCCGGTAGGGGTGGAGACGCTGGCCGCCGCGCTGGCGGAGGCGCGCGACACGCTGGAGGACGTGGTGGAGCCGTACCTGATCCAGGAGGGGCTGGTGCTGCGCACGAGTCGCGGGCGGATGCTCGGCGAGCCGGGGTGGCGGCACCTGGGGATGAGGGCGCCGCCGCTGGCGGGGGGGCAGATGGACCTGCTCGGAGAGGGATGAGCGAGGAAGGCCTGGGCCTGCCCATGCTTCAAGGCGGGGGACCCGCCGGGGGCGAGCCGCTCCTGGACCGGCATCTGTTCGAGGTTCGCGTCTACTACGAGGACACCGATGCGGGCGGGGTGGTGTACCACGCGCGGTATCTGGCGTTCGCGGAGCGCGCGCGGACCGAGGCGTTGCGCGACGCCGGTGTGGCGCATGCCGAGCTGGGGCGCGAACACGGGCTGGCGTTCATGGTGCGTCGGGTGGCGCTGGAGTGTCTGGCGCCCGCGCGGCTCGACGACCTGCTGGTGGTCGACACCCGGGTGGTGTCGGCGTCGGCGGCGCAGTTCGGGCTGCGGCAGGTGGTGCGGCGGGGCGCGTCGGTGGTTGCGGGGCTGGACGCCGGGATGGTCTGCGTGCGGCAATCTGACGGCCGCCCGGCGCGCATCCCGCCGCGCTGGCGGGTGGTGCTGGCGCCGGGCGGGCGGCTTGCCGGGCGGGGAGATTCTCCCGCCGGGTCCTGAGCGGGGCATGGGGACTCGGTGGATCGTCCGTGCGTCGGCAGCCAGCAAGGCCGGGCTCTGCCCAGATCCGCCAAAGGCCTGAGGCCTTTGGCAACCCTTTCCTTGAGTATTGGATTCCAAAGGCTTGCCTTTGGCGGAGTCCAGAGGCAGAGCCTCTGGCCTTGCTTGCCGGCGCGTCGTCTCCCCGGCCGCGGCCCAGCAAACCAGCCCGTTGCCCGCCTCCGGCCTTGCTTGCTTGCCCGCCCAGACCTAAAGGCGGCGGGCGGGCAGGCGCGGGCGTCGGGGCATGCGCGACGCGTCGTCCGGGTGAGGGGGAGTAGGGCTTTGGATCGTGCCGTTGATGCCGCCAGTCTGGCGCCGGGGACCATGCCGGGCGACCTGTCGCTGTGGACGCTGTTCCTGCAGGCCGACATCGTCGTGAAGGTGGTGATGCTCGGGCTGGTGGTCGCCAGCGTCTGGGTATGGGCGATCGTGTTCGAGAAGGTCACCAGCCTGCGACGGGCCAACGCGCAGGCGCGGGCCTTCGAGGACCGGTTCTGGTCAGGCGGCTCGCTCGACGAGCTGTATGAGACCGACGGCGCCAAGCCCGCGCACCCGATGGCCGCCGTGTTCGGGGCGGCGATGGGCGAGTGGCGGCGCTCCGCGCGGGTGGCGGGCGCGGACCTGGCGCGCGGCGGCGTGCGCGAGCGGGTCGACCGGGCGATGACGATGACGGTGCAGCGCGAGATGGAGCGCATGGAGCGCTGGATGATCTTCCTGGCGTCGGTGGGGTCGGTGGCGCCGTTCGTGGGGCTGTTCGGGACGGTGTGGGGCATCATGCACTCGTTCTCGGCGATCGCGGCGATGCACAACACGAACCTCGCGGTCGTGGCGCCGGGGATCGCGGAGGCGCTGTTCGCGACCGCGATCGGGCTGGTGGCGGCGATCCCGGCGGTGCTCGCGTACAACGCGATCAGCACGGACCTGGGGCGGTTCGCGTCGCGGCTGGAGGGGTTCGGGACGGAGTTCGGGGCGATCCTGTCGCGGCAGAGCGAGGAACGGGCGTGAGGCAGGAAGGCAGGCCAGAGGCTCATCGCTTGAAGAAGGGGGCTCTGGACTCCGCCAAAGGCAGGGCCTTTGGAAACCGTTCGTTTGGGCCTGCGGCACCCTGCGGGGCGGTGTGCCGCGGGCCTGGATTCGCACGGGTCTGGGGGCGCTGCTCCCGGCGGGTGGCCGCTCCCAGGCACCGGGGCAGAGCCCTGGCCTTGTCGTGCCCCTGCGGAGGGTGCGGCTGATGGCGATGAACCTGGGCGGGCGGGGCGGGCGCGGGCGCTACAAGCCGCTGTCGGAGATCAACGTCACGCCGATGGTGGACGTGATGCTGGTGCTGCTGATCGTGTTCATGGTGGCGGCGCCGCTGATGACGTCGGGGGTGAACGTCGACCTGCCGAAGACCAATGCCGCGCCGGTGAACCAGGACGTCGCGCCGATCACGGTGTCGATCAAGGCGGACGGGTCGACCTACGTGGGCGACGACGTGGTGGCGGCGGATGCGCTGGTGGCGAAGCTGAGGGACGCGGCGAAGGACGACCCGGCGAAGCGGATCTTCGTGCGCGGCGACCGGGCGGTGACGTACGGGCAGATCATGACGGTGATGGGCACGATCACCAGCGGCGGGTTCACCAAGGCGACCCTGCTGGCCGAGCAGGGCGAGGGCGTGGCGCAGGCGCCGGGCGCGGGTCCTGCGGCCGGGGCTGCCGGGTCCGGGGCCACGGCGTCCGGGGCCACCGCGTCTGGGGCCACCGCGTCCGGGGCCACAGGCGCCGCGGCTGTGGGCGGGGCGCGGGGTGCCGGGTCGGCAGCGGGGCTGCGCGCCGGCGGCGGGCGGAGCGGGCGCTGAGCGGCAAGCGACCTGGCGGCAAGCAATCCGGCGGCACGCGGTCTGGTGGCCGGCGGTTTGGTGGCCAGCGGTTTGGTGGATAGAGTTCGAGGTCCAGGTTTTCGATGACACCGACCCTGAGGCGCAGTGCCGTCGTGTCGGCGGCGCTGCACCTGGCGGCGCTGCTGGCGTTCGTGCTGGTGCTGCCGGCCCCGGTGCCGCCGGTGCTGCCGCCGGAGCAGACGGTGGAGATGGAGTTCCAACCGGGCACGGTCGCACAGAAGGTGCAGCGCGGCGAGAAGCCGGCGGAAAAGCCCGCGCCGGCCGACGCGCCCGCGCCCGCGGACCAGCCGCCGGCCAAAGAGCCGCCAAAGCCTGCGCCGGTGGAGCCACCCCCACCGCCGCCGCCACCCCCGCCGCCTCCGCCCCCGCCCCCGCCCCCGCCGGTCGAAGCGCCGGCGCTGCCGACGCCGCCTGCGTCCGCGCCGCCGCCAGTGCAGGTCACGGTGCCGCCGCCACCCGCGCCGCCGCCGCCGCAGGTGCAGGAGGACCTGCCGCTGCCGCCCCTGCCGCCGCCTCCCCCACCGGCCCCGCCCGAGGCGCGGAAGCTGCCGCCCACGCCGCCGGTGCCGCCGGCGCCCGCCATGCCGCAGCGCCCGGCGCCGGTGGCCCCGAAGCCGACGCCGCCCGCGCCCGCCAAGCCCACGCCGGAGCCGCCGCTGCCGACCGCGACACGGCCGCCGCCCTCGCCAAAGACCTCGCGCACGGAGAGCCAGACGTCGCAGCCGAACGAGACGCGCAACGCCGCGCCGGACACGTCGTCGCTGCTGAACACGCTGGAGAAGTTCCGGGCGAACCAGCAGCAGACGCGCGCCCCCACGGCGCGGGCCAACCCGTCGCGCGGCGGGGCGCCGGCGGCGGGGGGAGCGCGCAACGGCGACATCACCGGGCAGCTCACGCAGGGGCAGCAGCGCCAGATCGGCGACGAGGTGCGCAACTGCTACAGCGAGGACACCGCGGCACGGAACTACGCGACGTACTCGGCGCACATGGTGGTCACGGTGGATGGCACGGGGACGGCGCGCGAGGCGCAGTTCTCGCCGGAGGATTCGGGGCGGATGGGCGCGGACCCGGCGTTCCGGGCGTTTGCGGAGCGGGCGCGGCGCGCGGTGCTGGACGCGCAGTGCGCCAGCCTGCCGGTGCCGCGCGAGCTGCTGGGGCAGACGGCGCAGCTCAAGTTCGTGTTCCGGCCTTGATCGGGCGGCGCAGGGCAGGGCAAGCGGCAGGAAAGGCTGGGGGGCGAGCCGCCCCCCAGACCCCGGCACCCGTTGGCGTTCAGGCGTCGAGGCGTGGTGCGGGCAGGCGTGACCGGCGGATTATTTTGACGAAGCCTGGGCGGTTCCGGGGCGCGGGGGCGTTACCCTCCGGCCCGCGTTGCGTGCAGGACTTCTTGATGAATGCCAGTCCAGGGCGGCTCGCCCTGGCGGAGTCCAGAGGCAGAGCCTCTGGCCTTTCCTGCTGCCCTACTCTGGAGGAACCGCATGTCCCGCGTTGTTGAGCTGCCGTCGCCGCGTGAGCCGGTGCTGATCGAGCCGCTGCCCGGCGCCGGGTGGCTGGGCCGCCGCACGCTGCTGGGCGCGGGCGCGGCGCTCGGGGTGGCGCCGCTGTGGCTGCCGCGCCGGGGGTGGGCGCAGGAGGCGCCGGGCGGGGCGGCATCGGGCGGCGCGCCGTCGGGGGCGGCGGGGAGCGCGGAGATCACCGTGGACCGGGCGCGCACGGCGCCGATCCCGATCGCGCTGCCGCCGATGGGCGGCGGGTCGGCGATGGGCGGGCAGATCACCGGGGTGGTCGGCGCGGACCTGGCGCGCTCGGGGCTGTTCCGGACGGTGGACGCCGGCGTGGCGGATGCCGGAGGGGGGGCGCCGAACTTCGCGCAGTGGAAGTCGGTGGGCGCGCAGGCGCTGGTGACGGGGACGGTCACGGGGGCGGACCCGCTGCGGGTGGAGTTCCGGCTGTGGGACGTCGCCGCCGGCCAGCAGATCCAGGGCACCGCGTACACGACCTCGGCGGCGAACTGGCGCAGGATCAGCCACATCGTCGCCGACGTGATCTACGAGCGGCTGCTGGGCGAGAAGGGGTATTTCGATACCCGCATCGCCTACATCGCGCGCTCCGGGCCACGCGGCCGGCAGGTGACGCGGCTCGCGATCATGGACCAGGACAGCGCCGACAACCGGGTGCTCACCAACGGCGAGTGGATGGTGCTGACGCCGCGCTGGCATCCCTCGCGCGAGCAGATCGCGTTCATGAGCTATGCGCAGAACCGGCCGCGGGTGTACCTGTTCGACCTGGGCAGCGGGCGCCAGCAGGTGCTCGGCGAATTCGAGGGCATGAGCTTCGCGCCGCGCTTCGACCCGAACGGGGGCAGCGTGGTGATGTCGGCCACCCACGGCAGCGGCTCGGACATCTACGTGGTCGACATCGCGAGCCACGCCACGCGGCGCATCACCAGCTCCGGGGCGATCGACACCAGCCCGTGCTACAGCCCGGACGGCGCGCAGATCGTGTTCAACTCCGACCGCGGCGGCGACCAGCAGATCTACGTCATGGGCGCGGGCGGGGGCGGCGCGCGGCGGATCTCGTTCGGGCGCGGGCAGTACGCGACGCCGGTGTGGTCGCCGCGCGGCGACCTGGTGGCGTTCACCCGGTTCGGGGCGGGCGGGTTCGCCATCGGGGTGATGCACCCCGACGGGTCGGGCGAGCGCATCCTGTCGGAAGGGTTCTCCGTGGAGGGGCCGAGCTTCTGCCCGAACGGGCGGGTGCTGATGTTCCAGAAGCAGACGGCGGCGGGGGACCGCACCGGGAGCGGGTTCTCCTCGCGGCTGGTGTCGGTCGACATCACCGGGTTCAACGAGCGCGGCGTGCCGACGCCGGGCGACGCGTCGGACCCGGCGTGGTCGCCGCGCAACGCGTGAGCGAGGCAGAAAGCAAGGTTGAGGCTCTGCCTCAAACTCCGCCAGGGGCGAGCCGCCCCTGGACCGGCCTCTTGAGACCGTGTCCCGACAATCGACCTGGCTGGTCTGGAAGCCGCGGCTCTGTTGGGACAACACGCTCCCAGCCAACCAGCAGACCGTCATTGAAACATGGCTTCAGTGAAGCCGGTCCAGGGCGGCTCGCCCTGGCGGGTCCGGGCAGAGCCCGGCCTTGCTTTCTTGCCCCAGGGCCGCGGTGACCCCGGCGGCGTTCATCGCGAAGTGGCGGGCGAACGCGCGCACCGAGCGGGTGGCGTCGCAAGAGCACTTCCTCGACCTGTGCGCGCTGCTGGGCGAGGCGACGCCGAACTCCGACCCGACGGGGGCGGCGTACGCGTTCGAGAAGGGGGCGACGAAGGCCAGCGGCGGCGAGGGCTGGGCGGACGTGTGGCGGCGGGGGCGGTTCGCCTGGGAGTACAAGGGCAAGCACCGCGACCTGGAGGCGGCGCACCGGCAGCTGCTGCAGTACGCGGGCGCGCTGGAGAACCCGCCGCTGCTGGTGACGTGCGACATCGAGCGGATCAGCGTGCGGACGAACTGGAACGGGCTGGCGACGGAGCGGCACGAGATCGCGCTCGACGCGCTGGCGGAGCCGGGGCGCCTCGCGCTGCTGAAGGCGGTGTTCGCCGACCCGGACCGGCTGCGGCCGGACCGGACGCGCGCGGCGCTGACGGCGGCGGCGGCGGCGGAGTTCGCGGGGCTGGCGCAGCGGCTGCGCGCGCGGGGGCACGCCCCGCAGGCGGTGGCGCACTTCGTCAACCGGCTGGTGTTCTGCCTGTTCGCGGTGGACGTGGACCTGCTGCCGAAGGGGCTGTTCGAGCGGATGCTGGAGGCGTCGGGGCGGGCGCCGGCGCGGTTCGAGGGCTATGCGCGGCGGCTGTTCGCGGCGATGGCGGAGCGGGGCGGCGAGGTGGATTTCACCCCGCTCGCCTGGTTCAACGGCGGGCTGTTCGACGACGCGGCGGCGCTGCCGCTGGAGGCCGAGGACATCGCCGGGCTGAAGCGCGCGGCGGCGCTGGACTGGGCGGAGGTGGACCCGTCGATCCTGGGGACGCTGTTCGAGCGGGGGCTGGACCCGGACAAGCGCAGCCAGCTCGGCGCGCACTACACGTCGCGCGAGATGATCGAGCGGCTGGTCGAGCCGGTGGTGCGCGCGCCGCTGCTGGCGGAGTGGGCGGGGGTGCGGGCGCGGATGGCGGCGGCGCTGGAGGGGGGCGTGGCGGCGAAGGTGGGGAGCCGGACGCGGCGCGACGCGGCGAGCGTGGCGATGGGGATGCTGCGGGGGTTCCTGGACCGGCTGCGGGGGTTCCGGGTGCTCGACCCGGCGTGCGGGTCGGGCAACTTCCTGTACGTGGCGCTGCTGGCGCTGAAGGACATCGAGCACCGGGCGATGGTGGAGGCGGAGGCGCTGGGGGTGCAGCGCGAGTTCCCGCAGGTGGGGCCGGAGGCGGTGCTGGGGATCGAGATCAACCCGTACGCGGCGGAGCTGGCGCGGGTGTCGGTGTGGATCGGGCACATCCAGTGGTCGCGCGGGCACGGGCTGCCGGCGCCGTCGGACCCGGTGCTGCGGCGGCTGGACACGATCGAGTGCCGCGACGCGGTGCTGGGGGCGGACGGGCGGGCGGCTTCGTGGCCGAAGGCGGACGTGATCGTGGGGAACCCGCCGTTTCTGGGCGACAAGGCGATGATCGGGGTGCTGGGAGAGGAATATACCGCCCAACTTCGTAAAGCCTATGCAGGCCGCGTTCCGGGTGGCGCTGATCTTGTCTGCTATTGGTTCGAGAAGGCGCGAGAGGCTTTGGAGACTGACCAGAGCGATCGTGTCGGACTTGTTGCCACGAACAGTATTCGAGGAGGTGCAAATCGGAAGACTCTTGATCGCATCTGCACAAACTTAATTATCTACTCGGCGTGGTCAGATGAGGCTTGGACACTCGACGGGGCATCTGTTCGGGTGTCCCTGATCTGCTTTGCCAAGAACGAAGAAAATATCAGACATTTAAACGGTGTCACGGTTCCAGTCATATACGCTGATCTCACGTTTGGCCAAACCGATCTGACGATCGCAGTCAGGCTTAAACAGAATCGCCAAAATGCGTTCAACGGCATCCAGAAAACCGGGCCGTTTGAGATGCACGGCGATGAAGCGCGTTTGATGCTTTGCGCCCCCACAAATCCTAACGGACGGGTCAACTCCGAAGTTATCAGACCCTGGTGGAACGGCTTGGACGTTACGCGAAGAAATCGCGACATGTGGATTGTGGATTTCGGGTTGGACCAGGACGAAGGAAGCGTCGCGTTCTTCGCCCTACCCTATGGCAGGCTGGCTCGTCTTGTAAAACCAACACGGGTGGGAAAGCGGGAGGAACGGACCAATACCTGCTGGTGGCTGTTCCAGTGGTCGCGTCCTGTAATGAGGAATGCGATCAAATCGTTGTTCCGTTTCATTACGACACCAGAGGTTTCAAAGCACCGCCTTTTCGTTTGGACTCCTGCCGCAGTCTGTCCGGACAAGAACCTAATTGTTATCGCGCGAGACGACGACACGACGTTTGGCATCCTGCATAGCTGGTTCCATGAGGTCTGGGCGCTGCGGATGGGCACCGCGCTGGAAGATCGGCCCCGCTACACGCCGTCGACGACGTTCGAGACGTTCCCGTTCCCCGAGGGGCTGACGCCGGACCGGCCGGCTGCCGCGTATGCCGGCGATCCGCGGGCGGAGGCCGTCGCCGTGGCGGCGCGGGACCACTGGCAAAACCCGCCGGAGCTGGTGGAGCGCGTGCCGGAGGTGGTGGCGGGGTTCCCGGACCGGCTGGTGGCGCGCGACGCGGCGGCGGGGCTGGTGCTGCGGCGGCGGACGCTGACGGCGCTGTACAACACGCGCGGCACGCCGGAGGGGGCGTGGCTAGACGGGCTGCACGCGGCGCTGGATGCGGCGGTGGCGGCGGCGTACGGGTGGACAGGGGATCTGGACGACGAGGCGGTGCTGGCGCGGCTGCTGGCGCTGAACCTGGCGCGGGCGGGGGCGCGGGGCGGGTAGGCGGCGGGGCGGGCGCGGAGCCTGGGGCGACGCGGTTCCTGGTGCCGCGGTGGCCCACGGAGTATGATCGGGCCGGCAAGGACCTTCCTGGTCGTGCCCGGGACCGAACCATGTTCATCGACAGCTTTCTCGGCGGCCAGGTGACGCGTGCCGTGGTCGGGATTTCGTTCGATGTCGCGGATGTCGCGCGTCTGGACAATGCGGCTGCGCTGGAGGCGTTCGTTGTCCGCTTCGAGGCACGTGTCGCGGAGGCGAAGGCGTTGCACGAGAGCGTCTCTGTCGTGGCGCGCCGCCTCCAGGATGGCAGCGAGGTCGTGGCCGCTGACCACAGGGCCACGACGATCGACCGTATGCTCAGCGCCGAGACGGCCTACGAGGAGGGGCGCGAGATGCTGGTGGCGCGATCAAGGGCCAGCGAGGCTGACGCCCGACACCAGCCGCACCTGTTGCCGCTGCTGCAGCGAACCACGGCGCTGATCGACGAGGAACTGCGTCTGCGGGCCGAAGCTGCGCGCAACCTCCGCTGGGCGCTGCTGGAACTTGAGGCAGCGGCGGAGCCGGCGGCGGATGGGCCGGTGCTCGCGACTCCGGCGGAAGTCGGGTCGTTCCTCCAGGGGTTGCGCGCTGCGCCGTGACGCGGATCGCATTCGGGCGCCGCGCCGCCAAGGCGCTGCGGGCGATGAGCGAGGCGCAGTTCCGGCAGGCCAGCGTTGCGTTCGAGCAGTTCGTCACCGACCCCAGACGGCCCGGCCTCAACTTCGAGAAGCTGCGTGGGCGCGAAAACCTCTACTCGATCCGCATCACGCAGAGCGACTGGGCGATCTTGCGCCGTGTCCTGGATGCCGAGGGCGAGCTGTTCGAGGTTCTGCTGATCGGTCCGCACCACATCCACAAGGCGATCGGGCGGCTTTGATCACGGCGGCTGCGGTGCGAGGCTGATCGAGGCAAGAAAGGCCAGAGGCTCTGCCTCTGGACTCCGCCAAAGGCTCGCCTTTGGAAACCTCGACTTAGGAGGCGGGTTTCCAAAGGCTCCTGGCCCTTTGCGGGTCCGGGCAGAGCCCGGCCTTGCTGTCTTCCTTTCAGCGCCGTCGGATACGTCCTGCGGTTGTGGTGCCTTGACCGCGGCCTGGCGCGCGGGTAAGGCCGGCGGCACCGGAACGACCGGGTCGCCCTGCGCGTTGCCCCGTGTCGTGGCGCCGATTCCATCACCCAACAGGGACTTCCCGATGAACCTCCGCATCCTGGGCGCGCTGGCCGCCCTGAGCCTGCTGTCCGCGTGCGCCGACAAGCCGGACACCAGCGCCGCCAACACCGGGGCCGGCGGGGCGACGTCGTCCGGGTCGGGCATGACCGGCACCGCGGCGCCGGGCAGCGAGGAGGACCTGGTGGCCAACGTGGGCGACCGGGTGACCTTCGGGCTGAACGAGAGCGCGCTGTCGTCGGACGCGCAGGGGGTGCTCGGGCGGCAGGCGGACTGGCTGCAGCGCTACCCGCAGGTGCAGGTGCAGCTCGCCGGCAACTGCGACGACCGCGGCACCGAGGAGTTCAACCTCGCCCTTGGGCAGCGGCGGGCGAACGCGGCGCGCGACTTCCTGGTGGCGCACGGGGTGTCGTCGGGGCGGGTGAGCACGATCAGCTACGGCAAGGACCGGCCGACGGCGCTGGGCGACGACGAGAGCGCGTGGGCGCAGAACCGGAACGCGATCACCTCGGTCCGCTGAGGCGCGCCGCGGGCTGGCGGCGGGGCGGCTCCGGGAACGGGGCCGCCCCTTTTTCGTGCCGGGGCCTGCAAGAAAGCAAGGCTGAGCTCTGCCCAGACCCGCCAAAGGCCCCGTCCTCAAGCATGGGGGCCTTTGGAAACCCATCCCTCTAAGGAGGGCAATCCAAAGGCCCCGCCTTTGGCGGAGTTTGAGGCAGAGCCTCAACCTTGCCTGCTGCTGGTGGCGCCCCGGCGCGTTTACGTCTGGCCGCAAAGCGCACTAGAAAGCCGGTCTTGCCGGAGGCTTGGTCCGGCGACGGGGGGTTGGGCGATGCGGCGATCGGTTTCCTGTGCGCCCGTGCTGCTGGGCGGGCTGATCCTGGCGCTGGCGCTGCGGCCGGGCCCGGCGGCGGCGCAGATCGACAGCCGCGAGGGGATCACGCTGCAGAACCAGATCCTGGAGCTGCGGCGCGAGATGCAGGACCTGGAGCGCGGCGGCGGGCAGGGCGGCGGGCCGGCGGTGGCACCGCGTCCGGCGCCGCAGGCGGCGCCGGCGGCGGGCGAGCTGACCGCGCAGCTCCTGGACCGGGTGAGCCAGCTCGAGGACCGCACGCGCAGCCTGCGGGGCCGGGTGGACCAGCTGCAGAACCAGCTGAGCCAGCAGCAGCAGGACTTCGCCAAGCAGCTCGGCGACCTGTCGTTCCGTCAGCAGCAGGCAGGCGCGGCGGCGGAGACGACGCCGCCGTTCCCGGGGCTGGCGCCGGGCCAGGCGGCGGGCGGGGCGGGGTCGCCGGCGTCCCCGGGCGTGCCCGGGGTGCCGCCGCCGGCCGCGCCGCCGGTGGTGCACAGGACGCCGGAGCTGTCGATCCACGACGCGAGCGCGGCGCTGGCGCGGCGGGACTATCCGGCCGCGGAGTCGGCGGCGCGCGAGGTGCTGTCGCGTCCCGGGTCGCCGCGTGCGGTGGACGCGCAGTACATCCTGGCGCAGTCGGAGGCCGGGGAACACAACAACCAGCAGGCCGCGGTGGACTACTACGACGCCTACAACCGCGCGCCCAAGGCGGCGCGGGCGTCGGAGGCGCTGCTGGGGGTTGCGACCTCGCTGCTGGCGCTGGGCGACAGGCGCTCGGCGTGCCAGGCGCTGGACAAGCTGCGCTCCGAGTTCCCCTCGCCGCGCTCGGACGTGCGCGAGGGCGTGGCGGCGGCGCGGCGCAACGGCGCCTGCCGGGGGTAGGCGGGTGCGCGGCATGACGCTGCGGGGGTCGCGGCGCCGGTCGGGGGCTGGCTGAGCCGTGTCGCCGGAGGAGGCGAGGCTGCGGCTGCGCGGGACGGTGGGGCGCGGGCTGCAGCGGCTGGGGTGGCCCGGGCGTGCGATCCCCGACGGCACGCTGTTCGACGTTGGGCTGCTGCGGACGCGGCCGGCGGCGGAGATCGAGGCGGCGGTGCGGCGGCGGTGCTGCACGGTGCCGGTGTCGGCCGACACGGCGCTGTGCCGCGCGCTGGGGCGCTACAAGATGTACGTCGACCTCGCCGACGAGGGGCTCAGCCCGCACCTGATGCTGGACGGCGTGTGGGAGCTGGGGACGACGCGGGCGCTGGCGTGCCGGGTGGGCGAGGGCGTCACGGCGTTCGATGTCGGCGCGAACCTCGGCTACTACACGCTGCTGCTGGCCGAGCTGGTGGGGGCGGCGGGGCATGTCCACGCGGCCGAGCCGAACCCGCACGTCATGTCGCGGCTGCACCGGTCCGTGCGGCTGAACGGGTTCGCCGCGCGGGTGTCGCTGCACGCAGCGCCGCTCGGGGCGGCGGGGGGCGAGGAGGTGGTGCTGCACGTGCCCGAGGGCCTGCCGCAGAACGCCTCGCTGCGCGGCGGCGGGCGCGAGGGGGCGGTGCGCCACGTGCTGCGCACCACCACGCTCGACGAGATCGTCGGCGACGGGCCGGTGGGGTTCGTCAAGATCGACGCGGAGGGTGCCGAGCAGGCGATCTGGCAGGGGATGGCGCGGCTGCTGGCGCGGCGCGAGCGGCTCACGGTGTTCGTGGAGTTCACCCCGGACCGCTACGAGGACCCGGCGGCGTTCCTGCGGCAGATGCTGGCGACGGGGTTCGCGCTGTCGATCGTCGATGCGGACGGCACGGTGCGGCCGGTGGGCTTCGACGCGGTGCTGGCGGGGCCGCGGCACGAGGACCGGATGCTCGTCCTGGAGCGCTGAGGAGGTGGGCGCGGACGGGCTGCCGGGCGCCGGCGTGCCACTGGACGGGGACGGGTCGCCGGACAGGAAGGGGGCAGTTGGCGGAGGCGGGCCGCCGGACAGGGGCGGGGCGGTCGGCGCGGAGGAGTTCGCGGCGCTGATGGCGCGGCTCGGGCCGTGGGGCGGCGGGCGGGCGGTCGCGGTGGCGGTGTCGGGCGGGGCGGACAGCCTGTGCCTGGCGTGGCTGGCGGCGGGGTGGGGCGAGGCGCTGGCGCTGGTGGTGGACCACGGGCTGCGCGCGGAGTCGGCCGCCGAGGCGGCGGGGACGGTGGCGACGCTCGCGGGGTTCGGGGTGGCGGCCAGGGTGCTGCGGCTCGACGGGCTGGCGCGCGGGGCGGGGCTGGCGGAGCGGGCGCGGCGCGCGCGCTACGGGGCGCTGCTGGCGGCGTGCGCGGAGGCAGGGCTCGCGGACCTGCTGCTCGGGCACCACGCGGGCGACCAGGCGGAGACGGTGCTGATGCGACGGCTGGCGGGCAGCGGGGCGGACGGGCTGGCGGGGATGGCGCCGGTGGTGGCGCGCGGGCCTTGCCGGCTGCTCCGGCCGCTGCTGGGGGTGGCGCCGGGGCGGCTGCGCCCGACGCTGCGCCGAGCCGGGCTGGGCTGGGCGGAGGACCCGTCGAATCGGGACCCGGCGGCGCTGCGCACGCGGCTGCGGGGGCGGCTCGCGGGGTCGGGGGGCGCTGCGGCGCTGCTGGCGGAGGCGGCCGAGCGTGCGAGGGCGCGATACGCCGCGGAGGCCGGGCGGGCCGAGGCGCTGGCGCGGATCGCGACGCTGCGGCCGGAGGGCTTCGCCGTGCTCGCGCCCGGGCCGTGGCCGGCGGCGGCGCTGGGCGCGGTGCTGCGGATGGTGGGCGGGCGGGCATATCCGCCGCCGTCGGCAGGAGTCGCACGCCTGGCCGGGGCGCCGCGGGCGGCGACGCTCGGCGGGGCGCGGCTGCTGCCTGCGGGGCGGTTCGGTCCGGGCTGGCTGGTGGTGCGCGAGGCGGCGGCGATGGCGGCCCCGGTCGCGGCCGTGCGCGGCGCGGTGTGGGACGGGCGGTTCCGCGTCCTGGGCGAGGGGGACGCGGCGCTAACGCTCGGGGCGCTCGGGGCGGACGCGGCGGAGGTGGCGGGTGGCGGGCTGCCGGCTGCGGTGCGGCGGACGCTGCCGGCGCTGCGGCGGGACGGGCGCGTGGTGGCCGTGCCGTACGAGGCGGGCGGGGCGGCGTGGCGGGGCGGCGTCGTGTTCGAGCCGCCGCAGCCGGCGTCGGGCGCGCCGTTCGCCGGCGGCGAGGGAGCCGGGGAGTGAGTTTCGCCTGAAGCTGCTGCGGGCGATGCGGCAGGTCGAGGAAGCGAGCAAGGTTGAGGCTCTGCCTCAAACTCCGCCAAAGGCCGAGCCTTTGGAATCCTGTTCTTAAGAGAATGGTTTCCAAAGGCCTCGGGCCTTTGGCGGGTCCGGGCAGAGCCCGGCCTTGCTTGCTGCCTCGCCGCGGGCACGATGCAGGCTGGCCCGCTCGGGTCCAGGGTTGCGTGGCGTGGCGAACGCTCTACCGTCGCCGCTGACACGGCGTTAACCTGCGGGGCTGCATAAGAACGCGGCCGACCCTATGTTGTCAGTCAACGCGGCGCAGCCGCTGCCCTCTCGGGCCTGGTACTGGATCACATGAGCAATTTCGGTCGGAACCTGCTTCTCTGGGTCATCATCGCGCTGCTGCTGGTGGTGCTCTTCAACATCTTTCAGCCCAGCGGGACGCAACATCCCGCGGCCCAGGTCGCGTATTCCGACTTCCTCGGGGACGTGAACACGGGCCACGTCCGCGACGTCGTGATCCAGGGCCACACCGTGAGCGGGCAGCTCACCGACGGGCACGCGTTCCAGACCTACACGCCGGACGATCCCGCGCTGGTCAGCAATCTGACGGCCAAGGGCGTGCGCGTCATCGCCAAGCCGGAGGACCAGGACAGCAACTCGCTGCTGCACTACCTGCTGAGCTGGTTCCCGATGCTGCTGCTGATCGGCGTGTGGGTGTTCTTCATGCGCCAGATGCAGTCCGGCGGCGGGCGCGCCATGGGGTTCGGCAAGTCCAAGGCGCGGCTGCTCACCGAGAAGCAGGGGCGCGTGACGTTCGACGACGTCGCCGGCATCGACGAGGCGAAGAGCGAGCTGGAGGAGATCGTCCAGTTCCTGAAGGACCCGCAGAAGTTCCAGCGCCTGGGCGGCAAGATCCCCAAGGGCGTGCTGCTGGTCGGTCCGCCCGGCACGGGCAAGACGCTGCTGGCGCGGGCGATCGCTGGCGAGGCGAACGTACCGTTCTTCACGATCTCCGGGTCGGACTTCGTGGAGATGTTCGTCGGTGTGGGTGCGAGCCGCGTGCGCGACATGTTCGAGCAGGGCAAGAAGAACTCGCCGTGCATCATCTTCATCGACGAGATCGATGCGGTGGGTCGCCATCGAGGCGCAGGGCTTGGCGGCGGCAACGACGAGCGCGAGCAGACGCTGAACCAGATGCTTGTGGAGATGGACGGGTTCGAGGCGAACGAGGGCGTGATCCTGATCGCGGCGACCAACCGGCCGGACGTGCTCGACCCGGCGCTGCTGCGTCCCGGCCGGTTCGACCGGCAGGTCGTGGTGCCGAACCCGGACGTGAACGGGCGCGAGAAGATCCTGCGCGTGCACATGAGGAAGGTGCCGCTGGCGTCCGACGTCGACCCGAAGGTGATCGCGCGCGGTACGCCCGGGTTCTCGGGTGCCGATCTGGCGAACCTGGTGAACGAGAGCGCGTTGCTGGCCGCTCGCATGGGCAAGCGGACCGTGGCGATGAACGAGCTTGAGGCGGCCAAGGACAAGGTGATGATGGGCAGCGAGCGTCGCAGCCTGGTCATGACGGACGCCGAGAAGAAGATGACGGCGTATCACGAGGGCGGGCATGCGCTGGTGGCGATGCACGAGAGCGAGTGCGACCCGGTGCACAAGGCGACGATCATCCCGCGCGGGCGCGCGCTGGGGCTGGTGATGAGCCTGCCGGAGAACGACCGTCTGTCGCATTCCAAGTCGTGGCTACGGGCGAAGATGGTGATGGCGATGGGCGGGCGGGTCGCGGAGGAGATCATCTTCGGCGACGACAAGGTGAGCAACGGAGCGTCGAGCGACATCAAGCAGGCCACCGACATCGCCCGGCGCATGGTCACCGAGTGGGGGATGAGCACGAAGCTCGGCATGATCGCCTACGGGGACAACTCGCAGGAGGTGTTCCTGGGTCACTCGGTCACGCAGAATAAGAACGTGTCCGAGGTGACGGCCCGCGAGATCGACGCGGAGATCAAGTCGATCATCGACAGCGCGTATTCGACGGCCAAGCACATCCTCACGGAGAACATCGAGGAGCTGCACCGGCTGGCGAAGGGGCTGCTGGAGTACGAGACGCTGTCGGGCGACGAGATCCGCACGGTGCTGCGCGGCGAGAAGGTGGTGCGGGTGGTGGTGGACGAGCCGGCGCCGGAGACGCGGCGGGCGAGCGTGCCGAGCACGCCGCGGCCGTCGATGCCGACAGGCGGGCTTGGGCCGCAGCCGCAGCCAGGCTGAGGCAAGGAAAGCCAGGGGCCCGTTGCTTGAAGGCGGAGCCTCTGGACTCCGCCAGGGGCAGCGATCCTGGATCTGCCTTGCCTCAGAGATGGTTTCCAAAGGCTTCGGCCTTTGGCTGGTCCGGGCAGAGCCCGGCCTTGCTTCCTTCGGCCGCCCCGGTTTCCTCCGGGGCGGCCTTTTGTTGTCGGGGGTGCGTCATGATCGAGCCGCTGGGGTTGCTGCAGGGCACGGACGCGGCGGACGCGGTGCGGCTCGGCCTGGCGCTGCCGCTGCCGGGCGGGCTTGCGTTCACGATGGCGCGGCTTGGCGGGCGGGTGGTGCCGGCGGCCGAGCTTGCGGAGCAGGTGCCGGTGGCGGCGCCGTGGGCGGGGCTGCCGGCGCGGCCGCTGGTGATGGGGATCGTCAACGTGACGCCGGACAGCTTCAGCGACGGGGGGGAGAGGTTCGCCGTGGCGGATGCCGTCGCGTCGGGGCTGGCGATGGTGGCCGAGGGGGCGGACATCCTGGACGTGGGCGGGGAGAGCACGCGGCCGGGGGCGGAGCCGGTCGAGGTGGCGGAGGAGATGCGGCGGGTGCTGCCGGTGATCGCCGGGCTGGCGGGGTGCGGGGCGCCGGTGTCGGTGGACACGCGCAACGCGGCGACGATGGCGGCGGCGCTGGCGGCGGGGGCTGCGATCGTGAACGACGTGTCGGGGCTGGGGCACGACCCGGAGTCCGCCGGGGTGGTGGCGCAGGCGGGGTGTCCGGTGGTGCTGATGCACATGCGGGGCACGCCCGGGACGATGGCGGGGCTGGCGCAGTACGGCGACCTGGCGACCGAGGTGGCGGCGGAGCTTGGGGCGAGCCTGACGCGGGCGCATGCGACGGGCGTGCGGCGCGAGAACGTGGCGCTTGATCCGGGGGTGGGGTTCGCCAAGCAGGCGGGGCAGAACCCGGAGCTGCTGCGCAGGCTGCCGGTGCTGCTGGGGTTCGGGTGCCGGGTGTTGGTGGGGGTGTCGCGCAAGCGGTTCCTGGACGAGGGCGGGGCGCCGGTGGCGCCGAAGGCGCGGCTGCCGGGGTCGCTGGCGGCGGGGCTGTACGCGCTGTCGCGGGGGGCGTCGATCCTGCGGGTGCACGACGTGGCGGAGACGGTGCAGGCGGTACGGGTGTGGCGGGCGATGGTGGGCGGCTGAGGAAGGAAGCAAGGCTGGGCTCTGCCCAGACCCGCCAAAGGCCCGAGGCCTTTGGGAACCACTTGCTTAAACAAATGGACTCCAAAGGCTTGCCTTTGGCGGAGTTTGAGGCGGAGCCTCAACCTCGCCTGCCTGCCGTGCGCCGCAAGGTTTGATGGCGTTTTCGGCGTATGACAGGGTGGGCGGTGGACACCGGGTTCGTCCGGTGCAGGACAGGAGCGCCCATGGCTGATGGCATGACGCATGCGCCCGACGCGGTGGTGCCGGCGGCGCCTGCGCCGCGGCTGCTGTTCGGGACCGACGGCATCCGCGGCACGGCCAACGTCGACCCGATGACGGCGGAGACGGCGCTGCGGCTCGGGCAGGCGGCGGGTCTGATGTTCATGCGCGGCGAGCACCGCCACCGGGTGATCATCGGCAAGGACACGCGGCTGTCGGGCTACATGATCGAGCCGGCGCTGGTGGCGGGGTTCACCGGGGCGGGCATGGACGTGATCCTGGTGGGGCCGCTGCCGACTCCGGCGATCGCGATGCTGACGCGCTCGATGCGGGCGGATCTCGGGGTGATGATCTCGGCGTCGCACAACCCGTTCGAGGACAACGGCATCAAGCTGTTCGGGCCGGACGGGTTCAAGCTGTCGGACTCGCGCGAGACCGAGATCGAGGCGCTGATGGGCTCCGACCTGTCAGGGCGGCTGGCGGCGCCGCGGGCGCTGGGGCGGGCGACGCGGCTGAACGACTCGGCGGGGCGCTACATCGAGAACGTGAAGCAGAGCTTCCCGCGCGGGCGGACGCTGGAGGGGATGCGCATCGTCGTCGATTGCGCGCACGGGGCGGCATACAAAGTGGCGCCGACGGTGCTGTGGGAGCTGGGGGCGACGGTGATCCCGGTGGGGGTGGCGCCGGACGGGTTCAACATCAACCAGAACTGCGGCTCGACGGTGCCGCGGCACCTGTGCGCGCAGGTGCTGGAGCACGGCGCCGACCTCGGCATCGCGCTCGACGGCGACGCCGACCGCATGCTGCTGGCCGACGAGAAAGGACAGCTCGTGGACGGCGACCAGATCCTGGCGCTGATCGCGGACAGCTGGGCGCGCGACGGGCGGCTGCACGGCGGGGGCGTGGTGGCGACGCTGATGTCGAACCTGGCGCTGGAGCGGTTCCTCGACGGGCGCGGGATCGCGCTGCACCGCACGCAGGTGGGCGACCGCTACGTCGCCGAGCGGATGCGCGCGGAAGGGATCAATGTCGGTGGCGAGCAGTCCGGGCACATGATCCTGTCGGACTTCACCACCACCGGCGACGGGCTGGTGGCCGCGCTGCAGGTGCTGTCGGTGCTCGTGGAGCAGGAGCGGCCGGCGAGCCGGGCGTGCCGGCTGTTCACGCCCCTGCCGCAGGTGCTGCGCAGCGTGCGGTTCGCGGGCTCCACGCCGCTCGGGCATCCGGCGGTGGTCGCGGCGGCCGCGGCGGCGGAGGCGGAGCTGGCGGAGGGCGGGCGGCTGCTGCTGCGGCCGTCGGGCACGGAGAAGGTGATCCGGGTGATGGCGGAGGGCGAGGACGAGCGGCTGGTCGGGCGGGTCGTGGGCGCGCTGTGCGACGCGATCACGCGGGTGGCGGAGCCGGCTTAGAAAGCGCAGCCAGACGCCGTGACTCCGGACTCCGTCAAAGGGTCGCTTTCGGGGTGCACTCACACCAACGGCCTTCGAGTGTGACCGATCCGGCAAGCAAGATTGAGGCTCTGCCTCAAACTCCGCCAAAGGCTCGCCTTTGGAATCCTGTTGTTCAAGGGGAGGGTTTCCAAAGGCCCTATGCTTGGAGGGGGTTTCGGGGGGTCTGGGCGGCGCTGCCAAAGGGTCCGACGACCCGCTTGGGTCGTTGGAAGGGCAGCGGAGGGAGAGCCCGGCCTTGCCGGCTGCCTCGCTGCATGGATGCAACGGAGACCGACGATGCAGCGCATGTTCGGGCCCTTGGCGTTTTCGGGACGCTGCTCCCGAGGGCGCGCTGCTGCGGCCGTGCCCGGCGGCGCGGCGTGACGCTGCGTGGTCGGGTGCTGGCGATCGCGGGCTCCGACTCCGGCGGCGGCGCGGGGATCCAGGCCGACATCAAGGCGATCTCCGCGATGGGTGCGTATGCCGCGACGGCGGTGACGGCGGTGACGGCGCAGAACACGCTCGGCGTGCAGGGGGTGATCGCGGTGCCGGCGTCGTTTGTGGCGCTCCAGGTCGCCAGCGTGCTCGACGACATCGGCGCGGACGCGGTCAAGACGGGGATGCTGGCGGGGCGCGACACCATCGAGGCGGTGGCTGCGGCGCTGCGCGCGTGGCGGGCGCGCGGGTGCGCGGCGCCGCTGGTGCTCGACCCGGTGATGGTGGCGAAGGGCGGGCAGGCGCTGCTGGCGCCCGACGCGGTGGCGGCGCTGCTGGAGGCGCTGCTGCCGCATGCCGCGGTGGTGACGCCCAACCTGCCGGAAGCGGAGGTGCTGACCGGCGAGGCGGTGGCGGACGTGGCCGGGATGCACCGGGCGGCGGAGCGGCTGCTGCGCCTGGGAGCGGCGGCGGTGCTGCTGAAGGGTGGGCATCTGCCGGGCGAGGTGCTGACCGACCTGCTGGCGACCCCGGCGGGGACGCAGGTGTTCGAGCAGGCGCGGGTGGCGACGCGGCACACGCATGGCACGGGGTGCACGCTGGCGAGCGCGGTGGCGGCGGGACTGGCGCAGGGGATGACGCTGTCGGCGGCGGTGGAGCGGGCGAGGGCCTATGTGCGGGCGGCGATCGAATCGGCGCCAGGCTTCGGGACGGGGCATGGGCCGCTGGATCACCTGGTCTGGGCGGCGAGGGCAGGCGGCGTCTGACCGCAGCCGATGCCGAGGACCGATCGCACGAAGTCCCGGGTGGCCTTGGCGGAGGGAGAGCGGCAAGCGAGCAAGGCTGGGCTCTGCCCAGACCCGCAAAGGGCCGGCGGCCCTTTGATCCCGTGACTTAGGGCAGGTCGATCGCGGGGCCTGGCCTGGGCGGAGCCCGGAGGCAGAGCCTCTGGTTTTGCCCGCCCGGTGCCTCTGCCCCGCTGGCAAGGGTCAGGACGGTCCGGGGCAGGCGTCGGGCCGGGTTCGGACGCCGGCCGGGGCGTTCAGGGATTGAGGGATTGCGGCAGCTTGGCCGAGACCGCACGGAGCAGGGAGACCCGCTCGCCCAGGGTCTGCACGGTGGTGCGGTGCAGGGTCAGGCTGGCGTGCAGCGAACCCGTCGCGCCCTGCAACTCGGCAAGCGACCTGCGCCACTCGGCGACCGCGCCGCTCTGCTGCGCGAGGGCGGCGCGCAGGCTCTCCAGCGCGCGGGCGAGCCGGTCGGGCTGGGCCGGTGGTGCCAGGGTCGGCGCCCGCTGGGCGGGCCTGGCCGGAGACGATGCGGCTGGCCAGGAGGCAGGAGCCGGGCGCACGGCGCGGGTGCGGCGGCAGGGCCCCGCGTAGGGAACCTGCACCAGCGAGCCGATCGGCCAGGCCTTGGTCGTTCCGGCCTCGATTGCCTCGGCCTCGATCATGCGGATCGGGATCGATGCGGGGCGGGCGGCCGGCATCGTGGGCGGACGGACAATCGGGGACGGCTGCACGGGGCCGGGGCGGGGCGGGAGGTTGAACGGCGGGATCGCGCCTGACCCGGAAGGCGACGGGGTCGGCTGCAGGGCGGTGGAGCGGGGCAGAGGAACAGGGGTTGGAAAGGGGATGATCGTGGCGGTCATGATGCACGTTTCCTGGGCATTGTCTAACAAGACATGAACTATCTCGCTTGACGAGACAAGGGTTTCACAGATGGACGGCGATCCCGGAGATGCGGGACAGCAGGACCAGGGTCAGCACCAGCACGACAATCAGGGTCAGCAACCAGCGCATCTGCATGTATCCAGCCGGCACGAGGCCGTCCCGGGCGGCACGCGCCTCCACGACGGTGGTCGCGAGGAAGCCCGCGATCAGCAGCGCCAGGGCGATGGCGGGCGCGGCAGCGACCGAGACCAGCAGCGCCGCCCAGCCCAGCAGCGCCGGGAGCACGCCGAGCGCCAGGCGCACACGGTCTGCGCCGGCCAGCCAGGCGGCGGCGCTTGTCGTCGCGGTTGCCGCACGGTCCGGGGCGGGCGCGCCAAGAGCAAAACCCCAGTGCACGGCGCCGAGGAAGCTCAGGATGATCGCGGCATACTCGATCAGGGCGAGCAGGGCGCGGTCGGCCGGCACGGCGCCGCCGGCGGTGACGCTGCCCAGGCCGCAGGCGAGGAACGGGAGCAGGCCGCCCAGCCCGAGCAGCAGGGCCAGAGGAGGAAGGCGTGCGGTCATGCGGGGTCCTTGTGTCGGTGGGCGGCATCCGGCCGGTGCAGCCGGGAAGCAGGGTTGAAGCTCTGCCTCAAACTCCGCCAAAGGCCGAACCTTTGGAATTCTCTTTCTGAGAAAGGGTTCCGAAGGCTCCCCTGCTTGAAGGAGGGGCGCTTGGCGGGTGCGGGCAGAGCCCGGCCTTGCCTGCTGCGCTTCTGCGGACGGGTTCCGGCAAAAGCCGGGTTGGGGGCGAGTGGCGTGCGGCGTAGGCTGGCTGCCATGGAAATCGCGGTCGAGATCGTCGTCATCCTGCTGCTGATGGTGCTGAACGGCGTGTTCGCGATGGGCGAGATGTCGCTGGTCTCGGTCCGGCGTGCGCGGCTGCAGGTGCTGGAGGGCAAGGGGGTGGCGGGCGCGGGCACCGCGCTCGCCCTGTCGGACGACCCGCAGCGGTTCCTGCCCACAGTGCAGGTGGGGATCACGCTGGTGAGCATCCTGGCCGGCGTGTTCGGCGGCGCGCGGCTGGCGGCGCAGCTCCAGCCGTGGCTGGCGCGGATCGCGGTGCTGCGGCCGGTGGCCGACGAGCTGTCGCTGTTCCTGGTGGTGGTGCTGATCACCTATCTGACGCTGGTGGTGGGGGAGCTGGTGCCGAAGCAGCTCGCGCTGCGCCAGCCGGAGCGGGTGGCAGCGCGGCTGGCGCGGCCGCTGGCGGCGCTGGCGCGGGCGAGCGCGCCGGTGGTGTGGGTGCTGAGCCGGTCCTCGGACCTGGTGCTGGCGGCGTTCGGCTCGAAGCTCACGGAGCGCGAGACGGTCACCGAGGAGGAGCTGCGGGCGATCCTGGCGGAGGGTGCGTCGACCGGGGTGCTGGAGAGCGAGGAGCACGCGATGATCGGCCGGGTGCTGCGTCTCGCCGACAAGCCGGTGCGGGCGCTGATGACGCCGCGCACCGACCTCGCCTGGATCGACCGCGGCGACACGACCGAGGAAATCGTGGCGACGCTGCGGGCGGTGGCGCACAGCCGGTTCGTGGTGTGCGACGGCTCCGTCGACAACGTGGTGGGGGTGGTGCAGGCGAAGGACCTGCTGAACCTGCTGCTGGACGGGGGCGCGCTGTCGCTGGCGGCGACGCTGCGCCAACCGATGGTGCTGCCGGACACGGTGACGGCGCTCGACGCGCTGGAGCGGCTGAAGTCGGACACGCTGGGGCTGGCGCTGGTGATCGACGAGTACGGCAGCTTCGAGGGGGTGGTGACGGCGGCCGACGTGCTGGAGGCGATCGTCGGCGACGCGGGCGAGCGGCCGGAGGACGGGGACGCGGCGGCGGTGCTGAGCGGAGTGCTGCTGATGGACGGGATGATGCCGGTCGACGAGCTGAAGTCGCGGCTGTCGCTGCCGGACCTGCCGGCGGAGGGGAGCTACCACACGCTGGGGGGGCTGCTGCTGGCGCTGCTGCAGCGCGTGCCCAGGACAGGGGACCGGATCGTGTTCGCGGGCTGGCTGTTCGAGGTGCTGGCGATGGACGGACGGCGGGTGGACCGGGTCAGGGCGAGTCGGGAGAAGCTGGCGGAGGCGTGAGCGCAGGGATCGACGGGCGAGGGCCGCGGTCGCAGCGAACGCCAGACCGGAGCAGGGGCTGGCCTGCATCGGATCAGCTGCGCGGCAGCAAGGCAGACAGCAAGGCCGGGCTCTGCCCGGACCCGACAGCCTGAGGCCTTTGGAAACCGTTTGCTTAAACAAGTGGATTCCAAAGGCTTGCCTTTGGCGGAGTTTGAGGCAGAGCCTCAACCTTGCCTGCTTCCTGCCGCTTCGCTTCCTCCGGTCACGCCTGGCGTCACACTCGCAGGCGGACCTACGCGCGACCCGGGCGGTTCCGGGCTGGCAGAACCTGCCGGAGACTGTCTAATCTGACTGGAAGCAGAGGAAGTGGAGCAATCCGCGGTCATGCTTCAAGCCGCAGGCCCGAAGCTCACATCTGGCCAGGGATCGCCATGCGAACACATCCACACCGGGTCCGGCGCGGGGTCGACGTGCTGCTCGTTCTTGCCGCAGCGGCCTGCTCCGGCTGCACGTCTCCAGGCCGCGGCGGGGCGACGTCGCCGGCCGGGGCGAGCATCCCGTCGGACCCGACGACAACCGGGGGAGCGCCCACGGTGACGGAGGACAACGCTGCGACAGCGGCCCCAGCGGCTGCGACGATCGGCGGAACCAAGCCGATCCCGTCCGGGCCGTAGCGCAACGTACGACCGGATCGGGACCCAAGCGCCTCGTCGAGGCAGTCGGACGGGCGACGGTGCCGGTGGCACCCGACATCGGACGGCCGGCCGGCAGGCATGGTCGGACCTTGCCCTGACCCGCCACAGGCCCAGGCCCTGGAGACCATCTGCCTGATACCAATGGTCCTTGAGTGTGACCGGTCAGGCAAGCAAGGTTGAGGCTCTGCCTCAAACTCCGCCAAAGGCAAGCCTTTGGAATCCACTTGCTGAAGGGATTGGTTTCCAAAAGTCTCTGGCCTTTGGCGGGTCCGGGCGGAACCCGGCCTTGTTTGCTGACAGGTCAAGGCTTGGGGCCGCTGGTACGGGGTCACGCCATAGGACGGGCCTCGACTTTGGCCATATCACCGGTCCGTGAGGTTAGTCGCGACCCAGAACGCCGGCTCGTCGGCAATAAAAACCGGGGCGTCGTCGAGATCGAGGACGGCACCGAACGGCCCTGTGGGACC
>JAABUV010000464.1_pt1 | contig 61153 bp, 80 predicted proteins | sample 5559971 | NCBI WGS metagenome assembly JAABUV01 (sample SAMN10711881, study PRJNA513362) | rock metagenome | isolation source: Antarctica rocks | place: Antarctica: Victoria Land, Knobhead nord | collected 2015-12-19 | reverse complement strand
GCCGGAGTCGCCGCGCGCAGCACGCGGCCGCGATGCACGGCCCTAGCGGCGCTGGCCGGCGCACCGTCTCCTTGAAGGGCTCGCAGTTGTACACCCGGAAGCCCGAGTTGGTGCCGCAGGCAAAGCACGTCACGTCCTGGTTGAAGTTCACTGACAGCAGCTCCAGCGACCCGGCCTTGCGCGAGTCGCCGCTCTGCCCCATGGCCCGGGGGCGGCCCGCCGCTGGCTCACGGCGGCGCCGCGCGGCGCGATGGGCAGCGTGGGAGCGGCGTGCAAGTGGGGTGCCTGCTTAACTAGGCCGCCCGTGAGGAGTTCACAGCTCAAAACTGCTCAGCTGTACGTGCCTCTAGCAAACAAGTCCAGTGTGGAGGGGTCTCCTGTATGCTGGCCTGAGAGTGCGCACTGGCCTGAAGTTTGCAAGTGTGCAAAATGAGCTTTAGCGGCCTACCCCTAGGCCTACCCTTCTACAAACAAACTTTAAAGCTAATGACCATCCCACACTTTGATCTCTATAAAGAGCTGACACTAACTTGCTGAGCAAGCAGAGCGCGGCCCTGTCTGGAGAATTATCCCGTCAAGGAGCAACCTGCTCGAGGCCAAGGGCAAGCACAGGATCTTGGCCACTGCAATGGGCACCGAGGGCGAGGCATCGAGCAAGGCAAAGGCTGAGCAGCGCGTAAAAGGTGCGCACTTGCAAATGTGTGGCGCCGAGCAGGCACGTGCAAAGCGGCCGGCACTGACTCCGCTTTTACCGCCCTGGCAGAGGAGGCAGAAGCGGAGCGCCTGCGCAAAGCAAAGGGCAAGGACAAAGCAGTGGAGCCCGCGGAGGACGGGGAGGAGGATGAGGACGAAGACGACGAGGACGTGGTGCGCCTGCGCGCGGTCTCTCGGAAGACTGTAATGACTCCAGTATCTGTGTCTGTGCAAGTGGTACAAGGAGTCCCCGTTAAACATATGCAGCGCGTGCCTGGGTGGAGTGCTCCTGCCAGTGCAACTCCGCCATACGTGAGAACGACCTGCCGCTGCCCTGGCCTTGCATGTTGACTGCGTCGTTACTAGCTAACGCTGATGCAACACGTAGGAGGCCGAGCTTGCGGACGACGAAGGAGAGAGCGGAGAGGACGAGGACGAGGACGAGGAAAAGGAGGAGCCGACGAAGGGCGCTGCTGCCTCGAGCAAGCGCAAGGCAGGCGCCCCGGGCCACTTCCGCGGAGCGCCAGACACCCGCGTGGCGTTCACACTTGCCGTCCTACCGCCTGCGAGTGGCGCCTCGCACAGCAGCCTGCGGCACACCCACCATTGCAAGCAAAGGGTGCCTTGCACAACAGCACAAGCTCGCACCTGGCGAGCCTGATTTTAACGCGAAGGGCTGCGCGTGCTGGCTGACGCGACGCGGAGCGCCCGTGCAGGCGGAGGGCGCGCCGTCGACCAGCAAACCTAAAAAGGAGCCCGCAAAGAAGAAGAGCAGAGGCGGTGACGAGGACGACGAGGATGTGAGTCACCGCTCTGCAGCCCGTCGGCTGCTGTGGGTGGCCTGCTGTGGGTGGCATGCAGAACAGTGTAGGGCTGCGCTTGTGCTGTGCCCCTCTAGACCGTTGCAAGTGACCGCCCTGCATCAGGCAGTGAGCAACAGGAAGCTCGTGACCAGAGCGAGCTTGCCTGCAAGACCGGACTGGGAGCAGTGGTGCTGTGCGCGCATGCGCCAAGCCATGCGCAGCGCACTGTGCTTGTGGATGCCTTAGACTTGTGACCAAATTGCCCGGCACTGTGTGCAGGACGAGCAGATGTCGGACCCGGAAATAGTGAACAACCTGTCGGGCGATGATGTGGACCCCGGCCTCATCATTGCCGGCGGGCGGCGCGCGCGCCGCGGCCGCGCGACGTTCGGCAACGCGCGCGGCTACCAGGCCAAGCAGCAGGCCGAGTCTGATGAGGACAGCTGGTGACAGCCGCCTTTTGCAGGGTCCGCGCAGCCTGGCCGGACGCGTGCGCAGCGGCTGGGAGGCAGCAGGTGGATGTTGCCATTGATATGGCGAGGCATGGACTGGGTGTATGCCCAGTCACTGGGCGCATGCGCGGCTGTTGGAAGGCAGCAGACTCGCGTGGAGAGCAGGCCTGGGCATGGCGCGCTGCTCGTAGTTGCATGCAGGGCTGGTGAAGGGCAGGCAGGCTTGTATGCGTCCAGGTCCAAGCCGTGCCAGGTTTGGGGCATTTGCAGGCCGAGCTGGAGTGAATGCGAATATAAGAATGCTTAGCGACGCTGAAGGGTATAGGACCACTTGGTGCATGTGTAAACACCGGTGGCGGGCACGAGAGTGCGCGGTCAACGGGCTGGAGCGCTTGCACCCAAACGGGGGTTAGGGAGCCTGCTGCCCGGGCATGCGCGCTGCCTCTACCCAGCATTTGAGTTTCAGCGGAGGTGGAGCCTCATAACAGAGCCATTGCTCCCTAGAGTGTGGTCATGAGGCCTTCACACACGAAAGCCACTGAGACAGGTTTGTGCAAACAGTTGATGGGATTGCACTGACACACCACACATGTCCAACAGTAGAGCAGCGTGTATGGGTCAACTACGAGCTTGAGTGCGCTTGGCCAGTGCTGTTAACAGCCTGCGCACCAAGCGCCTGCAGCAATGCCTGATCTGGCGGGCGAGCCTACACACCCACTGCCCTTGTCGCTGGCGCAGCATGTGGACCTGTCATCTGCGTTCGGGGTGAGGCCGGGCCTCTGTTCAGACACTGTGTGGACGGCTGTTGCAAAGGCTGGTAGCAGATTCCTGGCAGCTCGTGGATTATGTTGCACTCACCTCCCTGCGTGCGCTGCGCAGCTGGACCCTGCCCGGCTGTTTGGAGGCGTGCACGTGCGGAGTGCCTGCCTGCACCCGCGGCAGCCAACGCTGGCCATTGTGCGCTCGCCCCCACGGCACAAGGCCATCTGCTGCTGGGTGTTTTGTTGTATTGCACAGGTCATAACTTGTTGCTATGATATCCGAGTAATACACTGAGGAACGGTGGTCCATGTGCACTGCAGACTGCATTGCACAGAGTGCGCCCTGCAAGTTTCGTGGGCCTCGTAGCAACTTTGCTTGGAGGTCTATTGCAAACGGCCACTGATACGAGGTGCTTGCAGCGTCACTGACCTGCAGCACTGCCTGGCACTGTGTGTTCCTTCACATCACATATCATACATACGGCTATGTGCGGGCGTTGGCACGGCTACCCTTTTTGTGAGGGGCAGCACGCTCTCTACCAGCAATCTCGTTGGCGTGGTTAGCACGCTGGGCGCATCGCTCGCGACACTGAGTGAAGCGCAGGGCCGCCTGTCGGGCGGTCGGGGCTGCTCCGTGGCGCCTGAGGAGCGGCCGGGGGGCGGGCGCGCCGCGCAGGCTGCGCTGGGCGTGGTCGCGGAGTATGACCTGCTGTCCGGCTGCAAACTGGACGGCGGCGAAGCGGCCGGCGCGGTCGTGGCCATGGCCTACACGGCCGACGCGTCCGCGCTCATCACCCTGTCAACGGCACGCGCGTGTGGTGGCATGGCGTACAGGGCTTGGTGGATGGCACCCTGTCTGCTTCAGCGCCGGCGTGGCCAGGGCATAAGTGACTGATCATGGGCTGGGCGCCATCATGGGCTGCAGCATGACAGGAGCGCTGCATGCTGTCCTGAACATGATGCTTGCCAGCGCCCGCAGTCATGGTTCCTAACTGTTGCCGAGCCAGCCACCGCACGGGAGGCCTGCACACTGTGCTGTAACGCGCCGCGCAGTGTCTTGAGCAACGTTTGAAATTACTCGTAGCCCCGCAGGAGCGCTGCATGCTGTCCTGGGCGCCGCGCAGCTGGGCGCGCCAGGTGCTGCTGCCGCCGACCAGCCGCGCCGACAAGCTGCTGCCCCGGGCGCTGCTCGCCGTCTCAGCGGTGCGGCGCGCGCTCAGCAGCCCGTGTGACTCTGATGCACCGCCACTGGCCGCTCAAGCTGTGCGCCCTTAGTAGATGTGGGCGCGCCCCTAGCTTGCTCCACCGACCTGACCCATGCCCGATCTGCTCCAGGCCCAGAGACGGGGTTGTCAGATTCCTTGGAGGCCTGGGCCTCTGCGCGCACCATGTTTCACCAAGCCGCACTGCCATGCACTGGCGTGTGGGTGCTGCGCAGGGCGCGCGGCCGGCGCTGTTCTTCTGCCAGCACGGCGCGGCCACCGTGCGCATCGTGCAGACCGCGCCCGCGCCGCCCGTCAAGGGGTCCAAGGAAAAGCAGGCGCGCTCTCCCCGCCCGCGCGCCTTGCGGGACCTTGCGGGATCCTACCCTACCCTCACATAAACCCCTTTACCGGCCTGTCCAGCTGGCCATAGGCCGTGTCAGGGCGGCAGCGGCCTGAGCCATCGCCCGGCGTGGCAGGGCGGCCAGCTGAAGGCGGACACGCGCAAGCCGATTGTGGCGCTGGCGGGGCACCCGTCTGACCCGCAGGCGCGCCCCGCACCAGGGCGCGCATGCGCCGGGTGCCCATCGCGTGCGCGTCGCGCGGAGGGTGCGAAGGGGCGCACATGCGAGGCGGGCGTAATTCACCGGAGTGCGCTGCAGGGGCGAGCGTGCAGCATGCGAGGCGCTGTAGGGGCCGCTGCGCCACAGCCACGTAGGATGGGCAAGCAGGATAGGGTAGGGTAGGCTAGGGTGCCCGTGGACGGATGCATGCGCGCGCCCGCGCAGGTGCTGCTGTCTATCCACTCCGATGGCTCGCTGGTGGCGAGCGCGGTTGCGGCGGCCGCACGCACGCTGAGCACGCTTTGGAGCGTTGCGGCCGGCGGCGGCCCGAGGGAGCCCCTGGCGCAGGTCCGCGCCTGCGCAGCTTCTCTGTCCTTGTCGCTCGCTGGCTGTCGCTGAAGCGATGCGTTTTGTAGCATGTTCTCGGCCGCTGCATCAGGCAGCCGCGAGGGTTGACATCCCATTCCTTTCCCTGCAGAGGGTGTATGCCATGTTGGGCGAGGCGCTTATTATGCAGGTGTGTTTGCGGTGGTAATTTGAGCAGGGTTAGGTGACCACTGCGGCTGGTCGCAGGCGGCACTGGTGGCCGAGGCGCACCCCGCGCTACCCGCCGGCATGCTGCTGCTGGTGGGCACGTCGGGCGGGGCGGTCGCGGCGTTTGAGGCCTTCGGCCGCGCCGAGCCGCGCTTGGTGGGCTCGGCGGCCGCCGGAGCGCCCGTGCTCGGCCTTGGCTACAGCGCCGCTGGCAGCCAGGCATGTGGCAAGCATCAGCGTGACCCGCTCATGGCGCATTCACGCGCTCGCTTATCCTGCAGCCCCTGCCATATGCGGGGCCCGCCCTGCCCGGCACCTGCCTGTGTGGATCTGCTTTGCCTTGCAGTTACAACATGCCGGAGGCCCCTCACGGACCGGCCTCAGCCATATTTGCTCTCCTGAAAGCGTCCACGCGCGCCGGCGTCGCAGAAGCTCTGCTGCAAGCTCGCCTGACGGCCTGCATCAGCTGCTGAACATGGCAGTATAATCATTGTTCATGGCCCTCCTGGAGCGCACTCAACTTGCCGCCCCCCCGCCAGGTGCTCGCATGCGCCGGCGACGGCCCGGCCGCGCGCGCGCTCGCCTGGCAGCTGCTGCCCTCGCCCGGCGGCTCGACCTGGGCCGCCCTGGACCCCGACCCCGCGTCCATGCTCGCGGCGTGCGCGCCGGAGGCGTCCGGCAGCCCGGGCTCGCCCGCCGCCGGAGCGCCCGTGTGGGCGGCGGCGGCGGCGGCTGTGGCGGCGACGGGCGGCGCTGCTGGCGCGCAGGCGCGTAGCTGCATGCCGGTCATGCGCGCATGCAGCGCTCCTGCTCCGGGCGGCGGCTTGCGACTTTGCGCTAATGTGGGGACTCCTCCTGCATCATGCATGCGGACATGTTTAGACGTGATCAAACATAGGCATGAAAGAGGACAGCATCTGATTTTGGATCTATAAAGCTTCAAAATTGGTGGTAATTTTGACACACCGTCTGCTCGGCGGCGTCGGCAGGTGGGCGGCCTGAGCGTGCACCGCAGCCTGCCGCTCGCGCTGGTGCGCTGGGCGCCCGGGCGGCGCTGGGAGCACCCCGAGATGCAGAAGGCGCGCGCCCGCAGCCCCTGCGCTGCCACCCGCCTCCGCCCGCCCGCGCCCCTGTCGAGGCGCTCTGCAGGTTTCGCACGGGCACTGAGATGTGCAACGCGAGCACGCCGTTCAGGCGAGCGCGCGGGGCCGGCAGGTGCCGATCGGGCGCCTGGGCGCCGCGGACGCCGCGGCCGCGCGGCGGCTGCTCACCGCGAGCGTGCTGCGCATCGGCGGCGGCGGCGGCGGCGGCGGCGGCGCCGCCGCGGGCCTGCCGGCGGTCGCGCCGCTGCACACCGACCTGGACTTCTGGGCGGGGCAGGGCGAGGGGTGCGCTTGCGGGACCTGACGCCTGCTCGTTGCCGCATGGCAATGAACAGGGCTACAGCTGGCGCGGTTGTTGGTGACCAGAATATGGGGCTGAGTTGGAAAAGAAGGAAATGCAACTCCCGTGCAGCAGGGCCGCGAGGCCCCGCCGTGCGACGCGCCGCCGGGCGCGCAGGATGAGCAAGCGGCTGAGCTTCCCGGCGCGCGTGTTCCTGCTGCGCGGCGGTGCGCTGGCCGCGTACGGCGCGGTGGGCGGCGCCGTGGCTGACGTGGCTGCGCTGCCGGCGGCCAACGCGGCCGGCGCGCCGCTCGAGCCGCGCAGTGTGCAGCACAGCCCCGCGCGCGGCGCCTGGCTGCTCTTCTTCCGCGCGCTCGGCGCCGCCGGCGATGGCGGTGCGCATGATAGGGTTAGGGTTAGGGTTTACCAGGGCGTCGTCCTGGCGCCGCGCCCTCCCGCCAGTCCTCCCCCACCTCAGGCGCGAACCAGCGATGGCGGCCGCGCGCCGGCGCTCGCCCGCGCTGCGCTGCAGAGATAGTGGCGCGCTTCTGTAACTGCGCAATTTTCTGAGCTGCAAGGTGTCGATGTCATCAGCCTGCATGCCCGCACATTGGCGGTGGCACTGAGGCCAGGCAAGGGCGGCCGGCCGGGCGGGGGCAGCTGCACGCATGGCGAGCGGCAGCGCAACAGCCGCGAGACCGCTTGGAAAGGAGCGGTACGGACTTTTGCAATTTAGAGGCAGTCCATACCGCTCCTTTTCAATTGCTGTGCTCAGTAAAAGACGCCGCGCCCGGCCCTGAGCGCTGACCCCACGGCAATCGGCGGGCCGGCCAGGCGCGGGCGGCGCGCCGGGCGCGGGTGAGTTCACGCTGGTCACCAACAGCGCGCTGGCGGCGGGCGCATGGACCGCGCCGGGCGGCTCGGGCGCGTTTGCCGGGCCCGACGACGCACACTACGCGGTGCTGGCGCCCGACGGCGCGACCGGCGCGCGCCTGCCAAGGCCCTGGATGCGCGCAACATAAAATAGGGTTTTATGCGTGTCTTTTAGATTCATTTTGCTCGTACCCAAGTGGCGCACCAGATAGCGGCATATTTCTGGCCCTGCAGGATGCGCTTCATGGCTTCATCTAGAATGCCTACAAGCCCACAGGGGTCTTTGCAAATCGAGGCCGCCGGGCGCAGTGCGCGTGTACGCCACCAAGCCGAGCGAGGCGCGCCCCGTGGCGCTGCGCAAGCTGGACCTGGGCGCGCCGGGCGCGGCCGCGCTCTTCGCTGGACCCGCCTGGCCCTCGCTGCCCCGGTGCGGCCTGCCCCGCCTCCGCTGCGAGACAGGCGGTGTCGCCAACCCCGCGCCATGCCAGCCGTGCATCAGCTGGCTATGGGACGACGCCGCACTTCGAGCGCTTTTGCTGCACCAAGGTCCCACGCCGGCCTGGCACCTGTCACGCATCGCGCCGACAGGCACAAGAGCGATAGGTTGCGGGGTACCAGCTTGGCGCCCGCCACTCCCGGCCCCGCTCCGGCCGCGCCGTCCGCGCAATGCGCCGCGCCTCTCTCTGGCGCGCAGGGCGGGCGGCCCTCCCGGCGCCGACGCGGTGGGCGTCGGCGTGGCAGCCTGGGCAGGCCGCGACGGCCGGCTGTGCCTGGGCGAGCTGACGCCCGCCGGGGGCCCCGGCACGCGCGGCGGCGCGACCCTGGTGCCCGGCCGCGCGCTGGACCTGCTGCCGGGCGAGGCCGTGCTGCAGGCGCGCACCCGCGGTACATGTCATGCAGCAGGGAGATGTCAGGTACAGATACAGGGTCAGATACAGCTGCAGCATTGAGATATTTATGTCGGCGGAATCCAGGCTCTACCTGGAGGGCTGGTCGCGTTCGCACGCCGGTCTTGTGGCTGGTGCTCGCATGAGGAAGCATGCGTACAAAGGCATGTGCCAACGTCTTGGGCCGTCGGCCGCCGCCCTGCTCCAGCTCGCGTGCAGCGCTTTTCACGCGGTCGCATGGCAGAGCACAGGGGACGCGCGGCGCATGCGGTGCCACTGTGCTGGGGAGGCAGCGAGCGAGCGATGGCCACGGCCGCGGGGCGTCCCGCTCCGCCGGTGTGCTGACGATTGACAATGCGCTGCGCGCGGGCCCACCACATGTCTCTAGCTGGCTGACACACGCGTCTGTGCGCGGCGCAGGTGGCGTGGCGGCGGCTGCTGGGCACGGGCAGCGCGCCGTCGCCCGCCCCCAGCAACACGCCGGTCCACTGCGCGTTGGGGCTGCCGCATGTCTCTACTTGGCTGACGCACGCCTCTGTGTGCGGAGCAGGTGGCGTGGCAGCGGCTGCTGGGCAGCGGCAGCGCGGGTGACGGCGCGGTGCTGGAGGACAGCGGCGCCGGGCGCGCGAGCGTGGTCGCGGCCGTGCTGACCAAGCGCCGCGTGCTGCTCGCGAGCGCGACGCTGCGCGTGCTGGCCGCCGCGGCGCTGCCGCCCGGCGCGCCGGCGGCCACATCGCTGCTGTGGGTCGGCCCGGCGCTGCTGTTCAGCACCGAGGCGCACCAGGCGCGCCGAGAGCCCCGCGCCGCGCCCTGCCAGCGACCTTGCAGAGGAACGGCGCCTGAGCGAGGCGCATGGCTACATATACTGGTTCAACACCGCCAATGTAATGATACTGCCATTGCTGACGATCAGTTGCTTCACCAGTACATCGAGCCAGACGTCACACAGTGGCTCACTCTGGCATGGGCCAGACAGGGGGTCGCTTGGCCCTCCGAAACCGAAGAGCACGAGCGTGCTTCGGCCTTCACATTAGGTGCCGGCGGCCGAGCGCAGGCTGCGCCGCGCGCACAGGTGAAGCAGCTGGCCTGGGACGGCAGCGTGACCCTGGTGGCGTGCCTAGGCGGCGGGCCGCCCGCGGCGCTCGCCGGCGCGTTCGGCGACCGGCTCCTTGTCGCACGCGGCGGCGCCGCGGCGGGCGGGCACGCGGAGGTCAGCGCGCGCGCGGCGACCCTGCTGCCGCTGCTGCTGCGCGGCTGGGCCTCGCTCGCAACCAGCGGCATCCTGCCCGGTGCGCCATGGCTGCGGTGGGCGCGGCGCTTGCGCGGAGCGGGGCGCCGCGGGCTGCGCCGCCGCCTGGGCCCCACATGCATTCTCGGCGGCGCGCAGCACGCGAGCCCCTGATGCGGACTGCCACCTTGTCCGCTCGCTGCACTCTTGGGATACCTTGCCTCATATTGGAGGGCCCTGGCGCGCGCGCACAGGCGGGCGCTGGCGCGCGTGCCGCGAGGCGGGGCGCCTGGTGCGCGCGTTCGACGGCAGCGGCACGGACGCCGCGCTGCTGCGCACGCTGTGCGCGTCCGGCGCGCCCCAGGCCGCGCTCGCGCTCGCCGCGGCCGACTCCGCGACCCAGGTGCCCCGCCTCTCGCTAGGGCTTGCCCTGGGCTCCGCTGGAGCTTGCCCTGGGCTTTGTTAGGGCTTGCCCTGGGCGCATCCAGTGACGGCCCTCGCCGCTGCGGGCTCTGCGGCCCAGGGTTCAGGCACGCGCCCGCCCGGGTGACGCATCGCGCCAGGTGTCCGACCTCGCCTCTGACAGTGAGCCCGTTGCAGGCAGCCGCGAACACCTACTTTGCTGTGCATCAGCTCAACTTCTCCTTCGCTCTGGGGACGTAACTTGCCTCCAGCGCCGCAGCACCAAGCTGGGCTCATTGGCAAGCACTGGCGCCTGACGAGCAGGGGCTAAGCGACGGCGTGGGCATGGCGCGCAGGTGGCGGCGGCGGACGCGGCGGGCGTGCGCGCCGCGGCTGGCGATTGGGCGGACGCGCTCGCGCTTGGTCTGGCCGCGCACCGGCGCTCCCTGCACTACCCCAGGCGCGTCGCGCCGCGGGGCGCGCAGCCGGCCTGTCGTGCCACACCCCGGCCGGCTTGATGACTGTTTGGAGTGCGCTTGTGAGCGAGGGGGGGAGTCGCATGAGCACTGCTCTCATTACATCGCTTTCAAAAGTACACGATTTTCTTTTTGGGATGCAAAACATGGTCATCGGCACTGCAAAGGCGGGCCGCGCTGCACTGATCTGATCTTCGCTCTACAGCAGCCAATCCTGACCACCTGCTACAGCTTCACTGATGGGCCTCATGGCGCTGCGTTGGCGCAGGCCGCCGCCGCCGGGCTCGGCGCTGCGGCGCTGGCTGGCGGCGCTGGCGGCAGCGGCGGCGGCGCGCGGGCAGCTGGGCGCGGCCGCGCAGCTGTGGACCGCCGCCGGCTGCTGGGCCGAGGCGCTCGCGCTCGCCGCGCTGCAGGGCGACGCTGACGCGCTGCGCGCTGCTGCGGCCGCGGCGCGCGCCCGCCGCTCGCCGCTCAAGCCTCACGCGCTCTCCTGCTTGTGAACCATGCAGGGCGGGCTGTTGCGGCGCTGGGCAGATTCGACCGCCAATGCCGTGGCAAGCTGCCGAGCAGGGCAGCCTGGCAGCACACTGGAGGTCCTGCCTCTTCACCTCTGATCCTGCCCCCGCAAGACGCTCCCCGCTCCCGCCCCCGACAGGACGCGCCGGAGCCGGCGGCGGCCGCGCGCGCGCTGCTGGCGGCCGCCGAGCCGCGCGGCACGGGCACGGGCGGGCCGGCGGGCAGCCCGGGCGCCGGCCCGCTGCCGCAGGGCGACTGGCGGCTGGAGCTGGAGGGGGGCGGCGCCGGCGGCGATCTGGGCGACCCCTGGGGCGGCCGCCTGGCGGCCGCGCCGCCCGGCGCCGTGCCGACCATGGAGGCCGCGGCGGCCGGCGCGGGAGGCGGCGAGGCCGGCCTCGTCCCGCAGCTGGACACGACGCTGCTGGAGGCGCGCCGGGCCTTGATAGGCTATAGGGTGTATACAGGGTGTATAGGGTACATATAGCCTGGTCCTGCAGCCGAACACGACGCTGCTGGAGGCGCGCCGGGTTTCGGTATGCATGGGGCGCGGGCGTCCTGCGGCTCGGGCCGCTGCTCGGGGCGCTGCGCGCATGGCCATGCGCACGCCCGCCCCGCCTTCCCCGCGCATGCTGCGGCCGCCGGCGGCCACGCACGCAGGGCCGGCCACGCTCCAGGCGCACTAGCGCCCCCAGGCCTGTCCCGCAGCCCCCACTCGGGGGGGACTGCAGGCCGGCCGCGAGCGCCGGGCGCCCGGCGCGGCAGGCGTACCTGGGCGTCGGGCAGGGCGACGTGCCCGGCGCGACCATACAGCGGCCGGGCGACGATGCTGCCCCCGCGCACGCTGGCGGCTTCCACGACGCCGACGGCGGCTTCATGGAGGCCGCGCCGCCGGGCGCCAGCCCCGGCGCCGCGGGCGCGGACGACGGCGGCTTCAGCGACGGCGACGGCGCCACGCCGCGCGGCGGCGGGCGCGAGAGCGCCGCGCAGGCGGCCGCGCGCGCCGCGTTCGGCGCGGAGCGTGACGACGGCTTCTACAGCAGCGACGAGGAGCTGCGCTCGGCGCCGTCCGCGTCCACGTCGGCGACGTCCGCCGCGGCCGCAGGCCGCCTGAAGGCGCGTCCCCGCCAGCCCTTGGCCGGCGCGGGGGTGCGCCGGGCTGCCGCGCGGCGCACTTGCAAGACGCAGCACTCCGAGCTCTGTGGCAGCGGACGAGATGGAGGGACGCTGCGGTGCCTTCAAAGCTGCTTGCAGCGTGAGCGTGTGCTGCTGGGGTCGCTTGCCTCTGCATGTCTTCAGACTGGGTGTCCCTGACGAGTGCCGAGTCTGCGAAAGGGACGGCTTCGCGGCTTATTGGCCTGGGGTGGGTGGCCCATGGGGCGGGTCGAGAGTGATTTTCCTGGCAAACCATCCGCGCAGGTCGTCATCCGCAGCCGCGAGGAGGCCGCCGCCGAGGGCGACGCGGCCGCGCTGCGCGCCGCGTCCACCGCGCTGCGCCTGCCGTCGCCGAGCGGGTCGGGGTCCGGGCCGGGGCTGGGCCCGCGGCTGCCGTCGTTCCCGTCGCCGGGCGCCGCGGCGCGGCTGCCGCCGCCGGCGGCCGGCGCGGCCAGCCCTGGCCTGGGCGGCCCGCGCCTGCGGCCGCACGACAGCCCCGCGTCCACGCCCGCGCAGTCGCCGCGCGACGGCGCGCCCGGGGCGGCGCCAGGGTTAGGGAACCCTGCGCCGACCTGGGCGTCGCCGCTGCGGCAGCACTCGGACGCGCTGCCGCCGCTGCCGGGGCCGCCGCGCGCGGGCGGCCGGCCGGCGTCCGCGGGCGCGGCGGGGCCTGGGCCGGGGCTGCCCAGGCCCTACCTCGCGCAGAGCGCGGGCGGCGCTGCACTGCCGCCGCTCGCAGCCGGGCTGGCCAAGGCCGCGTCGGCCTCGGCGGCGGTGCCCGCGCCGATGATCCCGGACGACTTCTTCTCTGCGCCCGCGCCGCCGCCCGCGCAAGTGCGCCTCCCCCCCACCCACAACCACCCTGCGCCTGATGCGGCCGGTCCCTGAGGTTGCTGGATGGCGGCCAGCAAAAGCATGTTGCCGCCGCCGCATAGGCATGGTCGCAGCTGCAGCCCTGTGCCCGTTCTTACCATCCCCTGCACGCCCCGCCGATCCCGCGCGCCACGCGCGGCCAGGCCGCGCAGCCGCGGCCGCCGCCGCCGCCCGTGGCCGCCGCGCCGCCGCACGCCGCCTCGCCGGCCGATGGCCATCTAGCGGCCGGCGTGGCGCTGATGGAGGCGGCGGAGTGGGGCCTGGCGGGCGGGCGCTTCGGCGACGCGCTGCGCGCGGGCATCGGCGCGCCCGCCGCCGGCCGCGCGGCGCAGTACCTGGCCGCCGTCAAGATGCTGCAGGCGCGCCCGGCTCGGCGCGCGGCGCGGCGCGGCGCGGCGCGGCGCGATTGACGGCGCGCGGCGTGGGCTGTAGTGGGGCGCAGCGCCGGGTGTGCTGATGAGAGGCACTGGGCCGATACAGCGGCAGCGCCGCGCTCGTGCCCGCTCCCGCGCTCGCAGGCAGCTGAGCGCGCTGTGCGGGGCGGCCGGGGGCAGGCCGCAGACGGCGCGCCGCCGCCGACCGCTGCGCGGCTGCTGCGCTTTGCGTGCGCGCTGCACCTGGCCGAGCGGCATCGCCGCGCTCTCGCGCACAGCGCCGTCATGCGCAACATGGAGGCCGGCAACTTTGGGTGCGGCGCGCGCCGCCTGCAGGCGCCGAGGCCGCTGTGTGAAGCGCTGTCTGTGTGCGGCAGCGTGCGGCGAGCCGTGTGTCGTCAGCGCCCCCGACGTTGGTGCATCAAAGCGGCATCAACACGGCGTTCCCAAGCACGCTTTCGAGCAGGTTGGGGCCGGGCCGATGGGGGCCGGCGCGGGCGCGCGGGGGCGCAGGTACGCGGCGGACAAGCTGACCGAGCTCGTGAGCGCCGCGCTGGAGGCCGGCGCGGACGCCGGCACGCTCGCGTCGCTGCAGGTGCCGCGCGCGTTACCCGCCCCGCTCCATGCGCCCGTGCGCCGTTCGAGCCACCAATGCCACCCTCACCATGTGCCCATGGCCTCCAAGCTCTTGAAAATCCAGCAAAAAAAGCCCCTTAGATAGGCCTCAAGTAGCTTAGGATAGCCCCACATTCAATGTTTCAGACACATAACACCTAGGAGACTGCGCAACACGCTGAGCGCACGTAGACCGCCATGCATGTCGATGCTTTCCTGTTTGAGCTCTCGGACGTGCCCCAGACAGACAATGCATCCGATTGACCCAGCATTTTGCCGTCGCCACTTCCATAACTCGGCGCGCCTGCATGCGCCGCACGGCAGGCGCGCATCGAGGAGTGCGACCGGCGCGGCAGCGGCAACGCGGCGCTGCCGCCGGACGAGGACCCCTCGGTCTTCCCGGACATCGTGGCGGGCACGAGCACAGCGGAGGAGGTCGCCGAGTGCGTGGACCTGCTGCTCATGACCTAGGGCTGCGGCAGACCCTGTGACGGTGTAGATTTGGCACCATGCCACAGAGCCCGTGCTGCGAGCGGGCTCCATGATGGAGCCCGCTCGCGTGGAGCCCGTGAGCAGCCAAGCTGGCTGATACACGGCTTTAATCCATTCAGTCACTCATGTGTGGAGCCGTGACATGAGGCGGAGCAAAGCTGAAGGCCTTGCTGACGCTAACGGTGGCGACGCGACAGCCTACATCAGTTAAGCAGGCTGATCAGGGCGGGGGGCCGCACTCGGCGCCTGCCTGGCAAGTCGCAGGCGCCTTGTCGCACATGGAGGCTCACCGGTGCAGAGGCACTTCCGTGAATGTCTTCATAATCAGCAAACAGATTGCCAAGTCTTGCCTAGGCCCTGGCACTCTGGCCAATCATGCCTGGGAAGCAGGCCACGTACTCGCAATACGGCAAACCCTGCAATGCCGAGGGCTCCGTTGCAAGCTCCGTTCATGATGCAAGACGAAGACGATGTCCTTGGCCTCACCTGTGGACGGCTGGCACGGTGTCTGCGCGCCTTTCAGCTGAAGGTATGCCGCACGCTGAGGTGACATGCTAGTGTTGGCATGCAGGCACGGCGCACGTATGGCCTATGGCTGTGGCATCCTTGCTCAATTGACATCTATTGGCCGGCCACAGGCGCTGCATCGTAGATCCTGCTGATTTCGGCTCCTGTGGGGATGCAGAGACGCGCCTGGCAGCACCCTCACGGACTGCCAGACGAGCCAGCCGGCCACAGGGAGGCCTGCACTGGGGGAGGCCTGTGCAGGTCGTACCCAAGACGCCCATCTCGCAGGAGAGAGGTCCGTGCCCGAAGCAGGGAGTGATCGGTGCCCGGTGGGACCTTGCGTCTTCTGCATGGTCGGGGTTGGCGCTATGCTGACGTGAACAGCGGCTGTGGCGCGCGCCAGGGCTGTGCGTCGCATCCAGGCGCCCTTTGAGGTAGCCAGCATGTACGGGTTGCGCACGCTTGCTCTGCCCAGCGGGCAGGTATGCACGCCTGGCAGCAGTCTGCTGGGATGCCCGCTCAGAGCTGTGCACTCTTCCGGAAGCAGGGCCCACACCGCTAGCGCACATTTGGTGCCACTGTGATCCATGCTTGAGCCACCCCAACACAGCCTGTGATCTGCAGTTTTTGCAGCCGTCTGGCTGTTGAGCTGCTCAGCTTCCGGCTGCCTGGCTGCGCAAACAAAAGAGCCCAGTCCTGCCCTGTCACAGCCCGCGAGTCGGCTGCTCAGCTCGTGCAAGCAGCCCAGCCCAGTTGCCCCGCTCTGACAACCTACTATCTGGCTGCAGTGTTGTTTCTGACCACTATGCATAGCTTTATTTTTACGCGGCGCAGTCGCTGAGCGTGCAGGTGCCCGCGCAGCCATTGACGGCGCACAGGATCGTGCACGTAGTGCGCAAGCCGCGCGCTGGGCCCGCCAAGGTGCCGTTTTACCAGCTGTGCGCGCTCAACGGGGCCGAGGTCAATGTCACCAAGGACGCGGCTGCCAAGACGCAGGCGCGCCAGGGGCCAGGGGTGCCTCTCTGCGCCAGGGCGCCCGGGGTGATGACCAACTTCTGCATTGTCATTATATCCTTGTGGTCAGCGGTCATGTTTACTGTCTGCTCAGCTGCTCCCAGGCTGTTCACGCACCTTCTGCGCTCCCGCGGGGTGAATGCTGAAATCCAGGTAGCATTGAGACAGCAGTTGACCTAGCATTCCGTGCTGCCTTTCATTGGTTCTAATTATTTCTATGCACAACATGTGCGTGCTCGTACTCAGCCTGCCTGGCAAGAGGAGTGCTCCTTTTTATGAACCATCTGGCGCCAGCGTGGTCATGACCCCGCAGTCAGACCGTTGCTGACTGGCCAGCGTCTGCGCAGGCCACCGCGCAGCAGCGCAAGTTTCGCCCTGCCGAGGCGCTCGAGGAGGCCGAGGCCGAGGCGGAGCCCGAGCGCCCCGCCTGGGCGGTCAAGCGCGCGCGCACCGCCCGCGCGGAGTGGGACGACCTGCTCGCCGAGGCGCACCTCGCCAAGGCCGCCGTGGAGCGCGCGGCGTCTGCCAAGGCCGCCAAGGCGCAGGCGGAGGACGCCTACACCGACAGCTTTGCGGACGGCTACGCGCACGCGGCCAAGCCGCGCCGCAAGACACCGCGCGGGTCGCCGCCGCCGCGCCCGCACAAGGCGCGCGCGGCGGCCGCGCGCCCGCAGGCCGCGCGCCCGCCGCTGCCGCCGCCGCCGCCGCCGCCGCCGCCGCCGCCGCCGCCGCCAACGCCGGACAAGGCCGAGCTGAGCGCGGTCGCGGCGTGCTACGCTGCGTGGCGCGCCGACGAGCCTATCATGCCCTGCGGCCGCATGGAGGCCGAGCTGGCGGCGTCCGCGGGCGAGGGCGAGGGGGCCGCGGACGGCACCGCGCTGCTGGAGGACCTGCCGCCGGTCGGCCTCGCTGGCGCACTTTCTGGTATTGATTGGGAGGTGCGGATGCATCCTACAAGCCCTACCCAAGTCTCTCCGTACAGAGGAAGCCCGTGGCGAGGCGGCTGCTTGCTCATGCAGCCATTTGCACTATGCACACGCGCTGCTGCATGCGACCCTGCTGCGGAACTGGGGCAGGGGCCTCCGTCTCGCCGTGCGCGGTAGGGACCTGGGCCTGCCCTGCCTCGTGCAAGGGTGGTGGCCAGCGAGCCGGCACCGCCTGCGAGTGCTGCCCCAGAGCAGCGGGGTGGCAGCGATGTAAGCTCGTACACTGACAAGCATCAGACCGCCTGGCGGCAGGCGTTTGACGTGAATGAGTGAATGGTGAGTGAAGTACAACCGTGCGGATGAGTGAAGCACAACCGTGTACAACCACGAGCACGTGACAACTCGGGATTTCATGCATGCCACGACCATCACGAGGGTCGCGGGAAGTGCTACATTTGGCTCATGCTTTGCTACTGCAGCTTTGCTGCCCAGCAGCACCCAGTGCCCCGCTCCCTTCCGCTTCAGATGTGCTCGGGCTCTCCCTGGTTTCAGGTTGAGATGCCGTGAGTGGCAGTGCAGACAGAGTGCAAAGCCTGGCCGTCGAGCAGGAGCTTGCTTTCTAGCTCCTGCTGAGACCGTGCCATCTTCAGTGGGTTGAACTTTGCCCTTCGCATGTATATGTGCTTCAAGCTCTGTTGAAGGGGAAGTGCTTGTCTGTGCATGAGCCTGTGTCGTTGTTCGTGGAACGCGAGCTCAGAAGCATGACTGTGCAAAGGCCTCTCTCTGTGTGTAGGCGACCACGTTTACAGTAGCATGCTTTTTCAGTCTACATAGTCATACAGTTTGTAGAGTGAGGACAGTGTAGGACGGGAATGGCTTCATAGTAACAGTCGACTGCATGTACGCAGTGTAACAAACCTGGGAGCAGGTCTGATTCACACATGCCCGCTGTTGCCTGTCCGACAGCTACACTACCCAGTGCTCACATCACAGCAAGCAGTGATAGCGGGTAAGCAGTATTAGGGTCTCTTTTCATGCAGCCTGTGCATGCAGTATGCTTCATGGTCACGAGCTGGGTTGCAAGCGGGCCCCATGGCAAAAGTGCACAGGGATGTTATGCAGCAGGCCTCTTCTCGCCATAGACTGTACAGACGATCAGCACTGGCTCGTCCGCAGCCGCGACCTGGAGGCAGCGCTGGCGAGCGAACATGCCTGCGAGTGCTCTTCCAGAGCAGCGGTTTGGCAGCGATACGAGCTCCAGTACTAACAAGCGTGAGACGCGATTGACTGGGAGGCTCTGGACGCGCTCTAGGAGCGGTGGCCAGCCACATGTAACAGGGCAGTAGAGCACGGTGACCCCTCACAAAAAACTAATGTTATGCAGATGCATGCCACAGCTCTTGCAAGGGTTGCAGGACACCCTGCATTTATGCTCATGCATTACTTCTGCAGCTTTGCTGTTGGGTACCCGCCGTAAGGATGGATGAGCTCTGTCTCAGCTCCATTCTGACAGCGGGAACCCTGCAGCGAAGCTGCAGCAGAAGAGCTTGGACACAAATGCAGCGCTCGCTGCAACCCTTGCACAGCCGTGGCATGCATCTGCATGAACATTTATTTTAAGTGAAAGTTTGTCCTGCTCGACTGCCCTGTTACATGTGGCTGGCGGCCGCTCCTAGAGCGCGTCGAGGTCCTGCCAGCCAGGCGCGTCTGACGCTATTCAGTGTTTGCGCCTGTATTGCCGCCAAGTTGCCGCTCTGGGACAGCACTCGCAGGCGGTGTTCGCTCGCTGGCCAATACCCTTGCAGGAGGCAGGTCCAGCTCCCTACCACTCCAAGGAATGCGGGAGAGGCTCTGCCCCGAGTTCTGCAGCAGGCTGCCTGCAGCAGCGCATGTGCCATTGCCCAAACGGCTGCGTGAGCAAGCAGCCGCCTCGCCACAGGCTTCCTCTGCACGGAGAGACTTGCAGAGCGCTTGTGAGAGGCATGCGCACCTCCCAGTCCATCCCGGAGAGCGCGCCAGCGGGGCCGATCGGCGGGCCGTCCTCCGGCAGCGCGGCAGGACCTCGCGCAGGTCACCAGCACCGCGGTCGCTCAAGAAGCGCACGGCAAGCGCGCGGCGCAGGCCGCACACCTGCCGCCGCCGCCGCCGCCTCTGCCGTCGTCGCCGGACAACGCCGACCAGGCTGCGGCTGCCGCTTGCTACGCCGCGTGGACCTCGCAGCGCGACGACAATCACTGATTTCTTGCAGCCATGTCTGGAGCCGCGCTAGCGGCGTCCGCATGCGCGAGGGGGTTGCAGACCCCGCCAGCGCGGCCTCCATGACGCGGCTGCGGACAATCCAGTGCTCTCTGTCGCGCGGCGCGGCTCATGCGGCGTAGCAGTCGGCCACCGCATTCAGGTCCGCATTGAACGGCGGCGGCGGCGGCGGCGGCGGCGGCAGCGGCTGCGGCGGCGGGCGCGCGACGCCAGTGTGCGACGACTCCATGTAACCAGTGTAACAACCCTGTCAAAGCATGCATGCCTGACATACACACCTGCGCCGTGGCCCGTTCGACAGAAACACTTCCTGGTGCTCGCAGCAAGCAGTGTTAGCGGGTAGGCGTAGGGTCATGCATTTCCCGCCACACTCTGGTGGAGCGCAGCCTGTGCATGCAGTGTGCTGTGTGTCAGAAATGCCGACACCGTTGCAGGCTCTACCCTGCTGCCATAAGTGCACTACTCCACTAAACATGCTTGACAGGCATGCGCTGCCCCAGGCACACTCCCCTGTGTCATGCCAGCTGGTGAGCACTTGATCGGACTGCGGCTGACCATCAGAGTGCATCTAGCATGGCAAACACAGGCGCATGCACATGCCCAGAACTCATGCCTTCGTAAAAATGTGCGCATCTACAGGGCCTGCCCCCCTGCCTGCCACCACGCCCCCAGCTTCTGTCTTCTGCACCCCGTGCGCGGCCCGACCAGGCTGCCGCAGTCCGGGCAGCGCCCAGAGCCGACGAGCGTGCCGCAGGCTGACACCGTGAACAGGTGCCCGTTCCTGCAGGTGTAGTAGTGCACCGCGCCCCAGCGGTCGGCCTCAGCCAGTGCCATGTGCACCTGGCGCGTCTCCGCAGGCGTGGCAGGGCAGTGCGGCCCGCCTGTGGCAATGGGCTGTCTGGGCTGCGCCATCGACGGTGCATCCTGGGACGCATGGACCGCTACCGCGGGCCGTACAGGCGCGCCGCTGCCAGGGATGCTCCCCAGGGTTGCACCCGTGTCGGCCCCGACAGCTTGCGGCGCAGGATGAGCTCTTGCTGCATCCCTGCGCCTCACCTGACTGAGTCAGGTGGTGCACAGGCAAGGCCATAGTTGGCTGAAACAGGCTTTTAACCAGATACGCCCTGGGTACGCCGAAAGGCGCACGCACTCAGAGAGCCTTCCTTCCTTCATGCTCAGTTGCACAAGGGCAGCATGCGCCTCTGTAACTTTTCTTGGAAAGAACAAGCTTGACTGCATCCAGCGGCTGCGCACCGGCGTCTGCCACTACCAGGCCTAAAGCACCCGCGCAGGGACGGCCAGTGCATGCGATGCGACTCAGCCAGACCTAGGCTGAGCGAGAGGTGCTAGCCAAGAGCAGCGTCACCGGAGTCTGACCTGGACATGCATTGAGCATGCTCAGGCGAGCAACGCTTGCCCCTGCTTGCACCGCTTTCTCACTGTCAAGCGGTCACCAGGGCATCCACCTTGTTTCAAAATTACGTAAACGGCAACATCCTGCTCAGGTCTGCAGCAATGCAACCCAAGTGATGCTCAGTACCTAGCATATGTAGCACGTACATGACTATGCAGCACAGAACAGGCCTGGACACAGGATTGCCAAGAAGGGCATGCCAACTAGGGCATGCATGCAGCGGGGGGCCCATCAACAGCAGGCATGCGAGGGCAAGAAGCGCTTCGGCTGCAGTCGAACAAGAACAAAGTGCAATAGCAAAGTGCAAGGAAGGAGCTGCTTTGCACTCTACACAACTGTGGAGTGCTGCTTTGGCACATCGTAGCAGAGCGCGAATTGTTGCATTTGTTTACATAGTGGTCTTGCGGCTGGGGCTGCACAGGCTGTTCAGCCGCTGCCTGCATGCAGCTTCTCCTCGTGTCCCAACGGGTCAGCATTGAAACGCACCTCTGCTGCAAAATTTTCAAGTACGAAGCAGCAGCCACCTCGACGGCGTGCAGACGTTGTTGGCACTGGTTGAGGTTGGGTAGCAGGTGACACAGCTGTCTCCTCACGTCGGCATGGCTGCGCTGGCGGGCCCGCTGGCCGGCGCACCTGGCTTCCCCTGCATCCCCAGCGAGCGTGCCTGCGCTGTGCTGCCAGGCGAGACCGGCGGCTGGCGCCTGCAGAGCCTGGCTGCTTGCGGTGCCAGCGGCGGGCACATGAATGGAGCGCCGGACGGCGGCGCCTGGGGCGCGCTGCAGTTGCCGGCCGTCGTGGCCGCCCTGCACGAGGCTGGGCTGTATGCGCTCGCCGCAACGCCGCTCACACCACTTGCGCCTGCAGCCTCCGCCGGCGCGGGCGAACAGCCTGGTGCCAGCGGCGGGGACGGAACTGGCGCGAACTTGTCGGGTCCGCTTGGGTGGCGACTGGAAGTGGGCCCCCGCTTCGCAAGGCCGTCTCTGCATGAGGGCAGGGCCTTGCCTCCCTCTGGACTTGTGGATGCCACCCTCTGGATTTGAAAAATGCCAGTGTCCTGTGCAGCTGCCTCTCATGGAAAGGCTGCCACCCATGTGCTGCTTGCCTATCACATCTGCCCCTTCGCCCATGGCTGTGGAACTGGCGCAGGTCGCAGAGGCCGCAGGAGCGCTGGAGCTACGGGAAGGAAGGCTCGTAGTGGAGGCAGACAGTGCGTTCATGAAGCAGTTGCTGGTCCAAGCTGCACTGTCACAGCTGCACAGTGGAGGCAGCACTGCTCCAACATGAACAGGGTGCAGCTCTGCTTGGCCTGGCGAAGCAGGCTGCATGGCTCAAGGCATGTCTACAGGGTGCCTGTCTCCTTTTCTAGGTGTGTGAGTCCAGGTCGAGAGGAGCGTGAGCCAGTGTACAATGTATTGCAGGCCAGGAAGGTTCACAGCTCAATGCGTAACTCCACACTTAGCACGCGAGTGTGCTTTTCAATCGCTGCAGCTCATGGTTGCTGCAAGACATAGCACTTCACAACCTCCACAGCCCGCAAAGGCTAGCGCACACGTAAGCAAGCAAGCATCTCAAATGCACAGCAGATCACATCACAGCCCATGCCAGCAGACACCCACAAAAAACATGTGTAAACAGGGTCATGCACAGCTATTGGGAGCATGATCCAACCATGCAACGGCTGACTCGCACTGTGAGTGCCCTGCCCAACACCATCATGTAGCACCTCCGCAGCCACCTCTGCGCTGGCTGGTGAGCGCGGGTCGCCGCACCACTTCTCCTGTGCATAGGCCCTGGATAGCACGAAGGCAGGCGCCTCACTCGACGGCCATCTCCGCATACTCCGGGGACATGGCGTCCCGCCCGCGCGGCGGCGAGCCCTCGCTGTCGCCGTCCTCCTGGTGGCCCTCCGCCTGGTGCGCCTTGCCGTCGTCATCCATGGGCGCAGCGCTCCCCCCGCCGCCGCCGCCGCCGCCGCGCAGCGCCTCGTACGCGCTGCTGAAGTTGCCTCCATTCCTGCGCGGGCAAGGCAGGCCCTGATATGCGTGACAAGTGCAAAGAAAAGAGACTGCCAGCACGAGACCGCGCGCAGTGAATTGTGACGCCCCAATGACCTCAGTGTCTGCGCCGCGCACTGCTGGCAGACCTCTGGCTTCAGGTTTGCCTGTAGGACACGGACCAGCTCCCCCGCATCATTTATGAAGGCTGTGCGTCACCGCGCTCAGGCTGCGTAGTGAGGGCCGCCGCGCGCCACCGCCTGTCAGCGAGAGCCAAGCACACGATGCCCCGCTCTCGCCTTACAGCGGCTGGTTCACTCACAGGGTTTTGGCAGGTATTCAACACCCTCGCACACGTTGCAGACCTCCGCCCCTGCGGCGCGCCGCGCGCGCACCTGGCCGCGGGCGCGCTCGGGCTGCGCTGCGCGGCGGGCGAGCCGCCGTCCCCGCGCTCCGCGATGCCCTGGCCGCGCTCCGGGCTGCGCCCATCGTCGTCCTCCATGTCCCTCCCACCACGCGCGCCGCCGTCGTCCCCGCCACGCTCGTCATGCTCCGCGCTGCGCCTGCTGCGCTCCGGGCGGCGCTCCGGGCTGCGCGGCGCGCGGTCGCGGCCGCGCGGCATACGCTCGGGGCTGCGCTCGGGGCTGCGCCTGCGCCGCTCCCGCGCCGGGCTGCGCTCGGCCGGGCTGCGCGGGCGGCGGCGGTCTGGGCTGCGGGCGTCGCGGTCAGCGCTACGGCCGCGCTCCGCAGGGCTGCGCGGCCGCCGCGGCGGGCTGCGCTCGCGGCGCTCGCGGGCCGGGCTGCGGTCCGGGCTACGCCGGCGGCGGTGCGGGCTGCGATCGCCGCGCTCGCGCTCGGGGCTGCGGTCGCGGCGCGGCCGCCGCTCCGGGCTGCGCTCGCGGCGGCTGCGGCTGCGGCTGCGCGGGCGCCCCTCGCGCCGCGGCGGCGTGCGGCTGCGCGTGCGGCTGCGCCGGCTGCGCCGGCCCGGCGAGCGGCTGCGCCTGCGCGGCGAGCGGCTTCGGGTGTTCGCGCCTGCGCAGAGGCGCACGCACGCTCACATGGCAGGCTCAGGTGCCTCCCTGCACGAGTGTGGCTCAGCAGGCGGCGAGCGCTCTGCTCAGGGCTCCCTGTAGGGCAGGCAGCAAATGGCATCATCTGTAACATATACCCTGCCTGCTGCACCAGATCATGCGGTGCAGGCCTAGTATTGTGCATCCCCGCGCACATTACTAAAGCTATGTCAACTTGTCCAGCAGGACATTCACAGCTTCTGACAAAAAGACAAGTGACAACCGCCTGCAGTGCTCGCAGAGCATGTAGGCAGGTCCGCACACACTGCTGATAAGGAGGAACAGGTTTGTAATTGAATCAGCAAGACGCGCAACAGGCACGCGTACATGTCAGTGCGTCATCCGCCTTCCCCGCTTGCTACATTTGCAAAGGCGGGCTTGGGCCCGGGCGGGACGCGCACGGCCGTTGCGCTCGTCCAGCCGCTTCATCTGCTGCGGCGTCTTGCGGTCGTGCTTGGACGGCACCACCTGGCGCGCGGCCGCTCGCCTCTTCGGCCGGCGCGAGCGCAAGCACGCGCACCATAAACGGCAGCCTGGCATGCACCAAAGCTTGCGAGCTCGTGCGCCGACAGCTGGGGCAGTCCCTTCTGGCTTTCAAGACACTGCAGCAACGCTTCGGACAGCCGCCGCGGTCTCCCGCCACAAGCGTCAAGGACAGCAACCGCGGAGCACTGCTCGCCCCGCAATGGTGCAGCGCACCGTGATCTCGCGCCCGCCCCAGACCCGGCCGTCCAGCGCGTTCATGGCGTCGTCCGCATCCCGCTCGTCCACAAACTCGATGAAGCCGAAGCCGCGTGGCCGCCTGCCGGTGCGCAGCAAACACAGGGTAAGGGTCTCATGCAGAGGCGCACGTGGGGTATCCTGCAGGCCCCCGCAAGCGTGCCTGCGCAGCGACGCAGCTGCTCCCCATCAAGCCCTGTGCGCAGCATGCGTTGGTCCTTTGCTGATGGCACATCACAGATGCTTCCTTGAGGGGCAGATCCTTGAGGGGCAGGCAGCGGCTGTCCTGCACAGCAGAGGCACCAGGCCAGGCAGAAGCCGCGCGCAAGAGCCTGCCAGCGCACGCAGGGCGTGCCAGTCGCACACCGGCGGCGCGTGCGCTGCGGCCAGGCCGGGCGGCCGGGCTACGGCGACTTGTCAGCTCGGGCCTGGCCTTGTCCCAACACGTCCGGGGCTCTTGCGCTGGGGCTTGGCGGGCACTGCAGGGGCTCTCGGCCGCGCTCCCGGCTCAGCTTGGGCACGGCCTTGGCCGGTGTCTTGACCGGCTTCCCAGCAGTGCGCTCGGGCCTCGGGCTTGGGGGGCCTTGGCGTGACGGAGGCGCCGCGCTCCAGGGCCCGGCGCGCGGCTGGCAGCAGCTTGTGGCCTGGCTCTGTGCAGCACTGGACATGAGGAGCTTGCCCCGAGCTCTCTGCCAGTGGTGGACTCGTGCTGGACCACTCGTGTGGAGAATTTTCGACGTGCCAAGAGCACGTCCTGGTGGGAAGCAAGGCACTTGACGGTGCCTTTTGCACCATGCATGCTTGAGGGACGCACAGCTGCACGCCTGCCTAGAGCTCAGCTCGCGACATGGCATAGTAAATGCGCAAGCCGCGTGCCTGGTGTAGTGGTCGAGTGGCAGGTACACGTCGCGCACCATCCCGTACTTGCCAAACCGCTCCTTGACTTCTTGCGCACTGCAGTGCACAAAACACCATAGAGACTTCAAGTGTGGCATTTTGAAACAGGCCGTGACCGCATGCAGTGGAGGCTGCTGGCCGTGTTTTAATCCAACTCGCAGAGCACCCGTGCACGGTGCACACAATCCCTGCACTCTCACGCCTTCAACACAAGAAAGGAAAGCCTACAGGTCGACGCTGGAGCGGGAGAGCGGGGGCATGCAGCTGCACTTGGCTAATACGGCGCAAAGGCCTCCAGTGCATGCTTCCTGGCAAGCATGCGCAGGCGTGCGGCGCACTTCATGTCCATTGGCAGGTTCCTGGCGAGCAGCGACACGCGCCCCTTACCGCCGGCTTGGCTGCCCTCGCGGGACATGGCGCTGCCGGCTGCTGTGGGTCACAATGCACTCAACAGCCTGCCTGGTCAACACAATTCTCTGCACTTTCCAGGTAGCCGGCAACTCAACAAAAGCCGCTGGCTCCTGTTCATGAGAGTGTCAGCTCGGAGAGCCAGCTTAGGAACTGTACTGGCCCTGGTCAGAGCATGCCCTAGCGTCCGTTGTTTTCAAACGGGCCAGCAGCGCCTGCAGTCCGATCCCAGGCGAGAGGACATCGGGGGCGCCGGCGCGTGCTCAGCATGGCCTTGACATAGCAGCGACAGAGGCCGGCGAGGATGGCGACGGGCGATGTTTTGGGCAACATCGAGCGCCTGCGCCAGGAGCTCCGCCACATCAAGTACCCGCTGGAGGTCGACCTGGGCGGGTGCGCGTCCTGGCGTGAGGCGCAGGCGCACAGGCGCCTGCATCCCAGCGTGGCAGTCACAAGCGCGCTGGGGCGACACTGGATGTTTGGGCGCTGGCTGCACGCAAAGGCAGCCTGCTGACGGCACTGCGTCGAGCTCAAGCCTGCGCTTTTGTCAGCGGGCGCTGGATGTTTGGAGCGCAGGCTGCGCATGGGCGATCCCGCGGCCATCCTGCCAGTCCTGCACTACGTATTGCTGCGCTTCAGTCGGCACGTGGCGCTGGACGTGGCGGCCAGCGGCTATGAGGCGCGCGGCCCCACAAGGGGGGTGGACTCGCGCACGCAGCGCGCGCCCCCAAGGCGGACTGTCTGCCTGCCAGCGCCGCTGCTCGCAGCGCCTGGGACGCTGCCGGCTTCCTGGGACTCCCTGTCACCGGCCTTGCACGAGCGCGCGCCCGCCGGCGGGCCGCCTGACCGGCGCGCGCCCCCGCGCAGCTGCACGGCAAGACCGACGCGCGGTTCCTGGAGGCGGTGCTGAAGCTTGCGCGGGACCATTTCCGGCTCAAGCCTGTGCTCACCTGCGGCCAGTTCCTGGAGCAGGCGCGCCCCAGCGCGCGCCCGCTCCCCCCACGCAAAGTGACTAACAGTGCGGTGAGAAAGCGCGCAAGCGCCACGCTGAGAGGTGCGCACGTCGCCACCGGGCCACCATAGACCACCCTGTCTGGTGAGATGTGCAGGGGGTCAGGTTGTCCATGGATGAGTTGCGGAAAGAGGTGGGCCTTACGGCTGCCACCGTAGGGCCTGCCGACCTCACGGTGGGCGCCTGAGGCACGCACGGCGTGGCTCATTTGAGCGGCCGCTTGGCCCGGCAGCGCCAGCCGACCAACACTAGGTGCTGCCTGCTGACAGATGGGGCGCGCGCAGGGCTTTGCGGAGCGCAAGGTGCTGTTCCTGCACAGCCTCATCCAGGTGGCCAAGGAGCGCCACAATGCAGAGGTGCGGCGGCAGCGGCTCGCCGCGGCGGCGCCGTCCAGGGTGCGCGCCCTCCGCCACCCGCAGCGAACGCACCCTCAGCGCGCGCCCAGTCTGAGCTTACGCGACATCGCTTAAGAAACAGCCCGTGCAGCCGCATATAGGACGGGACTCTTTCAGCCAAGTCAGCTTTTCTCTGGTACTTGTGAACTGATGGTCGTCAAGCTGTCCGTGTCACTTCTTGCCAGGCCCCACTCTCGTGCAGAGCGACTCTTGCAGGCAAGCAGTGCTCCTGACACCCCTCGCGGGCTGGACGCTCGCATGTTGGCCACGCGGCCATACCTGCATGAACCTCTGTCCTGGCTCTGTCAGCTTCCAGGTGGGGCACCACACCGCTGACAGAAAATGCGGCGGTGCGTGCAGCTGGCATCGCCTTGGAGCCGCGGCAAAGAGAACGAGGTAGCGACGCTGGCCAACGGCGGTGATGCAGCTTCCAAGCGCGCCCCGCAGGCGCGCTTCCGACGCCCTGGACGGATCCTGTTCGCACCTGCCGCATAGGCTGCGACCCCTGCTGCCACGCATGACTCGTGGTAGCAGACAGACACCTGCTGCACGCCTTGTGTCTTGCTCATTGGCGTTGGGGCTTGCCTCACATGCAAGTGTGCATAGAGTGCACAGGCACTGCTGCACGCCCGGCAGAGTGCTGTCAGGCGCGGCCATGGCAGCATGGCATAGGGAGGGCTGCACTGTAAACGGTGCCTGCGTACATGCAGGAAGCCCGGGGCAATGGAGGCGCGGAGGCGCTTCACGCCCAGCCTGCCCGCCCGCCGCTGCACGCGGCGTTGCCCGGCAGCAGCCAGCGCCGCGGCCCGCCGCCCGCGCAGGCCGCCGCGCAGAGCATTGGCGTTGGGCGCACGGGCACTGCATTCGCCCCACTTGAGGGAAGGCCCTCCCGAGCAGAGCAGACCCTCCGTGATGACCCGGACGCAGGCGAGCCGGAGCCACGCGCCTGGCACGGCGGCGTCGCTGCGGCGGCGCGCGCGAGAGGCGCCGCCGTGCAGCCAGGGCCGAGCCAGGGCAATGGGCACAATCCCGGCGGCCGCATGGGCGCGCACCTGCCGCCCGGCGCCTGGCGGCTGAACCCGGCTTTTGGCGCCGAGGAGGCGCTGGGACTGGACCAGGGCGAGGAGGCGCAGGGTCCGCAGGCGAGGGGGCACTGCTCTGTTCCAGCTGCAGCCGACGCACGCGGCAGCGAGCCCGCTTCATGGCCCGCGCAGCTGCTGCGCCCGCAGGCCGGGGCCGCAACGGCCGGACCTGATTCAGGCGCCATGGGCCAGCGCGGAGGCGGGGCGGGCGGGGCGGACCAGCTTCGTGGCGCGCCCAACAGGCAGCCGCCGCACTGGCTGTTGGGCGCGCCCGCGCGCCCTGGCGGCGCAGCGCTGGACCCTGTGGGCCATCAGCAGGGCTGGGATGGGCCCGCGCCTGCACCCGGCGCGTGTGGAGAGCCGCGCGCGTGGGCTGCCAGCTCGCGCGCAGGCCCCGTGGCTGCGCCGGCCGCCAGAGGCCAGGCATGCCCGCGGGGGCCTGGTGCACCATGAGCCCTGAGGGCTTGGGGCTGGCGGAGCTCATGGGCGGCCTGGAGCGCCGCCTGGCCGCGGCCGAGGCGGCGGCTGCGGCGGCTGCAGACGATGCGGCGGCGGCCGCCGCGCGCGGGGCGGCGGCTGACGCAGCCGCCGCTGTCGCGCGCGGGGAGCGCGCGGCGCTGGCCGCGCGGCTGACGGTGGTGGAGGGCCGGCTGCGCTTCCTGGAGGCGGGGGACCCAGGCGGCTCCCTAGCCATCCGTGCGGGACTCGGGCTGGCCGCGCCGGCGGGCGACATGCCGGCTGGCCCGCTTGCTGTCGGGTTTCCAGCCAGCCATGCCAAGCCCGGCAGCGGCGCGGGCGCGTCTGCCGCCGGCCGGGGTGTCCCCGACTGTGACGTGCTATCAACCGGGTGGCATGGAAAGGCGCTTGGCGGTCGGAGCGGGGCGGGTGAGGCATCTGGCCCAGGAGCGCGTATGGCCGACGCCCAGGGCAGCCACCCCAGCGGCTGGGTCTCGCATGACAGCCAGGCCGCTGAGCTGCATGTGAGGGGCACGGCGGTACCCCGCCCGCCTGCGGCCGGTCCGCCGCCGCCGCTCTTGGGTCTAAGGCCAGAATCGCCGGCGGCGCCAGCCGCCGTCCCAGCTGCAGCGGCGGGCGCGCCCGTGCCACAGCCGCCAGCTGCAACTGCGTGCCCTGAACCCAACCTGACCAAGGCGCAGCCCGCCTCGCAGCCGGCCTCTGCGGTGATTCGCAGTGCCGACGGCGGTGACGCCCACGGTGGCGGCAACGGCGGCGGCAGCGGTGGCGGCGGGCGCTTTGGCAGCACGGAGGCGCTGATCCGCGCGCTGCAGAGCCGGTACCAGGAGGCGTCTGCTTTCTTGGCGCAGGAGCGCTCCGCGCGCGCAGCCGCCTAGGGGCCCCTCGTGCGGGGGTGCGGCTCGTTGGCGACTCTGTGGGTGCCTGACGCATACCGTAGTCATGCTGTGATAAGTTGCTCATTGCCCACATCCGCCATACCATGCGCTTTGTGCCGTGCTGGGCACATGCCTCGCTGCCATTGCAGTACATGTACGGGCCGGGCGGCGCATTGATGCAGCGCAGGCCCACACTTTGGTCCTCCAATGTGGAGGACACACTGGCGGGTGTATTATGTGGCCAGTGGTGCGAACAGGCCTGTGAGTGTGTGAGGGCTGAGAAACCACCAAACTGGCAGAAGTCACCGCTGAAACTGTCAAGCACCTGCCGCTGTGCTGCATGCGCAGCATGGAGGGTTGCCATGCTGCCTGCCTGGCTGGACTTGAGGGCATTTGTGCATAAACCAGTCATGTGAGGGCGTAACACAGTCACATGAGGCTGCCAGCCAGCGTGGACAGCAGCTGGTTGGTAATAGTGGCAGCCGCCAGCGCGCCCACCACCACAAGGCTAGCCTTCCCTCCCGGCACGACCTGCCGCGCAAGTCAGCAGGACCGTGTAAGCACATTACAAGGCATAAGAGCTCAAGGCATCATCACTGTTGTATGCAAATACCATGTGCATGGTGTCCAAGTCGTGCAGGCCCGCCACAATAGGGTTGCAATACACGCAAGCCCATGCTATACAAAACAATGCACACCGAAAAGGAAGGCACGGCATCCCTGTCATGAGATGCCCGCGCATGCTGTTGAGTGGCTGCACACCTGCGCGCACAGGCATGCAGCACAGCCCGCTTGGGGTGCGAGGTCGTCACCTGGACCTGGGTGAGCGTGGTGTTGCCGTAGCGCTCGCTGTAGGCCATGGCCGCCGGCAGGATGCCGAACAGCACCAGCACCCTGTGCGCGCGGGCGCACACCGTTCTTCCAGCATGCTGCGCACACTCGCCGCTGCGGCCACCAGGCTGGTCATGCCATGAAAGGCGGGGCACTGACGGCGCACAGCAACGTGCGGCAGCGCTATATGAAGCAAAATGCTGGGGCGGCCATGCAAAGCTGCAGCCTGAAAAAGTGGTGCGCAATGCTGCTGCACATAAAACCTCCGCAAGCCTGCGCTCGCGCTTGTGTACGCCGAGTGTCATGGTCACGAGCGTTGCACCATATCGGTCAGGCTGAGCGGGGCAGCGCGCCCGTACGTCCCCGCGACGTCGAGCGCGCGGAAGAAGAGGTCTGGAAAGGACAGGGCGAGCACCAGCGGCGGGCCGACGGTCAGCGCATACGGCACCGCCTGCGGGCGCCCGGACGGCAGCTGCGCGCGCCAGCCGCAACAGGTCATGTGCCATATCGTACAGCATGCACAGATGTGGTGGCACGCGCATGGGCACGCACCAGGCGGCCCGCAAGTGTTCCTTGATAAGGACCTTGCGGTGGCATGCTTTGTTATGGTGCTGGTTCACATGCGGACAAGCACGGCGGGTGCGTCCGGCAGGGTCCGGCAGGTGCGCCGCGCGCCTTCAGGTAGTCAGCCAAAAAGTCAGAGAGGCCCAGCACAAAGCCGATGTAGCTGGTCGCGATGGCCAGCAGCGAGAAGGCCTGCGCGCGGGCAGCGCGCATCCTGGCCCCCCATGCTGTGACAGCAACCAAACGTTGTACTGAGGCAGTGCGCTGTCTATCGAGCTGATTGTGATGATGTGATCTGAGCCAGCTGCCACCCTTCCTGGACCGCCAAGGCTGATACCACCAGGGACTTAGTGAAGGCAACAGCCCTGCAGCTCCGTCTCACAGGCTGCAGACCCAACCGCGATCCGCACGTGAGCCACAGATGCGCCCACGCCAGGCAGGTGTCGCAGGCCGGGACTTGGCCAGCTCACCGCGCATGCAAGTCCACCCTTTCCCAGGACATGAACACATGCACGAACCTGTATCAACACACCCACCGCGGGCGAGGTCGAGGCCAGCGCTGCCAGGGGGTCCGCGCGCGCCGCGCCGCCGCCGCCGCCCAGGCTGCCCAGGATCACGGCATCCCACGCCAGGAACATGGCCAGCGGGACGGCCACGCCGGCCATCACCGCCGTGCGCACTTTCCTGATGTCGCCCTGCGCATTGCACGGTCCAGCCCGGGGTCAAGCTCTACCTATGCGTGTCGTTTCCTGGCTGCATTCCGCGCAGCAAACCTGTCCTTGCATCGGTTTGCATTTTGCCTGGCGCCAAGTATCAAATGAGGAAGCATGGTCAATCGAGGCGCAGACATGCATTGCATGAAAGCAGCGGGCGGGCAAAGCGGGCTGCATGGGATGGCTGACATAGGGTAGGGTTCCCCGTCCCGCACCTCCAGGTTGGAGGCGATGACCGGCACGACGTTCTGGTACACGAAAGCGAGCGACAGCACCGGCAGCGTGGCCGGCACGGCCGCCCAGTTCGCGCGCGACAGCGCGCGCGCCTCCATGCCGCTGCTCGCCAGCGCCAGCAGCACCTGCGGGCGCACCGCATGTGATCAAAGAATGCCTTCGCTAACAGCTCAGCACGCTATCAGAGCGAGACTCCATCAGTGGAGCATATTGTCATGGTTGTCAAGCAGCAGCGCCTGCCGCGCAGGACACATTGTGTCCCACTCCGCCTCCTCGTGCTGCGCAGGCACGCTGATGCTAGAGACAATGCTACAAAATTGCGCACGGGGCAGAGGAAGCAGCGTGCAGTGCTCACCAGGAACGAGCCCACGACCATGACGACCAGCGCGGAGTTCACGCGGTCCAGCACGCGCGGCGGGCTCCAGAAGCAGAGGCTTGTGAAGGCGGCCGCGAAGACGACTGCGGCCACCGCATGCGGCGCGCCCGCCGCGTCGCCGACAATATTGCCTGCCTTTGCAATGTCTGCCACCCCGGCACAGCGCTGCAATCGTCTACTGAATTTGTGATGCGCTGCCAGCCCAGTAGTAAGGTGGGAATTTAACACTCGTAAGCTTTTTGGCATGATACACAGTACTAGGTACAAAGCCAGGCAAGAGCTGCAGTCTGCCACAAGTGCTTGGCAAGCAGCTGTCGCATAGCAAGGTGGGATGCACGCGGCAGGGCGCACATGCAACGAGCAGGGCGTAGTGCAAAAATAAGTACGTCGCGCCGGCAAAGCGCGCGCCAGGCTTTCCCAGCGTTCGCTCCGCCATGGACGTCAGCGACACGCCGCCCTGGGTGTGCACGGAAGCCCTGATGCTTGGGCTTGTACAGCCCCATGGCCAGCTCAGAAAAATTGGCGTCTATGTCACAGGCAAAGGTTCCAAACCCGAGAGGCTGCTGCAGCTCCTGTTATGTTTGCAGTTAGGTCTGGAGCTGCACAGGAAGATGGATCAATGAGCGTTGACCTACAGCAGCACGAACTACAAGACCATTGTCCGTCTGTTGCGAGCAGCTTCAGGTCAGGCCTGCCAGGATGGCGAGGGCCGCGCCTGCCCCAGCTCACACATGGAGTTCACGGACACTTCCGCCACAAGCAGACCTGCAAGACGACACAAATCTGTCAGGGCAAGCAGAGAGCGCACTGCTTGACTGTGTGGTCGGGTCACCACTGGTGGCTTAACAGCGGCGACCTTTTTGTCGGGAGCGAGGGCCGCGCCTGTGATGATAGAGTACACACACGTGGCGAGGAGGGCCGCGCTGGAGGCCGCAAAGCCCGCCTCCTGTTGCGACACCCCAGCAATCTAGCAATATACACTAGAAAGCATGCACTTGCATGATACACCGCAGTTTGCATAGAAACACGTGCTCACCTGCGTTGCATAAGGCAGCGCCAATATACCTGCAGCAACGGGCAAAAGAATGTGTCTACCAGCGTGAAAGTGCTTTCCTGCACTCATCTGAGAGCAGCACAACACACTCAGCAACAAAACACCCTCACCTGCGCCGACAGTAGTGCCTGCTACCAGCGCTGCGCTGCCAAAGGTCGTTCCTGGGGTGTGCCGCATCGACCCCGGTGTGACGTTGGAGAAGAGCCGGCCCTTGCTGCCAGCGCCGCTGCGAGGGGTGGCGATGGGTGCTATCCCTCCTTTCTCCTCATCCCCATTCTTCTCCCTCTGCATCACGGGTGCGTCAGAGGCGCTGCGCTCGGCACCACAGACGGTGTGCTGTCGGGGGAGCTGCTTCTGACGAAGAATAGCGCTGGGAGACTGCATCTGCTTTGGCAGGCATCTCTTGCTGTGTGACTTAACGTGACAGTTGCATGTGCATTGCGCTGCCTGCGAGCGCACACGCATGCCAGCGTGTGATGGTGAGGCTGCGCAGAGACTGAGAACTGCAGGTCGACTGCCCCTTGCACACTTCTACATCAAATTCATGCCTGAACTGCACTCTGCACACCACACAGCACCCAAGCAAAAAGAAGAAGATGCATCTTCATATGAGTCTCAAGCAAGGGACTCCACCCCCCCACTGCTCACGGTCCCGGCTCTCATGAGCACCAGTCCTGACGCACAGCTGCACACTTCATGTATGCACAGTGCACCTTAGCAAAGCGTTCCTGCATTCCATGCGTTCCTGAGCCCTGCATAACACGCTCCGGTTTCCCTGACCACAGAAGTACTCGCTGGTCACATCACCTTGTCTGCCTAAGAAGCTTGCCGGGCCTGGAAGAGGTCGCAATGCACCTATGCATGCACATCAAGATGCAAGCGCTCAGCCCTGCGTGTGGCGCACGAGCTGCGCGTAGGGTCCGCTGGGGTTTGCCAGCAGCGCCGCATGCGAGCCAGACTCCAGGATGACACCCGCCTCTAGCACGGCGATCGTGTCGCAGTGCCGCACCATGGAGAGGCGGTGTGCGACCACCAGTGTGGTCCGGCCCGCCATGAGCGGTATCAGCGCCGCCTGCGCGCAACGCAGCCAAGCACAGCTGATGCGCCATGGTTTACTTCAAGCAAATCACATGCCTGCAGAGCAACGCCCTTCCTGTGCCATGTCACCATTTCAATGGTTGTCAGGGCCGCACAGTTGTCCTAAAAGGACGCAGTGCCTGGCTGAGAACAGGGCTGCAGTATGCATCTCTGCCACGCAGAGCACAAGCATCGCACATGCACGCCCGCCCGACAGTGCACTGCACTGCATTATGCAGACGGGCCGTCTAACACAACCGAGGGCAGCACTGGCGTCTTAAACACAGCATCTTGCATGGCTTCTGGTGCTCTCACTGTGACGTCGAGCAGAGAAGGTGTCACCTGAACGGCGGCCTCGCTCTCGGCGTCCAGCGCGCTGGTGGCCTCGTCCAGCAGCAGCACGCGCGGCTGCCGCACGATGGCGCGCGCGATTCCGACGCGCGCCTTCTCGCCGCCGCTCAGCTGCACGCCGCCGCCGCTGCCCAGCTGCGCGCGCAGCCTGAGTGTGCACCCACACCTCGCTCGACATTGCCTTCATGGAAGCCATGAGCTCGCGTGGGCACAGCGGAGCGGCACTGACAAGAAAGAGATTAGATGGTCAGCAAGTCAGCAATCTCTGCTGAAAAATATTAGGCTGGGTAGTCTATACAAGCGATTCATGCACCTAGGAGCTTGCAATGAGCAGTCGTCACTCGCTCTCACACACTTTTGCATGTCGATCGCTGACCTTGGTTGCGTAGCCGTCCGGCGCGCGCGAGATGAAGCCTGCTGCGTTGGCCGCCGCGGCGGCCGCCGCGACCTCCTCATCGCTGACGTCGCGCCAGCCCGCGATGTTCTCGCGGATGGTGCCCGTGAAGAGCGCGGGCTCCCTGGCGCGCGCCCGCAGCCGTGCGTGGCCCGAGTCTGGCAGCAGCGCACGCTGTGACTGTGCAGCATCTTGCAGGGTTGACTACAACATGCAGGGCAACGCCAGCAGCAGGCATGCAGATGTCTCGGTGTGACATGCAAAACTTGCGCGTTTCACGGATGCCCGCAAGGTACACACCCCCAGCAGCACAAGCTGCAGGGGCGCACTGGCTGACGAGCGCGAGCTGGCCGCGGTACCACAGCAGGCTCAGCTCGCGGATGTCCAAGCCGTCCAGCCGCACCTGGCGCCCGCACCAGTCGTAGCGCGGCGCAGCTTGGCAAGCGGCCAGTGCACACCGGGGCGCTCGCATTGCGGCAGGGCATGGGCAGCAACACATGCATGCTCTCCACCTGTGCGTCACCAGTCACATGCATGTCTGTGGCTGGCGTAGCGCGCACCGCGCCGCCGCTGACGTCGTAGAAGCGCATGATGAGAGAGATCACGGACGACCTGCCCGGCGCGCAGCATGTCAATGCTGACCAGGCGGCCGCTGCCCTATTCTATTGAACATCAATTATTAGGGTATAATTGCTTCTAGGGTGAAGCACATGATGAAGCAAAGTAAGGATGATCTGCGCGGTGTGCAGCATGTCGCTGCGGACCAGGCGGCTGCCGCAGCGGCCGCGGACACGCTAAGCACGCGCGCCGGGCGGGCGGGCCAGCGCACTTGCCGCTGCCGGACGTCCCGACCAGCGCAAGCGACGCGCCGGGCTGCACGTCTAGCGACAGCCCCGCGAACACCGGCGCCCCCGCGCGCTGCGGGTAGGCAAAGTGGACGCCCTCCAGCGCGAGGCGGCCCTTGACGGTGCCGAGCGTGCGCCCTGCCGCACGGGCGCGGCTGCATCTGTTCCAGCACAGGCATGCAGGCAGTGCGGCCGCCCAGCGCAGCATGCCCGCGGGCGGCGAGCGCGCCTGCGGCGCCCGGGTCGATCTTGCTCGCGCGGTCCAGCACCGCGAAGACGCGCAGCACGGCGCTCTGCGCGCGGGTCAGGTCCGGGAACGCAAGCTGCACCTGCCTGCCGCGCAGCGCGCCCCGGGCTGTCTGTCCACGGCAGAGGGTTCCGGAGGCCTGCGGAGGCACCTGACAGGCGCCGACAGGCGCCGAGGCGGGCAGCGCACATCAGACCTGTCGCGGCACACGGGCTCTGTCAGGCGCTGGTCGTCAGCTGCAGGCGTGCGCTCACGCGGCCGCGCGGGGGCGCACCGAAAGCCGCCAGCACGATCGCGAAGAAATCCTGCGCAGCACGCCAACTTTATGTCCACTCAGACAGGAAAGCTGGGCGGCGCTGCATGTGTGAAAACCAGAGCAGAGCAGAGCCGCGGCACCTTGAGCACATCCCCCAGGTTGGCCTGGTTCCAAGCCACCAGCTCGCCGCCGAACCAGAAGGCCAGCGCGTACACCTGCATGAGGGAGGTGAGGGAGGTTCCTAGAAAAGCGCAGCGTGACCGACCCATGTTGACAGTTGCAGCCATAGGGGTGCACTGCTCAAACAGTGCTGGAGCCGGCTGCCGCAGTATGCAAAACATACACCCGCAGGCCATCCACCGGATCAGGGGCAGGGGGCGGGAGGCGGGCGCGCGCGCAGGGCGCGCGCCATGAATAGCACGGCCATGCTGGCGCCGAACGCGAGCCCGGTGACGAGCGCGGTGCGGCGGAACTGCCGCCAGGGCGCGCGCAGCTCCGCCGCGAACTGCGCCGCCAGGGCCGCCTCCATGCCGAACGCGGCGACCGTGCGGATGGCGCCGACCGCCTCGGCCGCCGTCTGGTTGGCCAGGTCTGCTGCCTTGCTGACCTGGCGCGGCGCGCGCGCTCGTGTGGCACGCAGGCGCGGGCGCAGCAGGCGGGCGCAGCAGGCGCCGCGTTCTGCTCAGCCCCTGCGGACGCGTGCGAGCAGGTGCTGCCTGATGCTGCGCGCAGAGGCGCGCACGCAAGCAACGGCGGCCTCGCTCTCACTGCATGCACGGTGCGGCGGCGTGCACAGAAGAGCCGTGCTTGTGCTGGCACGGCCAGGTGCGTCGCATAGATGGCCAGCCAGGCGCAAGGCAGGCGCGCCGGGCGGGAGCGCGGGCCGCTTGTGCGCGCCTGCGCGTTGAGCCCGAACATGACGCGGCCCTGCATGAGGGCGGCGAGCGCGATGAGCGGCACGCTCGCGCTGATGACCAGCGTGAGCTTCCAGCTGTACGTGAAGGCTATCGCGTAGCCTGGGCGCCCCCTCGATGCCACGTCAGCACATGCCTGACAGCGCACGCTCGCTGACATGCAGAGACATGTGCTGTTGACCAGCGTGAGCTTCCGGCTGTACGTGAAGGCTATCGCGTAGCCTGCCCACCCCTCGATGCCGCGTCAGCATGTGCCGCACATTGCACATCGACGTCGTAAAGCACGCATGCGCTGCTGCTGCATATTTCACGCGGGGCGGGCGTCAGAGGGGCAGATGTGGGCCCAGGCGCAGCGCATGCACCGGGGCGCCGCACAGGGCCGTGCACGCAGAGCGCCAGGCGCGACCTGCAACAAACGTGACGAGCGACTGCGTGAGCGCCCCGAGCTGGTCGCCGACCGCGCCGCGCACGGCGGCCGTGTCGGCCGCCAGGCGCGCCGCCAGTGCGCCACTCGCGTTTTCCGCCACGTCGAAGAAGGCGACCTCCTGCGCCGCGGCGCTGCCGGCTCGCCCGTGCTTGTGGGTTATTGCTTTGAGGTAGGGTTAGGGTAGAGCTCTATCCTAGATGTATACCCTAAACACAATAATCCGCCAGCGCGCTGCTCATGTTCTCCGCCGCACCAAAGTAGGCGACCCCCTGCGCCGCGGCGCTGCCGTCTTGCCCGCGCTTGTGGGTTCTTGCTCTGCAGCAGGGTTACAGTAGGGCACTATGCTAAGTATGTACCCTCAGCAAAACGGTCATGCCTGTGTCATGCCTACACAATGAGTGTGCATAGACTGACACAGGCGCGCGTGCGCGTCCGCGCCTGGCGCAGCAGCGTGCTCAGCAGCAGCAGGCGCAGGCCGCGCGTGAGCTCCATGCCGGCCGCAGCGAAGCCGCTCTGCTGCAGCAGGCACGACAGGAAGGCCACGGCGCCGCCGGCAGCAAACACGGCGCACCATGTCCTCACCTGCCCCGCGGCGCCGGGCAGTCTCTGCAGCTGGCTCTGGATCACATGAGACATACTGCGCAGTGCTTGACCGCGCTTTTGCTTGCCCTGCCATGATGGGCAAGCAAGCAACCCTTGTCCTTTCTGGCAAAGCGCACCGGGGCATATTGTCATCGATTCAAGACAAGCAAGCAGGGCCGCACGCACGTTGCACACCCTTTCTGATTAAGACTTGAATTCTAGCATGCTTACATTTTGTTCCTCACAGCATGTGTCCTGGGCAGCATGGGCGCGCGCCTCGCGCGTCATGTACCCATAGTCCGCGCTGAAGAGCACGGCGATGACGTTGCTCAGCGACAGCGCGAAGGCGGGCATGATCAGGCGCACGCCCGCGCTGCCGACCAGCCCCGCCAGGAGCCAGTGCCACTCCGGCCGATTGAAGCGCAGCAGCCGGCACAGGCCCGGCGCCTTGCCCTGCGCGCATGCCGCCCCTGAGCCACAAGGGAAGCGGAGGATGAAGGGCTGGTAGGCGTCTCGCCGCAGTGCCGGCAGCTTGCTCAGTGCCCACTGCTGTTGGGGCGAGCGTCCTCCTTTGACTGTAGCTCCTCAGCTTAGGTCGATTACGGGCATGACTGGCTCGGCGCGGCGGCCCGTGCGGACCTGGACGGCCGCAGCGCTGCTGACGCTGTGGGTGCTCTCCACGCCGAGCGCAGGGGCGGCGTCCTTGGCGCCGCCGCCGGCCTCTTTGGGAGCACCGGCGCCGGACCTGGTGGGCGCATCAGCCTGGGCGCCCACTTGCTGGATCCTCATCAGGGCCTCGAACGCGCCGCCGGCGTGGCTCAGCTCCGCGTAGCCGCCCATCTCGACAATCTTGCCCTGGCTGACCACTGCGCGCGTGCGCCCCTGCAATCAGGGGCATGCATGGTCCTGCAGCTGACAGCAGCTGCTATTGCCGCTGAGCGCATAGCTTCAGGCGTGGCTGATGACTATGGCGCGGCGACCCGCCGCAGTGCGGCCGCACCTGCCACGGCATCGGCGTTCACGATGGTGCTGAGCCGGTGGGCAACGATGATGGTGGTGCGGTCCTGCGCTGAGCGCGAGAGCGTCAGCATGTCAAGCTTAGTTTCAAACCTCAACCTGTCCATCAGCTTGCTACCGTGCATTGCGACTCATGTTGCATGGGAAGGCCTGTGCCTGGTGCGCATAATGCACACGCATGCGCTGCACACTCAACGGCTCAACGGCATGCACAGGCAGCTGGCACTGTTGCGATGCACGCATGGTTGAGGAACCGCGCAGCGCCTGCAGACGTCCTGTAAACACATGCAACCCCGCGCGCGCGCCTTGGCCAGGCGATCGAGCGCCTGCTGCACGATGCGCTCGCTGGCGTTGTCGAGCGCGCTCGTGGCCTGCGCTCCCGCATGCTTAGAATATATTGGTCGTGCACCCCCAATGTACCCTACCCTATATGCGGTCATGCAAGCCCATGGAGCACAGCGATGCCGCAAGCTTGACAGGTACCGGGGCCGCGCCTCGTCGAGCAGGAGCACGTCGGGGTTCTTGAGGATGGCCCGCGCGATGGCAATGCGCTGCTTCTGGGGCACTTCTGAAGCGCCACGTCAGCACCCAGAAGCAAGGCATGTGCGGCAGAGAGGTGCAGTACAAGTCCCGCACCTGGCCGCCGCTCATCTGGATGCCCTGCAGCACAGCACATGCATGACTTCAACATATCTCGCAGCAGTGTGGTTACCCATGAGCAAGAGCGTTGCATGCTTAGGAGCGCGCCTTTTCTCCCACGAGCGTGTTATACCTGCCACGCACGCCGAATCAGGGTAAGCTTTGACCCATCACGCTCTGATACAACAGCCAGCGAGCTGCATGCTAGCGTAAAGATGTCGACGCACTTGAGCGGCAGCGCCATGATGAAGCCGTGCGCGTTGGCGGCCTGCGCGGCCGCCACGATGGCGGCGTCGCTCGCGTCGGTGAGCGCGGCAATGTTGCGCGCGACGGTGGTGCCGAACAGGGTCGGCTCCTGGCTGACCAGGCCCACGCGCGCGCGGTACCAGGGCAGCGACAGCGTGCGCAGGTCGTGCCCGTCCAGCAGCACCTGCGCGCGCGCGGCGGGATCGGCGCGAGCGCAGACGCGGCAAGCTGGTGCCGGCGCGAGCGGCCTCCTCGCGGTGTGTCTGAAAGCACTTGTGGGTGATCATGTGTGTTTGCAAAAAGTACGAGTGCTGGCACCGTGGCAGGTGCGCAAATATGTTTCTGATACCAGGGACAAAGCAAGGCGTTGCATTTGTACACATCGGTGGTGCATGCAGGGTCGTCGCTTTCTGGCTGGGACTGCGGGTCTGCCTAGACGCAGGATCGGTGCACTGGCGGGAGCACGCACGGCGCCCTGGTCGGGGTCGTAGAAGCGGCAGGCGAGCTGCACGATGCTGGACTTGCCGCTGACGGACTCGCCCACGAGCGCCAGCGTCGTGCCGGCAGGCACGCGCAGGTCCACGCTGCGCGCTGCCGCCTGTCAGCCGCCACCGGCAGGTCCCTCAACAGCGTCGGGCGGGCATGCTTGGCTGCCATCCTTTTGCTAAACCGCTTCTTGCCTGCCTTGAAGCGGAAGCCATGTAGCTCGTCTGACTCATACACTAGTCAACCGCAATGTGCAGCGAAGCATGCGCTGCCACTGTACTTTTTTGCCATGGCAGGCTGGGCGTTGCGGCTGCAGCACAGCCCAGGCCGCGGTGGCAAGGTCGTGCAGGCATATAATGAGTCACGGTGAGGGCGTGCGCCCTCATCTCAGCCAGGCCCTGCACGGCACGCGCCTCTTGAGCACAGGGTGCTCGGGCCGCGCGGGGTACGCGAACACGACGCCCTGCAGCGCCAGCTCGCCGCGCACGCCGGCCAGCGTGGCGCCGCCGTCCGCCGCGGCCATGGCCTGCCGCCGCTCGATGACGTCCAGCAGGCGCCGCATGGCCGCGCAGCCGCGCTGGAAGTGCACCGCCTCCGGCAGCGCTGGGCGCGAAGCAGGGGGTGCCGTGAGTCGACGTGCCTGTCACGAGCTGCGCTGCACTGCATGGTCCACCTTGTGAACACTCTGCAGACTGCTATCAAACCTTGCGATATGGATCCTACTGGAACAGGCCTGCATGCTGCAGATGGCCGAACCACATATCATTGCACGCGAGCTTGTGATGACGCGAGCTCCTAAAGAGCTGCGTTGCGTGCCATGGGTAGCAAAGGAGCGCGCACTGTCATGCAGTCAGGAAACAGATTTAAGAGCATGTTGCACCCTGGCCGAGGCTCATCATGCCGATGATGGAGCTCGTGAGCACTGTGATGACCTCGCCGCCTGCGCGGCCGGCCGGCGCCAGTCATCATGGTGTAGCGTGGCCAGCCAATACTGGCATGAGTCTCATGTCGTCCCAAGCTTGCTACAACTGAATGCATCAAGAACGCGTACGCGCGCTGGCTGCCCCGCGAGCGCAGCCGAGCGCGCACCCGTGAGCTGACCGGCCTGGACGCGCGTGGAGCCGAACCAGAGCGCGAGCGCGTACGAGCACAGGAACGCGCCCTGCGCCGTGCCCAGCGTCGCGCCGTACAGCGCGCCCTGCGCCTTGCCGATCCGCGTCGGCTCCGCGAGCGCCTGCGGCGCTGCGCGCTCGGTCGGCGGCCGGCGCCGCATACCTGTCGCCTTGAGCTGCATTCTGCATTCTGCCCCTTCCTTTCCGCACGGTGTGCGGGACTCAGCGTGCTGCACACTGGTCGATGCTGTGCAGGTGCTGAGTGTGGCTGCCGTGCTTGGCTTGGCTCAGGCTTGGGCTGCCGCAGCATGCGCCTTCCACACGCCTGACCAGCCTGCAGGTTCGTCCTGGTGCAGCAGCCCAGTATGGGTGTGCGTGCCCTGCATGATCTGCACGTCGCTGGCGCGTGGCTGACGCACCCCGGGGCATGAACCGGGTGCAGACACAGCCCCCTGCTTTCCGGGGCCGCGTGCGAGCGCAGCGCCCCGAGCCGCCCGCACCGCGGCATAGGCCTTTACGATGACGGGCGCGCCGCACAGCGCGAGCACCGTGCGGATGTTGCCGAGCGCCTCGGCCACCAGCGCGCCGGCGTCGCCGTATGCGGCGGTCGCGCGCGACGACAGCCTGGCCGACGCGGCCGCGATGCCATAGCCGACGCTGCCCAGCACGGGCGCGAGCGCCAGGAGCACCAGTGTGAGCGACCAGCTCTTGGTGAATGCTGCGCCCGCGCGGCTGCAGTCCGTTGTGTTTTTCACAGGAATGGTGCTTGCTTGGCCTTGACAGGCTTGAAGGGATTCTGCATTGCAATTGAGGAGTATGTGCATGTGGCGTGACCACCATTCCAATGCAGAGTCCTGCACCTGACAGACGTCATGCTCTGCGCTATACTCGCCGCCAAGTGTCTGCCGACATGCATGCCATGCATAGGGCTGCATGTGTCTGTCTGGTGTCAGGAGGCATGGCTCAGCATGCACATGCCTTGGAGCAATCTTACAGCCTCTGGATTTTTGTAAAGATCAGCATGGCAGCACGGTGAAGGCCGCAAAACGGCCTGCTGCCGAGGCTGGCAGGCATGGCGGTCCGCGAAGGGAGCTTGACTGGGCATGCGTACCAATGATCATGCCGGCGATGAATGTGCCAACGTGCTGCAAGACGGTCCCCACCTGGTGGCGCAAGAAGAGGGTCTCGGAGCTGGCCATGCAAACAAAGAAGAGAAGAGAGAGAAGAAGAGAGTTGAATGCGCTCCAGGCTGCAGGCGCGCCTTCTCAGACATGGCCGTCTGGATGGCGGCGCAGTCCTCAGCGAGCGCGCCCATGACCTTGCCCGAGCTGGCCTCCGTATCAAAGAAGCCGACCTCCTGGTGCACGGTCAAAAGGGGCGTCAGAGTGACCATAGAGCGCGCTCAAGGCTGCTCTGAGAGCTCCACAAGGGAGGGTGACGGTCATACGCGCTGGGCGGCCGTGCGCGCGGGGCCCGCAGCCAGGCAGGCGCGGGGCGGGCGGCCGGCCGCGCCTGCTGCAGGAGGGCGGCGAGGTAGCGAGCGCGGATGCGCGTGGACTGCCGCGCGCCTGCGCGCGCGCGCGTCGGCCCACCCCGGCCAGCCGCAGCTCGAGAGCGGTCTCGCACGGTAACAACGAGAAGGGCATGGTAATCATGAAGAGGGCAATGACATGCACATGCTGCGCCTCATCTATGAGTGAGGCCATCTCTGCCATGTCATGCGCATGCTGCGCACCGGCCATCATGAAGAATGCCATCTCCGCAAAGCCCGTCACCAGAGCGACGATGGCGATCCAGACAAAGTCGAGCGTGACGCTGCGCAGGCTGGCCAGCAGCGCGCCGGGCGCGCTGGGGTCTGCGCCGCCGATGACATTCAGCACCCTGCCTGCACCGGGTGCACCGCGGCACGTCAGGCTGCGCGCTGGAGAGCAGTGACATCGAAAGACGTCATGCATCGCATGCACCCCGCGCGGCGGCACCTATGACGACAGTGAAGAGCGGCAGCGCCACGCCGTGCGTGAGCGCGCCGGCCGCGCCAAACACGGTCAGCGCCAGGTCCTGGCGGTCTGCAAAGCTGCGCGCACGGTGCAAGCAAGCAGTGTGAGAACAACCTTCAGAGTCTGACAGGTGACGAGCTGCCAGCATAACAGCACTAGAACTCGGCTGCGCGCGCAGCACTTGTGCCACGCTGATCTCTACTGCCTCACTGAGCGCGCGCCTCGCTGCGCGCCATCTACCTGCTCAATAGATCGCACCTGAACAGGCGCCAGTAGGGCACAGATGCCAGCCTTGGACTGGCGGGAGCCGCCTCGCTGACCCTCCGGCCTGCCATCGGTGTGTGCACTTGCGCCTGTCGACTCTCCCTGCACCAGGCACCCGCGTGCGCTGGCGCTGTTTGAGCACTCCTGCGCAATGTGGAATTAGACCGGGATCAGCTGCCCAGGATCAGCTGCTCAGCGCCGTGCGCGTTGAATATTGCTCTGTGAGCGAACGAAGGCGCCCGGTGCCTTGGTCTTGTCGCCCCGGGCTCTTTTTGTACTACATAATAACCTATCAGGGCTGCTTCAAAGCCGCACTGCCGAGGCGGCAAAAGTGTGTCGCACACGTAGCAGCATTGCCGTCGTACCTGTTAGAAGTTCGTGAACAGCTACGACCGCAGGATTGCCACAGGAGCTGCAGCAGGAACCATGAAGGTAGAACACGCCTCGGATCAGTCGGTGCACGACTCGCACAGCGTCAGGTGCCTACTTGCAACACCTTATGAGCCTGTATGCAACCTGCCGTGCCCTGCTGTAGGTGCCAATGCTGTGCATGGCGCTGCTTTGGGCGTGTACGCTGCAAGGCGCGGCCGCAACAACGATGCGCGACAAGTCGCGTCACCTGCTGCAGTCGGTGTGCTCCAGAGGCACCCTCCTGCTGTGTAGCACTGCCTGTAAAGGCAAATGGCTCCGCCTCAGACTTGACGGCGCCTCGCACAGGCAGCGCCTTGGTGTGCACGACGTCTCAGGCTGCCTGTTGAGCGTAGTGATCGGCCTGTGAACAGCGTTGCCACCTGCTGTACAACAGCTGGTATGCTTCTGCAAGTTCCAACACAGTCAGGCCGGCAAGACTGTGCTGAAGTTGAGCGTCGCGCACAGGCCCAGGCGCCCGCGACGAGCGCGACCCCAACCCTTGCCAGCCTGATCGAGGCGCTGCTCGCGCCTGCGCTTGGGGCGGTCATCCCGCGCTGGCACCCTCTGGCGCCGCAGCCGGCGCGCTCGCGCCGGCAGCAAGCGCTTTCAGCGCCACGCTGAGCGCGCCGGCGCCCGCGCCAGCGCGCGCTGCTGCTGCAGCGGCACTCGCGCCTGCATCCGCCGTCGACCCCGCACCCGCGCCGGTCGCTGTGGCGCCAGCGCCAGTGCCGGCGCGGGCAGCTTTAGCAGCAGCGCTCGCACCTGGGCCCGCCATCGACCCTGCCCCCGCACCGGCCGCTGTGGCGGCAGCACCAGCTCCGGCACGCGGCTCTGCAGCGCTGGCCCCGACCGGGAGCGCGGCTGCGGGCGCGCCAGCCCCGGCGCCGGCCAGCACTGCCGCTGGAGCGCCTCCGCCTGCTGCAGTGACGGCCGCCACAGCCACCCCTGCCGCACCGGATCCTGCGCCCCTGCTGACGGTGCATACCCGCTTCGTGATATGTACATGTAGCCAAAAGCCTTTGTGCGCCATGCAGATCACCTGAGAAAGCCCAAGCTTGTTCCTGTTGTCAAGGCGAGTTATTGTGTGTGGCCTCATGCCTCCGCATGCGTGGGCCTCAATGAGCTTGTCACTGCGCATGTCTGCTTGCATGGATGCAATCCTTTGGGCAGGCAGGCATAAACACACATGTGCGCACTTGACGAGGGTCGGTGTGCATGCGCAGGCGGTACAGCCGGCCATCGCTCTGGTGCCCGCAGTGCCTTGTCCTCCAACTCCGCCCATCGACTTCACAGGGCAGGCCACCCTCGACCTGACGGAGGTGCGCAGCTCTGCCGCTCGCGCTGCAGCATGCACAGTCTGAGCCTGACCTCTCATGACCGCATTGCTGTTCTGCGTTGCATGGCTGCAGTGCTTTTCCGCACTTGGGCGTCCCCTCATGATGCTGGAATGCCTACAATGCCAAATGCCTAGTGTGCAAAGTTGGTGCGCGTGTCTGTGGTCGGCCTGTGGCGCGTAACAAGCAACATGCTTGGTATGTGTCACGTTTACTCGCTGCTGTGCACTGGCACATGTTGGCCTCGGACGGGCGCATGCGCACCATGTGCGGATGCTCATGCGCGCGCAGTGCGTCTGCTCCTGCGACTCGCCGCCGCCGCCGACCCCGGAAGGTACCCTGGCACTGCCGCCTGCCTCCGCGCCGGCGTCCCCGTCATCGGCCGGCGCAGCGCCTGCGGTCCTGCCCGCTGCAAGCGCAGCCGCCAACAGCGCGGCTGCTGCCGGCGCAGCGCAGCCCACAGCGCCGGCGCCGGCCCCCGCGGCGCTGGCATCGGCCGGCGCGCCAAGCCTGCTGTCAGCGCTGCTGGGACTGGCGGCGCGCCCCTTTGCCTCTCCAGCTGTGCCCGTCAGCGACCTGCTGCCTCAGAAACTCACACATGTACCGATCTGCCAGCACCCGCAACTTGTTAGTGCATGCATTTATGCAGGTGCCATCCGCATCATGCGCAGTCTCAATACTCACACAGTCAGGATGCATGTCACTTTCGTCATGTGCTCGTGCATTATGTACGGCTTTAGGCTCACACCGATGCCGTGCATGTCAACGGCTTTGCAAGAGCCTCAGTTATGACCCTGACACCAGCAGTGAGGCCTGACACGTGCGCGCGCGCAGAGCGGCGGGCGCAAGCTGCAGCAGAGCGCGCCGGCCGGCGAGTACGTCCTGGCCATCCCGCCGGCGCTGCAGTCGACCATGGCCGCGTCGCTCAGCCTCGCGCCAGTGCTGGCGCTGCCCGTGGCCTTCGCGCCGCCGGCGGCGCTCGCCGGCTACGACTTTGTCGCGCTGCCGTCGACGTTTGCCGTCGCGCCGCCGCCATCGTGCGGGCCCCGCCCCCCCTGTCAGTGTGTGCCGCGAATGCATGCCGGGCCACCACCTTGCACCGCCTGACCGCATTGGCATTGCCACAGCATCGCGGCTCTCCACGCGACTCCAGCACTTGTACGCTCTTGTACCTGGCGGTGTGCGTGGGGTGATGCGGCCTGGATGAGGCAGTGCAGGTGATGTCTGATTGTGGTGCACATAAGTGACATGCAGCGATCATGAAGTGATGTTCTCGTGGCGCGCGCAGGTACATGCTGGTCTCAGTTCCCAACGGTGCGCTCACGCTTGAGGTGCTGCTGCCCGTCGGCTCGGCGCTGGCCGCGTCCTCCGCGCTGGCGCCCGGGGCCTTCTCGCTCGCGCTCGCCCCATCGGCCGCGGCCAGCGCGGCGGCGGCCGCCGCGCCCGCGCCGGACCCTACACCGGCGGCATTCACGACGGTGTCGACCGCGGTCGCCAACGGCTGCGCCGCGCCGCCGCGCCTGTACGGGCTGGACAACTGCGCCTGCCGCTGCGTCGCGCCTCCGCCCGTGGCCACTGTGACGGTCCTGGCCGCCGCGGCGCCCGCGCCGCCGCCGCCCGCGCCGCCCGCGCCGCCCGCGCCGCCCGCGCCGCCGGCGCCGCCTGCGCCGCCGGCCCCGCCGGCGCCTCCTGCGCCGCCGACTCCCGCGGGGCGCTGAGGGCGGCGACCAGCCGCAGCTGGCACGGCACATGCAGGGTGTAGGATAAAGGCAGGACGTTTGGCAGATATGCATGGCTTCTTAGGCGTCATGCGTGTGTATACCCAGCTGGTACCCACAGATGCGCGTGTGCATGCTCTCCAGCAGCTTGGCAGTGCTCACGCAAAGTATAAGTATGTAAACATGCATGGCATGTTTTCAGAGCGTAGCCACCACATAATCATGCAATATTGTTCTGGCAGACGCAGATCTGTCAGTCTCCACCCTGTGGCTGCGCGCCAATATGGCCTGTGCCATGCGCGCTGATAAGGCACGTTCATGCATGGGCACACATGGGGCCATGAGCCGCCTTGGGTGCAATTCAGGCTGCTGTAGGTCATGCTCAAGCATGCTCTCGGCTAGCCCTAGCTAGCTGCAGTCTAGGCACACTCGAGCCAGCAACACTCTCCCAATCGAAGGGCATCAAGTTACGTACAGGGACAGGCACGAGCGTCCTGTGGGAGACAGGCGCCTGCATGTGGCGCCTCTGCGCAAGGCGGGCGCACAGAACTTCAGGCTTGTGGCGACGCAGCTTCGCGAGCGCAGCAGGGAGTGCCGACCAGGGCAGCGCGGCGGCGACACCGTACACACGGAGGCTTGCACTCATAGGTGTGCGCAGAAACGCGGCAGCAAGTAAGTGTGTCAATGCACTAGCTTACACAAGTGTGGGGCTGTTGCAGCGCTAGGACTCTCCGCTGGCGGCCTTGCCTGGCACTACACTTCCCCGCATGCGCGGGTAGGTGCACACTGTGCTGGCTCACAAACTTGTTTGCTGTCAAGCACTGCATCAAGAAGGCTGAGTGCGCAAGCTACGAACCAAACGCTTGCGCAGGTGAGCGAACCAGCGAGCGTGCAAGTGGAAGAGGACAATGGGCCTGGCAACGGCGTTGTTGCGAACAGTTACACCGCAAGATATCGAATATACACTGAGCGCGCGAACGCAGCCTATGATGAGGTATGGCGGTCAGTTTGGAGCCTGCGGCATGCCGGCCTATTGTTCAGGCAGCTTGTGGTGCTCTACAGGCTCGGTGCTGAGGCGCAACCGTTGCCCAATGCTTCGTGTGCGCTGGTCTCCTCGAGTGAGACACACAGGCGACTCAAAGCATGGCTGCCTGCTTCCGCGCAGGGCAAGCTTGAAGAATCGGAGCGCCTGTTCATGGAAGCCACACGGATGGCCGAGAAGGGCTGGGGCGACGGGGACATTCACGTCGCGGCTGCCAACAACAACCTGTCGCAGTTCTACACTCTCCGCAAGGAGCACGCAATGGCAAAAAGGCTGCAGTTGCAGGCGCGCTGGCCCCGTGCCTGGGCACCCTCTCGCTGGCAGCCCTGCTCCGTGCCTGCGAGGAGGCCCGCGCCTCGCATCAGCGCCCCCGATGCCTTTCCGGAATGATCCTGTGCCTCAGCAGGCGTGCGGAGCAAGCTGTCCCTGGCCTTGCTGTGCTGCCCATTGCCGCGCTTGGCCGTGGAGTGCTTGCAGGCAGAGCTTGTGCTGTCGCAAGCGCGCACCCCCGCTGCACCTCCGGGCTTGCTTGCATGCAGTGCTTGCATGAGATCTGCTGCAAGAGCCTGGCGCCTGACCCAGCCCTGCTTGAGGGCATCCCTGTTCGTGCAGGCGCTGGAGATTCTGACACGGGAGCTCGGTCCCAAGGACCCGCGCACAGCCTGCGCCGAGTACAACCTGGGCACCGTCCTCAGCGGGGCAGGGGACGATGAGGCAGCCCAGGCGCGCGCCCGCGCGTCTGTCCAGCGCCTCGGGCCGCAGCCCAGGTCGCGCCCTGCACGCTGGCATGCATGCTGCCGGCCGCCAGTGAGGAGCCTGGCTGCGTGGCCGCACGGTCGCAGCGACACAGCCCAGCGGCGCGTGAGGCCTCGGGGGTGGCTGCGAGCTGGCATGCGGTGGCTTATGTTGACTGGCGTGTGCAGGCGTCAAAGCTGCCATCTCAAAGAAGGTCCCCAGCAAGGGGGCTCCTCGAGCAAACGTGACGCCGGCGCGGTTGCAGGCGTACGAGGGTGCAGAGCAGATCATGTGCCCCCCGGTGTGGCGCGGCCTGCCCCGACCCCCACATCTCGCGCCCGGCGGCGGCAGGTACACTTTCAGAAGTGCCTGGACGCGCGGCGCGCCGTGCTGGGGCCGGGGCACCCGGGCACCGTGGACGCGGTGCAGGCGCTGGCCGCCTGCGCAAGCAGCCGCGAAGCCTCGCTCGAGGTCCTCAACGCGCACGTGGCGGCGCTCGAGGCCGCCGGCCAGGCAAACTCTGCAGGCGCGCGCCGCGCCGGCGCCGGTGGGGAAGGGCGGTCGCGGCCTTGGGTGTGAGCGTGGGGCGCCAGGCTCCGGACGGAGCCCGGGGCGCTGCGGCTGCGCGCGTCACCCCTCCGAACGCGCCTCCTCGCTCCCAGCCGCGCTGCGCCGGAGCCGGCGGCCTCACTGCATCACCCTGCTCCGACAGCACCACCCCTTGCACGCCCTGCACGGGTAGGCATGTGGACCAGGGTGGCGCGCATGCCTTGCATATGTCCGGATCGAGCGCGCTCCTGCTGCAGAGGTTTGCGCGCAGGCCTCCACAGCCTGCGGCTGAGCATGTGGGCAAGGGCGAGGGGGGCCTTGACCGGCGGGCTGCTGCGGCGCGCAGCCGCGCGCAGACTAAGGCGCGCCATTGCCAAGGACTGCATGTCGTCGCGCGACTGGGCGGGCGCGGTGGCCGCGCTGCGCGCCGCCCTGCACTCTGCACAGGCGCTGTGGGCGGCAGCGCGCGCCGCCAATCGCGCCGTCACGGACCTCGTCCTGACGAGGTCGTTCGGGGCCGAGGTCGCGTCGGTGAGCCGGGCTCGCGTCTGGGGCGGCGCCGTCTGCACGAGCAGAGCCTGGAGCCCCGCTCCTGGCCGGCAGGCATCGCATGCGTAGCTGACACTGCGCACAGCACTGGTAGGTGGGACTTCGCCGAATCGGCAGGCGGCGCGCATGCGCAGACGCAGCTGGACCTGGCACTGACTTGGGCAGCGTTGTCTGCATGGGCAGAGCCCCGAGGCCCGCTTCCGGCCAGCAGGCAGCGCATGAGATGCCGGACACTGTAGGCGTGCACCGCGCCGGTGGGCAGGGCGCCAGCGAAGCGGCGGGCGTCGCGCGCGCGCAGATGCAGCAGGATCTGGCGCTGGCGCTCGTCTACTCCGGCGCCCCGGACGCTGTGGAGGAGGCGCACAGCCTGGTGCAGGAGAGCCTGAGCACCACGACGGTGCGCGGGGCGCCTCCTGGCCATGCGCGGCCGCAGCGACGCAGCCCGGGCGCAAGATGGGCGCCAGACTCGCAGCGCCTATTCTGCGCATGCTGTGCCGCTGGTGCGCAGACAGGGTGTCGGTGCACTGTGGTGAGAGGTTTGCCTCTGTGTGCACGCGCGTATGGGTCGCAGCCTCATGGCCTTGTGCCCTGGCAGTCATTTGATCAACAGCAAGGAAGCAAGTATCTTGACAACCTGTGTGTGCATGTGGACAGCAGATTTGCTGGGACCCGTGAACGGTGCACGCATCAGGCTGCCTGCGCAGGCAGCGGGCTCGCGCATGCAGCAGCCCGCCGGAGCGCGCCCGCAGCGGCCTGCTCAGGCACCAGCCGTGCGCGCCTGCGATGTGGATAACCCTACCCTAACCCTATTTTGGGGGCCTGCCCAGGTGCTGCACGGGCCCAAGTCGCCAGCCGTGGGCATCGCGCTGGTCCAGATGGCCAACTGCAACCTGGGCGCGTGGGACCAAGGGCGGCGCGCGGCGGCCGGGGGCGGGGAATCGTCGCTGCTGCAGCGCAGCGTCAACCTGGCGGACAATGGCATCGAGATCCTGAAGGCGCGCGCCGCCGCTGGCCTGCCCTCTTCACGCATCCTTCAGGGAGGCTGGCGAGCTGTGCAGCTTGACTGCAGCACAGTCAAGCTGGCCATCTGCACTTGTACCCATGCGCTGGCGCCCTCAGACCGTTCAACGCAACTCGTGCGATGCCCAGATCAATGCTGCTGTGCTGTACGCAGCCAATGGGGTCACTGAGCCTGTGAGCAGCGTGTCTATGTGGGCGCCTGTTCCTGCACGGGGGGGCTGTTCACGCTCAGCAGCACTGGCTCTGCGGCCTGCGTCTGGCGGCAGCCCAAGCGCCGCGGCGCACGGCCCCTGTCGGCGCTGCGCAGTGGCGGCAGGTGTGAGCGGGCGGCCGGGGTGGCGCAGGATGTGGAGGAGAGGCTGCAGGCGACCGCCGCCGCGGCGCGCAGCGTGCCCGCGCACGCGCGGCTGCTGGGCGCGCCCGCGGCCGCGCCGCTGCCGCCGGCGGCGCACCAGCAGGTGGCGCGCCCTCTGGTCCCTTTTATATTTTATTTAGGGTGAAGGAGGGCCCCTGTTTCCGCAGCGCCCTCCCAGCGCCCGTCCCTGGGTGGGGCCGCAGCGCCGCTGTCAGCTGCCAGTCGTACGCGCGGGGCCGCCGCATGTGCGGCAGCCCGGGGGCGCGCGCCAATGGAGCGCCGCCGCCAGGCGCCGGCAGGGCGGCCGCCCTGACATGTGGGCCGCGCAGCACCTCCAGGCCATGGCCTTGAGCGCCCCTGTCTGCCATACGCCGTCTCTCATGGCTCGGCCCGCCCGTGCTGGGCGCAGGCTTCTGCGACGCAGGGCTGCCCCGCCTCAGCCGCACCCCCGCAGCCGTGCTCAGGCAGGGCGGCGGGCGCGCCGCCGGGTGGTCCACGCGCGCGCGCAGATGGACCAGCTGCTGGCAGTGGTCTTCAGGATAGGTTCAGGGTAGGGTGAGATGTGACAGGGAGGGAGCGCGCGCGGGCAGGTGGACCAGCTGCTGTCGCTGGTGCGCTACTGGCTGCACAAGGGCCTGGACGACCGAGCGACCGTGCTGCTAGAACTCGGCCGGCGGGTCGAGGCGATGGAGACGGCGTTCCTCGCGACCGAGCGCGTCCGGCGCTATATCGACAGCGGCTCTCCCAGTAAACACTGGTTTTCGCCGGACCCGCGCTGGCAGACACCCACCGGCAATGACTCGGCGCCCGGAGGGTGCGTGCGCCCGCCTCGATGCCGACAAGATTTGAACGGCGCTCAGGCGCAGCGTAACGCGTGCCTGCCCCTCTCTTAAGCCGGCGTCAGAACAGCTGCTTGGCGAGCCTTGGCGGGCGTGTATGGCAGCCTCCTGCACCCGGCCAAACGACCGCTGTGCAGGAGTCAAGGCGTAGCTAGGCTTGTACATTTGTCGCAGCGCTAAAATGAGCGAGCTGTGCTTGACTCGCGCTCAGTACTCGTGCCCAGCGCACAGAGCGCCTGTCGCTCGCGGCTCGACAGCAGACGGCGGCCAAGCGCTGTGACCAGCGCAGGCTGCACACGCCACTGCTGCACGGCAGCGCGTCTGCGCGCGCGCGAGCGCGTGGGGGTCTGCGGCCGCAGGCCGCGCGCGGAGGCCGCCGGCGCCGCGCCGGGCGCGGGCGCGGGCGCGCCCGCGCAGGACGCGGATGCCGCGCAGGCCACGTACTACGCCCGGCTGTGCGCATACCACTACAGGCGCGAGCTGTTCATCGCGCGCGAGGCGCTGGCCGAGCAGGCGGTCGCCGAGGCCGCCGCCAGGCGCGGCGCCCGCTGCCGCCCGACCCTTACCCCAACCCTAACCCTACCCTAGCGTCCCCGAAACGGCCCGGGGCGTCTGCTGCAGGGCTCGCCTCTGCTGGGCCTGACCCCGCGCGCTGATGCGGCCCAGGCTGCGCGCGGAGCCCGGCGCGCCGCCGGCGGCGTCCGACGAGCGCTGGGCGGACGTGGCGGCGGCGGCGGCCGCCGCAGTCTCTGGCAGCCTCGCCGGTGCCGGCGACGGCGCGGCCGCGGACCGCGCGGACGACGGCGCGGCCGGCGGCGGCGCCGAGCGCAGCGGCGCGCCGCGCTCTGCGACCGCGGGCCGCGCGCGCGGCTTCGGCGACCGGATCCGCCGGGGCGGCCCCGAGCAGGTCATGGCCGAGTGGGCCGCGCAGGCGGCCGCGGCCGAGGCGGCGCTGCGCGCGTGGCGGGCGAGGGTGGGCGACCTGGGCCCGCCCAGCAACGAGATGGAGCGGACCTTGGATGGGCATTTTCTCGGCTCCATGGAGTCGCACGTGGACCGCGCGCTGGCGCGGCTGCGCGGCCTGCCGCTGCCGGCCGCCGGTGCGGCGGGCCACGGGCAGGCCGGGGAGGGCGGCGAGAGGTAGCTGCTGCGCCGGGGCCGGGCCGCGCCCCGGCCCTGCGCCTGGCTGCGGCGCTCGCGGCGGCCAGGCCCCTGCAGGCGGGCGGCTGAGTGCCTGGGGACTTGGCTGCCAGGACAGGGCTGGCTGGGCGAGCGGAGGGGCCGTTACGCGTGCGCTTGGCTCTCTTCATGAGCTTGAGCTTGAGGTACAGGAAGGAAGAGCAGCAATGTATGCGAAAGCATGGCACTGCAGAGTCCGTGACTGGCCTTGGAATGTTACGGGTATACCAACCACAGCCACCATCTCCTCTATTCCACCTGAGTTCAAACACTGTTCTGCTGCCTGGCAGCAGTATGAGGCGCAGGCCAAGTGCCTTCGCTGCGCCCCGAAGCTGCAGGGACGCTCCATGCTGCCAAAAGCAGGCTGCCCCGCAAAATAGCTTGGCACGGCGCGGTCAATGCATGCTCGTGCGCCAGCGGCCCGCGGACCGGTGGCAGCACGCAGCTCTGTGATGACCTCCTGGTTGCGCGCAGCAACAACAGGACTCCGCCGCCGCCCGCTCGCCCCTCCACACATCACCAACAACCGTAGCCTAAGCGCGGCGCGCCGCACGCCTGCACCACATCGCATGCGCCCCCGCATATGCCTCGCGGTCACGCGGCGGCTGCCTGTAACCACGTCAGCGCCTCGCCGGCCGCCGCCGCGTCGCCGCCTGCCGCCGCCGGTGCGTGCATCGCGGCCGCCAGGCGCGCCGCCGCGCGGCCGGCCGCCAGCAGCGAGCGCGCCAGGCCGCTCGCGCGCGCGGCCGCCGTCGCGGCCACGGCCGCGTCGGGCGAGCCGCTGGAGCCGCGCGCGCCGTGCGGCCGGCTCAGGGCCGGCGCCGCCTGCCCCAGCTCGCGCCCGAGCTCCGCGCACTGCGTCTGCAGGCCGGCCAGCGCCAGCGCGTCCGGCCACTCCGGCCCCAGCGCGCGCGCCTCCTCCTCCGACACCTGCCGCCGGCGGTCTGCGGCTCGCATAGGGTTTGCAGGGCTTGCATAGGGTTTCTGGCACGGCCCGTCGCGCCAGTGCGCGTGCACAGCATGGCGTGACCTCAGTCCACACACAGCGTCCAGGCTGTGCCATCCAGACTGTGCCAGGCGCCAGGAAGCTGCAGCAGCCCGTGCGGCAAACGTGCAGGCTCACGGTGGCGCGCCTGCGGCGCCAGTCCGCGCAAGCATGACTGGCGCACGCACGCGCAGAGCCAGGGGTCAGGCGGCGGCGGCGGCGGCGCGCCTCCGGCGCGACGGCGCACAGGAACGCGAGCGCCTGCGCGGCCGCCGCGTACACCGCCTCCGCCAGCAGCGCGCTGAACTCGCTCGCGCGCCCGGCCGCGCCCGCGCAGACTGCGAACCAGCCCGCCTCCAGCCGCAAGCCCGCCGGCTGCGCGGCGAGCTCCTGCCGGGCGCAAGGCGCGCAAGGCGGGCTGAGGTCCGGGACAGCTCAGGGGCGTCCTCGAAGTAGGTCACTGTCGGCTAGCACACCCTGGTTTGGGCACGAGCTTCCGTGAGGCTGCTGCATCATGTTGCTCGGGAATGATCATGTGGTGTGCCGCTGCATCACCGCGCTTTTATGGGCCCGCGTGCACCCAGCCGCACCTTTTCGGCGGGCGACATGGGCGCGCAGACGCATGTGGCGCCGTCCGCCGCGGGCAGCGCGGCAAACTCCACGAACGCGGCGGCCGCGCGCCGCGCGGCGGCCGGCCCCGCGGGCAGCGCCAGCTGCCACTCGCCCAGCGTGCGCGCCAGCCCGCACAGGAAGAAGCCCGCCCGCTCAGCCTCCTGCGTGGTCCCAGCGCAGCTCGGAGGGTCGCGCGTGCATACAGAGCGCCATGTGAGGTGGGGCGTGAAGCGAATTCAGTGGATTGCTTCAGTTCCATGCACGCTGTTGTGACGCGGAGCCCAAGACGTTTACAATAGTGTGCTCGGCATGCGTGCAGCATGGCCAGCATGCGCCGCCGCGCGGCCTTTCGGGCTGGCGGCGGCCAGCTCAGCATCCATCTGACACACTCGCATGGCAAAGGGCGGCGCGGTGTGACAGCGGCGGCTACCATCTCTCTGCTCCTCTTGAATATGCATAGCAGCATATTAACAGGTATCTGCGCAATCTCATGCAGCAGGGGTAGCACGAACTGGAGGAAGAAAGCTACAGGAAGGGCAGCACCTGCAGCGCGGCGAGCGTGAGCGGTTGCGCAGCCGTGCCGGCCGGCGGCGCGAGCGCGGCCAGCAGCCGCGCGTGCGCCGTCACCGCAAGCGCCAGCAGCGGCGCGCCGCAGCCGGCGCGCCGCGCGCCCGCCCGCTGCAGCAGCGCCGCGGCCGCCAGCAGCGCGTACCTGGCCGAGCGCGCGCCGCTTTGTTTCAAGACTCAATCATACCTGACTTGAATGCCGCAGCTGCATGCGCCTGCCTTTTCACATTTAGCACAAGCAGCCCGCGCAGCCTGTTGGAGGGGACAACGCGCGCTGCGCTGCAGCAGGTCTGCATTGCAACAGGTCTGCGCCGCAGCAGGCCTGCCTCGGCCTCCAGCGGGGCACATTTAGCACTTGACGTGCCACCACAGGTCGCAGCCTTGGGGCCGCCGCTGGGGCCGCCGCTGTCACTCGCCCTCAGGTACTACCAGCAAACCTTCCACACATTCGTGACGTTCCTGGAAGCACAGACGCCGCACGTGCAGCTCTCATGCACGCCCACGCCAACCGCACCACTGCTGGTGGCCGGGCGCGGGCGCCCCGCTCCCTGGCAGATAGGCGCCGCCCTGGTCTGCCGCGCCGGCCGCTCCAGCGCCACCCTGCGACATCGCGTCGTCCGCCGCACCACCCAACCCTGCGGCGGGACCATGCGGGCCTTGAGTGTGCGAGAACGGCACACTCCTCAAGGATACGCCGTTGGAAATCAGCAGTGCAAGTAGCTTGACAGCCGCGCGACCATTGACCAGAACCCAGAGCAGTCGCACGTGCGGCGCGCTCGCAGGCAAGCAGGGAGGCCTCGGCCAGGCCGCGCGGAGGGAGGCGCGCGCCTGCGCCCTCCGGCGCGAGCAGCCAGCGCGCGAGCGCCAGGAAGCGCGCCAGCGCGCCCTGGTCCGCCAGCAGCCGCGCGCCGCCGCCGTGCTGCGCCATCTGCGGCCCGCCGCACATGTCAGGCGCTTTATGAGTGCAAATCGACTTGCAAAGTTGAGTGCGCCGGCTGCCCGCCTCCCGGTGCGCACGCCGCGCCTGGGCCAGCCAGCAGGGTCAAGGCCAGCAGGGTCATACAATGCCAGCGTCAGCAGCCCGCGGCGCCGGGCCGGGGCGCGCGCCGTGAGCATCAGCGACAGCACGCCGCTGAGCAGTGCATTGGCGCCGGCCTCCGCAGCGCCGGGCCGGCCCGGCGCCGCGCGCCGCCGCGCGCCGCCGCGGCCGGTCTTCGCGCGCGCGGCGAGCAGGCGCTCAAAGGCCGTGTCCAGCAGCTCCACGACGTTCAGCGTGCCCTGGCAGCGCGCCGGGCGCGCCGTGAGCGCGTGCCGTGGATGGCTTGCACTGAAAGGGAGGGCAGGGCACGAGGCTTGACAGAGCATAACACACACCGCTAAATCATCCTCACGCTATGTCATGTCAGGGAGCCTTGTGCGCTACGAACTTTTCTACAGGGAGGAGAATCAATCGACAACCACGAAAAGACAGCGTCCAGCAGCACGCGACGCATGGACGCCAGCAAGGTACACACTCAGGCCCGCACGCCCGCGCCCGCGCCCCCCGCCTTTTAAGTCGAGGGCTCCGCTGATGCATGCGCAGCCAAGCGCAGGAAGGCTACATGCGAAGTTCCGCAATGGCCTGCAACACCGACGGCACATGCGGCTGCGCGCAGGCCGTCGGCGCCACCAGGCAGCCGCGGCGGTTGTGATTTACAGGCGGGCGCGCGCCTGCTGCAGGGCGGGCAGCCACTGCGCGGCCGGCAGGTGCCGCCGCAGGACCAGGGCCACCAGCGCCAGCGCCGCGCTTGCGTGCGCGGCGTCCTCGCGGCACAGCGCGGCGAGCGGCGCCAGTGCCTGCCGCGCCGCGCCAGTGTCAGGTCCGTGGGGCGGGGGAGGGCAGAGCAGACCTGCGCGCCGCAGCGCGGCTGCCGGCAGAGGGGTTTTGGAAGGGTCAGGGGGCTAAGGGGCCGCGAGAAGCCCTACCAGCACCTGCCGCCCGCCAACTGTGGCAGCACCACCCCGCCGGCGCCGCCGGGCATGGCACTGGCGTGGCGCCAGGCACATACGCAGGTCTGAGCGTCCCCTGCTCGCCGTACAGTGATGTGGTTCATGATCAGGCTGGGGCAGTGCCTCAGGGCGCACCCGCTCCAGCGCGCCCTGCAGGGCGGCCAGTGCCTCCGGCTGCGCGCCGGCTGCGTCGGGCGCCGGCGCCCGCTGCAGCGCCAGCAGGCAGGCCGCCAGCAGCGCGCCCGTGAAGCCGGTCAGCAGTGCCGCCTCGGCGCCCGCGGCGCCCAGCGCCCAGCGCGCGCCCAGCCACGCGCTGCGCGGCGCATGCCGCACTTAATAAGCCTCTGATGCCCCGTAGGGCTGTCACGAGGTTTCGGCATCTGCCAGTCCTCCCGCATCCACAGCGCCAGGTAAGCATGTGAGCAGCAGCTCTGGCTCTTCTTGACCCCTCAGTCACCCCGCTATGACATCAACCGACACCATTTAATACATACAGGTGCCAACAAATGTGTCCGTGTCTGAAAAGCCCAGTGAGGAAGAGCAGCTCCTCTGACTCTGAGACGAGCGGGTCACTGCAAGATGGACCTCTCCGCGCTCGCAGCCAGCGCCGCGCCGGATGACTTGCGACCACCAGAGCCCCAGCAGCCTGCTCAAGTGACGTTTGCCACCTCCTCGCTGGCGTGTTCTTCATTTCCAGCCTCATCAACACAGGCCATTCCCACCTCAAAGCCAGGTGGGTCACTGGGGCCGGCCCGCACCGCGTGAGGTCCAGGAGGTCGGCGCAGAGCTGCATCGCCGCGCCCGGGTCGGGCGCCGCGGGGCGCGCGCCGGAGGGCGGCCGCCCCGGCTGCGGCGCGTGCACGGGCCTGGCCGGCGCCGGCGGCGCGCGCGGGCAGCGCTGCAGCGCCAGGAGCAGCACCTGCCGCGGGCGGTTGATGCGAACCCTAAGCGTGCCTCGCAGGTCGCTGAGAAGCTGGCAGTGGCCAGCAGGTACCCCTTTGGCCCTCACTACACATATCACTCCACTCAGTCCTAAGCATTGAAATGTCTCCAGCCCTTCCGCAGATGCAGTCTGCTGCCCCCACGCCACCCCGCGTGACGCGCCTCTGTCACCTCGGCGCTGAACTGTCTCCAGCATTACCCCAATCGCAGTCTGCCACCCCCAGGGCACCCTGCGCGGCGCACCTCTGCCACCTCGGCCGCGAGCGCGAGCCGCGCGCGCAGCCAGCCGACCGCCGTGCCGGCGCCCGGGTCCGCGCCCGCGCGCGCGTCCGCCAGCAGCGGCGCCAGGCAGCCGCGCAGCGCGCCCGCCGCGTCGGCCGCCGCCGCGGCGGCCGCGGCCGGCCGCGGCTGCGCGCCGGGCGGCCCGCGCGCGGACGTGGCCGCCGCCGCGCGCAGCGAGCGCAGTGCCAGCAGCCGCGCGTCCGCCAGGCTGCCCGCCGCGCTCACCGCCCTGGCGCACCCCATCGGTCGCCTTCAGCAATTTTCCTCCTCATGACTCCTTGAAAGGCTGGTGCATGGTGTGAAGGACACTGAGGGAATCGCGCGGTCCTCCTTCCCCTTGGCTTACCTGGCCATGTCAACGACTTGCGGAGCATGCTGTTATAGATAAGGCCGCCGGGGTGTTGGCCGGGCGGGCGCGCGCTCTTGCGCCCTACCAGCACCCACGCGCATGTCGGGCGGAACACAAGGAGGCCGGGCGCACCGCATGCTGGCGCACAGCCGCTGCACGGCCGGCAGCTGCGCCGCCAGCGGGCGGCCCAGGCGCGCCGCGAGCGCGCGCGCGTCGTACACGTACGCCTCCCCGTAGCGCAGGCCGCCGCACTCCGCGGCGGCGGCGGCGGCGGCGGCGGCGGCGCCGTCGCCGCGGCCGTCGGCGTCCAGAGCCTCCGACCCCGGCCGCGCCTCGGCCGCCGCTAGCAGCAGCTCGCCCAGGCCCAGGCGACGGACGTCCGCGGCCAGCGGGTCGGCCTGCAGGCTCGGCGGGCGGCCGCCCGGCGCCTGCGCACGAGCAGCGGTGGCCTCCGCACTCTGCGGGGGCCTGCGCCAGCGCGCATGCGCGCCGCACCAGCACACCCGGCGTTTCCGCGGAAGACCAAGAGTGGCTGCCAGCGTGGCACGTTGCAATACGGGGTACCCGCAATGACGCACGCCGCGTAAATCCGCAAGGCGGCCAGGCGCATGGCCGAGCACGTGGCTGCAGAGCCAGGAGGGCGGGCCGCACGTCGGCCCGCGCGGCGCGGCCGGCGAACTCGGACAGCGCGGCCGCGGCGGCCGCGCGCGAGGGGAAGCGCTCGAGCAGCGGCGCGGCGCGCGCGCGCAGCTCGCCCAGCAGCGCGCCCGGCCGCCCGAGGCTGGGCCCCAGCACGCTGTCTGCCGCCGCGGCCGGCGACCGCGCGCCTCAGCACTGGCAGGCCGGGCTCGCGGCGCTCGTAATAACGCCTTACTCCTCGCTGACAGGTGCGTGAGTTGCGCCACGGCTGTGGACGCATGGCGGGCTGCAGCTGCATCAGACCACAGCAAGTCGCAGCAATGTCGACAATGATGGTCCGCACCGCGCTGATTGGCAGAGCGCGCATGCGTCACCAGCGGGGGCGCACCCAGCAGCGCCTGTCCGACGAGCTCGGCGGCGGCCGCGTCTGCGTGTGCGCGCAGCTGCAGCAGCAGCGCGGCGCCGCCGCCGCCGCCAATGCTGCCGACATACCGATGGAGTAGCCTAGTCATGCGGCCGGCGCCCTCCTTCGCCCACACCTCGAACACCTGGCCACGAAGCCAGGCGCAGGGGAACTTTGGAATCTTACAGGGCGGAAATAGTGAGCAAGATGTTCATGTGGTGCGGCCTGTGATGCAGTGAAATGCTGCTGCGCAGATGCCTCAGCAAATACAAATCCCATGCCGCAGTCAATGCAGCCGACACCGGGCTCAGAAGAACACGTGCAAGCGCTTTGCACGGCTCAGCACGGGCTCGGCACACGAGGCACGAAGCAGACCTGTGACCCGCCCTGGAAACGCCGCACGGCACACCACACGCGCCACGTCATGGCCGCTAGCCTCGCTGCGCCTATGCCTCGCAGCGCACTCCGGCACGCGCCGCTCGTCAGACTTACAAGCTCTCTCATGCTTGGGAGGTCGCCAGGGTTGGGGCCTGGGCAGGACCGCGCGCCTGCCACACGCTGGCCGCATGGGCGCCGTCGGAGGCGTCGCCGTCGCCGCGGCCGGCACCGCCGCGGATCGGCTGCCGGGCGCCGCCGTCGGGCGCGCCCGCGGCCGCGAACGCCTCCAGCGCCAGCGCCTGCAGCGCGTACGCCTCCGCCGCC
>JAABUV010000463.1_pt1 | contig 61215 bp, 68 predicted proteins | sample 5559971 | NCBI WGS metagenome assembly JAABUV01 (sample SAMN10711881, study PRJNA513362) | rock metagenome | isolation source: Antarctica rocks | place: Antarctica: Victoria Land, Knobhead nord | collected 2015-12-19 | reverse complement strand
GCATGAGGAAGGGCGTTGTGATCAATTGAGCGGCGTGTCGAGCGACAACCTTGGGTCGCTCTTCGAATGAGTTAGCCGAGCAACCTCAACGGCTCAACGAAAGGCCAGAAAGTGCGAAACTCCACCTGAAGGTTCTCACGGAAATCAACGCGAGTTGCTCGATGGTCATGCTAGTAGTGTGCCGTGTCTGGCCCGGTCTGCCACCCGCCGGGAACCTTCGCCGCGGTGGGGTGAACGGCCCGCGATTGCTCGCCCGCGCACCGTGACGGTGAAGGAGCCCGACAGCTATCCGGCACCGCTACGGAGTGGGCAGGGGCGGGCCCGCCGGCGCCGATCGCACACCGCTGGGCAAGGATCATCCCGTGGCTACGTGCACTCAGTGGGTACAGGGCGCCCGCCCGCGCACCCTGCCCAACGCGATTGCCCCGGTGCTCGTGGGCACCGGGGCCGCTGCCGCGGTCAACGGGTTCGCCCCTGGCAAGGCCGCACTGGCCCTGGTGGTCGCGCTCGCCCTGATCGTGGGAGTAAACTACGCCAACGACTACTCCGACGGCATCCGCGGCACCGACGACGAGCGGGTCGGTCCGCTGCGGCTCGTCGGCTCCCGGGTGGCTGCGCCGCGGCAGGTGAAGCGCGCCGCGCTCGCGTGCTTCACGGTCGCAGCGGTTGCTGGGCTGGTGCTGGCCCTGACCACGGCATGGTGGCTGGTCGGCGTGGGGGCGGCGTGCGTGGCCGGCGCCTGGTACTACACCGGTGGGCGCAACCCGTACGGCTACAGCGGGTTCGGCGAGGTCGCCGTGTTCGTCTACTTCGGACTCGTGGCGGTGCTGGGAACCCAGTTCGTGCAGGCCGAGCGGGTCAGCTGGGCGGGCGCGTTGGGCGCGGTTGCCGTTGGCAGCTTCTCCAGCGCCGTGCTGGTCGCGAACAACCTGCGTGACATTGCCTCCGACACCGCCACCGGCAAGCGCACCCTCGCTGTGCGCCTCGGCGACGCGCACACCCGGGTGCTGCACCTGGGCCTGCTCGTCGTCCCGTACGTGGTCAGCGCGGCGCTGGCGCTGACCACGCCATGGGGTCTGCTGGGGCTGGTGGCAGCCCCGCTCGCCGCCCGAGCGCATGCCCCGGTTGCCCGCGGAGTGACGGGGCTCGCGCTCGTTCCCGCGTTGCGTGACACCGGTTTGGCCATGCTCGGATGGGCGGGGCTGACCACCGCGGCGCTGGTTCTCGGGTGAGCAGGGTTCGTCAGCCCCGTTCCCGGTGGCAGCGAAGCGCGCCAGCTGCGCGGTCGCCGGGCCGAGGTCAAGCCCTCCGGCCGCCACCGGTCCCGAGCCGGCGCTTCAGGCTGCCGGTGAGGTGGGGGTGTCGCGGTCGGCATCAGGCGCGCCTGGGTCCCCACCGAGCCGGGCATGCAGGCTGGCCTTGTCGGAGCGTCGTCGCGCGCCGACCACGACGATGCCCTCGTTCACCCGCCGACGAAGCGTCCCGAAGAGCACCAACGACAGCGGCAGGGCCGCGACCAGCGCGATCAGGAACGCGACCACGAGCGGCACCTGGGCGTTCACCAGCGAACTCAGCCCCACCACCGCGGCGGCGATCACCGCGACCAGGCCGAGCCGGGCCGCGCTGAACAGGGCGACGTCGCGCGCGAGCGTCTTCCTGGCCGCGGCGAGTTGCTCCGGCGAGAACTCGGGCGCAACGGGCACCGCCGGGTCATGCCGTGCGGGATCTGGCGATGGGGACGACACGATATGTGAGGTTACTCGGCCGCCCCGCAGCCGCAGCCGAGGCGACTGGCGATCCCCCGCGCTGCCCACCCGTCCGTTTGTACCGTTTCGCCTCTTACCTACGCTTTGCCAAGGCACAAGCGGTCGAGTACCTGGGGGGTGCGGTGTCACCATTAGGGCACCGGCTCCCGCCCGACCGGATCGTCTGGATGTAGGAGGTCTCGTGACCGTCACCGCACTCACTCCCGCTGGCCCCGAGCTCGATGCACGTGGTCCCGAGCGGCTGCTCACCCCGGGCGAGGTCGGCGCGATGTTCCGCGTCGACCCCAAGACGGTCACCCGCTGGGCGTCCGCCGGCCGGCTGGGTTCGATCCGCACTCCGGGTGGCCACCGCCGCTTCCGCGAGGCGGAGGTCCGCCAATTGCTGGCTACGCTCACCACCGAGGCAACGCACCCAGTCGGCGCCTGACCGTCGGGAGGCAGGTCTGCGGCGTTCCCGCCGTCCGAGGGCTACCCTCGACGGTAGGAGGTGCGTGGTGATCTACCTGCTTGCGTTGGTGGCCCTGATAACGCTCGCCGTGCTGTTCTGGCGCGCCTTCGTGGCCGAGGCAGACCCGTCGCAGACCCGGCGCAGCCTGGGCCCCGACGACGACCCCGAATTCCTCAGCCGGATCGACCCGGGCGCCACCCGGCGGCACTCCACCGACGGCGATGCCGACGGGCCGGGGCCGAGTTCAGGCTGACCTGGCTGAGCCGCAGATCGAGTACTGCGGCAGTGTTTGCTGTTCAGGCGTCGTTCTGCCTGGCCCCCGCGTAGGGGAAGTCGTCGGCCACAGTGGCAGCCAGCTCCAACAACGCATTCCTGGTGGCGGGGCTGAGGCTCTCGAGTTCTACCTCGGCACCCTCCTCCAGGTGCGGGTCGAACGGCAGCACCTTCACCGCGCGGCACCGGGCGGCGAAGTGTTCCGCCACCTTGGTCAGGTCCACCTTGCCCGAGCCCGGCCGTACCGCATTGATCACCGCCACGGAGCGGCGCACCAGCGTGCCGTAGCCGTGCACATCCAGCCAGTCGAGGGTGGCCGAGGCGCTGCGCGCACCGTCGATCGAACCGGAGCTGACCAGCACCAGCGAGTCTGCCTGGTCGAGCACGCCCTTCATGGCCGAGTGCATGAGGCCGGTGCCGCAGTCGGTGAGCACCACGTTGTAGAAGTGCTCCAGGAGATCGACGGTGCGCCGGTAGTCCTCCTCGCTGAATGCCTCCGACACCGCCGGATCGCTCTCGCTGGCCAGCACCTCCAGGCGGCTGGGACCCTGCGAGGTATAGGCGCGGACGTCGCTGTAGCGGGTGACCCGGTGCGCGTCGCGCAACAGGTGCCGCACCGTCGCGCTGGTCTCGAGCGGGATCTTCTGGCTCAGCGTGCCACGGTCGGGGTTGGCGTCGACCGCCACCACCCGATCGCCCCGCAGCGAGGCGAACGTGGAGCCGAGCGTCACCGTCGTGGTGGTCTTGCCGACCCCACCCTTGAGGCTCAGCATCGCGATCTTGTAGCAGCCTCGCAGCGGCTGGTTGATCCGCGCGATCAGCTCGCGGCGGTGGACGTCCTCAGCGCTCTCGCCGAGGTTGATCGTGCGCCCCGACGCGACGTAGACGGCCTTGCGCCAGCCGGTGCGCGGGGTGCGCTTGGTCTGCTGCAGGAGCAGCGCCGAGGTGAGGTCCTCCACCGAAGGGGGCGCCTCGCTCCGCGGCTCCGGACCAGGCGGCAGGTACTGCTGCCCCGCAACATAGGGCGGCGGCGCCGCGGAGGGCGGGCCGGAGCCCGTCGACACCGGCGGGAACGGGCCTGAGGTGACGGGTTGTCCGTAAGCGGGTGGCGGCCCGGCCGGAGTCGCGTGCGGACCTGAACGCGCGCCGGCAGCATGCGCACCGCTGCTCTCGTCCCCGGGCTGCTGGGGCGCGGGCTGCTGGGGTGCGGGCGGCTGGGGTGCGGGTGGCTGGGGTGCGGGTGGCTGCCATCCCTGCGCTGGCGTTCCGTCGGTGTGCTGATCGCTCACCCGCCCTGCTCCCCTCGTCTGCCCGGTGTCCGTGTCACCGAACCTCGGGTCACCGGGCCGATGATCCGCGGTTGCTCCGCCCAGACGCTAGTCGACCGTCCAGCTGCGCTGCGCCGGATGGCCGGAAACGAGCGGTCAGTTCAGGCCCGCATAGGAATGCAGACCCGAGACGACCATGTTGATGAAGAACAGGTTGAACAGCACGACGGCCATCCCGATCACGTTGATCCACGCCGCCCGCGTGTTCCGCCAACCCGCGGTGGCCCTGGCGTGCAGATAGGCCGCGTATACGACCCAGGTGATGAAGGCCGTGACCTCCTTGGGGTCCCAGCCCCAGAACCGGCCCCAGGCGGCCTCGGCCCAAATCGCACCCAGGATGACGCCCACGGTGAACAGGGGGAAGGAGAAGATCGCGGTCCGGTAGGCGACCCGATCGAGGGCCTGCGCCCCGGGCAGCCGCGCTGCGAAGCGACCGAGCGAACTGGCTCCCTCCACGCCATCGGAGTACCGGCGACGCAGCAGGAACAACAGGCTGGCGACCCCGGAGACGATCAGCACTCCGCTCGCCGTCGCGATGACCGAGACGTGGATGACGAGCCAGTACGACTGCAGGGCGGGCACCACCGGAGCCGAGCGCGCGTAGAGCACGGTGCCCGCGATGAACATGAGCACCACCACCGGCAGCAGCACGAACACCGACAGCGGCCGCACGGTGTGCTTGCGCAGCATCACCAGGGTGCCCAGCACGGCAACCGCGGTGACCAGCGACGTGAACTCGTACATGTTGCCCCAGGGCGCACGCCCCGCAGACAGACCGCGGAGCACCAGCGACGCGACGTGCAGCACCAGGCCCAGCCCGACCAGCGAGAGGCCCATCCGGCCCAGGCGGTCACCCAGCGGGCGACCCGGTGCGGTCTGCACCCGCCCCGGCCCGGTCGGCCCGACCAACGGCACCGAGGCCGGCGGCGACGACGGCCCGCCGGCGCCGACCAGCTCGCGAGCAGTCTCGGCACGGTCGGTCGCCCGGGTGGTGGCGCCGGCCAGCTCGCACACCAGCAGTACGGCAGCCAACACGTACACCGCAACGGCCGAGCGGAAACTCAGGTCACTGTAGTTCGCGAGGACAAGATCGATCGGCATCGCGGTGGTCTCCTGCGGTCGTCGAGGTCAACTCGATGGTGAGCCGGGTGAACCGCGCGCCCCGCCCGCCCGATCGGTGCGCGCTGGACACCGTTCTCGCCAACGGTACTTCCGCCGGCCGGGCCCGATACGACCGGGCCCGATACGACCGGGCCCGGCGTGCGGCGCACCCGGACCGAGCGACGCTGCGCCGCAGGCGCGGGCAGCAGCGTGGCGGCCACGGCGAACGCTGCCCCTCAGGCCCCCGTAATCCTCGGGTCGGAGCCACCCGCCGGCTCGGAGTACACGACGTCGACGATCTCGGGGCCGGAGAACACCAGGCTGGTCAGCGAGGCGAGGCCGCACTGGCGCCGGCGCGGGTCGTGCCAGAGCCGCTGGCCCTGCACGAAGCGGCGCAGCGTCCACACGGGCAGTTGGTGGCTCACGCACACCGCTTCGTGACCCTCCGCGGCGGCGCGGGCGCGCTGCGTTGCGGCGAGCATGCGATGCGCCATCTGTAGGTAGGGCTCGCCCCAGGACGGGGTGAACGGATCGCGCATCTTGCTCCAGTGCCGCGGCCGACTCAGCGCGCCGTCTCCCACCGCCACGCGCAGGCCCTCGAACTGGTTGCCCGCCTCGATGAGGTCCTCGTCGGTGGCGATGGCCAGGGAGTGGGGGTCGGCGATCGGGCCAGCCGTCTCCTGGGCGCGCTGCAACGGCGAGGACACGACGTGGGTGATGTCGTGGTCAGCGAGCACCACCCCGACGGCCTTGGCCTGGGCCTGGCCCACGTCGGACAACCGGAAACCGGGCAGGCGCCCGTAGAGAATGCCGTCGGGGTTGTGCACCTCGCCGTGGCGCAGCAGGTGCACGATTGTCGTTGGCCCGCTCACGCCGCCGCCTCGCGCGCCGCGGGGTCATTCGCTGCAGCCGCAGCGCGGGCGGCGTACGGCACCGCGTCGGCGATGACGGCGAACGCCGCGTCGTCCAGCGCGGCGGAGACGAACCAGGCCTCGAACGCGCTGGGTGGGGCGTAGACCCCACGCCTCAGCAGCTCGTGGAAGAACGGCGGGAAGCGCCACGTCTGCGCGGCCCGCGCGCTCGCGTAGTTGCGCACCGGGGTCTCGGCGAAGAACACGCTGAGCATGCTGCCCGCGCGTTGCACCCGGTGCTCGACACCGGCCTCGGTCAGTGCCCGGCCCAACAGCGTTGCGAGCAGGTCGGCGTTGGCGTCGAGCGCGGCGTACACGGCAGGGTCGGCGTGGCGCAACGTGGTGAGCCCGGCCGCCACGGCCACCGGGTTCCCGCTGAGCGTGCCCGCCTGGTAGACCGGTCCGGACGGGGCCAGCTGCGCCATGACGTCCGCGCGGCCACCGAACGCCGCGGCGGGCAGCCCGCCGCTCATCACCTTACCGAACGTGTAGAGGTCGCCGGCCACTTCGTCGAGGCCGTACCAACCGGCGGCGCTCACCCGGAAGCCCGTCATCACCTCGTCCATGATCAGCAACGCCCCGTACTCGGTGCACAGCTGCGCCAGCCCCGCGTTGAAGCCGGGCTCGGGGGCCACCGCCCCCATGTTGCCGGCCGCCGCCTCGGTGATCACGCAGGCAATCTCGCCACCGCGCTCGGCGAACAGCGCCCGCACGGCGGCGAGGTCGTTGTACCCCAGCACCACCGTGTCCGCGGCCTGCGCCCCGGTGACCCCGGGCGAGGCGGGCAGGCCGAACGTGGCCAGCCCCGAGCCGGCCTCGGCCAGCAGGGCGTCGACGTGCCCGTGGTAGCAGCCGGCGAACTTCACGACACCGGTGCGGCCGGTGAACCCGCGGGCGAGGCGCACCGCGCTCATGGTGGCCTCGGTACCGGAGTTGACCAGGCGCACCTGCTGAACCGGCTCGACGCGGCGGATGAGTTCCTCGGCCAGTTCCACCTCGCCCTCGGTCGGGGTGCCGAAGCTGAGCCCCCGCCCAGCGGCCACCCGGATCGCCTCGACCACGGCCGGGTGTGCGTGACCCAGGATCATCGGTCCCCACGAGGAGACGAGGTCGACGTAGCGCACACCGTCGGCGTCGGTCAGCCAGGGGCCGGAGCCGGAGACCATGAACCTCGGTGTACCACCCACTGCGGAGAACGCGCGGACCGGGGAGTTCACCCCTCCCGGAATCACGCCGAGGGCCCGCTCGAACAGTGCAGCGGAGGCAGGCGCTGATTCGGGTCCAGGCAGACCAGTCGTCGTCACGAGCACCAGTGTCCCAGTCAGCGGCGGTACTCGACGCAGTGGGCCACCCTCGGCCACCCCCGCCGAGTGCGCGCCGCCGCGTTCAGTTCCGCGGACGCGGCGCGAAGTACTCCCGCGCCCCACCGGTGAACATGAGCACGATCGCGGCCACGATGAGGGCGGAGCCGACGAGGCCGATAACGGCCGTGAGCCCGGCGGCGGAGCGGAGCCCGACGATGGTGAGCAGGACCGATAGCCCACCAAGGACGGTGAGCACGATGCGCGCCCAGTTCCGCCCCGCCCTCATCTTGAACACGAAGAAGAGCTCGAGCGCGACGAACAGCAACGCGACTACTGCGCCGACGATGAACCCGATCCGCACGATGGTGTCCACGTTGGCCGCGGACAGGTTCGGGTCGGTGCCCACCTGCTGCCGGACCTGGCTGCGCACCCGGTCACCCAGCGTGAGGAACCCCACGACGTTGCCGATCACGCTCACCACCATGCTGGCGATCCACAACCAGAAGGCCGTCAGCACCTCCTGCGGCCGAGGCGGCTCCGGGGTGACCCCGCCGCCGGGCATGGGCGGCATCGCGCCGTAGCCGCCAGGCTGCCCCTGGTACGGCGGCTGCCCCTGGTGGGGCGGGTAGGGCCGCTGCGGCTGATCCTGGTACGGGCCCTGCGGGTTGTTCACACCGGCCAACCTAGTCGCCGGGCGCCGGCTGCTCACAGCACGTTTAGCGAAGCCACCCGGCGGCCTCGGTGGCCCAGTAGCTCAATACCACGTCGGCCCCGGCCCGGCGGATCCCGGTCAGGCTCTCCAGCACGGTGCGCCTGCGGTCGATCCAACCATTCTGCGCTGCGGCCGTGATCATCGCGTACTCACCGCTCACCTGGTACGCGGCCACCGGGACGGGCGAGGTGTCGGCCACCTCGCGCAGCACGTCGAGGTAGGCCATCGCCGGCTTGACCATCACCATGTCCGCGCCCTCGGCGAGGTCCAGGTCGACCTCGCGCAGCGACTCGCGGCGGTTGGCCGGGTCCTGCTGGTAGGTGCACCGATCGCCCTGCAGGGTGGAGCCCACCGCCTCGCGGAACGGGCCGTAGAACGCCGAGGCGTACTTCGCGGAGTACGCCAGGATCCCCGTGTCGAGGTAACCGTGGGCGTCCAGCCCGGACCGGATCGCGCCCACCTGACCGTCCATCATGCCGCTGGGCCCCAACAGGTGCGCGCCGCTCTCGGCCTGCACCACACCCATGTCGACGTAGCGCTGCAGCGTCGCGTCGTTGTCGACGGAGCCGTCGGCGGCCAGCACGCCGCAGTGGCCGTGATCGGTGAACTCGTCGAGGCAGGTGTCGGCCATGATCACCGTGTCGGCGCCCACCTCCTCACGGAGCACCCGCAGCCCGGCGTTGAGCACGCCGTCGGGGTCGGTGGCACCAGTACCCGTGGCGTCCCTGCGCTCGGGTACCCCGAAGAGCATCAGCCCACCGACGCCGGCGGCCACCGCCTCGACCGCGGCGGCCTTCAGCGAGGCGGCGGTGTGCTGAAACACACCGGGCATCGCGGAGATCTCCCGCGGACGGCTGATCCCCTCGGCCACGAACATCGGCAGCACCAGATGGCGCGGTTGCAGGCTGGTCTCGGCGACGAGCCTGCGCAGCGCCGGAGTACTGCGCAGTCGACGCGGGCGATCGGTGGGGAACATGGGCTGACCCCTCCTCCTAGTGCCTGCTGCGGACCTTCTTGCGGGGCGGGGGCAGCGCTCCCTCGGCCCGCAGCCGGCCAGCGTGCCCGGCCAGCGCCTCCACCAGCGATTCCACGTCGGCCGTCTCGGGCTGCACGTCCACCCGCAGGCCGAACTCCAGGGCCGTCTCGGCGGTCTTGGGTCCGATGCACGCCACGATCGTGCGGCTGTGCGGCTTGCCCGCGATACCCACGAGGTTGCGCACCGTGGACGACGACGTGAAGCACACCGCGTCGAACCCGCCGCTCTTGATCATCTCACGGGTCCCGGCCGCGGGCGGAGCCGCGCGCACGGTGCGGTACGCGGTGACGTCGTCGATCTCCCACCCGCGCGTCCGCAACCCCTCGGCCAGCGTCTCGGTGGCGATGTCGGCGCGCGGCAGCAACACCCGGTCAACCGGGTCGAACACCTCGTCGTAGGGCGGGAAGTCCGTCAGTAGCCCGTCGCTGGACTGCTCCCCCGACGGCAACAGCTCGGGGTTGATGCCGAAGCTGCGCACGGCGGTGGCGGTCGCCTCCCCGACGCAGGCGATCTTCACGCCGGAGAACGCGCGGGCGTCGAGACCGAAATCGGCGAACTTCTCCCACACCGCGCGCACGGCGTTGATGGAGGTGAACACCACCCACTGGTACCGGCCGTCGACGAGGCCCTTCACCGCGCGCTCCATCTGCGCGGGGCTGCGGGGGGGCTCGACGGCGATGGTGGGGACCTCCACCGGCACCGCACCATGGGCGGAGAGGCGCTCGCTCATCGCACCGGCCTGGTCCTTGGTGCGCGGCACGAGAACCTTCCACCCGTACAGCGCGCGGTTCTCCCACCACGAGAGCCGGCCACGCTGAGCGACGAGCTTGCCCACCGTGAGCACCAGCGGGCCGCTGAGTTCGGTCGCTGGGTGCCCGCCCAGTTCGTGCAGCGCGGCCAGCGTCGTGTCGACCGTCTGCTGCTCGCAGGTCGTGCCCGCACTGGTCACGGCGACCTGGGTCTGCGGGGCCAGGCCGTGCTCCACCAGGGCGCAGGCGGCCTCGGCGAGATGGCCTGCCGTCGCGTGCAACACCAGCGGCCCCGGTGCAGCGGCCACCGCGCTCCAGTCGACGTCACCGCGCACGTCGACCTCCGTGTGCGCCGAGCCGAGCGCGAGGCCGGCGTAGCTCGGTACCGCGATGCCCGCCGGCAACCCGGGTATCACCTCGAACGGAACGGAGGTGCGGGCGACGGCCATGGACTCCGCCACCACAGCGTCGTTGGTCAGTGGGTCCCCGGCCACCAGCCGGACCACATCCCGACCCGTCTTGGCCTCGGTCACCAGCATCTTGGCCACCTCCGCGGGCTCACCGACGGCCGGACGGACCTCCGCGCCCGCGCGCCACGCGGCGCCCACCACGGCGAGTACCTCCGCCGCGACGTCGGGGTCGGTGACGGCGAGCGCGGTCGTGGCCAGGACGCCGTGCGCCCGGACGGTGAGCAACCCCGGGTCACCCGGCCCGGACCCGACGAACAGGATCCGGCCGGGGGTGGTCTTGCGGGCTCGGCTCATGGCTGGCTCTCCGTGTCTCTAGGGTCCATCAGCTCGCGTGCCCCCAGGTCGAGTAGCTCGGCGGCCACCGCCCGACCGAGCGTGGCGGGTTCGGCGACCGGCCCGACCGCCGAGGCGCGCAGCACGTCGGAGCCGTCCAGCGCCGCCGCACAGCCACGCAGTGACAGCTCGGTGACCACACGTCCGTCGTCGGTGAGCGACTCGACCACCTCCGCCACTGCCCCCACGGGGGCCGTGCACCCCGCTTCGAGCGTGGCGAGCACGGCACGCTCGGCGTCGACCGTCGCCCGACTGGCGGCGTCGTCCAGGACAGCCAGCAGCGCAGCCGTCACCGTGTCGGCCGTGCGGCACTCGACGGCCAGCGCTCCCTGAGCCGGCGCCGGCAGCATGTCGAGGGGATCCAGCGCCTGGGTCATCTCGGCGAGGCGGCCCACCCTGGCCAACCCGGCGCGGGCCACCACGACGGCGTCGAGTTCGCCGGAGCCGACTTTGGCCAGCCGGGTGTCGATGTTGCCGCGCAACGGGACCACCTCGATCCCCAGCCCCAACGCGCAGAGCTGCGCGACCCGCCGCGGCGCCGAGGTACCGACGGTGGCGCCGGCAGGGAGCTCGCCGAGAACCATGCCGTCGCGGGCCACCAGCGCGTCCCGGGAGTCCTCCCGGGTTGGTACGGCGGCCATGGTCAGCCGCTCGTCTGGCGCGGTTGGCAGGTCCTTGTAGGAGTGCACGGCCACGTCCACGTCACCGCGTGCCAACGCCTCCCGTAGTGCGGTGGTGAACACGCCAACCCCGATCTCCTCGACGGGGTCGAGCGAGGCGTCACCCGCGGTGTTCACCACGACCAACTCGGCGGGGGTACCCCCGGCTATCACCGCGTCACGCACGGTCGCTGCCTGGGTCAGCGCGAGCACGCTCCCGCGGGTGCCGATCCGGAGCACGGAGCCGCTCATCGGGCACCGTCGCTGTCCAGCGGCAGCCCGGAACCGCCCTCCGACGGGCCGGCCACCGCGTCGACCGCGCCGGCGCCCAGCTCGAACAGCTCGCGCAGCGCCTCCGCGTAGCTGTCGCCCCCCGGCGCGGACGCAAGCTGCTTGACCCGGACAGTGGGGGCGTGCAACAGCTTGTCGACGACGCGCCGGACCGTGCGCGCCACCTCGTCCCGCTCGGGGGCGCCCAGGCCGGGCAGGCGCAGGTCCAACCGAAGCAGTTCGGCCTCCACCACCTCGGCCGCCCGGCGGCGCAGCGCGGTGACGGTGGGCGTGACCTCCGCGGAGCGTTGGCCGGCCAGGTAGTCGGCCAGCTCCGTGGCCACGATCGCCCGCGCCGCGTCAGTGTCGGATGCGGCCGCGTTGGCCGCGGGGTCGCGCTGCAGGCTCTGCAGGTCCACCAGCACCACACCGGGCAGCGCGGCCACGGCAGGATCGACGTCCCTGGGCAGGCCAAGGTCGCAGATCACCAGCGGGCCGCGGTCACCGGCCCGCTGGGCGAGGGCGGTGTGCGCCTGCGCCAGGCTCACCACGGCGCCCACGGCACCGGTGCTCGTGACCAGCACGTCTGCCTCGGCCACCGCGCCGGCCAGCTCGTCCAGGGTGATCGCCCGCGCAGCGACCTCGATCCCGTCGACCGTCGCCGCGAGGGTCGAGGCGCGCGAGGGGGTGCGGTTGGCCACCAGGATCTCCGCGGCGCCCGCGCGCTGCAGGTGGGCGACGGCGAGGCCGCCCATGGCCCCGGCACCGAGCACCACCGCGCGTCGTCCGGACAGGCTGGCGACGCCGAGGCTGGTCGCGGCCCGCTGGAGCGCAACCGACACCACGGAGGCGCCGGCGGAGTCGATGTCCGTCTCGGTGTGCACCCGCTTGCCCACCCGCAGTGCCTGCTGGGCCAGCTCGTGCAGGGTGCGCCCGGCGGACTGCTGGGCGTCCGACGCGGCGTAGGCGGCGCGGATCTGCCCGAGGATCTGCTGCTCGCCAACCACCATGGAGTCGAGCCCGCAGGCGACGCAGAACAGGTGCTCGGCCGCGGCCTCGCTGTAGCGGACGTACAGCTGACGGGTGAGTTCGGCGACGTCGGCACCGGCGTGCCGCGCGAGCACCCGCCCGACGTCGGCGAGCGCGCCATGGAAGGCGTCGACCACCGCGTACACCTCAACCCGGTTGCAGGTGGAGACGACCATGGCCTCGGAGATGCGCGGCGAGCGCAGCAGCTCCTCCAAGAGCTTCGGACGGTCGACGTCGGAGACAGCCGCGCGCTCGAGCCAGGCGACGGGCGCGCTGCGGTGCGACATCCCGACGAGCAGCACACTCACGGCGTGATCACCGCCCGTTCTCGTGGGACCCGCGCGCGCCGGGAACGGCGACAGGGTCGAGTTCGTGCCGGGCGTCGCAGATGAACTCGGCGGCCCGGCGGGCGATGTGGAACGACAGCACCTGCATCTCCACGGCCAGGTCGACCTTGCGCACATCGACCCGCTCGGGCACCGCCAGCACGACGGGGGCAAAGTTGAGGATGCAACTCACCCCGGCAGCCACCAGCCGGTCGCACACGTACTGGGCGGCCTCAGCAGGCGTGGCCACCACACCGATGGTGATGTCCAGCTCGGCGCACGCCCGGTCGAGTTCGTCGACGTGGCGCACCACGGTGTGGCCCACCCGCTCGCCGACCCGCGCCTCGTCGTTGTCGAACAGGGCTGCCACCGGGAACCCGCGCCTGCTGAACCCGTCGTATCCGGCCAGCGCGTGACCCAGGTTCCCCGCACCCACCAGCGCCACCTGGTGCTTGCGGTCCAGCCCGAGCGTGGCCTCGAGCCGGGCCACCAGGCGGCGTACGTCGTAGCCCACGCCCCTGGTTCCGGTGGAGCCGAGGAAGGACAGATCCTTGCGCAGCTTGGCCGAGCCGACTCCGGCTGAGGCGGCCAGTTCGTCGCTGGAGACGGTGGTGGTTCCGGCGTCGGCCATCGTGACGAGCACCCGCAGGTACACCGCGAGTCGGACCACGGTGGCCTCGGGAACCGTGCGAGCCGACGCGGGTTCACCGAACGTGGACCGCGGCGCTGCGGTCGTCAGGGCTGAGACGCCACGAGGTCGCGACAAAGCACCCTGCGTCTCGCGGTGCTTGCTCACGTCTGCGCTCCTGGCCATGCGATGTGGGGTCCCCCACCAGCGGCGTTCACCCCACGGTAACCGCTTGTGAAGTCATGCACAAAGTGACCGGCTGTGTCGTGCACTACGCGTGACCTGCGGGGCGCTCGGTCGGCCTGCACTGACCCGTAAACCGCCGCGACAGCTCGTCCGCGGCGACGGGGCGCCCCGGCCGAAGCCGGGGCGCCCCGTCGGGCTGGTGCAATGGAGCTCAGCTCACCAGGCGATCACGCCGGGACGGTGAGGACCTTGCCGATGGCGAACACGGTGGCGTTGGCGGTGGGGATGTTGCCGCACAGCACCTCGTTGCCGTTGATGGTCGGCGCCATTGCGGTGCCACCGATGGTGACAGCGCCACCCTGGACGGACTTGACCGTCTTCGCGGCCACCAGGCCGGCCGCGTCATACCGCTTGGGGATGACGTGGTAGGTCAGGATCTTGGTGAGGTCACCCGACGGGTTGGCGAGCAGGGTGTCGAGGGTGCCGGCCGGCAGCGCCGCGAACGCGGAGTCGATCGGGCCGAAGACGGTAAAGCTCTTGGTGGTGTCGTTCAGGGTCGGCACCAACTTGGCCGCGGTGACGGCCGCCGTCAGGGTCTTGAACAGCGGGTTGTTGCTGGCGGCGGTGCCCACGGCGGCGTCGACCATGCCCTGGGGCGAGCCGGCACCGGTGGTGGGAACCTGCGAACATGCCGGACCGAAGATCTGGTCGATCTTGGTCTTACCGTCGCTCGCACCGCCGGCCGCGGAGGACGGGGTTGCCGACGACGAGGCGGGGGCCTTGGACGAGGTCGCCGCGGGGGCGGAGCTGGTGGCACCACCCGCGGCCGGCGGGGCGGCGGTCGTGCCGCTGCTGCACGCCGCGATGGAGAGGGTGGCGGCGGCGAGGGCGCCGACTGCGGCAAGACGTTGCTTCTTCACGAGAGGAACCTCCATGTTGGGCGGGCCCAGTGCGTCCGGGCCGTCATATGTACCTACGCGGGTGCTCCCGCGGTCGGTTCGATCTCAGCGGATCACGGTTCGGCAACGCTCATCAGCCTGCTCAACCCGAACGGGCAGACCGGGTCTCAAGCGTTAGCTAGCCGTGTCCTCCACGATACGGTCCGCTGTGGACGGTGTGGTGGCTCTGGCTGACGGTGCTAGGCCACTGCGAAGTTGATCGTGTGGAGGCCCGCTTGGCCGTCGGGAAGCACTGGGGTCATCACGTCGCTCTGCACCCGGCCGTTGCCGTCGTAGGCCCGGCAGGACAGGGTGTGGTTGCCCGACGTGACGTTCGGCAGGTCGATGCGCCACATACGCCATGCGCTGGGGCCCTGGTCGTCACCGAGCCGCGTTTGCTGCCAGGCGCCGTTGTCGTACTGCACCTCGACCTTGGAGATGCCGTTCGGCTGCGACCAGGCCGCCCCGGTAGCGGTGACCGTGCCCGCTGGGATCGCCTCGGACAGGCCCTGCGGGAACTGGATCTTCGAGCTGGTCTTCACCGGGGCTTTCGCGGCATAACCACGCGGGGTCCAGTAGGCCTGCTTGGCCGCGAACGTGGTGACATCGATGTCCACCAGCCACTTGGTCGCCGAACAGTACCCGTAGAAGCCCGGCACGATCATGCGGACGGGGAAGCCGTGGATCTGCGGCAGCGGCTCACCGTTCATGTTCACCGCGAGCATTGCGCCACGGGCCTGCTCGAGGACCGCATCGAGCGGCGTGCTGGCTGTGTAACCGTCGCTGCTCATCGAGAGCAGTTGGTCGGCACCCCCCTTCGGGCCCGCCTCCATGATCAGATCACGCAGGGACACCCCCACCCAGTCGGCCGTGCTGACCAGCTGGCTGCCGATGACGTAGGAGATGCAGGTGAAGGTGAGCCGTTGCTCGATCAGCGGGCGCTTGATGAGGTCGGCGAAGCTGATGGTGATCTCTTTGTCCACCATGCCGTGGATGCGCAGTGACCAGTCCTGGGCGGTCAGCGCGGGGCCATCGCCGAGGGCGATGTCCACCCGGTAGAAGTCGGCGTTGGAGGTGATGAACGGGAGGCCCTTGCTCGCGGTGAAATCGGCGCTCGCCGGCACCGCGGGCAGCGGTTGCGCCGGCACCAGATTGCCCACCGCCTGCTGCGAGCCGCCGATGTCGACCTGCCCGAGACGCTGCCCGGCGTAACCCGCGGCACCGGCCACCACCGCGACACCGGCCGAGGTTCCGAGAAATCCGCGCCGCGACATGCCGTGCGACCCGGCGAACCGGTTCGTCGCCGCGACCTCGGCCGAGCTGTCGGCCGAGCGGTCGTCGCCTGTCTCCGCCGCTGACGCCTTCGTCTCCGCCGCTGACGTCTTCGTCGCGGTGCGTGACCACATCGGTGCCGTGCGCCGCAGCAGGAGCAGGACACCCACCCCCGCGATGACCGCCACCACCGGGGAGATGAGGCCGGCGGTCGTCGTATTCGGGCGGCTGCTCACGGCAAGCAGACCCACGATGCCGAGCACCGCCACCAGCAGCACCCCGGGCAACGCGCGGGAGCGGGAGATGAGGCCGGCCACCAGTCCCAGGATCAGCATGGCGATGGCGACCCCCAGCAGCAACACCGGCTTGTCGTTGCTTCCGAAGGTGCTGATGCCGAAGTCGCGCAGACCCTTCGGGGTCCGGTCGATGGCCGCATTGCCGACCGCGAGGAACGGGGTGGACGGTGGGTTGACGATCCCCGCGACGAGGTGCGAAACGCCCAGCGCGGCAGCGACAGCGAGCACACCCATGAGGGCTGACGCGGGTATCGACATCCGAGGTCGCTGCACTTCAGTCATGGTTGATCGTTCGCACGGGGGCCGTCTCCGGTTCATCGCCGCGACTCAGCCACACACACGCGTAGTGATCAACTTTGCACGGGTTGTGTTTGCCGCAGTTGTGACGGACAGTCACCCAGATCCGCGCGGCCGAGCAAGATCGCTGCGCAAGCGAGATTCGTCCACCTCGGAGTAGCTGTGCGCGGCGCCGTCCAGCAGCACCACGGGTAGGCGGTCGCCGAACTCCATGCGCAGTTCGCGGTTGCCGCGCGTGGCCTCCGCGTCGACGTCGATGGCTCGCCAACCCACACGGAGTTCGGGGCAGAGCCGGTCGAGCGCGACTGCCGCGGTGGCGCACGCCGTGCACCCGGCGCGGGTGAGCAGGGTGATGCGCGCCTCACTCATCGCCGAATCCCTTCCCGAGTTTCCGTCCCGAGTTTCTTCCCAAGCTCGCCGACCACACACCGGACGGCGTTCGGTTGACGTTCGTCCGGTTGGCACGCAGTACCCGCGGGCCCCAGCGAGGTACCCGCGGGCCCCAGCGAGCACATCGGCGAGGATCGCGGCAGCCTCGAGCACCGCTGGAGTGTGCCACCGGACCTGGCTCGGTCGCGTGACCGGCTCGCCGCGCCCACATGCCCGTTCCCGTCATGGCCTTTCCGTCATGCCCGTTGCGAGCACGGCAGGCGGGGCGCAGGCGGTGCTCGCGCCGGCCGTACGGTACGGCCTGTTACTGCCCAGTAACTTCGGCTATGATCTGTCCCACGTCACCGCAGACGCCTGGCGCCGGGCGGCCTCGGTGCGACGTCGACTAAGGGAGGTGGCAGGTGGGTGACCGAGCCGGCACCACAACCCGCGGCTGTGCCCTTGGGGCGGACCGACGTCGACGCTCCCGATGAGCCGAGCGTGACCGGAGTGTCGGCGCGCCGTGACGAGACCCACCCCGCCAGCTCCGACGGGGTGTTCCTGCACCCGGTGCCCGACCAGCCGACCCGACCCCGTCGCTGCCCGGCGCCCCCGAAGCTGGGGGCCCCCGGGACCACGCGAACGCGAGCCAAGCCCCACCACTCGGCCGTTCCGAGGCGCAGGAACGCGACGTCCTGGCCACCTGGGAGTTGGTGCGCGCAGCGCAGCATGGCGACCTTGCCGCGTTCGGGCAGCTGTACGACCGCTACGTCGACATGGTGTTCCGTTACGTGCTTTTCCGGGTGAACGACCGACTCCTGGCCGAGGACCTGACCAGCGAGACCTTCCTGCGCGCGCTGCGCCGGATCGCGTCGGTGAGTTACCAGGGCAAGGACGTGGGGGCCTGGTTCGTCACCATCGCCCGCAACCTCGTCCTCGACCACGTCAAGTCCAGCCGCTACCGCCTGGAGGTCCCCACCGCCGAGTTCCGTGACTCCGACAGCTCCGACGACCCCGAGGGCGAGGCGGTGGCCGGTGCCGTGCAGACGGTGCTGCTGCAGTGTGTCGGCCAGCTCGGCGACGACCAGCGCGAATGCATCTCACTGCGCTTTCTGCAGGGCCTCTCGGTGGCCGAGACGGCAGCAGTGATGGGCCGCGCCGAGGGTGCGGTGAAGGCACTCCAGCATCGCGCTGTGCGCAGGCTCGCCAGCCTGGTGCCCGCCGACCTCCGTTGACGGCCGAGCCCACCAAGATCGACTCCTGCGGCGACGGTCCGTATCCAGCCTCGCCCATGGTCGTTCTCCAGGGCGGGGACCCATCAGCGCCGCACACCCGTGGCGGGTAGGACGGCCGCACGAGGGGAGCGAGGTCAGGTGTGAAGCCTGCACCCGAACACGACGAGTCGGTGCACGGACCTGTGCATGTCACCCGCTCGCCGACCGCCGTACTTGCTGACGACCACTTCACGGCCGCCGAGCTGGCGCTGGTGTCGGCGCTGGTGGCCGCCGCGCCCGTCCTGGATCCCTCCGCGCTGGCACGGGCGCGGATGCAGGTGCGGGTGCTCGCCGGGGCAGGCATCGTCGACGCGGCGGCACGCGGGTCGGATGGCGTGGTCGTCGACCTCGGACGCCGACCCAGCCGGACAGTGCGCACCCCGCTCGGCATGCGCGCCCGGTTCCTCGTCGCCGCTGCCGCGGCACTGTGCCTGGTGGTCGCGCTGTCCGGTATCAGCCTCCTGCTCAGCCGTGACGCGCTACCCGGTGACGCCCTGTACTCCCTCAAGCGAGCCGGCGAGAACACGCGGCTCGAGCTGACGTTCGGTGACACCGACCGCGGGCTACGCCACCTCGACTATGCAAGTCGCCGCGTGGACGAGGTCGTCGCTCTGCTCGAACGTGGTTCCGGTCCGATTGACTCCGCGATCACGCTGGGTTTGATCCAGGCGTTCGATGCACAGACGATTGCGGGCTCCACCCGGCTCACCAGCAGCGGGGTGGCCGGCGATGCGACAACACTGAAGTCCCTGTTTTCCTGGGCTCAGGGCCAGTCGAGCCGCTTGGTCGCGCTGCGCCCACAGCTGTCCACCACGACTGCACAACGCCTGGACGCTGCTCACGCTGGTGCAGGGGCGGGCCGAGGCGTTGAGCAACCGCCTCAGCTGCAGCCCCATCACCTCGGGTGCGCGGGACCAGCTGGGCCCGCTGCCCGCGGACGGCTGCGCGGCACCATCGGACCCCGTTCCGGCCAGCGCCCGGGTGACGCTCACCGACGCCCCCGCCCCGGCCACCGCACCGGGGGCGGGCGCGCCATCCCGTGGCTCGGTGCCGAGCACATCGACCCCGCCGGCACTGGGCACTGCGACCCCCACCACCAACGGTGCGCCCGCGCCGGGCCCTGCCGCCGGGCCTGCACCAGGCCCTGGTGGCACGCCCGCAGCCGGCCCCGGTGGCACGCCCGCGCCGGGCCCTGGGGCGCCCACGCCCGCCACGAGCGCCCCCGGTGGCGGTGGCTTGGTGACCGCGCCGACTCCGCCTGTCGTCACCGGGGCCCCACCCGGGATCTCCCTCCCGGTGCCCCTACCCCCCGCCACCCTCGGCCCGATCCCGCCCGGGCTGCTCCCCGGCACCGTCGGGGGCCGACCTCCGGGTTGAGGTGCGCCGGTGGCGGCTAGTCTCGGGGTCCGAGCCCGAGCACGAGGATGCCACCAGGTGAGGAGGTGCCGGTGCCCAACCCGTCGGGGCGCTTCCGCCGGTTCACCCCTACCGCCGCCCAGGTGCGTGCCCGCATTGCCGGGGAGGCGAGCGCCGACGCCGCACTCGCCGGAGCTGCACGTGATGCAACTCCGACCGACGAAGACCAGTCAGTTTCCGAAGCTGCCCTCTCCCTCCACGCGCCCATGGACCTCACCGCGGCCGCGTTCTTCGACGTCGACAACACGATGATCATGGGGGCGACGATCTTCCATTTCGCCAGGGGGCTCGCGGCGCGCAAGTACTTCGCCCCGTCGGACATGGCCGGCTTCGCGTGGAAGCAGCTGCGCTTTCGCGTGAGTGGCAAGGAACATCCCACCACCGTGGCCACGGGACGTGAGCAGGCGCTGTCGTTCGTTGCGGGCCGGACGACCGCCGAGATCTCGCGGCTCGGTGAGGAGATTTACGACGAGCTCATCGCGGACAAGATCTGGGCGGGCACGCGTGCGCTGGCCCAGATGCACCTCGACGCCGGCCAGCAGGTGTGGTTGGTGACGGCCACCCCCGTGGAGCTGGCCCAGATCATCGCGCGCAGGCTCGGGCTCACCGGCGCATTGGGCACGGTCGCCGAGAGCGTCGACGGGGTGTTCACCGGGCGGCTCGTGGGCGACATCCTGCACGGCAGGGCCAAGGCGCAGGCGGTGCGCTCCCTGGCCGCGCGTGAGGGCCTCGACCTCCGACGGTGCACCGCGTATTCCGACAGCCACAACGACGTGCCCATGCTCTCCGTGGTGGGCACGGCCGTGGCCGTCAACCCCGACCAGGACCTGCGTGAGCTGGCCAGGGCCCGAGGCTGGCAGATCCGTGACTTCCGTACCGGGCGCAAGGCGGCGCTGATCGGGGTGCCCTCGGTGCTCGGGGCCGGAGCGGTGGCCGGGGCCGTGGCCGCGGGCCTCAACCACCGACGCAACGGCTGAGCACAGCCGGCGGCCTGGATCACGCTTGTCAGCGGCCGGTGAACACACTCCGGCGTTGGCTGAGCATCTTGTACAGCGTCTGCTGGATGGTCTCGCGGACCTGGTCGGTCAGGTTGAACACGTGCATCGGGTCGTCAGCGGCCGCAGCACCCGCTTCCCCGGTGTCGATGGGTTCACCGAAGCAGATGTACCACTTCGACGGCAACGGCACCACGCCCAGTGGACCGAGCAGCGGGAAGAACGGCGTCACGGGGAAGTACGGGAGGCCGAGCACGCGGGCCAGGAAGCGGACGTCGGCGATCATCGGGTAAGTCTCCTCCGCCCCCACGATGGAGCACGGAACGATTGGGGCGCCCGTGCGCAGCGCGGCGGAGACGAACCCCCCGCGGCCGAAGCGTTGCAGCTTGTAGCGGTCGGCGTACGGCTTGCCGATGCCCTTGAAACCCTCCGGCCACACCCCGACGATCTCGCCGGAGCGCAGCAGCCGCTCGGCGTCGGGAGCGCAGGCCAAGGTGTGCCCGGCCTTGCGGGTGAGGCTGCCCAGTACCGGGGTCTGCAACGCGAGGTCCGCGGCGAGCATCCGCAGCGATCGGGCGCCCGGATGGTGGTCGTGCAGCGCCACGGTGGTCATCAACGCATCCAGTGGGAGCACCCCCGAGTGGTTGGCGACCACCAGCGCACCCCCAACGGAGGGCACGTTGTGCAACCCCGACACCTCCACCCGGAACCACTTCTCGTACAGCGGCCGGAGCGCGGGGATCATCACGTGGTCGTTGAGGTCAGGGTCGAAGCCGTACTCGTCCACGGCGTAGTCACCCGTGATGCGTCGGCGCAGGAAGGCGGCTGCATCGGCAACCTGCCGCTGCAGCGCCGACGGTCCCGCGGTTGGCGGTGCTGCGTCGCCGCCACCGCCCACCACGCCGGGTTCCTCGGTCGCTGCGGGCACGCCTGCGGGGTGCAGCGGGATCACCTTGGCCGCGCGGGCGCTCACGGCAGCCGCCCGGCCACCGCAACGGCAGCGCGTTCGAGTGCCCGGGCCCGCTCGGGGTCGAGCAGCGGACGCAGCCCGCGGGCCGTCACGAAGTCGTCGAAAGCCTGGGTGGTGGTCCAGCGGGGCCGAAAACCCAACTCGTCGGCCAGTAGGGCGGTATCGACCACCCGGCCGAAGTTGAGGAACTGCACCTGCTCCGGTGTGAAGTCGACGAGCCGCGCTCCGCGCACGAAGCGAGCCACCGTTGGCGTGAGCTGCGCGGGCACCGGCACCGCAATGCGCCCGGCGCGACGGATGGCTTGGGAGAGCAGCAGCACGCCGTCGGCCGCGACGTTGTAGGTGCCCGCAGCGTCGGCGGTGCAGGCCAGCTCGAGCACGGCGAGCGCGTCGTCCTCGTGTAGCAACTGCACGCGGGCGTCGTAGCCCAGCACCGTGGGAACTACGGGCAGCGAGAAGTAACGGGTGATCGCGGTGTCCATCCGGGGGCCGACGAAGTTGGCGTATCGCAGGACGGTCACCGCCACATCGGGCCTGCGCCGCGCGAACCCACGCACGTAGCCCTCGATCTCGGCGGAGTCCTTGGCATAGCCACCACCGGCGAGCGCTTTGGGCTCCATGCGTTCGGTGAACAGCGCGGGATCGCGAGGGCCCGAGCCGTAGACGGCGGTGGTCGACTTGACCACGAGCCGGCGCACCGTGGCTGCCTGGTGGCATGCGGCGAGCAGTTGCATCGAGCCGATGACGTTCAGTTCCTTCATCGCGCTGCGCCCGCCCGACCGGCCGGGGTTGGCGCTGAGCGAGGCGTGCACCACCGTGTCCACTTCGGCGGTGGTGATCAGCTTGGCGATGAGCGGGTTGCGGATGTCGGCGCGAACGAACTCGACGCTGCCGGAGCTGGGGAACGCCCCGGGTCGCGGCGGGACCGTGTCGACGGCGATGACCCGCTCCACCGCGGGGCGTTCGGCGAGCCGGGCCGCGACGCTGCCGCCGAGGAAGCGGCTGGCTCCGGTCACCAGCACGACCTTCGGCGCGGGTGCGTCCATGATCGCCGGGCTCATCACCGGCAGCCTACCGACGCCGCGACCTCACTTACCGAGCTTGCGACGCTGCACTCGGGTCTTGCGCAACAGCTTGCGGTGCTTCTTCTTGGACATCCGCTTGCGTCGCTTCTTGATCACTGAACCCATGTCGGGTTTCCCTCGCAGTCTGTCGGTGTGTCGCGGTACCCCTCGTCACGGGAAACCGGTGCCCTGGCCCCGGTCAGGACGACCCGGCGTGGGGCCCAGGGCCCGGCACGAACTGCAGCGCACTCTACTAGCCCGCGGTGCGGCCCCTCACCACGCTCCTGTCCGGGTACTTTGCGGTGCGCCAGCCTCGGTTTGCCTTGCCCTAGCCTTGCCCTAGCCTCGGTCGGGTGAGTTGGTACGTCCCCCGCCCGGCCACGCCGAGCCTCGCCGAGGACCTGGTCTGCCGGTGGACCGCGTCGGCCGAGGGCAGTCATGCGCTGGTGCCGGACGGCTGTGTCGACGTCCTGTGGACCTCCCAGGGTTCGGTGTGGGTCTGCGGACCGGAGACGCGGGGCTGGACCTTCACCATGGCGCCCGGGACGCGGGCCGTGGGGGTTCGGTTTCGCCCCGGCGTGATCGCCGACGCCCTGCGGCTCGACGTCGCCGAGCTGCGCGATCGACGCGTGCTCCTCGAGGACGTCGTGGGAGCGCGAGACGGCCGACAGCTCCTCGAGCGGCTCGACGCGGCTGGTTCCGACGACCGGCGCCTTGACGTCCTCGACCACGCGGTCGCCGAGTGGCTGCGCCGCAGCGACCGCCCCGATGAGATCGTGCGCGGTTTGGCCCAATCCCTGCGCCGGCGAGCGTGGGACGTGCGCAACCTCGCTGACGCGGTATCGCTGAGCGAGCGTCAGCTGCACCGACGTTGCCGCGCCGCGTTCGGCTACGGACCGGCGACCCTGCGGGCGGTGCTGCGCCTGCAACGGTTCATGGCGGTGAGCCACCGATCGACCGGGGCCGGGTTGGCCGAGCTGGCCCAACGCTCCGGGTTCAGCGACCAGGCGCACCTGGCCCGAGACTGCCGACGCTTCACCGGGCTGACGCCGACCGCTCTGCTGGCCAGCGAAGCGCCGCACTGGCATGGCAGCGGCGCACCGTGGTGGGTCGCACCCGATGTCCGATCCGTTCAAGACGCCCGTCGACCACAGTCGGCACACTCGCTGCCATGACCGAGATGTCTGATCGTTACCGCCGCCTCGCCGCCGAGTTCACCCAGAGCGTCGAGGCCGTGCCCGCCGAGCGCTGGGACGACCCATCACCCTGCCAGGAATGGACCGCGCGTCAGGTCCTCGACCATGTCGTCACAACCCACAGCTCGATGGCCGGCTACGTGGGCCTGACCTTGCCGGCCGGGCCACCGGTTACCGAAGACCCGGTCGGCGGGTGGGCCTCGGCGCGCGACGGGATGCAGGCGCTGCTCGTCGACCCGACCACCGCGCAGCTTGAGTACGACGGCCATTTCGGCCGCACCAGCCTGGAACGCACCGTCGACGGCTTTCTCTGCTTTGACCTCGTGGTTCACCGTTGGGACATCGCCCGCGCCACCGGGGGCGGTGAGCGCATGAATTCCGCGGAAGTCCGTCGCATCCGGGCCGAGGCAGAGGGGTTCGGCGACATGATCCGCAGCACCGGCGTGTGCGGACCCGAGGTACCAGCTCCCGCGGGCGCGAACGAGCAGGACCGGCTGCTGTCCTTCCTGGGCCGTCGGCCATAGCGGTTGCTCCGACGGCGTGCAGCCGATCAACCGACGTTGCCCGCCGCCACGCCGTAACCGCACACGATTCGCGACTTACGCCGTCCCGCAGCGGATCCCTCAGCGCGACGACGAGGGCTGGCTCTTGAGCTGCTGATGGACTGCGGCGGTGGTCCGTTTGATGTCGCCGGTAGCGAGCAGGTCCAGCAGCGCGCCGCGCAGGATTGCCAGGGCGAGGGTCCGCTGGGCCAGTCCGTAGGTTGTGTCGCGCTCGGCGGCGGGTTGGGCGGTGGCCAGCACGGTCAGCCAGTCCTCGACGGTGGCGCGGGCGAACCCGGTCCAGGGTCCGGCGGGGTCGATCAGCGACCGGGCGTAGCCCTCGACCCACAGCGTCAGCAGCCCCCGGTGGTGGTCGGCGGCGAGCCACGACCAGACCTGCTCGGTGACGGCGGCCAGGCCGCCCGGGGCACCGTCATCTTCCTGTGCGTCGTTCAGCCGTTCCAATAGCTGCAGCTCGTCGGCGCGCGCGCGACCCAGCAGGGCGCGAATCACACCGTCCTTGCTGCCGAACAGGAACAGCAACACCCGGGGGCTCGACCCGATCGCCATGGCGAGCGGGCGCAGCGACAGATCCGTCAGACCGTGCTGCAGGGCATACTGGTAGGCCAGCTCGAGCAGCTCGCCCTGCCGGGCCGAAGGGGTTGAGTCGTCACCGGCCATAGCTCCTACTATGGCAACTGAAACGATCGTGTCAGTGACGGCGAGGAGGTTGGCATGGGCGAGGCACACCCGGTGGAGGCGGTGATCCGCCCGTTTGACCGAGCGGGCGACCTGGGGTGGGTCGTGATGGCCCACGGTGAGCTGTATGACACCGAGTTCGGCTGGGACACCAGCTTCGAGGCCCTGGTGGCCCGGATCGTCGCCGACTACGCCGCGGGGCACGACCCGGGACGGGAGGCGGCCTGGATCGCTGAGCTCGACGGGGCGCGGGTGGGCTGCGTGTTCTGCGTCGCCGAGGACGCGCAGACGGCCAAGCTGCGGATCCTGCTCGTGGCCCCGCAGGGACGGGGCCACGGCCTGGGGGGTCGGCTGGTGGATACCTGCCTGGCGTTCGCGCGCGACGCCGGGTACGCGGTTGTGGACCAACCACCCACTGGCCGCGGCCCGGCGCACTTATCTGCAGCGGGGCTTCGTGCTCACGGGGGAGCGGATCGATCAGCGAGACGGTCTCTACCGGGGGCGCATACGATCTGCTGCAATGATACGCTGACAGTATGCGAACGCGGGTTACGGTCACTGTCGATGCGGCTGCGGTCCACGCGGTCGAGGCCGAGGTCGCCGCTGGTCGCGCTCCGTCGGTCAGCGCTTGGGTGGCCTCGGCGATGACCGAACGCGCCCACCGCGAAAGTCTGACAAATGTCCTCGCCGAGATCCGCGCCGAGCTCGGCCCGGCGACCGACGAGGAGACCGCGTGGGCACGAAGCGTCCTCGGCCAGTAGTCCTCGACGCGGGCGCCCTCATTGCAGTCGACCGGGCCGATCGACGCCTGATCCGGCTGCTGGAACTGGCATTGGACGTTCACGTGCCGGCCGGCGCGCTCGCCCAGGCGTGGCGAAACCCCGCGCGCCAGGTTCGGCTTGTACGCGTCGTGTCATCGGATGGTGTCGTGATCCACCCGCTGGACGCCGTCAGTGCCCGCGCGGCGGGGCAGTTGTGCGCCGCAACCTCCACTTCGGACGTCATTGACGCATCGGTCGTGCTCGTGGCCCGCGTAGTCAACGGAGTGACCGTCACCAGCGACTCCGACGACCTACGCCGCCTTGATCCCAGCATCGAACTAGTCCGCTGCTGACGCGGCCAGACCCACGCCGGCCCGGCGAGGCGAACCGCAGCTCACTGATGCCACTGCGTCGCTGGCGACGGGCAGGCCAACGACGATCAGACGGCCATGCTGCGGATCCTGCTCGTCCTCCCGGCAGGGCGGGGGCACGGCTTGGGGGGTCGCCTGGTCGACACCTGCGTGGCGTCCGCACGCGATGCTGGCTACCGCCGGATCCGGCTCCGGACCAACGATCCACTGGTCGCCGCCCGCCGGGTGGATCGACATTGCGCCACGCAACCCGTCATGGTGCTACGCTGTCGCACATGAACGTCGGAGTCCGTGATCTGCGCAATGACACTGCCCGGGTGCTCGACGCGGTACGCGCCGGGGAGCGAGTGACCCTGACTGTGCGTGGGGAGCCGATCGCCGACATCGTTCCGCACGGTGGACGCACGCGATGGCTTTCGGGAGCGACCCTGCGCGACCAGCTCACGCAGCGCGCCGCCGACCCTGCCTTGCGCGGCGAACTCGACGACCTGGTCGTCGACACCCTGGCCGACCTGTGAGCGCGGGATTACTGGACACCGGGATATTCATCGCCCGTGAAGTCGCGCGACCTCTGGGTCAGCTGCCCGATCGCGTGGCGGTCTCGGTCATCAGCCTCGGCGAATTGGAGCTCGGCGTGCTGGCTGCTGATGACGGCGAGGTTCGGGCCCGCCGCGCCGACACCCTCGCACTTGCGCGGGAGTCCGATCCGATTCCGCTCAGCGAGTCGGTGATGATGGCCTGGGCGCATTTGGTCAACGATTGTCGCCGCGCTGGCCTCCATCGCACCGTCCGCCTGACCGATGCGCTGATTGCGGCCACTGCCGTCGCGCACGGCCTGCCGGTTGTCACCCAAGATGCGGACTTCGATCAGATGGCGAACGCACATCACTTGTTGCGGGTCATCAAGGTCTGACTTTGCGGAAGTTCGCCGTCGCGTCTGCGTGCGACCGAGCACGCATCGGCAGAGGCCGAGCGACGAAAGGCGACGATCGCCGAACTGGTTGCCCGATACCGTGACCTGCCCCTCGGCACCGTCAACGCATCCGTTGTCACCGCAGCCGAGCGATTGGGCATACGAGAGATTGCCGCTGTCGACCGCCACCATTTCACCGTCGTGCGGTCCAACCACGTCAATGCCTTCGGGTTGATGCCGTAAGGGCGGTTTCCGCCGTTCACCGCGACAGGGCCAGGAGTCCACTGCCGCCCAACGCGCTTTGCCCGCTGACCGATGTGCTACCGGATGAACTGAGTTGCCCTCACGTACGCGAAGCGGCCAGCATGTCACGGTGACCAAGCCGCAACACCGGGCCGACATGTTCATGGATCTCGTCGCCGACCCACGCGAGGGCGGCCCATCGCTCGGCGACGAGGGCGCGACCCTCAGCGAGTTCCTGCGTTGCCAGCGCCTGACGCTGCACCTGAAGTGCGAGGGCTTGGACGCCGCCCAACTCGCCTGCCGCGCGGTCGAGCCGTCGACGATGTCCCTGCTTGGTCTGCTTCGGCACATGGCCGAGGTCGAACGCGGTTGGTTCCGGCGTCGGTTCGCCGGCCAGGATCCCTACGCGAGCTCTTGGTCCACATGATCGAGGAGTACGCCCGCCACAATGGCCATGCCGACCTGCTGCGCGAGCGCATTGACGGACGCATCGGCCAGTAGGTCAGTCAGGGACGAAGCTGATGACGGGATCATCGGGGCGGCCCAGGGCCTGCGGCCCAACTGCCACGGGTCGAAGCCGTTGCGAGGGTCCTCGTCCGGACGGCCGGGCGACTGCATCACTGCATCCAACAAGACGTTCTCCACGACGACGAGCGTGTGCGAGGTCACTCGTGCCGTCGGCGTCACCCCCAACGCGGCCTACCGACACTTCGCCGACCGCGCCGCCCTCGTCCTCACCGTGGCCGCCCGCGCCCAACAGCAGCTCGCGCTGACGATGCCCGACCAGCACGCCGGACGACGACTCGTCATACCCACGCTGGCCATGTGGCAGGACCCCGGCGACACACCGCTGCCCTTCGACCCGGAGCAGATCTGGCGGAGTTGGGCCGCCGTGCTGCGCACGGAGGTGCTGTCGTGTGGGCACTTCCTGCCCGAGGAACAACCCGACCATGTAGCCGCAGCGATCGGCGACCTGCTCGCGCAGTGATCCGCACGCCATCACCCGGAACGGGACACCAGTCACGACCCGCAGGGAACGTAATCAGTCGAGACACCCGCACGCCGTGACGATGTGTGATCGTTGTCGTCCGCCGCTGCGCGGTTCCCTCAGCAGCCGGCGGGGCGTCCGTCGTTGCCCCTCTCCGGGTGTGGGCGCCCATGTCGGTATGACGGTGTCCTGGCGGGCGGTTACCCACCATCGGCGATGCTCGCGGACCAGAACGTCCAGCGCCGCCCTCAGACACCCGACGCGGCGAGGCCGTCGCAACGACTCTTTGTTGCGCGCCGCAGAGTTGCCTGACTCTACTCTGCGGCGATGAGCGAACAGGACGCCACCGAGCCCGACATCGCCCAGCACGACACTGAGCGCACCTTCGACCGACTGGTGGACGAGGGCCAGCAGCGGCTCGGCCGCTCCTGGTCTGGAGTCATCGCCACCGGCCTGCTCGGCGGCCTCGACGTTGGTGTCGGCGTGCTGGCGTTGCTGCTGGTGGAGCACGCTACCGAGAGCAAGGTGCTGGGCGGGTTGGCGTTCTCGATCGGCTTCATCGCCCTCACCCTGGCGCGCAGCGAGCTCTTCACCGAGGACTTCCTCGTCCCGGTCGCCGCCGTCATCACCAAGACCAGCCCGGTGCTGTCGCTGCTGCGGCTGTGGGGCGTCACCATCGTGACCAACCTGGCGGGCGGCTGGCTGATCACCGGGATCATCATCGCCGGGTTCCCCTCGTTGCGCTCCACCGCGGTGAGCTCGGCGGAGTTCTACATCAACCTCGGCACCGGCTGGCGCGCGTTTGCCCTGGCCCTGATGGGTGGCTTCCTCATTACCCTGATGACGCACATGCAACATTCGACCGACTCCGACGGGGTCCGCCTGGTTCCCGCGACGGTGATGGGCTTCCTGCTCGGCGCGGGACAGGTGAACCATGCGATCGTCGCGTCGCTGCTGTGCTTCGCTGCGTTGCACGTCGGTGCCCCGTTCGGCTACGCCGACTGGTTGGGGTTGGTCGCCTTCGCCGCGCTGGGCAACATGATCGGCGGCCTCGGCCTCGTCACCGTACTTCGGCTGCTCCAGGTGCCGCACAAGGTCGCCGCCGAGCGCCGAGAAAACTCTGCATAGCGAGGCGGATGACCCTTGCCTCACGTGAGCAGGCGCAACAGCGCCGTGGCGAAAACCGTGCAGCCGACGACGAGCAGGAATGATGATCAGGGACCGGGCGACCATGGATCAACTCGCCGACCTACCCGGAGTCGCGCCCCAACTCCCAGCTCACGACGAAGACGATCAAGGCCACCGAAGGACGCCTCTGGCGTGACGCCCCGATTCGCCACCTCAGTCATCGGTGAGGTCGTCCGGTTGCCTGCTATCCGGCGTCGAAGTACGACGACTCGAGGTAGCTGTGGACGGCCTTGGCGCGCACGCGAAAGCTCCTGCCGACGCGCACAGCGGGCAGCTCGCCACTGTGCACCAACCGGTAGACCGTCATCTTGGACACGCGCATCACCGCCGCCACCTCGGCGACGGTGAGGAAATCGGTTGCGGCCAGCTCGGGCTGACCGTCTTCGGGCTTCGACGGCATGTGGGTCCTCCGGCACGTGTCGCGCCGCCGGTCTTCCCCACCGACGGAACGGACACGCACGTGCTCCTGTGAGACTAGCGGGACTCGTGAGGTCGGTGTGACGCGCAGACGAGTGACGTGCTCAACTCGGGTGGGCCCGGCCGAGTTCGACCGATCGGTCACGCGCCGCCTCGATGGCCGCGATGAGCGCCGCCCGCACCCCATGCACCTCCAGTTCACGCACAGCGGCGATGGTGGTGCCTCCCGGCGAGGTCACGGCCTCGCGCAGCGCGACGGGGTGCTCGCCGGATTCGCGCAGCATGGTGGCCGCACCCACCGCCGACTGCACGATGAGCTCCGAGGCCACCGTGCGCGGCAGTCCGAGCAGGATCCCGGCGTCGATCATGGCCTCGACCAGGAAGAAGAAGTACGCGGGTCCGGAGCCCGACAGCGCCGTCACCGCGTCCTGCTGGTCCTCCGGCACCCGCACCACCCGACCGACGGCACTCAGCAGTTCCTCCACCAGCACCAGGTGTTCCTCGGTGGCGTGCGATCCTGCCGAGATCGCGCTCATCGCCTCGCCAACGAGCATGGGGGTGTTGGGCATGACCCGCACCACCGGTGCGCCCGCCGGCAGCCTGCGCTCGTACAACGCCGTCGGCAGGCCCGCGCACAACGACACCACGAGGGTGCCCGCCGCCAGCTCGGCGATCTCGGTGAGCACCAGGTCGATGTCCTGCGGCTTGACCGCCACCACCAGCACGTCGGCCGCCCGAGCGGCCTCGGCGGGGCTCACCGAGCGGATCCCGTGGCGGGCCGTGAGCTCGGCGCAGCGCTGCGGGTGGCGTTCACTGAACACCAGGTCGGCTGCGGGCCGGCCGGCCCGCAGCAGGCCCGCCAGCAGGGCCTCGCCGATCTTGCCGGCACCGAGGACCGCGATCGTCGTCATGACCGCAGAGCCTGCCATGCACCCGGCAGCCCTCGGCGCAGCGCCGACCATCACGACCCCGTGGGCATCACGGCCAGCTGCCGGCTCTGGCACACCAGCGCGCCCGTCGAGTCGGTGACCACGGCTTCTTCGTCGAACCATCGTGCACCCACACAACGGCTGCTCGTCTGCACCCGCAGCCAACCCGGGGCCGGCTCGGCGCGCAGCAGGGCCGTGAGCTGCACCGTGGGCGCCCAACCGGAACGGCCGAGATTGAGGATCACCGGCGGGGAGACGTCGCTGGCCATGAGGGCGAACAGCGCGTCCGGGTCCTGCCCGCGCGGACGCACCCAGAGCCGGAGCTCGGCCTCACCGTCCACCCGAGCATCGGCGAAGGCGGCGGTGGCCCGGTCGAGCCGCAGGTCGCACACCGACGACAGGTGCATCACCTGCCCGATAGGGTGGGTCCCCACGTCGATGGCGTCGCTGGCTGGCTCGGCGGTCATCGCGTCGGCGTCGCTGCGGCGTACGTGCAGCGGCTCGGTGTCGTCGGGTGCGCCGAGGGTCACCACCGTATGCACCGCCGTCCGGGCGCCCTGGCGCAGCTCGACCTCGACCACGGACACGGTTCGCCCGCGCTTGCGGACGTCGACCACCAGCTGCACCTCGCCCGGTTCGGGTGCCCCGAGGTAGCTGGCGCTGACCACGAGCGGCTGCACACCAGCAACCCCGAGACCGCATCGAGCTGCCTTCGCGCACAGGGCCAGCAGCAGCCCACCGTGAGCCTTCGGCCCGACCGTCCAGCGGTCGGCGAGCACGGCGCCGAAGCCGTCCGCCACCGCGGTGAGGCCAAGGGCTGCGGTGAATGGCGCGGCATCCGGCGCGCTCACGTACGGGTGACCAGCGAGCGGAGGAAGAAGGCGGTGTTGGCTGGTCGCTCGCCCAGGCGCCGCATGAGGTAGCCATACCACGCCTGCCCGTAGGGCACGTACACCCGCACGGTGTGCCCGGCGCGCGCCAACCGCAGCTGCTCGGCGGGGCGGATGCCGTAGAGCAGCTGGAACTCCACGCTGCCCGGTGGCCGCTTCACCGTGCCCAGCAAGTGCAGCAGGATCGCCACCAGGCGCGGGTCGTGAGTGGCGAACATGGGCAGCCCGTCGCCGGCCAGCAGGGTCCGCGCGCAGCGCACGTAGGCCAGATCGACCTGGTGGGCGTCGCGGTGGGCGAGCTCCTCGGGATGGGCGTAGGCGCCCTTGCACAGACGCACCCGGGAGCCGGGCCCGGACAGTTCGCAGCAGTCGTCCTCGGTGCGGCGCAGCGCGCTCTGGAGCACCGCACCCACCCACGGCCAACGCTGCCGCAGCTGCGCGAGGGTGGCCAGGGTGGCGGCGGTGGTGGTGTGGTCTTCCATGTCCAGGGTGACGGTGGTGCCGGCGGCTTCCGCGGCCGCGCAGACCCGGGACGCGTTGCGCAGCACGAGGTCGGCGTCGCCCAGCTTCTGCCCGACGGCAGAGAGCTTGACGCTCACCTCGGCCCGGCCGGCGACGCCCGCTTCGGCCAGACGGGCGAGCAGCCGCTCGTAGGCCCCCACGGTGGCCTCGGCATCGGCGGCATCGAGGACGTCCTCCCCCAGGTGGTCCAGCGTGCTGCACAGGCCCTGCCCGGCCAGCCGCACCGCCGCACGAACCCCGTCCTCGGTGTCTTCACCGGCCACGAATCGACGGACGACATCACGGCTGACGGGTGCACGCGCGACCAGCTCGCGCACGCGGTCGTCGCCTGCGGCGGCCAGGATCAGGGTGCGCAGCGGGTTCACGTAGGGGGACCCTAGCTCCTCCCGGCGTTCGGTTCTGGAGGGCTCAGCCGTTGGTCGCTGCGGTGAGGTTGGCCCTGGCGAACTCCAGCGACTCGGTGGCGAGTGCGGCGCGCTCGGTCCGCGTCCGCGCATCGCGGGTGTTGATCTCCACCACCACCACTCCGTCGAAGCCGTCCGCCGCCAGCTGCCGGCACAGCTGCGCGCACGGCTGGGTGCCACGGCCGGGAACCAGGTGCTCGTCGACGGCTGCGCCCGTGCCGTCGGCCAGGTGCAGGTGCGCCAACCGAGTACCCATTCTGGCGGCAAGGGCGGCGGCGTCGCCGCCGGCGGTGGCGGTGTGCGAGAGGTCCAGCGTGTAGTGGGCGTGACCGACGTCGGTGGGGTCGAATGACGGGGCGAACGCCGACAACGCGGGTCCCGCCGTCCCACCGCGCCCAGCCATCCGGTGCGCGCCAAGGCGCCCAGAGCCGAAGATCCGGTCGGCCCGCAGCGGGAACATGTTCTCCACCGCCACCGCCAGCCCGGTGCGCTGTTCGAGCCGGGCAACCTGGTCGGCGAAGCCGTCGGCATAGCGGCGCTGCCACCGGAAGGGGGGGTGCACCACCACCGTGCGCGCCCCCAGCGTGACGGCGGCGGCGACAGCCCGTTCCAGGCGCGCCACCGGATCGGATCCCCAGATACGTTGGGTGACCAGCAGACAGGGGGCGTGCACCGCCATCACCGGTAGGCCGTAGCGCGCGGCAAGCTTGGCCACGGCGCCCACATCCTGGCTCACCGGGTCGGCCCACACCATGAGTTCGACGCCGTCGTAGCCCAGTTCGGCGGCAAGGGCGAACGTCGCGTCGACCGACTCCGGATACACCGACGCCGTGGACAGTCCCACCAAGATCTCACCGGCCACGATCAGTGACCCGTCAGGGTCAGCACCGGTGGGCTGACCGTGACGACGAGCCCGGCCAGCACGGCGAGCAGCGTACTGACGAAATCCTCGGCCTTGCGGAGCACCCGCACCACCGCGACCAGGGCCACGGTGACCACGAGGGAGAGGACGAGGGCCAGCACGGGTAGCCCGGCCCAGAGCCAGCGGAAGCCGAACCACAGCGCGGCGCCTGCCACCAGCGCGAGCCCGAGCTGACCACCGACCATGACCCACTCCCGCGCCGCGCTCCCGCTCGGGGCGGGAGCAGTGGTGGTGGTGGGCGCCCGCGCCGGGGTGGGCGCCGGCGCCGGGACGGGGACGGGGGTCGGCACGGGTTCGGGATCCGGCACCGGCTCGGGGGGCGTGGGGTGTTCGGGGGGCGTGGGGTGCTCGGCGGCCGGTTCATCCGGGTCCGGTCGGCGATGCCGGCGGCCCGCGGACTGCAGGGGCCTGCCGTGGGCGGCGAGCAGCTCGGTGACGTGCACCAGTCGTCCTGGTGCCGGCGGCTGACCGTCGGCTCCGTCGCCGTCGAGTCCCCTCGTCATCGCAGTCCTCCCCGCAGGTCGTCACCGGGGGCTGAGTCCAACCTCCTGAGTATCACGCCCTCCCGCAGGGCCCACGGACAGATCTCCAGCTCGTCAACGGCGAGCGCCCGCATGCTCGCCTCCGCCACCATGGCACCTGCGACGAGCTGGTGCGAGCGTGCCGCACTGACCCCCTCCAGCTCGGCACGGTCGGCGGAAGACATCCGCGAGATGAACGCGATGAGCTGGCGCAGACCCGCCGCCGTCAGCACCCGGCGCACCATCGGCCCCGCTCCCGACGGCGCAGCTCCGGTCAGCCTGGCCAACGAGCGGAACGTCTTGGACGTCGCCACCACGCGATGGGGCTCACCCTGTCCACGCAGCTGGGCGGCGGCGGGAACGAGTTGGCGGTCCAGCCAGTCGCGGAGCTCATCGAGGCGCTCTCGGGCCGGCGGGTCGTCACCCAACCGTTCGCGGGTGAGCCGACCGGCTCCGAGCGGCAGCGAGAGGGCGGTGTCCGGGTCCTCGTCCATGCCCGTGGCCAGCTCGAGGGAGCCGCCGCCAATGTCCATCGCCAGGATGCGGCCGGCGCTCCACCCGCACCAGCGCCGCACCGCGAGGAACGTGAGCCTCGACTCGTCGACCCCGGTCAGCACCTGCAGGGCAACCCCGGTCGCGTGGTGCACCCGGCGGAGCACGGCCGCGGAGTTGGTGGCGTCGCGGACCGCCGACGTCGCGAACGCGACGACCTCCTCGCAGCCGGCCGTCGCCGCCACGACACCAGCCTCGCTGACGGCCTCGATCAGCCGGTCAGCACCATCGCGGGTCAGCCGTCCGCCGCGATCGATCTGCTCGGCAAGGCGCAACGTGGACTTCGTCGAGCTCATGGGCGTGGGTCGGGCGCCACGATGCGCGTCCACCACCAGGAGGTGAACGGTGTTGGACCCGACGTCGAGCACCCCTAAGCGCACCGGGCACACCGTAGACGGTCCAGCGCGCCGGCTCGTGCGCCCCAAGGCGGAGCTACACCCGCTACGGCTCGAGCTTGTAGCCCAGGCCGCGCACGGTGATGAGGTGCACCGGGTTCGACGGGTCTGGTTCGATCTTCGCCCGCAGCCGCTTCACGTGGACGTCGAGGGTCTTGGTGTCGCCGACGTAGTCCGCACCCCAAACCCGGTCGATGAGCTGCCCGCGAGTGAGCACCCGCCCGGAATTGCGCAGCAGGTACTCCAGCAGGTCGAACTCCTTGAGCGGCAACGTGATCGACTCGCCGCCGACCACCACCACGTGCCGCTCGACGTCCATCCGCACCGGCCCCGCCTCGAGGACGCCGGGGTCGAGGTCGACGGCGTCCTCGCTCTCCGTCCCCCGCCGCAGCACGGCCCTGATGCGGGCGATGAGTTCGCGGCTGGAATACGGCTTGGTGACGTAGTCGTCCGCGCCCAGCTCGAGCCCGACCACCTTGTCGATCTCGCTGTCGCGCGCGGTCACCATGATCACCGGGACGCCCGAGCGCGCCCGCAGCTGCTTGCACACGTCCGTACCGCTCATGCCGGGAAGCATGAGGTCCAGCAGCACGATGTCGGCACCAGCGCGGTCGAACTCGGCCAGCGCGGACGGGCCGTCGGTGGCGATTGCCGCGTCGAAACCCTCCTTGCGCAGCAGGAAGGCCAGTGGGTCGGCCAGCGACTCCTCGTCCTCGACGATCAGCACCCTGGTCACCGTCGTTCTCCGTTCCTTGTCGTGGACACCAGCGGCTTCGCTGTGTCCGCCGGGCCCGCCGCCGCAACGGGGCCCACCATGTTCGCGGTGCTCGCTGCGTCCGCCTCCACGTCGTCGTCGGCGTCCTCGGTGTGCGCCGGAACACGCAGCGTGAACGTGGAGCCGGTGCCCGGCCTGCTCCACAGCCGCACCCCCCCGTCGTGGTTGGCTGCGACGTGCTTGACGATGGCCAACCCCAGCCCGGTGCCACCGGTGACCCGGGAGCGGGCCGGGTCGACCCGGAAGAAGCGCTCGAACACCCGCTCCTGGTGCTCCATCGGGATGCCAATGCCCCGGTCGGTGACGCTGACCTCCACGTCGCCTTGGCGCAGCGCCCGGCTCACCGAGACCGGCGAGCCAGCCGGGGAGTAGGCGATGGCGTTCTCCACCAGGTTGGACAGCGCGGTGACGAGCAGCGTTCGGTCGCCCTTGACCTCAAGGCCGCTGGGTCGATCAGCCGTCACGGTGATCCCCGCCGTCTCCGCGCTGAGCCGGCAGTGCCGCAGCGCCTCGGCCACCACGTCGTCGACGTCGACCACCTGCAGCTGGGGTAGCGCCTCCGCGCCCTGCAGCCGCGACAGCGCGATGAGTTCGGTGACAAGGGCGCCGAGCCGAGTGGACTCCTGGAGCAGGCGAGTTCCAAAGTGCCGCACTACTTCCGGGTCATCCGGTGAGTTCAGCATCGCTTCGGCGAGCAGCGCCATCGCGCCCACCGGCGTCTTCAGTTCGTGGCTCACGTTGGCCACGAAGTCTCGTCGGGTGGCCTCCAGGCGAACCTGTTCGGACTCGTCGCTCGCCTCGACGACGACGAAGCGGCTGTCGTCGCCGCCGAGCGGACGCGCCTGCCCGATCACTGCCATGGGGGCTCGACCCGGCCGGGTGTCGGGTGCGGACAGCACCACCTCGACGGCATGCCGGGTGGCGAACACCCGTTCTACCGCAGTCCAGGCACGCGGGTCCATCCGACGCTCCCGCACCACGCCCAGCTCTTCCGCCCGCCGGTTGCACAGCACGACGTCGCCGAAGCGGTCGACGACGGCGATCCCGCTCTCGGAGGAATCCACCACCCGGTCGAGCACCTCGGACACGGTGAGATCGGCCCCGGTCACCGGCTGCGTGGCCGGCCGCGCCCGCCAGGCCGGGATCAGGATCACCCCGGCCGCCAGCCCGAGGGCTGCTGCGACGACTGCGAGCAGCACCGATCCCAGGACGGTCACGTCCGGATCGTACGGTCACGGCGGGCTGCACCCGAGCAGTGTGCGTTGCGTCGCGCGCACGTCACAGTGTGGTCACCGGGTGTTGGGCCGCAGTTCATCTGGTGTTCAGCCGAGCCGCCGGAGCGCTGTCAGCGTCCTTGGTTGGCGACGGCGGCAGCGGCCTCCGCGGCCGCGTCCGGGTCGAGGTACTCGCCACCCACCGTGACCGGGCGCAGCTGTTCGTCCAGCTCGTAGCGCAACGGGATGCCGGTGGGGATGTTGAGCGCGGTGATGTCGTCGTCGGAGATCCCGTCGAGGTGCTTCACCAAGGCGCGCAACGAGTTCCCGTGTGCGGTGACGAGCACCGTCCGGCCGGCCCGCAGGTCGGGGACGATGGCGGATGACCAGTACGGCAGCAACCGCGCCACCACGTCGGCCAGGCACTCGGTGAGCGGACCCCCGACCGGTCCACCGGGGAGTTTGCCGTAGCGCGGGTCGGCGTCCTGGCTGAACTCACCGCCGCGCTCGATCGGTGGCGGAGGGATGCGGTAACTGCGGCGCCAGAGCAGGAACTGCTCCTCACCGAACTCGGCGAGCGTCTGCTTCTTGTCCTTGCCCTGCAACGCCCCGTAGTGACGTTCGTTGAGCCGCCAGTCGCGCCGCACGGGGATCCACAGGCGGTCGGCGGTGTCGAGCGCCAGGTGCGCGGTGACGATGGCTCGGCGCAGCAGGGACGTGTGCGCCACGTCGGGCAGCAGACCATGCTCGAGCAGTAGCTCACCACCTCGGATCGCCTCGCCCACACCCTTCTCGGTGAGTGCGACATCCACCCATCCGGTGAACAGGTTCCGCGCGTTCCACTCGCTCTCACCGTGACGGAGCAGGATCAGCGTTCCGATGCTCATGACGTCCAGTCTGGCAGCAGGCGCGCAGGTGCGGGTGCTGGGTGCTGGGTGCTAGCCGACCTTGCTCCTCGCACACCCTGCGACCTCACCGCACATGGCGCGACGTGTGCGCAGTAGCCGGCGGGTGTGCGACGACGGCGCGGCAGTAGCCGGCGGGTGTGCGAAGAGCGCCCGTCCCGCCACGCCCCAGGCACCCCGTCGAACGGTCCAGCCACCCCCGGCCACGCCCCAGCCACCCCCGGCCACGGCGCAGCCCGCCCCTGCGCGGCGCAGGCTCAGCCAGCGACCTTGGCCCGCTCCGCGGCCCGGAGGTCCTTGCGCAAGATCTTGCCGCTGGAACTCTTCGGGATGGCGTCCAGGAACTCCACCACCCGTACCTTCTTGTGCGGAGCGACCTTGGCGGCCACGAAGTCCATGACCTCCCGTTCGGTCAGCTCCGCACCCGGCTGCAGCACGACGAACGCCTTGGGCACCTCCTCGCCGTCGGCGTCGTTCACCCCGATGCACGCCGCGTCGGCGATCTTGTCGTTGCTCAACAGGAGCGCCTCGAGCTCCGCCGGGGGCACCTGGTATCCCTTGTACTTGATCAGCTCCTTCACCCGGTCGACGATGCTCACGTAGCCCTCCGGGCTCACGGTCGCCACGTCGCCGGTGTGCAGGTAGCCCTCGTCGTCCAGGGTCGCCGCGGTGGCCTCGGGATTCTCCAGGTAGCCGACCATGATGTTCGGGCCCCTGCACCACAGCTCGCCGGGCGCGCTGGTGGCGTCGGCGGGGTACTCGACCTCGTCGCCGGTGGCCGGGTCGACGATCTTGCACTCCATGTTGGGGATGGTGAGGCCGACGGTGCCCAGCGGTATGTCGTCGCGGTCACCGGGGATGGCGTGGCTCACCGGGCTCATCTCGCTCATCCCGTAGCCCTGACGGACCTTGCACCCCAACCGTTCTGCCACCTTCTGACCCAGCTCGGCGTCCAGCGGCGCGGCACCGGAGAAAACCATCTTCAGCGACGAGGTGTCGAACTCGCCAACCATCGGGTGCTTGGCCAGTGCGACCGCGACCGGCGGGGCGATGTAGACGTAGGTGATCTGCTGCTCGGCGATGATGCGGAGGAACTCCGGCAGGTCGAAGCGCGGCATGGTGACGATCGTGGCCCGGCGCCACAACCCGGAGTTCATGAGCACACTCATGCCGTAGATGTGGAAGAACGGCAGGACCGCGAGCACCTTGTCGTCGTCGGCCAGTGGGATGAGCGCCGCGCCTTGGGCGACGTTGGCGATGAGGTTGCGGTGGGTCAGCATCACGCCCTTGGCCCGGCCGGTGGTGCCCGAGGAGTAGGGCAGCACGGCGAGGTCGGTGTGCGAATCGATGGTGACGTCCGGCGCGGCGTGGCCCTGGGTGAGCAGGTCGGGCAAGGAGATGCGGCCGGGGGCACCGTCGAGCACCACGACACGCTCGCTGGGGATCCCGACCGTCGACGCCGCGGAGTCGGCCTGCGGCAGGAACGCGGAGATGGTGAACAGCCACGACGCCGCGGAATCGGTGAGCTGGCTCGCGATCTCTTCTGCCGTGTACAGCGAGTTGATCGTGGTGGCGGTGCCGCCAGAGCGCAGGATGGCGTGGAAGACGGTGACGAAGGCGGGCACATTAGGGCACAGCACGGCGGCGACGTCGCCCTTGCCGAACCCGGTGGCGCACAATGCGCCCGCCAACGCCTCGACCTGGGTTACGAGTTCGCCGTAGGTCGTCTCGGCCCCGGTGGTGCCGTCGACGAGGGCAACCTTGCTGGCCAGCGCGGAGTCGGTGGCAACTGGGCCGAGCAGGAACTCGAACAAGCTGGTGTCGGGGATCTCGACGTCGGGGAACGGGCTGGCGAAGCTCATCGCACTCCTTTGGTTCAGGGCGGGGCGGGCGGACCGGGGTGAGGCGGCGGGGACAGCGCACCCCTGAGGGGTGTCGCTTATCACACTACTGACTGGTATCGGCCGGTTCGTCACCCCGCTCGACTGCGGCGCCGCCCGGGACGAGATGCGTGAACGCCTGCAGGTTGCGCAGCGACTCGCCACGCCTGGTTCGCCACGCCCACTCCCGTCGGATCGACGTCGCGAAACCCAGCTCGAGGATGGTGTTGAAGTCGCCGTCGGCCGCCTCCAGGACCTGGCCCAGCACCCGGTCGAGCTCGGCCTCGGTGACGCTGTCCACCGAACTGCGGCCGACCAGGTAGATGTCGCCCGCGCGGTCGATCGTGTAGTGCACTCCGAACAACTTCCTGTTGCGGCGCAGTAGGAACGCGTACACACCCTCGTGGTTCTCGTCGGGCTGACGGCAGACGAAGGCCTCCACCCGCAGCCCGTGCGCACCCAGGGTGAGCAGGCAGGTGGTGCTCAGCTTGGCCTCACCGGGAAGCGTGACGACGAACAGCTCGGGCCGCGGCCTGCTGAACTCCAACCCGCGCTCGGTGAGCGTCAACGCGACGGTGGCGCCGAGGCCGGGCAGGCCGGGGCCGGTCACGCCGGGGCCGGGCAGGCCGGTGCCGGGCAGGCTGGGGCCGGGCAGGCTGGGGCCGGGCACGCTGGGGCCGGCTTGCCGCTCACGCCCGCGCGCCCTGCACGCGGCGGAACTGACGCAAGCTCCGCGGCCGACCCGGTGCGGCGGTGCGGGCAGGCAGCGTGGCCCTGGCGTAGGTGTCGAGCAGCGCGTCGGCCGTCCGGTCCCAGGAGAAGTGTGCGGCGTGGTCGGGGGCGGCCGCGGCCAGCTGGGCCCGGAGCCGCGGTGTGTGCACCAGCCGACCCAGCGCGTCCGCCCAGTCGGGGGTGCGGTGGGAGCCAACGAGCAACCCGGTCACCCCGTCGGCCACCGCAACCCCGAGGCCGCCCACGTCGGCGGCGACCACCGCAGTCCCGCACGCCTGGGCCTCCAGCGCCACCAGCCCGAACGACTCCGAGTGGCTGGGCACCGCCACCACGTCGGACGCGCGGTACACCTGAACGAGGGCTTCGGGCGGCTGCGGCGGCAGGAAGCTCACCGAACCCGTGATCCCGAGCGTGGCGGCCAGCTCGGTCAATGCGGCGGGCTGCTCCCGACCGCTGCCGGACGGTCCCCCCACCACGAGCACCCGGAGCCGCAGGGCGGGGTCACGGGCGAGCAGCTCGGCGGCCGCCTCGAGCAACACGTCGGGTGCCTTGAGCGGCTGGATCCGACCGACGAAGGTCAACACCACCTCGTCGGGGGCGATGGCCAGCCTCGCGCGGGCGGCGGCGCGGTCACCGGGCCGAAAGCGGCTGAGGTCGGCGCCGGGGGCGATGACGTCGACCCCCCGCGGGTCAGCCCCGTACAACCGGACCAGTTCTCCGGCCTCGGCTGCGGTGTTGGCCACCAACCGGTCGGCCTCGTCCACCACCTGCTGCTCGCCGATCTCGCGGACCTTCGGCTCGGGAGCGTCACCCACCGCCAGTGCCGCGTTCTTCACCCGCGCCAGGGTGTGCGCGGTGTGCACCAGGGGCACGCTCCAGCGGTCGCGTGCCAACCACCCCACCTGCCCGGAGAGCCAGTAGTGGGAGTGCACCAGGTCGTAGTGACCCGGGTCGTGCCTGGCCTCGGCGCGCAGCACCCCGGCGGTGAACGCGCACAGCTGGGCGGGCAACTCGTTCTTGTCGAGGCCCTCGAACGGCCCGGCCACCACGTTGCGCACGGTCACCCCGGGAGCAGCCTCGACCACCGGCGGAGCGGCGGAGGAGGTGGCCCGGGTGAAGATCTCCACCTCGGTGCCCCGCTGGGCCATCCGCACCGCGGTCTGCAGCACGTACACATTCATGCCCCCGGCGTCGCCAGTCCCTGGTTGCTCCAGTGGAGAGGTGTGCACCGAGAGGACGGCGACCCGGCGCGGACGGCGTGCACGGGCAGCGGAATCGTCGATCACCCGACCATCCTGCCTGTCGCGGCCCGCGCGTGCGCCACGAGCCCGCCAGCGTCGGAGGACGAAACCAGCGGGGCTGCTCCACGCACGGTGCGGGTCCCCCACCGGAGGACGGCTGTCCTATCGTCGCGGGCATGACCACCGTCTCGGGGAACACAGCTGCGGGCCGTCGCACCGCCGTCGTCACCGGAGCAAGCTCCGGCATCGGCGAGGCCACCGCCCGGGTATTGGGTGCGATCGGTTACCACGTGGTGCTCGGCGCCCGACGGGTCGATCGCCTCGAGCGCATCGCCGCCGAGATCGGCGCCACCGCGCTGGCACTGGACGTGACCGACCACGATTCGGTGGCCGCGTTCACCGCCGCCGTCGGCGATGTGTCGGTACTGGTGAACAACGCCGGTGGCGCGCGGGGCCTGGCGACGGTGGCCGAGGCCGACCTCGACGACTGGCGCTGGATGTGGGAGACCAACGTGCTCGGGACGCTCCGGGTGACCAAGGCGCTGCTTCCGGCGCCAGTCGCCTCGGGGGACGGACTGGTGGTGACGGTGACGTCGATCGCTGCGACCGAGGCCTACGACAACGGTGCGGGGTACACCGCGGCCAAACACGCGCAGTCGGCCCTGCACCGCACCCTGCGCGGTGAACTGCTCGGCCGGCCCGTGCGGCTGACCGAGGTGCTGCCGGGCATGGTGGAGACCGACTTCTCGCTGGTGCGCTTCGCCGGTGACAGCGAGCGAGCCGCGAACGTCTACCAGGGCCTCACGCCGCTCACCGCGCGCGACGTGGCCGAGGTGATCGGGTTCGCGGTGAGCAGGCCGGCACACGTGAACCTCGACCAGATCGTGATCAAGCCGCGGGACCAGGCGTCGGCGATGCGGGCACACCGGCAGGGCTGACGGAGCCGCGGCGGCTGGGCCGGGGCGATCACGCGCTCGCCGACAGCTGCTGCCAGTCGGCCCAGGGAATCGCCCAGTCGTAGACGTCGCCGTCGGAGGCCGACAGTGGCACGGAGGACCCAGTGACCTCCACCGGGTCGCCGTAGAGAACGGTGTCGAAATAGGCCTTGGCGTCCGCCGTCGAGAGGTTGACGCATCCGTTGGTCACGTTGGCATTGCCTTGGGACGCGGCGCTCTGCGGGTTGGCGTGGATGAACTCGCCGTTGTTGCTGATGCGCACGGACCAGTGCTCCAGCACGTTCTCGTAGTACGGCGGGTTGGTCATGCACAGGTTCTCGATGGTGTCGGTGACCACGTGGATCCCGGAGCGGGTGACGTTGCGGCTCTCGGTTGCGGCGCCGTAGCTCACCGGGATGTTCATCACCGTCTGCCCGGCACGGACCACCTGCATGCGGTAGCTGGTCACGTCGGCCTTGACGATCTGGCTGCGCCCGATGGTGAAATGCGACGTCAGATCGGACATCGCGTAGACGCCGCTGGCGTATTGCAGGCCGTAGAGGCGCAGTCCCACGTCGACCGTGGTGCCGGGCACCCAGTAGTTCTGCGGACGCCAATGGGCCCGGGCGCCAGCAGCCCCGTCGGGCAGCCACGCCCAGGAGCCGACCGTGGGTGGGTTGGTCGTCACCGCCATGAGCTTCTGGACGGCAGCCTTGTCGTTGATCGGCGAGCTGAACTCGACGATGATCGGCGCCGCGATGCCGACCGTGCGGTTGTCGCCGATGTTGAGGGTGGCGCTGGCGGTCCTGCTCGGTGTCACGGTGGTGAACGAGCCGGTCACCGGGGTGGCGGCGGCTGCCGCGCTCCGCACCACGCCCGACCAGGTGTAGGTGTTGCCGTAACCGAGCACCTCCGTGGTGGTGTACGTCGAGGCGGCGGGGTCGAGCGCACCCCGGACAACTTTGCCCCCGGCGTTGGTCAGGGCCACGTTGTTCAGCGTGCCGCCGGTGACGGAGAGCGTCACCGGCGCTGTCGGGTTCACCGCCGTGGCGCCGTCGGCGGGCGAAGCGGTGACGCGCGCACCGGGAGCACCCGGAGCGCCCGGCTCAGTCGGCGTGGTCGAGGCGGGTGCCGGATTCGCCCCGCCGGCGGGACCCCGAACCGCCGACAGTGACGGGGTGAATCCGGCGAGGACCACGAGCAGCGCGGCCACCGCGCCGGCCCACACCGTTGCGCGTCGTCTCCGCCGAGGTCCTCGCATACGCGGGACGGTACGCCGGCGGGGACGCTAGAGCCGGCAGCACACGAGCACCGGTTCGGGTGACATCCGCACGCCGAAGGCCCGGTCAACCCCGTCCCGCACCTCGCGGGCGAGCGCGAGCAACTGCTCCGTCGAGGCGGCGCCGCGGTTGGTCAGCGCCAACGTGTGTTTGGTGGACAGCCGCGCGGCGGCATCGGGGCCGGGGTGCCCGCGGCGGAAACCGGCCCGCTCGATGAGCCAACCGGCCGACAGCTTGGTGCCACCCTCGGTCGGGTACCGCGGCAGGTCGTCACCGGCGCGCGCCAGCACCGCGGCGAGCGCACCGTCGTCGACCACGGGGTTGGTGAAGAACGAGCCGGCGCTCCACGAGTCGTGGTCGCCGGGGTCAAGCACCATGCCCTTGCCCCGACGCAGCGCCAGCACCGCCGCCCTGACCGCGGCGGCGGGCAGCCGCGTACCGTCGGTCACCCCGAGCGTGCTGCACAGCTCCCGGTAGGTGACCGGTCTGCTCAGCCCGTCGGCGTGCAGTCGCAGCCGCAGCGCCAGTACCACGGCGGAGTCGGCGTGCTTGAGTGCGCTGGTGCGGTAACCGAGCCTCAGCTCCTCGGGAAGCACCCAGCGGACCGCTCCGCTCGCCCGCTCGAGCAGCTGCACCTCCGTGAGCAGGTCGCCCACCTCGACGCCATAGGCACCGACGTTCTGTACGGGCGTCGCACCGGTGCGGCCGGGAATGCCGGACAGGCACTCGAGCCCACCGGCACCCGCCGCGACGGTCGCCGCCACCACGGCGTCCCAGTCCGCGCCCGCTTCGACGTGCACTCCCCCGGCATCCACCTCGACACCGGAGCTGGCCACCTGCACCACGGTGGCGCAGACCCCGTCGTCGGCGACCACGAGGTTCGAGCCACCGCCGAGCACCAGCACCGGTTCACCCGCATCGTCGCAGGCCCGTACCGCGCGCACGAGGGCGTCGGTGGTGGCGCAGTGCAGCACGGTGGGCGCCGGACCACCCAGGCGCAGCGTGGTCAGTTCCGACAGGGCGACGTCGTGGCGCACCGCCACGCCCGCGTCGCCCAGACGCTGCAGCGACCTCCGGTTCAGCACGAGGACACACCGTAGCGGCGGGGGGCGCCAGTAGTCTGCCCCGCATGCCCCGCCGCATCGAGCACACGGCCACCTACGCCTGCTCCCCCGCCGCGTTGCACGCGGCGCTCACCACCGAGGAGTACTGGACGGCGCGGGTGCAGGCGGTCGGTGGGGACGCGGCGGCACTGGACTCGGTGACCGTGGCCGGCGGCGGCATCGAGGTGGCCCTCACCCAGGTGATCGCGGCGAAGCATCTGCCCAGCATCATCGGCAAGATCAAGTCAGGTGACCTGGAGATCAGCCGCACCGAGAGCTGGGGTCCGCTGCAGGCCGATGCCGCCACGGGCAGCGTGACCGCCCGGGTGAACGGCACCCCGGCCCGGGTGCGCGGTGCGAGCTCGCTGACCGGCGACGACGGTTCCGCCACCGTGCGCACCACCGCCGAGGCCACCGTGGCGGTGCCGCTGATCGGCGGCAAGATCGAGCAGGCCGTGGCCGACAACGTCACTGCGCTGCTGATGGCCGAACAACGCTTCACCCAGCAGTGGCTCGCGCAGCGCTGAGGACGCCACGTCGTCCGGCCGCTGGCAGCTGGCTAGCGCAGCGGCGTGTGGGCGGGGTCGACGGCCTCGGCTGCGGCGATTTCCCCCGGCGCGGTGCCGTCGCCGAAGGGCCGGCCCCCGAGCTGCTCCCGGTGGTGCGGGGTGAGCCAGCCGCCCAAATCCGGACCCTTGGGCACGATCTGCGTGGGGTTCAGGTCGGTGTGCACCACGTAGTAGTGCCGCTTGATGTGCACGAAGTCGGTGGTGTCGCCGAAACCTGCGGTCTGGAACAGGTCGCGGGCGTAGCCCCACAGCGCGGGCAGCTCGCTGAGTTTGTTCCGGTTGCACTTGAAGTGCCCGTGATACACGGCGTCGAAGCGAGCGAGCGTGGTGAACAGCCGTACGTCGGCCTCGGTGATGGTGTCGCCCACCAGGTACCGCTGCGCGCGCAGTCGTTCCTCAAGCCAGTCCAGCCGGGCGAACAGCTGGTCGTATGCGCGGTCGTAGGCGGCCTGGGAGCCGGCGAAGCCGCACCGGTACACCCCGTTGTTGACGTCGTGAAAGACCTTGTCGGTCACGTCGTCGATCTCGGCGCGCAGTGCCGCCGGGTAGAGCTCTGGGGCGCCGGGGCGGTGGAACGCCGTCCACTCGCTGGACAGGTCGAGGGTGAGCTGGTTGTAGTCGTTGCTGACCACGGCACCGGTGGGCACGTCCACCACCGCGGGGACCGTGATGCCCTTTGGGTAGTCCGGGTCCCGGGCGAAGTACGCCTGCTGCAGCCGCTGGTAACCCAGCACCGGGTCCACCCCGCCGGGGTCGAGGTCGAAGGTCCAGCTACGCGCGTCGTGGGTCGGGCCGCAGACGCCCATCGAGATCGCCTGCTCCAAGCCGAGTAGGCGCCGCACGATGATTGCGCGGTTGGCCCACGGGCACGCCCGGGCCACGACCAGGCGGTAGCGGTCGGCCGCCACCGGCCAGCCACCAGTCCCGTCGACGGTGATGCGGTCGTCGAGGTAGTCGGTGTCCCGGGTGAACTCCTCACCCGAGTGCACGTAGGCGCCGCTAGTGGTGTCCTCGTCGGTGCTCATGGATATGAAGGTATCGACGGCACGCGCTCGACGCGACGGCAGCCGAGGACCCGGTGCGCCGGGGCTACCTGCCGAGGCCCGCCACGACGGTCGCGCCGGGCAGCGCCGCGAGCAGGGAGCCCGCCACCACGACCTTGCTGCGCCGCAGGCCGGAACCGACCACCACGGCGGGTTCTTCGGCCACCGCCGAGTCGATCAGCAGCCGCCACTGGGCGGGCAACCCCAGCGGGGTGATGCCGCCGTACTCCATCCCGGTGCCCGCCACCGCCTCGTCCATCGGCAGGAACGACGCCGAGCGGACGTCGAGGGTGCGCTTGACCAGCCCGTTGACGTCGGCTCGGGTGGTGGCCAGGACCACGCAGGCCGCCACCCGCTGCTCCCCACCGCGCCGCCCGCCCACCACCACACAGTTGGCGCTGAGTGCGCGGGGCACACCGTAGTGCGCGCAGAACGCGACGGTGTCGGCCAGCGCGGGGTCGATCTCAGCGACTCCGAACGCGTTGAGGTCGACGCCCGCTCGGCGCGCGGGTTCGGCGAGCAGGTCCGGACGCGCCGCCGCAGCCACCACGTCCATGGTGCCCGCGGCCACGCGCCATGCGGTGGCACCCTCCGGTGCGGTCATCCCACGGTCACCGCGGGGGCAGGCGAATCACGCGCGCAGGCCGAAGGCCGTGACCAGTTCGCGGCAGAACGCGGGCAGGTCACCGGGGTTGCGGCTGCTGACCAGCGTCCAGCCGTTCGTCGGGCACACCATGACCTCCTGGTCGACCCACCGCGCGCCGGCGTTGGTCAGGTCGGTGGCCAGGCTCGGCCAAGACGTCAGCGTCTTGCCCTCGATCACTCGTGCTTCGATCAGCGTCCAGGGTGCGTGACACACGGCAGCCACCGGCTTGGCCGACTCCACCCACTTCCTGATGAACTCCACGGCCGCGGCGTCCAAACGCAGCGCGTCGGGGTTGGCCACACCACCGGGGAGCACCAGACCGTCATAGTCCGCGACCTCAGCCTGCGCCACCGGGGTATCGACGGTGAAGGTGTCGCCCTTGTCGAGGTGGTTGACGCCTGCACCGGCGCTCCGGCGTCGACGGTGGACAGCAGCTGGGGGGTGCCCCCGGCGTCGAGCACCGTGCCAGGGCTCGGTGAGCTCCACCTGCTCGACGCCTTCGGGTGCGGTCAGGAACGCGATCGTCTTTGCCATGGCCTCCGGTCTACGCCGCACCGCGGCGTCCCGCGAATCGGCAGGGGTAGGTCGCGCCGCGGGCGCTGCCCTCACCAGCGGGAGCCGCGCTGCACCTCGTCGACCTTGGGACGCACGTCGGCCAGGTAGACGAACACGGCGACGACCCCGATGATGCCGATGAAGCTGACTGCGCCGAAGAGCAACACGGCCAGTGCGCTGGCACCGATCATGGCCAGCCACTTGCCCTTGGTGAGCTTGTCGACTGCCGTGAAGGCGTCGGACCGTTGGCGGCCGGCGTGCACGAACGCGTACGCAGCTACCGCAACCATGGCGTACTGCAGGACCAGGAGCACGAAGGAGGCGGCGGGGAGCACAGACCGATCCTACGGCGTCTCGCCGCCGCCGGCCTCGCCCCGCGGAAACGTCAGTTCCCGGTGGTGGCCTCCGTGGCCTCGCGCTGCGCCGCCACCGCAGTGTCCTTGGCGGCGGCGGCCGTGCCGGTTGCGGTGTCGGCTGTCTTCGTGGCCGCGGTCTTGGTTGCCGCGGCCTTGCGTGCGGTGGTCTTGCGCGCGGTAGTGGCCTTGGCCGCGGTCGCCGTGCGGGCCGCGGTCGTCTTCTTCGCAACGGCGGTGCGGGCGTTGGTGTTGGAGCCCTTCGGCGCCGACGTGCGGTTGGCGGCCTTTCGGGTGGTCGAGCGGATGTCGTGGGCCACCTCGTCGCCTGCCTCCGCCGCGGCCGCACCGGCCTTTCCTGCGGCGCTGGTGGCGCGGGAGGTCACCCGCTCGGTGGCCCGGGCGGCCCGCTCGCCGACGGACCGGGTCTGGCGGGCGACGGTGCCGAGCACCTCGTCGGTGAGGTCCTTGGCGTCGCCCCTGGCGCCCTCGGCCCGCTCGAACGCCTGCTCGACCTGCGGCTGTTTGCGCACTCGGCTCACGGCCTCCTCGCCGCGTTCGGCCAGGCTCACGTAGATGCTGGCGGCGGCCTGCACGTAGGCCTCGGCGACCCGGCGCAGCTCCTCGGGGGCGAGCTTGCTCCGCAGCTCGTCGATCTCGTCCGGAATGGCGCTCACCCGGTCGCGGGTGGTCTCCACCCGTTCCTCGGCCCTGCTCCGGGCGTCCGTGACGGCCCCGCGCACGGAGTTCAGCGCGAAGTCACCCGCTCCGATGGCCGCGAGCAGCGGGGTCTTGGCCTGGTCGATGGCGGTGGGCTTGCTCTTGGTGGCCATAGCGTTCTCCTGTCGTGGTTCAGCTGGGTGAGTGGTCGATGGGCACCGACGCCGCGTTCTCGCGCCGGAAGGACTCGTAGATCTCCACCAACAGCTGCTTCTGACGCTCGCTGATGGCGGTGTCGGAGTGCACGGCGTCGAGCACCGGGCTCGGCGCCTTCTGCTCGAGGATCCCCGCCTGCACGTAGAGGACCTCGGCCGAGAGCCGGAGCCCCTTGGCGATCTGGGCCAGGACCTCGGCAGACGGCTTACGCAGCCCGCGCTCGATCTGACTCAGGTACGGGTTGCTCACGCCAGCCCGCTTGGCGAGCTGACGCAGCGATACCTGCGCCGACTCACGCTGCGCGCGGATGAAGCCGCCGAGGTCGTGCACCGCGGTGGTGACGACTGCTCCCGCGGCCGTGACCACCTCCTCGACGGGCGAATCCCCGGCTTGCAGGTCGCGGGCGGCGTGGCCCTCCGTGTCGAGGGCGTTCACGCTGCTCACCTCCTGCCTCCACACTCCGTCGAATCACACAGTATTCGGTAGTGCTAGCAGTTGCAAGCGCCTTGCTTGCGCTGGTGGAGTGAGGTATGCCACGTCCTCACGCGAACAACAGCTGCGAGACGGCGTAGATCACCAGCCCGGCGAGCGCCCCAACGACGGTGCCGTTGATCCGGATGAACTGCAGATCGCGGCCCACCTGCAGCTCGATCTTGCGGCTGGTCTCCTCGGCGTCCCAGCGGGCGACCGTGTCGGTGATGATGCTGGTGATCTCGTCGGCATAGTTGTCCACCACGTGGCGCAGCGCGGCCTCGAGCCAACCGTCCACCTTCGACCGGAGGGCGTCGTCGTCGTCGAGCTTGGTACCCCAGCTGACGATCCAGCGCTGCACCTGCACCCGGAGCTCACTGGAGGGGTCCTCAGCGGCGTCGAGGATCAGCCGCCGCGCGGTGCTCCACGCGCTGCCCACGAGGTTCTGGACGTCCGGGTGCTCCAGCACCTGCTGCTTGACCGCCTCGGCGCGGGCAATGGTCTCGGCGTCGTGCTGCAGGTCGTGGGCGAACTCGGCGAGGAACGTGTCGACGGCCTTGCGCATGGGGTGGCCGGGGTCGTCGCGGACGGCGAGCGCGAAGTCCAGCACCTCGCGGTGCAGCCGGTCGGCGAGCAGGTCGTCCAGGAAGCGCGGTGACCACGTCGGCGCCTGCTGGCTGACCACCCGCACGACGGTGTCGTGGTTGACCAGCACCCAGTCGTAGGCCCGCTCGCACACCAGGTCGACCAGCTTGCGGTGCTTGCCGTCGGCCAGTACCTCACCGAGCAGCTTGCCCAGCGGGGGCCCCCACGGCTGGTCGGTGAGCCAGCGCACGATGGTGGCGTCGAGCAGCTGCTGCACGTCCTCGTCGCGCAGCACCGTCACCGCGCCGCGCAGCAGCACCGCGGCCTCGGCGGTGATGCGCTCGGCGTTCTCCGGTCGGGCCACCCACCTGCCCACCCGCCGCGGCACCGCAGCGGTGCGCAGCTTGGCCACCACGACGTCGGGGGCGAGGAAGTTCACGCCGACGAAGTCACCGAGGCTGGCGCCGAGCTGGTCCTTCTTGCGCGGGATGATCGCGGTGTGCGGGATCGGCAGTCGCAGTGGATGCCGAAAGAGCGCGGTGACCGCAAACCAGTCGGCTACGGCACCGACCATGCCGGCCTCGGACGCGGCGCGCACGTAGCTCACCCACTCCCCGGCGCCGCGCGCCTCCTGCCAGCGGGCAACGAGGTAAATCGCGGCGGCGAGGGCGAGGAAGCCAGTGGCCACCGCCTTCATCCTGCGCAGGCCGCGGCGCTTGCTCGCGTCGTCCAAGGTGAGGTCCACGGTTACATCCTCCCAGGGACATCATCCCCGGCCGGGCGGGGATCGACGACCGGAGCATCATGGCCGTCGTGACCACCCACGTCCGCGCCCACGGGCTGGTGCCCCGGCTGCAGCCGTTCACGTCGACCATCTTCGCCGAGATGACGGCGCTGGCCGTGGCGCACGGTGCCGTCAACCTGGGCCAGGGCTTCCCCGACGCGGACGGTCCGCCGGCGATGCTCGAGGCCGCTCGGGCCGCGATCGCCGACGGGCTCAACCAGTACCCGCCCGGCCAGGGGATGGGTGTGCTGCGCCAGGCGGTGGCCGCCGACCGCGCCGCCCGCTACGGCCAACTGCTCGACCCGGACGGCCAGGTGCTCATCACTGTGGGGGCCACCGAGGCGATTTCGGCCGCGGTGCTGGCGCTGGTGCAGGCGGGCGAGGAGGTGGTGCTGCTCGAGCCGTACTACGACTCCTACGCCGCTGCGGTGGCCCTGGCCGGAGCCACCCGGCGCACCGTGTCGTTGGTGGCCAACGGTGCGCGCTTCGCCGTCGACCTCGACTCCGTACGCGCCGCCATCGGCCCCCGCACCCGCATGCTGGTGGTGAACTCCCCGCACAACCCCACCGGTTCGGTGTTCACTGACGACGAGCTGCGCGGCCTGGCGGGCATCGCGGTGGAGCGCGACCTGCTGGTGGTCACCGACGAGGTGTACGAGCACCTGGTGTTCGGCGACTCCGCGGCCGGGCGGCACCTACCGCTCGCCACGCTGCCCGGCATGGCCGAGCGCACGCTGAGCGTGTCCTCGGCCGCCAAGACGTTCAACGCCACGGGCTGGAAGACGGGGTGGGTGTGCGGTCCGGCCGAGCTGGTGGCCGCCGTGCAGGCCGCCAAGCAGTTCATGACCTTCGTCGGTGCTGCGCCGTTCCAACCCGCCGTGGCGCACGCCCTGGACCATGAGCAGGACTGGGTGCTCGGGCTGCGCGCGGAGCTGCACCGCAAACGGGACAAGCTGTCGGTGGCATTGGCCGAGGCGGGAATGCGGGTGCACGCGAGCGAAGGCACCTACTTCGTGTGCGCCGACCCACGGCCGTTGGGCGTCACCGACGCGGCAGCACTGTGCCGTGAGCTGCCTGCGCGCGTCGGGGTGGCAGCCGTTCCGGTGAGCGCGTTCTGCGACCACCCGGAGCCGTGGGCGCACCTGCTGCGCTTCGCCTTCTGCAAGCACGACGACGTGTTGGCCGAGGGGGCCCGGCGGTTGCGCGGGCTCAGCGCAGGTTGACGCGCGAGTAGGCGAGCTTGGACGGCCCGCCGACGAGGTCGGCCTCGTCGAGGAACGCCATGAGCTTCGCGGCGCCGGCGCGGAGCTTGGCCTTGTAGTGCTCGTTCGCCCGCGCGGCGGCGACCGCCCGATCGACGTCCACACCCGCGGCCGCATACACCTGCGGGTTCACCAGGCTGGAGGTGATGAAGTAGGCGGCCCCGGCCAGGCTGGCGCGCTCCGTGGCCCGCTGCACCGCGCTCAGCCGCTGCACCCGCCTGACGATCTCCTCGCGGGCAAACCTCATGTGCCGTGCCTCCTCCACCACATGAATCCTGCTCAGCGTGCGGGTGATCGGCTGCACCCGCTCGTCGCGCATCCAGTCGCGTTGCATCAGGTCGAGGATCTCCTCGGCGACCAGGATCCCCCCGTACGCGGACGCGCCGAACGCGAGGGTCTTGAACAGCCGGCCGAGTTCAAGCACGGACCGGTTCGGCCGGTAGGACGGGCAGCCGAACTTCGCCGCGGAGCGGGCAAACATCACCGAGTGGCGGCACTCGTCGGCGATCTCGGTGAGGGCGAACTGGACGTGCGCCTCGGCTGGGTTGCGGCCGTACATGTCGCGCAGGACCATCTGCATGAGGATCATCTCGAACCAGATCCCCGTGCCCTGGATGCTGGAGACCTCGTGCTTGGTCAGCGTGACTTGCTGGGTGTGGCTCAGCTCGTCCCACAGCGCCGTCCCGTAGAGGGTGCTCCACTCCGGCGACATGCCGAACAGGTGCTCGGGCACCTCCGCCGCCCAGTCGACCTCCACCGCCGGGTCGAAGGACTTCTTCGCCGACGACGCGAGCAACCGCAGGCCGGTCTCCTGCCGGTCGGTCACCCGCACCGCCCATTGCCCGGCGCGCGCGCTACTCGTGGCGTCAGGTTCTGCCGTGGTGGTCATCCGCGCTCCCAGCATGATGTGATTGGTTGTAACGGGTACTATGGATAACATGAAGCATGACGGGCTGCCTGTCAAGGGCCACCGGCTGCGGGGTGCGCTCACCGCGGCCGAGCGGGGTGTCGCGGCCGCCGAGAAGGGGCTGGCCGCGGCCGAGAAGGGTGTGGCCATCGCCGCAGCGGGCGTCGCGAAGGCCGACGGGCGCAAGCGCCGATGGGATGAGCACAAGCGGGCCCGGCGCGAGGAGTTCGTCGAGGCCGCCCTCGCCGCCATCCGCCGGGAGGGCCCGGGGATCGGGATGGAGGCGATCGCCGGCGAGCTCGAGGTGAGCAAGACGGTGTTGTACCGGCACTTCACCGACAAGAGCGACCTCATCGGAGCGGTGCTCACCCGCATCGCCGCGACGGTGCTGCTGCCTGCGCTGATCGCCGAGCTGAAGGTGGAACGCGAGGACGTCGACCAGGCGCGGGCCGTCATCCGGGCCTACGTCGAGTCGGTGGCCAGCGAGCCCGAGCTCTATGCCTTCGTCTTCGCGCACAACAACGAGGTCGGTGACACCGACGAGATCGTGGCCACCACCGAGCGGATGGTGGCCGAGGCGCTGGCTTCGCTCATCGGCGGCCGGCTGCGCGCCATGCGAATGGACTCCGGCGGGGCGGAGGTCTGGGCGTACGGGATCATCGGCATGGTCCAGCTGGCCACGCACTGGTGGGTCGACCACCGCACGATGTCCACCGACGCGCTCGTCGACTACCTGACGATGTTGGCGTGGGGCGGCCTCGACGGGGTGCTGCGAGCCGGCGGCTCCCCGGCCGCCTTCGCCAGGGGCGACGATCGCGAACCGGCGCTGCGCCTGCTCGGTGGAATCGCGGTGGCCGCCACACCCGGGCACGAACAACCGACGGAGGCAATTCCTCATGAGTGAGGACGGCGACGGCTACTGCGGCCGCGGGACCTGGCCCAAGCGGACAACCCCGCCTGAGCGCGCTCAACGCAACACGTTCACGATGGCCGCGACGCCCACCACCACGATCACCGCGCGCAGCACCGGCGGCCGGAGCCTGCGGCCCACCCGGGCACCGAGCTGTCCGCCGACGGTCGAGCCCAGCGCGATCAACCCCACCACCGCCCAGTCGGGATGCGCGAAGGCCACGAACGTCACCGCCGCGACCGCGTTGACCACCGTCGCCAGCACGTTCTTCACGGCGTTGGCCACCTGCAGGTCGTCCACCAGCAGCAGGCTGAGCAGCGCGACGTAGACCACCCCCTGAGCGGCACCGAAGTACCCGCCGTACACGCTGGCGGCGAACACCCCGACGGCGAGCACAGCCGCCCGCCGACGGGTGGGTGCGCTCAGCGGCCCCCGCTCGCGCAGCCGCGCCGAGAGCCTCGGCTGGACCAGTACCAGCACCAGGGCCACCGCAATGAGGACCACCACCACCGAGCTGAACACCGCCGACGGCAACACCAGCAGCAGCACCGCGCCCAGCACGCCGCCGACCGCGCTCCACGGCACCAGCCGCCGCAGCACCCCACCTGTGCCGCCGAGTTCGCGGCGGTAGCCGATCGCCCCGCTCAACCCCCCGGGCACCAGTCCCAGGGTGTTGCTGACGTTGGCCACCAACGGGGGGTAGCCCAACGCCAGCAGGGCCGGGAACGTGATCAGCGAGCCCGAGCCCACCACCGTGTTGATCGTGCCCGCCGCCAACCCGGCTGAGCCGATGAGCACCGCGTCGAGGAGGGTCACTGCGTCGACCCGCCACGCCCACCGCCGCCGCGCCTAACGGCCACGGAACACCGGCGTGCGCTGCTGGGCGCGGGCGGCCCGACCCTCGGCGAAGTCGTCGCTGGCGAAGCAGCCACGAAACGCTGCCTCGTGCTCGGCGGCGTGCGCGCCGAGCGCCAACTCTGGCTCGAGCACCTCGTTCAGCACGCGTTTGGAGTAGGCCAGGGTGAGCGGCGCGAGGGTCGCCAGGTGGGCGGCCCAGGCCATCGCCACGTCGAGGTCGCCCGCGCGGTCGACCAATGCCGGCGCCTGCTCACCGGTCACCTGCTCGCCGCCAAGGACGATCCGCCGGGCGACGCTGCCGCCGACGATCAGGGCCAGCCGGCGCAACGTCCACGGGTCGACGGCCAGCCCGAGCTGGGCCGTGGGCAACCCGAACCGCGCCGTGGGGGCAGCCACCCGTAGGTCGGCCGCGAGGGCCAACTGGGTGCCCGCGCCGATGGCGGGTCCGTTCACCGCGGCCAGCACGGGCACACCCAGCTCTGCCACCACGCGGAGGGCGTCGTACAGGGCGGTGAGGAACGTGTCGCTGTGGACGCCGTCGAGGTCAGCGCCGGAGCAGAACGCGGACCCGGCGCCGGTAAGCACCACCGCGCGAGCACCGGTGGCGACGCTGGCGGTGGCGGCGGCACCGAGCGCCTGGCAGTGCTCGGTATCCAACGCGTTGCGGCGGTGCTGGCGGTCGATCTCGACGAGGGCGACGTCACCATGGCTCGTCGTCGTGATCACGGGGCGCGCTCAGGGGCAGGACCGTCGGGGGTGGTGAGGGTGTCCACCCGCCGAGGCTAACCGTGCGCGTGGGGGGCCGGTCGGCGGTCTATGGCCGGGTGGCCTCCGCGGGGCTCATGGCCGGGTGGCCTCCGCGGGGCTCTGAGATCGGGGCGCTCCGTGCATATCCAGCGTGCACATCGCTCCCCGATGAGGGTATTGAGTGTGGTGGCTGGCCTGGGCTCCCGTGTCGGTCTGGGATTCAACGAGGTGATCGGGGCGCCCGTGGCCCGTAGAGCGTGCCGAACGCGCCCCGATTCCAGAGCGAGCCGGACGCACCCCACTGCCCACGGCGCCCAGATCTGCTACGGCGCCGCCCGACTGCCCACGGCACCCCCGGCCAGCCAGACGCCGCCAGACACCCCAGACACCCGATCAGCGCGGGAGCCCACTCGCCAGCCCGCGCCCCACCTGGGTGAGCAACCGAGCAGCTTCGCGCACCGCCGTCTGCTCGTCGGGCGCCAGGTCCACCAGCGCGTACGCGGCACCAATCCCCGCCGCCGCCAGCTGGGCGTCGTTCAGATCCACCCGTCCGGCGACCGCAACCACCGGAACACCAGCCGAGCCGGCCAGCGCCGCCACCCGCACGGGCGCCTTGCCGGCCAGGCTCTGCGCGTCCAGGCACCCCTCACCTACCACCACCAGCACCGCTTCGCCGAGCTGCGCGCGCACCCCGAGCTCGTCGAGCAACAGGTCAGCGCCGGAGCGCCGGGTGGCCCCCAGCCCGGCCAGCGCGGCGAACCCCGCGCCACCGGCCGCCCCGGCACCGGGGCTGGCGGCGTGGTCGGCCCCGAGCTCGTCGGCGACCGCGCCGGCGAGGCGGGCGAGACCAGCCTCGAGCAGCGCCACCTGCGCACGGTCGGCGCCCTTCTGCGGCCCGAACACCGCGGCGGCCCCGCGCTCACCGAGCAGCGGGTTGTCGACATCGGATGCGAGTATTACGTGGGCGGCGCTCAGCCGCGGGTCGAGCCCGTGCAGCCGCACCCTGGCCACCGAACCCAGCGCCCCGCCGCCGCGGCCGACGGGCGCTCCGTGCCGGTCGAGGAGCTCGGCACCCAGCGCCTGCAGCATCCCGGATCCGCCGTCGGTGGTGGCGCTGCCGCCGACGGCCAGCACCAGCTCGCTGCACCCGGCGTCGAGTGCCGCGGAGAGCAGTTGACCGGTGCCGTACGTCGAGGCCTCCAGCGGGGCAGGAACACCACCGGGCAGCAGGTCCAGCCCGGACGCCTGGGCCAGCTCCACCACCCCGCGTGCTCCCCGCAGGGCGAAGGCGGCGCGTACCGGCTGACCGGTCGGACCGTCGACGACCTGCTCCACCCGTTGCCAGCCCGCGCGCACGAGTGCGTCCACCGTGCCCTCGCCGCCGTCGGCCACCGGCCGCTCCACGACGAGGCAACCCTCCGCCCGCAGACCTTCAGCCAACGCCGCGCAGGCGCACACGGCCGTCAGGGACCCCTTCAACTTGTCAAGGCAGATCAGTACGTGCGCCACTGCAGCAGTGTGCGCCATGGAGGCCGGCGCCGGGTGAGGTGGCCAGGGCCGGGGTCGAACCGGCGACCTTCCGCTTCTCAGGCAGTCGCTTTCATCGGTTTTCGATGACTAGCATAAACATGCTGCTACCAGCGAATATGCCGTCTTGAGCGTTCGCACGCCTTGCGTTAGTTTTCGTTGACTCCCGTCCAAAACGTTGGGTAAACGTTGGGCTGTTGCTCGCTCCGGGTGGATCCGCGATGAGTCAGCCGGACGCCACCCCGGCACACCTCGCCGAACCGCGTCCGCTGGAGAACGCATGGCCTACCGTGTCACGGCGCACGACTCACCTGAATGACGGTTCCGGGTTGCTGGCATTCGCGGGGAGCATCTCCTTCATAACCCCGGTGGCGTGGGCGGGTGAAGCCGTTGAGGACCGCCTCGGATCACAGCTACCAAGCTCGTAGACGGTGCTGGGGTCCATGTGCCTGCCGCCGCGGCGGCGGCCTTGACGGCGTCGGCCTGCACCGTCCGGTTGCGCTGGCGCAGCCGATGTCGAGCGCGAGAACCAGTTCCGGAATCCAGACTTGTACCGCGTCCGTGGCCGGAATCATGTCGCTGGCGTCGGCGAGGACGGTGGCGATCGCGGCGCGCAATGGCCCTCGACCGTGGCCGGCTCGGGCCGTCAGTGCCGATGATGATCGCGGTGGTGATGTTCTTGGTCAGTGCAATGTTCTCGGGCGCCTCGCGCACAGCGCCGCGGTAGGCGGCCCTACCTCAGGTCGGTCACCGATGTGTTTTTGTCTGCTCCGGTGCTCGAGGTGGTGTCGGTCTCCGACCGCATCTCCGACACCAACGGGGAGCAGCACGGCCACGGACCCAACTTTGATCGTCGACTTGTCCCGCGGGCAGCACCACCGGATCGACGCCTCCGCCCTGCCCACCCCCGACGGCATGCCATGGCACAATCATCGAGTCTATAGCTACGTCACCCCCGGCTGCGGCGCCTATGTCGCGGCCGGACCGAACCCCCACCGGCGCAAAGTGGGCCCGCTCCTACATCGAGGTCGCACTCGAACGCGCCCTTGCCAAGTACCTGCCCGTCGGCCGCGACGCGCCCCTGCTCCGCATCCGCGACGGCAGCCCGATACACCACCGAGACCGCCCTCCATGCCGCGGGCCTTCGCGTCATCCGCGTCCGGGAAGACCCGCCGCCCTCGAGTTCCGGGAGACCATCCCCTCACCGGGCCCATCGGGACCCCCGACGCCGTCGTGAACCACATCCCGTAGCCGACCAGAATTGCTGGTGACAGCCCTGGTCAGACCCCGAGGGGTGCGAACCCGAGGTCGACCAGGGAAATGAACTGCAGCCGGTCGTCGTCCTCGACCATCCCGGCGGCCTCGTTGACCTGCCGCTCCCCCACAACGACGCCCAGTGGTTTCTTGGCGTTGTACTCCTCTGCGATGCTGGCTCGGTAGCTGATCGCCTGGGCAACGGCGCTGCGGCCAACCAGTCCGCGCTTGAGCTCCACTACGACGTACCGCTTAAATCGCTTGTCCTGGAACACCAGGTCGGCGCGACCGCCGTGGAGGCAGCGGTGCTGGCGATCGATCGGACGCAGGTCCAGCCCGAGCACCGAGAAACGGGCAGGCTCGGCCTCCAGCGTCGCTTCGATCTCAGCCTCCAGAGTGCTGAGGCTCCTGACCGTCGCTAGCCGCCGCTCGGTGTGCGCCCGGTCGGGGACCAACCGCGCAATAAGGTGCTCCCAGATCTCGGGTTGTATCTTGAATGCCCTGCGCTGGAACCGCCCGTTCCTCGCGTTCCAGTTTTCCAGGGCGGGATCCGCTCTGATCTCAGCGATGTCCATGGGACTTGCGAACTTCTCGATCACCTCGTAGTCGCAGCCGTAGTCCCACCCTGGCTCCGCCGCGGGATCCTGCAGAAGCGAGTACGCGTCGGACCGTGCCTGGATGAGGTAGGCGATGTCCATCTTAGGCGTCGTCCGGTAGAGCAACACCTGGTCGCCCTCGCGGGTGTCTTTTTGACAAGTCCACCACCCGTCTGGCTCGTAGTCGCCTGTTGGCTCAAGATCAGCACGGTCGGAACCGTCTGCTTCGGCGTAGTACTGCGGTCCTGTGACCCAGAGCCAGTGACCCGGCCCGTCGTCATCGACTCTCGAGTTCATCCAACCGCTCCTCGTCTCTCAGAATGGGGTACTTCAACCCCGGCTACGGTTCATATGAACCGCCTTAGACTGAACACAGCTGGCGCTACGGCTTCGACCGGGACATCCCCAGCACCAAGGTGATCTCCGCCAGCGGGATGCCCCGTTTCACATTCACGTGGCCTGGCGGCCGTTGGCAGGATTGAGCACCGTCGGCCGACCCCCGGCGCGGACCCACCGTAACCCTCGCCAGGATGTCCGCTTGGCGCCGACCCCGGTCGGCGAGGTCCGCAATATTGGCGGCAACGTAGGTGTGGGTCAAGCCATGTCCGATGGCGACACCAACCCAGCCGACGCGACAAGCATCAACGCCCAGCACCCGTTCGGTCTCAGCGCGCCGGGTGGTCGTCATGGTGATGACACTATCGGCGCCCCCGTCGGACGCCACCCCCATCAGGGACGCCCAAGGTCGGGTTCCACGTCGACTGATTCGCCCCGGTCGGGTCACCGGAGGCGAAACAATTCGGCGGGCCTGCCCCGCGGTCCCGAACTCAGCCGCCCGGTCGCTCCGAGGCCCTCTGCCATGGCACGGCGGAAGGTGTCGCGTTGGAGCGGGTGGCCGGCAACAGCTTGATGCACGAGGCGCAGCTCGCGCAGCGTGAAGGTGTCCGACAACAGGCGGTAGGGGTCGGGTGCGGCGGCATAGCGGTCGCGAAGGTGACCGACGGCCCGGTTGAGGATGTCAGTGTGGTCGTAGGGCATCGGTCCGGGTGAAGCGACCGGGGTGAGGCGGATGTCCTCGCGGGTGTGGAGTGCGGCCACGAGGTGCGCGTGGGGGGTGACGTCGAGGTGGGCGACGGAGAGCACCCAGCCGCGTTCGTCCCGGGCGGGGTTGTCGAAGACGTGCAGCTGGATTGGCGCCATGCCGTCGATGCCGGCCTTGTCACGCAACGATCGGTGTACGGCGTCGAGGCGGCGTTCTCCTGCGTGCAGGAACGTTCCCGGTAGCGCCCACGCCCCGTGCCGGTCGTTACCGGGCCGGCGTACCTGAAGTACCGCGAGCTGTGACCGTCCGTCGGGGTGGGGTGTCACGGTGAGGACGGCAATGTCGACCGCGACGGAAGGCCGCGAGTAGTCGGTGAGCGTGCGCCCGGGGCTGTCGCGGTAGGTGTCGGCGGTTTTGTCGGGGGGTGCACCTACCGTCTCCTTCATAAGCGCGACATAGCGCAAACCCGGGGTGAGTGGGTAGGTGGTGGTGGCGATGGCGACGATGGTTCCTCAGCTTCATGTGGGGGCCGGGACGTGCACGGGTGGGGTGACGGTATTCCCGGTGTGGACGGCGGTACGGGGGGTGCACCCCAGGTCTCGAACCGCCCCGGGGCTGTCGCTAAAACGATCGGTTGAGACGCGTGGGCGAGCGTTGCCGTCGCCCGGCAACCAGGCTTCGCGTGGCTCCGGTAAGGGCGCGGCCCGAAGAGACGCCCCTGAGACCTACCAACACCTGGTGGCCACCGGCTGAATAGCGAGCCGACCGTTAGTGCTGATTGTGACCGCTACCGTCCTCGGCGCGCTCGATGGGTGCCATCGGAGACCGACCGGTGGAACCGAGCAGCAGCTGCTCGGGAGCCCGACAGCAGTTGGTCGTCCTACATCCCCCGACTCCCGTCGAGAGTCTCCCGGATGAGGTCAGCGTGGCCGGCGTGCCGGGCGGTCTCCTCAATCAGGTGCAGCAGCACCCAGCGCAGGTTGCGGTCGATGACGTCGATCCGTGCGCAGGAATCATCGAGCTCCATCGCGTGGACGATCTGCCGGGAGGTCTCTGCTGCCTGCTCGTAGCGAGCCACCCACTGCTCGACCGTGTCCCGGTCGTCGACGAGGAAGTCCTCGTCTGGGATCGGGGACTTATGCTCCGGCCACCCATCAGGGAGGGGACGCCCAGCAACGATGCCCTGAAACCATCGGTCCTCCCACACCGCCGAGTGTTTGAGCAGGCCGAGCAACGAGAGAGAGCTGGCCGTCGGCGCCCGCCGCGCGTCGGCGTCACTGACCCCTCTGACC
>JAABUV010000462.1_pt1 | contig 61299 bp, 65 predicted proteins | sample 5559971 | NCBI WGS metagenome assembly JAABUV01 (sample SAMN10711881, study PRJNA513362) | rock metagenome | isolation source: Antarctica rocks | place: Antarctica: Victoria Land, Knobhead nord | collected 2015-12-19 | reverse complement strand
GGCTCGGACGCCGGCGGCGCGCCGGGCGAGCCCTGGCCGGACGCGGCCGCCGGCGCCGCTGCGCTGGAGCGCGCGCTGTCGCCGCCGCGCGCGCCCGCGCCCGGCGGCGCGGCGCCGGCGGGCGGATGGCCGGATGAGCCCGCGCAGGGCTCGCCTCGCGGCGCGCACGCGGGCGGCTGCTCGATGGAGGAGCCCGCCGGCATGGACGGCGAGGGCGTCGCGTTCCGCGCGCCGCCACCGCCGCCGCCGCCGCTAGCGTCGCCGCCGCCGTTTATCGGCCCGCCGCCGCCGCCGCCGTTGGACAGCGCGGGCGCGCTGGGCGAGATGGCCGACGACGCGGACGACGGCGCGCCCGACTTTGGCGAGGCGCGCCGGCTGGGCCTGGGCTACGCGCCCGGCGCCACGCGCAGCGGCGCTGCCGCGATGTCGCTCAGCGGCGGCGCGGGCGCAAGCGCGTTCTCGCGCGGCCCGGCGCCCATGTCGGTCAGCGGGCCGGCCAGCCCCGCGCACGACCTCGACGAGGATGACGACGAGTTTGCCGGGCAGGACGCCGGCGCGCTCGGCCGCTGCAACGGCCCGGCACCACACAGTGCCCAGGCGCACGCGGCGTCGCACGAGCGCGGCGGTGAGCCTCTCGGCGACGCGTGCGTCCACGCCCGCGGCGAGGGCGGGGCCGCGGACGGCGGCGGCGGCGGCGGCGGCGGGCCCGGCGCTGCGCACGGCGGCAAGGCCGACAGCGAGGAGCCAATGGCGGCCGCCAGCGGCGGCGGCGGCGGCGGCGCGGGCGGCGGCGGCGGCGGCGGCGGCGGCGGCGGCGGGGATGACGACAGCGGCAGCAGCGGCGGCGGCGGCGACGGGGACGGCAGCGACGGGCGCGCGTCCGAGCCTGGCTGCTTGCTGGAGCCGGAGTTTGCATGCAACATCATTGGCGGCCAGGCGCGCGACGCATTTGTAGGGAGGTGCTCGCGGAGGGCCGCCGCAGCGCAGCCCCTGCGCGCTGTCTTGCATACCCAATGTGCCGCCCTGCAGCAGCCTGCGTGTGCCGACACAGCTGGTTATCTGCCCTGCGGCTGTCCCCGGAGCGAGCAGCGCATGCGCCTGCTCAAGCTCCCGCGCTCCCTGCTTGGACAGGCCGGGGCAGGGCAGGCGGACTGGCGCCAGCGGAACGGCCGCGCGGCCAACGCTGGCGCGCCTAATACCCTGAAAATCCCAACACCCTAACCCTACCCCGGTTGCGGCAGGCCAACCTGTGGACGGAGTACGTGGCGGACGAGGCGACGGTGGAGTACATGCTGCTGCCGCGCCTGGCCGCGCTGGCGGAGGCGGTGTGGGCGCCGCCGCCGCCGCGCCATGGGCCGCCGCCGCTGCCGGGCTTCCTGGCGCGCCTGCGCGCGCAGCTGCCGCACCTGGACGCGCGCGGGCTCAACTACCGGCCGCTGGGCTGACCGCGCGTCCCGCCGCGGCCGTGCATCGCCGCGCCGGCTGATCCGCCGCCCGTCGCGACGACTTAGCGGGCTCCCGGTGCGCGGCGCAGCCACGCCTGGTCCGCGCGTGGGCTGAGTCGTGGGCGTGCAGTGGTGGCCTCATCGCACACCTGCGCCTACAAGCCTCCTGCCGCACCTCATTTTTGTGCGTTTGGTAACCCAGGTGGTGGGTGCTTGATGCACCACCCCATGATCAGTGCATGATGGTGTGGCCCCTACACCAAGTGTCTCGCTCACGCAGACGCTATAGAGCGGCAGCGTTTGCTGTCACGCCTTTGCGGGGCACCGCACTGTGTGGCGTTTCGCCCCGGTAGCTGCCCCGCTTTGATGCGCCCAGATGTTTGGTCGCCGCAGGAGGCAGTGAGTTGCCTGGGAGGCCATGAGTGATTTGGCCTGGGCGCAGTGTGTGTCTGCTGATATTATCAGCCTGATAATGTGATGCGGAGCCCTGCTGCCGGCTGGCTGTTGAGTGATCTGCCCCTTCTCCGTTCGCCAGCCCCTTGCCTTGCAAGGCGGGGCGGCCTTTGCTGTGCCTTGGGGTTGAAGCCAGGCTGTACAGGCCTGTGCGGTCGCAGCAAGTTGCACCTCTTCAGTGCGTCCGCATGTGATGTGTGACCTTTGTTACACGAAAGGTGGAGTGGCTGTTATCAGCAAGAGATGTCTTTGCAGGTGGTCAGCACTTCACTCTGTGCTGCTGCACTCGACGTGGGTCCTCGGCATACGGCACAGTTCTGCCCTTCAGCATGTGCGCTCTGGCAAGCAGCGCTGAGACCAGCATGTGGTAGTGCGGGTCAGTGTGTGACACCTTGCTTGAACATTCATCCTTTGCTGCTTCATCCTGGCATGTCGTACCTTGGTGTGCGCGCTGCGTGCACAGGACGCCTCATATGATCATGCATGGTGCGCGCAAGTCCGCCAGTGAGCAGGCCAGAAGGTGCAAGCATGAGCACGCACGCTCAAGGCTGCTTTGGATATTACTGCTGAACATGCCGCGATGAGCCGCAGCACCTTATAATGTCGTCCGCGCAGATAGGCCACAGGTGCACTTGGTAAATGTTGCAACAGGCACATGTCAGCAGGGAGCATGATCTGACAATCTGAGAGGAACAATTGGAGGGAACAGGTTGGAGGGAGTGTGCTGACCGTTCTCCTAGCCAGTGTCGCCATGACGTGCCAGTCCCTCAACTGCTGACCAGGGGCAGGGCGCGCTGTGATTGTAGATGCAAGCAGCGCCGCGCGCGACGCTGCCTGCTTCGCTAGAGTGCCGGGCGCACGGCGCAGTGGAGGCGGCCGCCGTGCCCGCGCTGAGCGAGCTGCTGCGCGCGCTGGACCCGCGGCCGCCTGTTCCCGTCTTCGAGCAGGAGGTGGTGCTGCGGGGGCAGCCCGCGGACGGCAAGGGCCCCGGCCCCGAGCTTCGGCTGCTGCGAGACATACCGCCGGGTGCCGGCAGTGCTAACGCTGGCAGCGCCGGCGCCGGCAGCAGCGCCAGCGGCAGCGAGCGGGCGGGTGCAGAAGACAGGCGCGCACCGCTGGCTGTTGGGGCTGCTGAGTGTCCCTTGGCCATGCCCACACCGCTGCGAGTCACAATTTTAGGGGAAAACAAGTTGTGCAAGGACCAGTATAGCTCAGAGGCTATACCATGGCAGTGCTGGTGATGCGCAGTGGCAGCACGTGGCGTGTGCGGCACGAGGGGGCGGTGCTGCGCGGCAAGGGCGTCGCGGAGCTGCCAGCCTCGGTGCGCACAGCGTCCCTCTGCCCTGGCTCTCCTTAGCTGCCCTGGCCTGCGCATGTTTGCACCAGAGTGTAGTGCAGAGAGGCATATGCACAAGACTGGAAACCTGGAAGCCTTAGTGCGTGCGCGAGTGCACGTGGTAGCTGGGGCCGCCTGGCAGAGGCCCGCTTCAGCGTCCTGCTATGAAGAGCTGCTGTGGAGCACCACGCCGCACCGTGAGCACTGCCCCACGGCGCAGGTGCGCACGGTGGCAGAGTCCAGCTGCGCAGGGCAGGCGCCGCTCGCGTTCTGGGGCGCGCTGGGCTTCGGCATGCGGTATGGCCTCGCGCGCGAGGGGCACCGCTACCTGCTGGAGCACGCCGGGCAGCCGCTGCAGGTATGCCGGAGGCAGCGCAGGGCTGCTGTTGTTTCCGTAGGGCGCGGCTTGCCGCTGCAGCAGCAACGGGTGCCGCGCAAAGCCTGCGCTGCGCGGCAAGGGAGGTCAAGTGCAGCACCTCGTCTCGATGTGCCATGTCGCTTGCTCGGCGGCAGTCTGTCGCTGCCGTAGTTTTGTCTCCAGTTCAGGCTGCAGTATGCTCGTTCGCGCTGCGTGCCCTGCACGCGCATTGTTCTCCCCTGGCACCCTGTATGCCCGGCAAGTCCATCGGCGGAGCAGGACTGCTCAGACAGCTGGTTTGGATGGACCAGTGTGGCGCTGCGGGGCGGCCAGTGCGCCGCATGCGACTGCATGCCCTCGCCCCCGCGGCGGCCGGTCTGGCGGCGCGCTCGGTGGCGGCGCGCGCACGCAGGTGATACTGGCGCGCATGCGGTGCTGGTACCTCCAATCTCGAACCCCATTTGCAGGTGACGCTGGCGCGGGTGCGGCGATGCGGTGCAGCCGGGCCGCCCGGGGAGGAGGTGTCCCCCGGGCACTGGCTGCTGGAGGTGGTCGCGCGCGCAGCCGAGGGCAGCCACCCCGCTGCTGCGCTGGCGATTGGTGCGCGGCCCGCGCCCGGGCGCCAGCCGGAGCCCCGCGTTGGCTGGACCGTGTCTGGTCCGTGGCTGGGCCACAGCAGCGAGTGCGCCTGTTGCCTTGAGTCGGGGGGGGAGCCGACGCGCAGTGCCGGGCGCTGCAGGCTCCTTTGGGGCGCAGCTGGAGCCGCCGGTGGAACTGGACAAGGCCTGACGCGCATGCAGATGCCGCGCTCCGTTGGAGAGGATGGTCTGCCAGTATGCTGTGTCTGTGCCCATTACATCACCTATGGCTGCCAGGCGTCTTGCAAACGCCCGTCGTGGCACAGGCTGTCAAGCTTGCTGAACACTCTCAAAGAGCACCACAACCCCTGCGCACACTCAAGCACGGCTGCCGCCCGGCGCTCCCCCTGCACGCGCTCATCTCAAGCGCGGCGGTGCCCTGAGACGCGCTTTCAGCGTGTCTGCCGCTGCAGCCTCGATGCCGTCCAGCTTCCACTTGTGCTCGGTCTGCATGCGGCGCCGCAGCCCACGGAACAGCTCAGGAGGCGACCGGTGCACGCGGCAACTCCGCAGCCGCGGGCAGCATCTCCACAGCGCTGCTTTTTGCCAAAGCAGATACACGGAGCGACAGTGACGGGAAGGGCAGAGCAAGGCGTCTGTGGGAGCAGACGGCCCAGGAGCAAACACGGGAGCAGTGAGGGACTGTGGACCTGAACTCCTGGCAGGTGAGGAGGCCGGGCCAGAGGACCCCGGGGGCAGCTGCGGGGACCGGGGCCGGGCCGGCGCGCGGGCGCACCAGCTCCAGCGCGGCGCGCTCGGCCTCGAATGCCTTGTTGGGGTCGGGGTTGGCCATGGCGCCCATGGGGCCGCCGGCGCCGCCGCCCATGCCCATCTGCTGGCGGTACATCTGCGTCTCGTCAATCGTGGCGTCGCGGAAGATGAGCGTCAGCACGCCGCGCAGCCCGAACAGCAGCAGGATGTAGTACGACAGGCTGGTGAAGTACGTCACGTCCAGCGCCGGCAGGTCCACGCCGCGCTGGCGCGCGGGCGCATGGCGCGTCAGGACTGTTGTTCACCAGCGGACTCTGCCGTGGCGCTGCGAGTGCACCGCCGCGCGGGCGCAGGGGCTTTGCATGGATCCTTTGTCTCGTCGGCGCAAAGATGCAGCGCTCACAGGCCTACCAGGGTCCCGAAGGTACGAGCGCGCATGTACAGCAGTGCCCACGGGCCTCGTTTGTTTGGGCTGTGATAGCCGACACAGCAGCTCAGGCAGCCTGGGCCGTCCTGCTGCCTGGGCCGCCCTGCTGAAAGGAGCTCTCCCGCGCAGGCCCACCGGTGTATCAGACACGGCGGGCGGCGCAGCACCTGGAGCATGAGGCGGAACGAGGGGCTCAGCGGGAACGGGATCTTGCCCAGGATGAAGCCCGAGAAGAAGTAGCTCACAAACGCGCCCATCGCGATCTGCGCGGCCCCGCCTCAGCGCGCCGCGCAGCCGCGCAGCGGGCACTCGCACGGTCGAGCAAAATGCAGTTGGGGGGAGCACCTGCGGCACGATGCCGCTCAGGTTCTGCTTCATCATGTTGCTCATCATGTCGGGGTTGGTGATCATTTGCTCCTGCGCCGACTTCTGCTCCGACTTCTGGCTGAACACGCCGGTGTCCTGCGCAGCGGCCGGGGCAGTCAGAGGCACTTGCCGCAGAACTAAGCTGCACTGTGCCGGGCGGACAGGGGACGCGTGCGCCCTGCGCAGGGCAGGCAGAGGTCTGAGCGTCCCGTCAGAGGCCAGCCGCTCGGTCTCACACGCGAGAAGGTCTCTCACTGACCAGCGCGGTGTGAGTCCGCCGCAGCTGCGGCGGGCAGCGCGCGGCAGGGCCGGGCCCGCCGCCGCGCGCCTTGGCCGCGAGGTAGGCGCGCCGCTGGCGGAAGCCCGACTCCGGGATGAAGCCGCAGGCGGCACGCAGCAGCTGCGAGCGCACCAGCGCCTGCTTCTCGCGCACCTCCTTCAGCTCCGCCTTGGCGGTCGGCGCGCCCCCCATGAGCGCCTGCGCGCGCTCCCCACAGCACAGGTGTTGGCAGCGTCACGTTGCGCGCGCCGCACGCCATGGGCGTCGGCCGCCTCGCAAAGGCTGCACAGCCGCAGACACGCCTGCCACAAGCGCCTGCCAAAGCGCAAGCGCAGTGCCGCACACCACGGCCGCTCAGCAACGACGACTGCCAACGCGCCGCAGGGCCGGCAGCGCGCCTGCGTTGCGTACTGGCGGATGAGCATCATCAGGAAGATGGACGCCGTGAGCGGAACCAGCACCCAGTCGCGCACGTCGCGGTCCAGCACGATGTCGTGCGACATGCTGGGCCAAAGGACGTGCGGCGCTGCGCTTTCAGCTGCAGTAATGCAGGTGAAACTCCTGGCAAGTCTTGACGCGGACCTCGTATATGTCGGGTATGTGCACTGCGCTATTTTGAGCAGTTGCAAGCGCTTGCCTCTGCTCCACCTTTTTTCAGCTTCTCAGCTTAGCCCGCTAGGTCCAGGGTGGTTTTTTTTTGCGCGGGCATAAGCTGACACTTTTCTACTGACGTGCGCTTGTTGAGCGAACAGAGCGCTGCCTTGATTACATCGCAGATGCTTGCTCCACAGGTGATGGCTCCGCCGTGGCCGTCGGGCCCCTGCCTGCACACGCGGCTGCCCTGTCGCTGCACGCCAGGGCGCTCCGCCTCTGGCGCTGCCCGCCGTGACGCTGCCAGGGCGTTCACACGTTTGGCGGGCAATGTTACGGCGCCGCCGTATAAGCCTGCCGGACGTGGGTTATTCAGCCCTGCCGCCGCGAGCGCCGCACCTCAGAGGGGCACCCAGCGCGGCGCACATGCGGCAGCGGAAGGTCAGGGGCTGCTGCTGGGCGAGCTCGCGCGCCGCTGGCAGGCCATCTCTCGCGCGTCCGTGCACGCGTCCACCGGCCTGTGGGCGGCGCTCGGCCTGCCGCCGCTGGTGCACAATATTGCAAGCCTGGCGGCCGGCCAGACCGGCGCGCTCGTCGACCAGGGCTGGCTGGTCCGCGCCGCACCTCTAGGCACTGCACAAACCTTGTTATTGCAACAGTACAACCGAACAGTAAATAAACAGTAAGTAAACATGTGTGTTAGTGCCTGCTGTGCACGCTGCAGCACAAGTGCTATGTGTGTTGTGGAGCCGCAAGAGGCTCGACCGCACCTCCCGTGCCACGCCTGCTACCTGTTCGAGCAGGGCTTGCAGGCTTGGCCCCCTGCCAGCCCCAGTGTCTTTCAAAGACCACAAAGCAACAACACGCTATTGTTGGGCGCCCGCAGAGCCTGCTGACGTACGCGTACTGCTGCGCGACGCTGACCGGCGTGTTCATGGACCTGGGCGAGCCCGAGTGCGCCGCGCTCAACGCCGTGTGCGCCTGCCTGTATGCTGGCAGCTTGCTCACGGCGCGCCCCAAACCCTGCCCGCGCATCATGCGCCGCCGCGCACCCTAGCCCTGGCCTGCCCTGCCCGACGCACACAGAGCTAGACGCCTGTGACAGACGGGTATGGTCGCGTGCACAGTTGCCTGCATCGGGCCCAGTATTTTCACGTGCGCGAGATGCAAGGAGTTGTGAGCAAGGAGCGCGGGCGCAGCTGGCCCTCGCGGGCGTCGTGCCGCGGCCGGCGGCGGCGGTGGCGGCGCTGGGCGCGGCGGCGGCGGCGGCGCTCGTGCCGGCGCGCGCGTGCGGTGCGCTCGCGGCGGCCGGCTGCGCCGGGCGGCGAGCGTGGGCCGCATGGAACAGCGCGCTCGCCCTGGTGGGCGCGGGGCTGCTGGGCCAGGCGCGCCGCCTGCCCCAGCTGCCAGCACGCAGGCGCCTGGTGAATTTCAGTGAGGTGCGCGCATGCGTCGTGTTCAACAAGCGAGGCGGGCGCTCGTCCTGACGCTGTGCAACTGGTCGCAACCGCACTCCGGCCTTTATTAAGCGCAGCGCTGCTGCGGAGGCGGCGGGCGCGGCGGCGGGCGCGACGGCGGCCGCGGCGCCCGTGGCCGCGTTGGTGGGCGCGGCGCTGGCGGCCGGCTACGGCGGCGCCTTCCTGCCGCGTACGGCGGCGGCGCGGCGGGCGCGCGGGCGGCGGCGTTGGGCGGCCGCGCTCGCGCGCGCGCTGCCCTGGACCGACGTGCCCGCGTGGGCAGCCACCGCGCTGCTCGTGGCGCAGCCGCTGCTGCAGCTGGTGCGCCGCCTGGGCGCGCGAACAGTGTGCTTGCGTTGCCTCCCTGGTAAATCAGGGTTTGTTCACATGACACGTTATCAGGGGCTGGTGTGAAGGACACACATCAGCTCGTCGGGCCGGGTCTGACCCAGACCCTGCAGCTCCGCACCGCAGCCGCGTCCATGCGCCGCAGGCGGGCGGCAGCCTGGGCCAGCCGAGCGCGGCTGCGCTGTGCGCGGCCGCCAATGCGGCGCTCGTGCCGCGCGCGCTGGCCACGCGCGACCACATCTTCCTCACCGGCACCGCCTCGTGCGCCGCGCTGTACTGGGCGCAGCTCGCCACGCTGGCGCTGTCCGGGTGCGCGGCTCCTGCGCTACAGGCCGGCGGTCATACACCGCCCCCCCCCCCAGCACAGCGCCTGCCTTGTCTAAAGCTCTGGCGGCCCTGCATTCTGTCATGTGCACAGCGCCCAAGTGCAGCGCGACGCGGGCTGCCGCGGGGCGCGGTGCGCCATTCCCGTGCATGCAGAGCAGGCGCGCCCGGCACGCGCCCAGCCAAGCCTGCAAGCATCCCGCGCGCACCGGCTCAGCAGCCGCGGTCGCGCGCGCAGCACGCACGGTGGGCAGCTCGCGGCGCTGTGCGTCGTCACCGCGCTGGCGCTGGGCGCCTGGGCGGCCGCGGCAGCGAGCGTGGACGCGCGCAGCCGGGGCCTGCCGCGCGCGCTGGATAGCGTGCTGCACACCCTGCATGTCGCGGGTTAGCACCTGCCTGAACAGCCCGCCAGGGTGGTTGTAGGCACGGAGCATGTTGTGCACACCGTGGCGTCAGTCATGACACGGGCAACATGTCATGTTGCTGGACGTTGTCTTTAGGAAGAAGAGCTGTGTTACCACAGCCGTGTCATGTTGCAAGCAGAAACGTGCTGCGCATGGACGTGAGGCAATAGCAAACGAGGCAAGGCGACACACATTGTCTATCCCTCTCGCTTTCTCAAGCACCATCAGCCAGACTCGTGCAAATTGTTTAGCGTCCCCTTCCAGCCTCCCCTGCGCGCACATTACTGCTGAAACCATCTACTGCCGACTTCACATACAGCACAAATCCTGCGCTATCTATATGGCTGGCCCATGTCTCGCATCTAAAATGGTGCAGCGCAGGCGACATGGACCAGCACAGCATGGAAAAGTAATTCCTGGGCAGCCGCAGGAAGGAAAACGTATAAGCAATGCTACCTTCAGGGAAGACATGGGTGCCACAAATATCCGTGCAGCTCAGGCTGATCCAGCCAGCCAAGGGGATACAGCACACGACCTACCGCGCCATGCACCGCCAACCTAGCTAGCAAAGAAGGCGGGCCACTGCATAGGAAGTGCATGGATGCAGTACCTGTATACAGAGACCTGCATTCCTACATTCATGAGTCCAGCATCCCAGATTATGGCTCAGGCGAGGCTCGCCGCACCACATCGGGGCCTGACAAGGAGGTCTGCTCTAGCACATGATGAAGCGCTCGACAAGCCACATCGCTGGGGCGCGAATGCAGGCAAGTGCTGCCTCCTCCGTGCCCATATTCCTAATCCAATGGAAAATGTGCAAATGCAGCAACTGGCGAAAGCACCAGGATTGCTGAAGCGCCCACAATCATGGCTCACCGCGGCCCGCCCAGCCCAGCAGCATGGGTTCGCCTGCCTAGCGGAGGGGCGGCGAGCCCGCCTGCAGCCAGGCGCCGGGAGTAGGGTTTTCTACTCTACCCTATGCTTCAGAACAGGTCGGCGAACACGTTGTAGTTGGCCAGGTCCGCGCCGATCGCCTGGATGGACCCAACGGCGCCTGCGCGGCGCGCGCTCCGTCACCGACCGGCCGCGCCCGGAGCCGGCAGGCGCGTACGGAACCAGCCCTCGCCAGAGCCAGAGACAGAGCGCTGGCTGGCCTTCATGGAGCAGACATGGGGCGCTCGCCGCTGCCGGGCCTGTGCAGCAAGCGACATGCGGAAGCGCCGCGTGCCCGCGCGCGCCCTGGGCCGGCCCTCGCAGGGGAGTAGGGCGGGCCGCAGTGAAACAGCAAACATGTACTTGGGCGACGCACTTCAGGCAAGAGTATCACAGCGCATGTCGCAGCGCACCTGCGACAGCAATCAGGCTGTAGCCCACAACGATGGCCCAGTTCAGGACGCGCCACGGCAGCGAGCGGCCGCTCACCCCCAGCCACAGCAACGGCGGCAGCACAAAGTTCATCGGCGTGAACCTGGCGCGGCGTTGCACACACCGCTGGATATGCATGTTGCCCATCAGCGCAGCAAACATGCTGGGTGTTTGTATCTAACCTGCTCGCATGGCTAATGAATGTAAAAGCTTGAAACAACATCATTGCACGGCCACTGCGAAGTCATGCGACCTGCACACACTGCCCCAGCGGCGTAGAAAATTTCTGAAACTCCCCTGACACACAGAATGTTGCAGAGCCGCGCACCCGATGGCGCCAATGAAGGCCACGAAGTCCCTGCAAGCCGTCAAGCCTCATTCAGCATGAGGAGCTGGGTGGGGCACTGGAGCATCAGCCTGCAGCACTGCTGCAGCAAACACTCCGTTAGCCAGCTTGCCAAGGAAACTTGTCCGTGGCACTTGTCGCTGCCCAAACCTAGAACAAGTAGAGCGGGTGCGCACACCAGGGCTGGCTCCCGCAAGCAGGCAGCTGACCTGCCGCCGCTCTGCAGGCGCGCGGCCGCACCCGAAGAAGGGGATGAGGCAGGCGATGGCCGTGATGGCGGCCGTGTAGACGGTGGTGACGGTCATGCGCACGAGCACATTCCGGACGCTGAACGCTGGCCCGCTCGTGCGCAGCAGGTAGTGGTAGAAGAAACCTGCGAGGAACGTCCATGAGCTATGCGGCTCCGCGCGTGCCGCGTCACCAGAATAGTGTAACACCATTCAACAGAAGTGCGCGCAGGCGCGGCATCACACGGGCGCGAGGGAGGGCTGCGCAGGGCGCGCCGAAGGTTGGCCGCGCATAAATCTGGTAGTTGCCCACGATCTGCATGATGGCCAGCACGTAGACGGCCGCGATGAGGCCCGTCGGGAAACTGAAGCTGGACACCAGGAAGGGCGTGACCGCCCAGCCGAACGCCCAGTACCCTGCGCGCGGGGGCCGCGCTCGGGCCGCGCGTGCATGCATGGCAAAACCTGCATGCACTGGGTGTGGGGGCCGGGGGGAGCTGCAGCCTGCCCGCGCGCCTCAGCGCAGGGCGCGGCCGGCGGGGGCGAGCGCACCGGCTACCGCCACCACAAGGTACGAGCTGAGGGTGATGGAGTAGCCCATGGCGACGCCCTTGTACCTGCACACATGCGGCGCAGAATGAGCGCGCCATGTGCAGCATGATGTGCGCGAGCTGTGGCACAGCTCCCAATTTGTCCTTCCTGCAGTCACAAGAAGCAGAGAGGTGGAGACGTGCATCCACGAGTAGCTGAACGCCCAGTGGTGACATGGAGCTGCACACAGCGCCGCCCAGCATCCCGGCAGGCATCGAGCGGGAGCGCAGCCGGGGGCAGCGGGAGGGCAGCGGGGGGCGCACATGGTCTTCTTCACGTCGCCGCCCACGGTCGCCTGCACCTCCGGCAGGACGGTATTGCCGAAGGCAAAGGCGATCGTGCCTGGGGCCGCCGGCGCACAGGGTCGGTGGCCGACCACAGGCGCAGTGCATGCACACTGCTGCACGATCAGCGCTCTGCTCCGCGCGCGCGCACCCAGAGCGAACATCACGTCAAAGGCCTTTTCTTTACTGTCCTCGTTGATGGCGAACGAGACCGTAGTGCGGTCCTGCGCCTGGCCTGCGGCGCGCGCAGGTTGGTCAGCGCGCATGTCTGTCAGCGCGCAGGCTCGCAGCCCATGGCCGCTTCAGCACTGGACTGAGCGCCGCAGCAAACCGTGCGCGCCCGCACATGGGCAGGGGTGAGGTGAGCGCGGGGCAGGGCCCACACGCCGCGCTCCCGCGCTGGCGCCAGCGGCACGCGGCAGCCTGAGCGCGCCGGGCTGGGCGGACCGCACCGTTGATGATGGACAGGGTCAGGCAGCCCAGCGCGAAGAGCGACGTGCACAGCGTGCAGAACAGGTTGAGCTCCTGCACAGGCGGGCCGGTCAGTTCCAGAGTTAGGGCTGGTGTAGGGTTACTCCGACTCAGGTGGAGCCGCGAGCCACGTGCAGTGCGTCGGAGGGGCTCCCCGCCTCTGTCAGGTCGGGCGTGCCACGGCAGGGTGGGCCAAGCCGCCGCGCGGCGAGGCGAGGCAAACCTTCAGCGCGGAGAGGTCCGGCAGCTGCGAGATGATGAGCTGCAGCGCGCCGAAAACCGCGATCCAGGCCTGCAGGCAGGCGCAACCATGAGGCCAGTGGCCGACACACCATGGCGGCTAGCAGGCGCAGACATGAAACTGCGGCGGGCCTGCAGCGTGAGGTCACAGGGTCCCGGCGCGGGGCCGCAGGCGGGGTGGTACAGGCGGTACAGCGCCTGCCCCCGCGGCGCCCCACGTCAGGTTTTTAGACCACCGCCACTGTCGTTGGAGCACTCACAGTCACATGGCACGTGCGGGCGCACGGCCAATCTGGAACGCTCATGCTGCTGCCAACTGCCGCACACTCACAGCTGCAAGCCTGCATGGCAGCAAGTGCTACAGCCCCACAGTCGAGTTTCCAACAAACAGGCGCCAGCACCCATCAAGGCTGCCAGGTGCGCACAGCAGCCAAGGACCCAGTACACCGCGTTCAGACCTCGCCCTTGGCGCCGATGTAGGGCCACGCACCTTCATGCACTGCCCGGCGACAATCTGGACCGTCAGGTTGTTGCCCACGGATGCGAGCTGCTGGAAGAATATGGCCGCCCAGTAGCCTGGCATCCCTTCGCACTCGCGCATGCAAATTAGCCACGCAGAACACTCATTACAAGGCAAGAGCTCGGACCCTGGCATCAGCTGTGCGTGCCGTATATAGATCGTGCCAGGTCGCAGTAGCGCATATGCCTGCGCACAGGCAGCAGGCGTGAGTTCACCGCACACTTGTTCTCAGGAGGCCTCGCAGAGCGGCCGCCTGCGCACCTGACGCCGTCGTGGCGGTCGAGGCTGGCCAGCAGCAGCGACGTGTACCAGGTCACCACGCCGGCGAGGCAGAGCATGCACACGCCCGGCCCCCAGCCCAGGTGCGCCAGCGCAAACGGCAGCGGCGCATAGGCTAGGCGCCACGCACAGAGGGACGCAAGTCAGCTGTGGCCGCGGGCAAGCGGCCTGCAGCATCTTGTGGTGTGTACCGCCACAGCCAAAGAGTGCCAGCCAGAGGCAGTGCGTGCCATAGAACGCTGCACGTACACTAGTCTTTTGAAACCAGCCCAATCGGGCAGTTGAAGTGCGGGCTGTATGCATTAGGCGCTTGTGGCTGCAGAGCAGGAGCCAGGCACGCTGCAGGCGCAGGAGCTTTGTCCACGCACCAGCGGGCGTCGCAATCACGGTTGCAAGATGGCCGCCAGCGTGCCACCACTTATCTGCAATGCGCCCGCGTAAGGTGTGGGCGCGCCTGTCCCACATTACTTCATAGCATGCCTGCAGGGGCTGGTGGAACACTCGTCGCTCTTGACTATACTGCAAAGGCTGCTGGGCCTTTCTCGCCACCGGGCATGCTCTCATTCAGCCGCGCCGACGAGCCTGGCAGCCCATCCACAGCCATACGGCCAACAACCGGCTGGTGGCTGCCCACCTCCGCTGCATTCACGCCCTTTGCAAAGTTACCTCCGACTTTGTGGGTGCTATACGCGCCGTCACCGCTTTTGCCGATTTCCATTGATAGCGGCAGAAGTCGCGGCGTCATCCTGCTCGCCTCGTCTGCAAGCACGCTCCCTCTGTCACTTTGCAGGCCGGCGGAGAACTCGGTCCCCTGCGACGGAGCGATTTCCTGGTGGCAGGGGCTTCGGTGCGCGGCGCTCTACCTTGCTCAGTCAGGTAGTGCTTAGGTGCACCAGGGCGGGAAACCTGGCCCTCCCAAGCTGTAACACCTGCAAGCTGTAACACCTGCACGAGACCGAGCAGCAGGCCTCCCGCCGCTTGTGATTTGGACCGCGCTCACAGTCAGGTAGGCGCACTTCTTGTTTGTGCACGACCCGGGCGTGCCGTCTACTTGCACAGTGTCCGGGCCTGCGCGCGCCTTGGCGGGCGGCTGGCGGGGAGCGGAGGCCCGCATCAGGTGGGGCCCATGGCCTGCTGGTGCTCCGTCGCAACGGCAGCCCGCTTCTCAGCGGTTCAGTACTCGACGCGCTGCCGCTGCGCACCGAGCTGGCTGCTGCGCGGGCGGCTGATGCTGCGCAGCAGCAGCGCGCCGAATACCACACCGCTGAGAAGCGGCCGTGGCGGCCCACCTGATGCGGGCCTCCGATGCCCATCAGTCGCCCGCCTTTGCGCGCGGCGCCAGCAGGCCCGAGCATTGCTGGAACGGAACGGGACGGCATGCCCCGGTCATGCACCAACGCGAAGTGTGCCTTCTTGACCACAAGCGGGGCATCAAGTCACCAGGCTGGTGCTCTAGCCTAGGCCCCATCCGCTTTTGCTTGCTGCTGGGAAGAAATGCAATACACACAGACACGCATGAGAGCCCTGCAGCCATGGCTGCAAAATTGGCACCACCTTAAGATGACGTTGATCCTTACACCCTCGTGCGCACTGCCAGGATGCTGACATGAGCTCTGACGTTTGGCTTTACAGAAAGCGCACGGCCATTGCCGTGCAAGCATGGTGCAAGCATGGCACAGTTGCAAGTAGGCAATTCACAGGAATACGCACAAGCGAACTTGTCTCATGCTGCACACAGGTCTGACGCAAGCGACACAAGTCGTTGCTATCTCCTTTCGCCCCTGGACAGTACAACACTGCAACATGTAAGCAACAGGCAATGCTTGGTCCTGAACATCCCAGCAACTCCTGCGTCGACGTGCCGGGAAAACCTGTCATTTGCACACACTGACTCCCGCCTGACCCCTGAGCGTGCAAACAGCCACTACAGTCGGCCAGCCACGGTCAAGTCAACGGTCTGCCAGGCCAGCGGGCACCCGCGCGGTCAGTGATAAGGTCACAGCTGCGCAGCCGCAGGCCATTATACACGCCCACACCCCAGAGGATGGTCGGCAGAAAAAGGTCCAGGGTGGGCTGACGGGCATAGACGCAGCACCGAGCCTGACGCACGCTATCGCACTGCTCGGCGCTTTGACAGAGGCATGGGGTCAATGCACGGCAAAGAGTGCCGTGCACGCCGAACCATCGGTGGCAGCGCAGAGCCCTGCAGGGTTTCCAGCAAGCCAGGCAGAGAGTGACCACCGGGCAGCGCCGCCAGGGTGCGCACTGCGCCCAAAAAGAAGAAATTCCAACGGCAATGCCTTCTGAAACAGGCCTGCGACGCAGCAGGGGGCACAGGCACCAGGCCATGCGGAGTGGGCAGCACCGTACAAGCGCGCATCGCGCCCCGCCCAGCCCAGCCAGCGACTCGACGCCTGCCCGGCAGGCAGCGGCCGGCGTGCTGACCGGCCCTGAGGTCGGCCTAGAACAAGTCGGCAAAGACGCTGTAGTTGGCCAGGTCGGCGTTGATCGCCTGGATGGACCCGATAGCGCCTGCGCAGCACGGCCCCGCCGCCCTTGCTCAGCCGCCCCGGCGCACGCCCGCCAGGAAACAGCACTTGCCAGAGCGGAAAGAAAACACGTGACACAGCATCTCTGATGTGGGGCATGCGCGGTCCTCTGCGCCCACAGCACTGCGTGCACGGTCTCGGAAACCACATGTGCCGCCGGGCGAGGACCGCCCACCGCGAGCCGAGCGGGAGGCAGCAGCAGGGCTGCCGAGCGTGAGCGGCGGGCCAGCGGCGACGCAGGCGGCGCGGCAGGTGGGGCGCGCACCCGCGATTGCGATCCCGCTGTAGCCCACCACGATGGCCCAGTTCAGGATGCGGAACGGCAGCGAGCGCTTGCCCACCCCCAGCCACAGCAGCGGCGGCAGCACAAAGTCCATGGGCGTGAACCTGGCGCGGTGCAGCATGCGTGAGGCCAGGCAAGCAGGCATGCTGGGTGCTCAAGTTGTGCAGCACGGCGCCAGGAAGTCAACCGGGTCCCTCGCATCGACAGCCTCAAGCAGTACAAGCACGCTGAGAGGCTACACCATCGCTGATGCCTAAACCGTCACGCCTGCTGGACAACACTCGCACTGCACCAGCGCAACAAAAGGCCAGAAGCCTTCTAGGCAAACACACAGCCATGCAGGGCACCAGCTTGGCGAGGAGGATACCCGATGGCGCCGACAAAGGCCACAAAGTCCCTGCGCGCCGTGAGCACCGCATCAGCACAATGCGCCAGGCCAGCGTTCCACTAACACCTCACACGGTGCACTGACTTGCTCAGGTCCGCGGACATCTTTTGCTTTCCTGTAACCAGAATGGGTGATACAGTAGCGCATGCTCTGGCCATCCGTCAGTGCGTCAGAGGCGGCTTGAGAAGCCTGCACCATACTGCCAGCGCAAAGTACATGCTGCGGCCCTTGCCGGGGCTGCCAGGGCCGCTTGCTGCATGAGCTTGGCAATTGCATACTCCCAACCGCACACGCATGCCCAGCAGCGCCTGGTCTGCCATCACTACCTGCCTGCAGCGCACAGTGTGGCACAAGCGCGGCCCAGCGGCGGGACTGCCGAGGCCGCCACGCGGCGCGGCCGCCCCGGCCTGCGCCCGGCGGGCGGGGCCGGGGGGCCCTGCTGCGCGCGCGCGCGCGCGCGCGGCCGCACCCGAAGAAGGGGATGAGGCAGGCGATGAGCGTGATGATGGCCATGTAGACGGTCGTGACGCCCATGCGCGCGAGCACATTCCGCGCGCAGAACACCGTCCCGTTCCGGTCCAGCAGGTAGTTGTAGAAGAAGCCTGCGCGCGGGTTCCCCTTGTTAGGGCCCAACCCTACCCTGAACCCGTGCGCCGCCCGCCTCCGACGCAAGACGGCTGCAGGGCGCGCTTTAAGCACAGTGACCGCGCGCGCGGGGGCGCCGCCGGCGCCGCGGCCCGTGGTCAGGGAGCGCGCGGGGGCGCGCCGAAGGTCGGCCGCGCGTAGATCTGGTAGCAGCCCACAATCTGGATGATGGCGAGCACGTAGACGGCCGCGATGAGCCCCGTCGGGAAACTGAAGCTGGACACCAGGAAGGGCTGGACCGCCCAGCCGAACGCCCAGTACCCTGCGCAAGCAGCCGCGCGGAGGCGTCTGCTGCTGCCGGCGCATGCGCTGCGGGCGGCCGTCGCAAGACTGAGGCGTGCTCAGGCATGTCCCAGCGTCAACGCGTGCGCAAGCAGCCGAGCCAAGGCGTGTGTTGCTGCCGGCGCATGCGCTGCGGGCGACCGTCACAAGACCAAGGGCGCGCTCAGGCATGGCCAGGCGCCGGTCAGCACAGGGCCGCAAGCGGCGCGCCGCACCCGCCACGGCCACGATGATGTACGAGCTGAGGATGATGGAGTAGCCCATGGTCACGCCCTTGTACCTGCCCCGCGCGCGCCCGACAGCTCAAGCCTCTGCCCGTCTGGGCATGCGCAATCCCCGGCCCTTCCAGCCTCCCATCCCTGCAGCTGTGATGCATGCGGCAGCTTGGCCTGATGGGCCTTGTAAATTCCCGGCTCATCACTGAGCATTTCCACGGACAGCGCCATAGCGGCCTGTCTGCATGACTGGAGCCGGGCGCGGCGCTCGCAGCCGGGCGGCAGGGGGCGCACATGGTCTTCTTGGCGTCGCCGCCGACAGTCGCCTGTACCTCCGGCAGGATGGTGTCGCCGAAGGCAAAGGCGATTATGCCTGCGCGCGCGCGCGGCGGCTGAAGCCAGGCGCAGCGCATGCGCGCGCGGCTGGCCGCAGTGCCTGCACGGCCGGTCGCAGCGCGCCGCGGCATGCGCGCACGAGCGCTGCGCAGCACTCGCATGCCAGACCGGTGCTGCCGCGAGCGCTGCAAGGCACTCGCATGCCAGACCGGCGCTGCCGTGCGCACCCAGGGCGAACATCACGTCAAAGGCCTTGGCCCTGTCGTCCTCGTTGATGGTGTACGAGATCGTGGTGCGGTCCTGCGCCTGGCCTGCGGCGCGCGCATTGCCGTCAGCACAACTGCAGCGCAACTCCTCCGCAGCGCTGAACACCTCAGCGCTGAATACTTGCAAAGACATTGTCAGGCCAAAGCTCGTCCAGGACGCGCGCCGGCGCTGTCACAGCGGCTCCTAGGAAGCTGCTGGCTGCGGGAGGGCGCACCGTTGATGACCGACAGCACCAGGCAGCCCAGCGCGAAGAGCGACGTGCACAGCGTGCAGAACAGGTTGAGCTCCTGCGCACGCAGGCCGTTTGTCACACGCAGCGCGTCAGCAATAGGGTTTGGATAGGGATAGGAACAGGTTGAGCTCCTGCGCACCCGGGCCGCTACACTGCATACTTATCGCCTAACTTTAGTGTCGCGGATCACAGACTGGCTGACTGCAAGGTCAGGCTGGTCAGGTAAGTAAGAGCGCGGAGCACTGCCTCGGCGCGGCAGCTACGTGAGGCGACGCGCACCTTCAGCGCGGAGATGTCTGGCAGCTGCGAGATGATGAGCTGCGACGCGCCAAAGACAGCAATCCAGGCCTGCGAGCGCAGCCGGAGGAGTAAGTGTTGGCTGGGTGGAGCTATATCTGCCAGGCATAGGAGACCTGAGCACCCGCCTCGAGCAGGCCACAAGACGCCTGCCAAATACAGGAAGCCGCGGCAGCGCGCACGTGCAGAGCGCGCGCGCAGAACCACGTGCAAGCGCAGCAGTGAGAGTGCCAGCCCAAGGGACAGATGGGGACGCTTTTGAGCCCAGGAGCTAGCTGCGCGGCGCGCCTGCAGTGTGATGCCGCAGGGTCCAGGCGCGGGGCCGCACTCAGGATGGTACAGGCGGTACAGGGCCTGCCCGCAGCAGCGCGGCCATGTCAGGCTCAGTTAGGGCCGCCGGCACAACATCCTATCGCACACACCGTTGCAAAACCTGCACCTGGAGGTGACAGCGACTTGCCCAAACACATGCCGACTACATGCTGCTATGGGGCACATCCATGACCGCACTGCTTCGGCCCAGCCAGTGTCTGAGCCGCACGCAAGAGCTGTATGCATTGCTAGTAAGACGACGAGGTTGCCAGAGCGCGCAGCGACCACACGAGCTCACAAGGCTCAGGCACTGGCTCCGCAGTTGCGTGCCGAAGGAGGCCAGGCACCTTCATGCACTGCCCGGCAACAATCTGGATGGTCAGGTTGTTGCCGATGGATGCCAGCTGCTGGAAGAAGATCACGGCCCAGTACCCAGGCCTCCCTGCAGGTGGTGGCGCGTGAGCAAGCCTTGCACCACGCACGCGAGCTGGAGCTGAGACACTAGGGCCTGGTGGGCTATCCGCACCATAAATCGACCCCGCCAGGTCGCAGTAGCGCATATGCCTGCGCACCAGCCGGCAGGCGTGAGGGCGCCGCACGTTTGCTCTCCGGATATACACAAGCGTGAGAGGGGCCGCCTGCGCACCTGACGCCGTCATGGCGGTCCAGGCTGGCCAGCAGCAGCGAAGTATACCAGGTCACGATGCCGGCGAGGCAGAGCATGCACACGCCCGGGCCCCAGCCCAGGTGCGCCAGCGCAAACGGCAGCGGCGCGTACGCTGCGCGCCGCGCACGGAGGGGTGCAAGTCAGCAGCGGCCGCGGACAAGCAGCCGCAGCGTGGTGTGTCTGCCCGACGCCACAGACAGGCAGTGCCATAACCCACCTTTGTGTGACAGGCAAGCACAGGTGAGTGAGGAACAAGCGCGGCACTGAGCGCGGGGCTGCATGCACCACGCCCAGTCGTCCACAAACAGCAGGACAAACATGAGCTGCAGGTCGCAAGGGACGGCCAATGCGCACCAGCGGGCGTGGCAATGATGGTCGCAATGTGGCCGCCGGCGTGCCACCACTTGTCTGCGCACACAGTGGCGTAAGCGTATGCACAGCTGCCCTAATGCGCAACATGCGCCCGCGGAGGCTGTTGCAACGACATGTACTCTGCTGTCCAGCCAAGGCATGCACCTGCATACGTATCCACAGGCCTTCACACGACCTTTGCTTACCACTGGGGACTATTTCAGTCAGCCGCGCGGAGGAGCCGTGCAGCCCGACCACAGACGAGCGGCCCACGCGCGGCGGGTGACCGCCCATCTCCGCTGTGTCTGCAGACTTTGCCAAGGCATTGTGGACGTCGTTTCTGCTGTACGCGCTGTCATCGCTCTTGCCGGTGTCCGTCGACAGCGCAAACTGCCGCGGCGCCATCTTGTCTGCCTGTGGCTACAGGTGCGCAGGTGTCGAGCACGAGCCGGAGCGCAAGTCGGCGCAGCTGCAACTCGTCGAGTTAAAAGCGGTCACATGGGCGACCACGGGAATAGGGATTCTAGGCACCACAGCGGGTGTAATATTACGGCTTTTGCCTGGGCCAGTGATAAACCAGCTTGCATAGCCTTGCGTGGGGTTGTGCAAGCAGTAGTGTCTGAAAGGGTGAACGTTGGCGCTGCAGGTCCCTTGCGTTCTTGTGAGTGAAGGCTGTGTTTGTGAGAGAAAAGCGAGGCAAATATGGGCGTGGCGGTGCACCGCACAATGCGGACCGCGGCTGCGGTGCAGCCAGCGCTAGGTGCCTATCTCTGTGCTGAGCAGCCTCTGTTCCTGCTTGAGTCTGGAAGCAAGCTGTCAGTGCTTGCTTTCCCAGCATCTTGTGTTATTCACTCCCCATACTTGTCACGGCCCTGGTGCTGCCAAAGTGGTCTTGTACTCACAGGACGAAGCAGGACGAGGCAGGTGTGAAGGCCTGCGCATAAGCGGCAGCAGCTGCTGCAGTTTGGCAGTATGCTGAGTTTAGCTGCGCGCCAGGGAGGAGAGCACAGGCGCAGGCGCGGACGGCGCCAGCCCCTTGCCGGCGGAGCACGGGCTGCCTTCAGGCCGCACGTGCGCTCCTCCTGCCTCCCCTGCTCTTTCGCGTTTGCGGGTGGCCTCCTGCAGGGCTGGAAGAGGCCGGGGAAGAAGTGGAAGTGAAGGTGGCGCGGGAGGCTTGACGCTGTGACTGCACGTCACCTCGTTACTGCAACAACTGCCCCAGCAGCTTGCTTTTCACTTGGCTTGACGTTGGACTTGCAACTGGTGTGCTGCTCCGTTGCTGCCGCTCGATCTGTTGCTGGGGCGCGCCCGCGTGACGTCAGGCTTGAGTTCGCGCTGCATTTGCTGAGGCTCGCCAGTGGACTCACTCGCTTGCCCTGGGTGCACAGCCAGGGTCGGGCGGGGCCTGCACTGTGCAACCGCGCGCGCGGCCGCCGCGTCGGCGCCCCCAGCCGCCGCGCCTGCCACAACCACTCCCAAGACGCTCGGGTACCACATGCCGGGTGCGGTCGGTGGGTGGCTGCTGCATGCAGGGCCATGCATGCATGCTGCCCACGTGTGGTGCTTCTGGCCGTTGTTGAGGCCCGTAAGCCAGCTTGAGTGCAGGCAAGGTCGAACAACATGCGAAGTGTTTGATGGTGGCATTGGCTCTGGTACTAACAGAGGCCCACAGCCTGCCCGTCGCCCAAATGTGTGCTCGAACGGCACCATGCTGTCATCCTGGCCGCCTTCGTGTTTACTGACGCCAGCTCTAGGCACTGGTTCGAGCACACCATGCGCCATGTCTGCAGGCAAGCTTTAGCCTGTAAGATGCGCTCGTCGGGGCGCCTGCACCCGTGCGTGGCCACGCAGGCAATCGTGGTGGCCGCGGCGCGCAGGCGAGTTTGAGGCGCACCAGCACTGCTGGATGGGCTGGCCGGACAGCCCGTACCTGTGGCGCGAGGGCGCCCGGCCCGCGCAGGAGCAGTACGCGGCCGTGGCCAAGGCCATCTCGCAGTTCGAGCCGCTCGTCATGCTGACCAACCCGGAGGTGCGCCGGAATATTTAACATTAGTTTTGATAATGGGCGGAGTTTGATCAAGGCGCTCGTTGACGCTTGTGTCAACACCTGTGCTCTTGAACCTGAGCAAACTGGTGTGCGGGCCCACTCGCCGGCGCCAGCAGACGGGGTGCTGTGTGGCGGGGCGCAGTCGGTGGAGACGGCAAAGAGCTACCTGGCGGACGCGCCGAATGTGACCGTGGTGCCCATGGAGATCAACGACGGCTGGGCGCGCGACTGGGGGCCGTCGGTGCGCCTCCCTCACATCAGACCCTGCTGTGTAGGCGTGTCTGCAGGAGGCAGTGGAAGGCCCTGGGCTGAACATTCTGGAGGTTTGACAAATGCATTTACCTACCATGTGGGTGCACACACGGCGGTGCTGGGAATGTTAGGTACGCACCGAGAACACATGCATGACCACGAGGTGTGCAGGCACGTGTACAACGTCTGAACGACGAGCGCCCCCGCAGTGCATCGTGCTGGACGACAAGAAGACGGGCACGCGCAAGGTGGCCGGCACGCACTGGGACTTCAACTCGTACGGCGGCGAGCTGAAGAAGGCCATGGGCATCGCGCCGCAGGCGCGCCCTGTCCCGGCGTTAGCGCGCATGTGTACTGCCTGATTGTATTTTTGCCTGTTATGAGATGTGTGTGCCGCGTTGCAGCTGAAGGTAGAGGTAAGCAGTGTACATGTTGTCTTTCACCGTCTGTGTGTCGCAATGCATGGCTGTTTGCCACAAACTGATGCGATGCGGCTTTATAAACGAGTGGCGTTGTGCTGGCGTGGAGAGCAGCTTCATGGTCCGGCTGCCCGCGCAGGTTCCGGACTGGTCCAGGGACAATGCGGCCGGGCGCGCGGCGCTGCAGATGGCCGGCCTGGAGGTGTTTGAGAGCGCGCTGCACCTGGAGGGCGGGTCCATCCACGTGGACGGCGAGGGGTGCGCGGCATGCCGCTCTTGCTCCTGCCCGCGCGCCGACTGTCTCGTCTGGATCCAGTCCTGGACGCCGGGCCGTCTGCAGGGGTGCTGCGCTGCAGGGCCTGCGGAGCGGGCGCCGACCTCAGCCCCAGCATGTTGCAATGTGCGCGCCGTGCATGCAAGGGGCCGCCACAGACCTCTGAACGACCGGCGCTAGTAAAAGAGTACGTATTTTCAAGAAGTGGGCCGGGCGCGCGCGCAGGACGCTGATCGCGACCGAGGAGACGCTGCTGCACCCGTCGCGCAACCCGCACCTGTCGCGCGAGCAGATCGAGGACGAGCTCAAGGCGTTCCTGGGCCTGGAGAAGGTGGTCTGGCTCTGGAAGGGCATGGCCGGCGACGACGCGGTGCGCGGCGCGCCCGCGCCGCCGCGGCAGCAGCCAGAAGTAGAGTTCATAGAACATTCTTTGTAGTCATACGCCTTTTTCCAGCAATAAGCGCTTTTGCTTATGTTGATTGGCTCCTAGGGAGCGGTCCTGCGCGCTGAGCAGCTGGCTCGGAAGGGCCAGCAGATGCCGAGATGGCCTGTCTGCCGGCAGGTCGTGAACGGCCATGTGGACAACCTGGCGTGCTTCATCCGGCCCGGCGTGGTGGCGCTGTCCTGGTGCGAGGACGTCAACGACCCGCAGGCGCGCCGCGCAGCCAGATCCCGCTGCTCCCGCTGCTTCCACGGTCTTTCTGGCTGTTTGACCTGCTGCCCGGCTGACGCAGAAAGGCCGCGCCCTGTCTGGCATATCGCGTACTGGCCCGTTGCACACGTTCCGTGAACAGTCGGCAAGCCCACATAGCATGCCTCGGAGCGCCTGCCGCCCGCCGCGCCGCTCACTGGTGCATTGACCCTATAAACCTACATTGAACTATGAAGCCGAACCCTATACCGCACTAGGACTGACCCAGCAGTGCGCTGGGCGCTGCGCAGTACGAGCGCTCCACGGACGCGTATGAGCGCCTGACCAGCGCGACCGACGCCCGCGGCCGCAAGATCGAGGTCATCAAGGTCCCCTGCCCGCCGCCGCTGTTCCGCACGTACAAGGAGGCCTCCGGCGTGCACGTGCGCGGCCCCCACCCCGTCACTTTTTAAAGACCAGGAACAGTTTGTGGCTGTTCAGCACGCACAAGGAGGCCTCCGGCGTGCACGTGCGCGATCCACAACCCCGTCAATCCATGACCAGCGGTCAAGCCGTGGCTGACCTGCCTGCCGGGCCAACGGGCTCCTGTGTCTGCCTGCCCTTGCAGCCATGTTTGCAAATCGAAGCTGCGAACCTCTTCAAGCCGTTCACAGGCACTATAAGGCGCGCATCTTGTCGCTGCCTTGCATGCATGCACGCACTATGCTCTATAGCAGAAAACATGCTGGTTTTTAATCTGTGCAAGGCAGCAACCGGATGTCTGTGCCGGCGCATGCAGCCGGACCACGTGAAGCTGGGCTACGTGCCGCGCGTGGAGGGCGAGCGCCTGCCGGCGTCGTACATCAACCACTACATCGCCAACGGCGGCGCAGTCATCCCACAGTTTGGCGGCCCGGGGCTGGCGCGCGCGACGGAGACTGACGCGCAGGCGCTGGAGGTGCTGCAGGCCGCGTACGGCTCGGAGCGCAAGGCGCGCGCTGCAATGAGTTGCAACCGTTTATTTGGCTGTGGTATCTGTGCTGGGCATATGCATATGGCGCTCTTCAGCCACCGCAGCCACTGCAGTGAGGAAGGAGCTGCCTCGTGTCATGCCTGTGTGGGTTTGTGTATGGCAGCTATTCCGTATTGCTCAGATGCTAGTTATAGGTCTGCGTGCTTGCACACTGGCCTGGTAGTGCGCAGCAGGCGTGCGCGGTGATACTGCGGCTGTGTAAACTGCTGCCCTGCCTCCGCAGGTCGTCGGCGTGAAGTCGCGGGAAATCTTGCTGAACGCGGGCAACATCCACTGCATCACACAGCAGTGCCCCGCTGCGCACTGAGCGTGTGCTCCCTGACCAAACGGATGCCTGCCTGTGGACGGATGATGCGTGCAATGGCAGTTGTTGCATTTAGGCAGGGTAGCATTTTGGCCAGCGTCAACCGACCTGAAGCTGAGCGGCGAACGATTGGTTGCGTGGGCGATAAACAGACGCGAAGTAGACACAATTGAACAGTCTGAGTGTTACGTGTTTAAGGGTCATTGCTGTTGACAGTCGATGTTGTGGGTTTCTAACAGTAGAGGCCGGGCAGTAGACAGTGCTTGGCTGATCAAGTGTGGATGTGGTTGTTTGCTTGACAACAACTGCTTGGGGTTGAACGCATGTGGCATGTGACGTACATATTGCTGGAGGATGGGCAACATGGCTTACAAATTGTAAGTTACAATTGAAGACATGCATGTGTGGTTGCTTTATTGCTCGTTCTCACCTGCGGGCAGTCAATGGTCATCCCTAGGTCTGTCGTCAAGCAGCGGTGTAAATAGTGTGTGACAGGGCTTTACCTGCTCATACAGCTGGTAGCAGGTACAATACTGCTCGTGGTTTCATGTCAGGATAGCTGAAAAGAAACGCCTTCGTGGATTAGGGCAGGCTGGAAAGGGGCCCCATGCACCATCATTTACAAAAGCAAGGTCAGCTGATGTGACATACACCTTGCGCAGAGCCAGCCCTGAAAATTGTGACTGTCAAGTACTGTTGCGTCCCAATGCACTGGCAAGCAAGTTCGCTTGTGTACAGCACCTTCCCGCATCTACTGCACAGTCCCTGTACTAGAGCAAGAGCACGGCTGGTGTCCCGTTTGCAGAGTCTGCTTGGAACAGCGCCCGACCGGCCCCTCGACCTAGCTTGTTACACCTTGATCATTGATGACATTGTCCTAAATAATGGCGAAACAGTCATGGCGTCCCTGGGAGGCGGCGGTGCGGCACATGGACCCAGCCAGCCTGCCTTGCTTTGACTATGCAGCGCAGCACGTCCGGTACACCGCTGCTGGGGGAGCTGTTCGCCCACCCCTGATGCGTGCAAGCACGGGCGCTGCGCCTGTGGGCCGCTCCGCAAGTTCGCGAGCTGCCACACCAGTTGAGCTGTGTGGGGCGCATGACCGGCCTGCGTCCTTGCTGTGCTTGCCGGCACTCACGGTGCCGCCGCGCCAGGGCCGCAGTCGCTGTGGGGCGCGCGGCTGCGCGTGCCGCAGCTGCGCGCGGACCTGGCCGCCGGCGTCGGCGACGACCTTCCGCCGGCGTGCGCGGCGCAGCTGTGGGACGTGCTCGACGCGCCGGGCGACGGCCTGCTCGTGCACCCGGGGCAGCGCACGCTGCGCGCCTGGCAGCTGTTCGAGGAGGACGGCCTGCGCACGCAGGCGCGGCCCGCCAGCTGCGCGGGGGCGGTGCGGCGCAGCCGGGCTGCTGCGGGCGGGCAGGCAGGACGCAGGCAGGCTGTGGGAGGGCTGCTGGTATACACACCTGCGCAGAACACAGGCTGGTACACGTAGGTATGGAAGATAAGCTGCCGCCGGCTCTCCGCTTTGCGCCGTGGCTGTCCGGAACTGCTGCATACCCAACACAGCGAGGGTTGTGAACATGTGTGTGGCTGGCATACCGGCCTCACCTGCTGTCACTGCGTCATGCGTTCACACACAGGCGGCTCGCATGCGTGCTGCGCCGGAACCCGGTCAAGGGTCAAGGCCGTGATAGTTCACAGAATGCGTGACACCAACGAAGCCTTTTGGTCCTTGCTTGAGCGCCTGTGTCCTCCTCAGCAGGTCTGGCGCAGCCAGCCCGCAGAGGCGGCCATGCTGGATGAGCTGCTCCTGCCGAGCTGGGACACGCTGCCGCCAGAGTTCCGCGCCGCGCGCGCGCACCACGTCGGCATCGACCCGGCGCACCCGCCGCTGGGCCTGCTCGCCAGCATGCGCGCGGCCGCGAGCGCCGAGGGCGGTGCGCCGCCTGTGGTGGTGGTGCTTTAAAGATGGCGGGCTTTTGGCCATTCGCGGGGACTTGTTTGGCGATGCCCGAGACCCATCAGTGGGCCATTGGTGGCATGGCTCTCTGTTTCATTGACAGCAACGTGAGCGGGCGCCGCTGACTGGCTGACCGGCGCGTGCATTGCCGGTGCGGCGGGGAGGTGCTGCACATCGGCGCATGATGAACACCTTGCTGACCAGATGTGCACCGAGGGCGCTGAACATGCATGCTGACACGTCCCATATCGGCAGACCCTGAGCACCCGCCCTCGGCTTGCTGGGCGGCATGCGTCGCATGTGTGCACTCGGGAACCTAGCAGGCACCTGCAATACGGGGGAATACGAAAGTCTGTCCATGGGTGGGCGCGTTGTGTTGTGATGACAAGGAAGTACGGAGTGCCAATAGTGGATGTGCACATGGTTTTCTGGAGCTGCTGACTAGCGATCGGCGCGGCAGGCCTGCTGTCTGTGGAGTCCTTCACGCATGCGCTAGCGCCGCCGCCGCCCGAGACGCTGGCCGCGCTGGCCGCGCTGTGCGACGTGCTGTCGCCCAACGAGCTGGAGGCGCGCTCCATGCTCGGCGCGGCCGCCGCGGCTGCGCCCGCGCCTGACCTCACAAAGCGCCTGCTCGCCGCAGGCGCGCCCTGTGCCAGGGTCACTGCCGTGTTCACTGACTGCCCTAACCCTAGTCCCCATGGTGCATGCGCACGGCGGCCTTCCCCCGCTGTGCGCGGGCGGGCCACGGCGTGAGACGGTCCCCGGTGGCAGCTGGCCTCGCTTTGCGGCCTGCCTCCCTGAAGATCCCGCCTGCCGTGCCCAAGTGGTGCGCACTGTGTTGCTCGAGCTAAATGAGAGTAACAAAAGGACGCAGGGCGTGGTATGTGCCTGGCACGTGCGTGTCGACTTATGAGGCATGCTCTGTTCGCGGTCAGATATGTGGTAGACATTGACACCGCCTGGGCGCCTGGCAGGCGCCGCGCGGGTCGCGCTGAGGCGCGGGCCGGAGGGAGCGCTGGTTGCCGACGGGCGAGCGGGCGGCGAGGCCTGGCTGATCCCGGCGGTCGCGGGCACCGCGGTGGTGGACACCACAGGTGCGCACGCGCGGCGCGCAGCCGGCGCGACGCCAATGCTGCGCTGCGCACCTGTTGCGGGGGCGCCACAGCGCCGCTCCGTGCTATGTGCGCACCGGTGCTTCATGCAGAATCAGTTCTGGTGGGGCTTCGGCCGCGTGTCGGCGCCCCGCAGCATTGCATGCAGGCCGCGGTTGCGGCTCCTTGCTGCGCCGTGGTTCCTCTGTTCCCACTGTTTCCACTAACCTTACCCTCCACTCGTCAGCCCGTGCCCTCCGCGCGCGCGCAGGCTGCGGCAATGCGTTCTGCGGCGCGTTCGTGGCAGCGCTGCAGGCGGGCGACGGCCTGGCGGCGGCGGGCGCCTGGGGCTGCGTGGCGGCCTCGTTTATGGCGGAGGCGCGCGGCATGCCCGGCGGCGCGCCGGGCGCGCCCGCGCTGCAGGCGCAGGCCGCGGCGCGCCTGGCGCGCGTGCTGGACAGCGCGGTGCAGGTGCACCTTTAATGGCATGGCGCGCGCGCGCCGAGCGCGCGCCGAGCATCGCCCCAGAGATGGATCATATGCATCGAAGTGCACGATCCGCAATACCTATGGCTGGTCCAGGACACCTTCGCTGAGGCCGGCTGAGGTGCAGCTTCCATGCGCCGGCCAGGCGCAGCCTGCCGGCACTGCGGTTCAGCGTGACGTTCCCTGGTAGTGAGGCTTGCGGGACTGGTTACCGCGCTCGGCTGCGGCCTGCCTGTCCTGCCCGAGCTGGGAGTGTCATGTGCCTGGCTGGGGCCGCTGCCGCTGCTCAGGCGCAGCTGGCACTGTCTGCATGCCACGTGGCATATCTTCCTGAGACTGTTTCCGTATAAAGACTGGGCACAGGTTGTCCAAGCTCCCCGGGTCTGTCCTTCTGTAGTGTGTGTTGCGCATGCATTGCACGTGATTGAGCCTCTTGTGCCAAGTCAGAGTTCGCACCGTCCTCCGTACCTGTATATGCATGTTATACCTGCAGCACATGTGCTGTACAGCATCCCATGTAAGGACAGCGTGTTTGCTGGCTGTTGACAGCAATCGCGTGCAAGCGCTGCAATGCCAGCGAGGCTGTGGACGCAAAACAGAAGCTGGCCATGGTCCATCCCATGTGCCCGATGACCGTGCGACCCGAGAAGTACACCCATGGGGCTGAACTACACCCCTCCTCAGGAGCTCATGCTGACCTGCACATCCACTGGCCTCGCACTTTCTCTTTTGGCGGGAGTTTCTTTGGGCGGGAGTAGGTGGGGGGGTGAAGTGGCAGGCAGGGCGCCTGACAGTGCTGCGTTGCTACAGAGAGCTAAGTGCATTTGCAGGGCGCAGCCTGCATCCAGCTCTGCTTCACGGCTCTCCTTTTTGCCAGTATGCACACATTTGCCGCCTTACTGAAGACTCTGAACGTGAGCACACATACTCTGGACAGGTGTGCCCACCGTTACATGTAGTGCATGGTGTTGCATGTTGTGTTGCAGTGCCTTACTCGTATGCTTGTGGCACCATGTTGCGTAACTAAACAGCAGAGCATGACGTTCCTTTGCCATACAGCAAGACAGCGTCTGCTTGTGAGCTTTGCACGGCACTGCTGGTGGCTGCACATGATGAACAAACTTCGCAAGCGGCGCTCCGGGACCTATGTGAACACACTCCTGCGCTTGAGCAGGCGCGCTCCGTGCGCCCTTCACGTCCCTGCTAGTGCAGACTGCACAGTATGCACTTGCTTTACCTGCAGCATTTAACTGCACGAGGCAGGCGCTCACAGCGACGGCTCTGCCTCCTCTCCTTGCGCGTCCACTGGCTCCACTTCAAGACCACTCCGCAAAACAATCGTTCTGGCCTGGCCGTTGGCGCAGCTGTGCAACCGCTCAGACTGAGGGCGCCCCACGCAGGCGGCGGCGGGGCCGGGCAGCGGCGCCGCGCAGCAGCTGCAGGCGGAGCTGCGCAGCGTGCCAGCGCGAGTGCGGGCGCACTACGCTCGCACGCTGCTTGCCTGGACGAGCGCCGCCCTGCTCAAGCTCGGCGGCGGCGGGGGCGCCGCCCCGGGCGAGCTGCGCGCGGGCGGTGGGCCGCCAAGCGCGGGCGATGCGCCCGGCGTGAGGGCTGGCGCGGCCCGTGAGAATGGACGTCAAGGACTAGGGTCAGGGTCAGGGCAGGCGGCCGCGCCCGCCGAGGAGGCCAGCGGCGGCCCAGCGAGCGGCGGCAGAGCCATTGCCAGAGCATGCCGCACTGCCCGCGGCGCCGCGTTGCCAGGGACTGCTCCAGGGCCTGATGCAGGGTCTGGGCCGGAGCCGGCCATGCAGGCGCGGCTCTGGAGCATCCTGGCGGCGCTGCTGGCCTCGCCTGACATCCCCGCCGACGGCAGCGCCAACCCCGCGCTGTTTGGCGCCGCGGCGCGCACCTGCAGGCTCCTGGGGCAGGGCTCAGGGCAGGGGGCGGGAGGCGCGCTCCAGCACAACGCGGCGGACGCCGCGCGGGAGGCGGACGCGGACGCGGCGGCGGCGGCGCTGCTGCGCGCGCTGCGCGTGCTGGGCGCCAAGTTTGGCCGCATGTGCCGCCCGAGCCTGGAGCACAGGTTGGTGCTCACGGCCCCAGCGCACCTCTTCTCGGATGTGAAGCCCGGGAGCGCAGGCCCCAGGGTGACCTCACTTGCTTCCTAGTGTGTGTGGCGCCCCCATTGTGATACGGCCCGTCGCCGTCGGCCGCGCGCGTGCAGGTCCTGACAGCTGGCGTGTGCCGCAAGCGCAGCGTGGCCCTGGCGGAGACCGCGCTAGCGGCGGCGCCGAGGCGGGCCGCAGCTGCACAGGGGCGCGCGCAGAATGAGGCGGGCGCCGCCGGGCCGCCGCGGGACGTGCGCGCGCCCGCGCGCCCGGCCCTGGCCGCCCACGCGCTTGGTGTGCTGCGCGGCGTGTGCGCGGAGCACCCCAACCCGCGGCGCGCGTACGCGGCGGTCGCCGGCCGGCTGCTCGTGCCGGTGCTTGCGCGGGCGTTCGCGTCGCAGCCTGCTGCCGCGGGGCGAGGCGATGAGGACAGAGATCCCGATCCTGGCGCGGCTCTCTCTGGTGACCGGGCATCGGCGGTGTGGGCAGCGCGGGAGGCCGGGGCAGATGCCGAGGCGTTGCCATCTGCTGCCCGTGACACGCGCGCGGGCGGGGCAGCGCCGGCGGCCGCAGGGGGCCCACCCGCCGCCGGCGCCCGCGCCGGCAGCAGCAGCGCGGGCCCGGCGGCGGGCGCAGCGGACGCGGCCGAGGCGCGGCTTGCGGCGGCGGGCCTGGGCGTGCTGGACACGGCGCTGCTCGCGCCGGCGCATGTGCCCGAGCTGGCCAGCCTGTGCGCAGCAGAGGCGGCCGCGGACGCAGCCGCGGACGCAGCTGCCGCTGATGCGGCGGCGCCAGCGGCGCTGGCGGCGGCGAGCAGCGACTCGCCGGCGGGCGGCCGCGAGCGCGGGCGCGCCGCGCTGCGTAGCTACCACTGGCAGCTCTTCCAGGCGCGCGCAACGGGCCGCGCGGCGCGCGTGCCCCTTGCGGCACGAGCGCCATCGCGTCGCCATTTTGTGACCCATGTGTCGCCAGTGCGGGGGCTGGAGCACAGCAGCGTGCTTCTGTGCCACAGGGACGTTTGTTGAGCTGTTCGCAGCCTGTCTGGCGTTCGCTCCGAACGAGTGCGGGGTTGCTCGTACGGCTTGTGCATGTTCGGCTCAGGCGACCGTCCTACTGCGCAAGTGTGAGCCTGCGTTGGCGCGCGGGCCAGGTGCTGGAGGCGGAGGTCTCGCACGGCAGCCCCGAGACGCTGCCAGCTGTGCTGCGCGGCCTGCCCTGGCTGCTCGGCCACTTCTGCGCCGCGGCGCGCCGCGCGCGCCGCCCTGCCGCGGCGGAGCGCGGCGCGCTGGCGGCTGCGCCGCCGGCCGCTGATTTTGACTTCTTCGCCGCGCTGCTGCGCCCGCTGCTCGCGCGCATGGCCTCGGCCCAGCTCGCCGGCGCCGGCGTGGAGCCGGGCGGTGGCCCTGCTGCGCAGGCGGCTGCCGCGGGGGACGGCGGGGCCGCGGCGGCCGCGGCGGCCGAGCCCGGCGCGCCCAGCGGCAAGCGCAAGCGCCGGCGAGCGGCCGACGCCGGGCCGGCCGGCGAGCCGGCAGGCAAGCGGGCCAGGGCTGCTGCAGCAGAGCGCGGCGCGGAGGGCGCGCAGGCGGGCGGCGCGCGCGCGCGGCTGCGGCGGTGGGTGGCCGTCGCGGAGGGCGCCGCCGCGCTGGTCGCCGCGCTTGCGACGACAGGCGCGCCAAGGCTGGAGAAGGGCCGCTTGCACGCATACGTACCTACTTTGGCCTGAGCAGTTGCTTGTCCAAATTGCTGCAGTTCTTCTACCTGCCAGCACTGTGCGCGATTCCCTACAAGCAGAATTGAATGCATAGGCACACGATCCGCATGTGTTAGGCGGGTGTGCGCGCACGCAGGCGCGTACAGGCCGACCGAGGACGTGTCGGGCTCGCAGCGCGCGCTGCTGCGGCGCCTGGGCGACGCCGCCCTGGGCCCCTTTGGCGCCGCCAGCGGCGCCTCCGGCCGCCCGCACGCCGGTGCGGCCGCGGACCTGCATGCATCCCACGGCAGGCATACTGCGGCGCACATGTCCCCGGGCGGCCCTGGCGCGGCGCAGCAGGGCGCCGCGGCGGCGGCAGGCGCGGCGGGCGCGGGCGCTGCGGCGGAGGGCGCGACTGGTGTAATCGCTGGGGCGTGCACAAGCCCTGGCAACGGTCCAAGGTGCATTGGCGGCGAGTTCGCCGGCCCTGCCGGACCAGAGATGTCGGCGGCTGCCGCGGCAGCGGCGCGCGTGGCGGCGGCGGTGCTGGACGCGGAGCCGCGCGCGCTCGGCGCGCGCATCGACGCGCTGTGGTCGCTGCTGTGGGCCGCGGCGGCGGACGGCGGTGCGTGTCGTTCCTGTGAACGCGCCCAGTCGGTGTGGTCGCTGCATGTCGTTCCTGTGAACCGCATCGGATGCCAAAGAGAAGGGCACAAGAACAAAAAACCAAGGCGGTGGGCTGCCCTCTGCTCACGCGCTGTCCTGCTGCCAGCAGGAACCCTCGTCTTGAGCGGGGCCTTGGTGCGTGCGAGCGTGGCAGCCATGACACATAGCTGCACCAGGCTCGGAGCGCTGCCCGCAGCCTCCGTCGCCCGCGCTCCCACTACCGCGGAGCTCGGAAGGGGCGCCGCGCGGGTGAGCGCGCCGCGGCGCCATGCGCGCAGGCGCGGGCGCGGCGGCGGCGGCGGCCGTGGCCGCGCGCCTGGTCCGCGCATACGCCGAGCTGCGCCGCCTGCAGGAGCTGCTGGCGTCGCTGGCCGGCGCGCTGGCGGCGCCCGGCTGCCCGGCGGCGGCCGCGCGCGTCGTGGGCAGCGCGGACATGGCCGCCGCCGTCCGGCAGGCGCGCCCGGCGGCCCGGCGCCGCGCGGCGCCCGGCCGCGCGCCGGCAAGCGGCAGCTGGCTGCACAAGGTCTCAAGTGTGCTGCTCCTGTAACGTGCTCGCGCAGAGTTTGCAGGGGTCTGCGCGCCAGCGCAGGGCGCCCCTACGCGCGCTCTGCAGCCCCGCAAGGCGGCATGCGGCCTGGTGCCCTGAGAGGGCAGAACCCCAAAGTCGCCTGCCACCTGACCATGCCCCGACCAGCAACCCTGTCCCTGCATCGCAGGCGGTGCACGGCCTGCCGCCCGGGCAGGCGCCGGCGCTGATCCGCTGGGTGGCCGGTTGGCTGCCGCCGCTGGGCGGCGCCGCGCGCGCCCCCGCGCTGGGCGGCCTGCTGGCCGCCTGCCTGGAGGCCGGCCGCGTGGAGCTTACGACCGCAGCGCCGGTGGCGGCGGCCGTGCGGGCGCTGCTGCAGGTGGGCCGCAAGCAAAGGTTTCGGTTGATGCACCGCACGAAGCTGTGACAAGCTCAGCAAACGTGTAACATACAGAAGCTTCAAGGGGATGCTAGAGCTTGGTGTGTGCGCCAGCCCTGCCGTGTCATGTTCACGGTGCGACTTGGGCGGCTCGCCGTGGGCACGCGTGCCAGAGCTGTGGAGCGCCCCTGCATAGGGTCACTTACAGAGTGTTGCCGCGGCAGGATGCGCTGGCGGGGCCGCTGCATGGGGAGCTCGCACGCGTCGCCACGGGCGCCGCGGCCGACGCGCCGGCGCCCGCCCTGCTGCCCGTGCTGCTGCGCGTCTACGCCGCGGCGGTGGGCGCGCACGCCGCGTGCGCAGGCCTGCACCCAGAGGTGGCCCCGCTGCCCGGCCAGGAGCAGGCCCCCGCGGACGGCCGGGCCGCAAGCGTCGCGGGCGGCTACTTTGCGGCGGCGGGCGCGGCGCCGGAGCGCGACCCGCAGGCGCCCGCGCGCGGCGCCGCGGGGCGGGCTCCCGCCTTGAAGCGCGGGAGGTCCTCTGCCTCCGCCCCTGCGCGCGCGCCCGGGCTCGCGGAAGTGCTGGCGGCCGCGCGGCGCGGCAGCGCCGCGGCCGCGGGCGGCAGCGCAGGCGCCGGCGGGCACCTGCTGCTGCCCGCGGCGCTGTGCGCCGTGCAGCGCATGGCGGTGCTGCATGAGCGCGTCCTGCGCGCGCGCTGCGCCTGCGCGCCGCGCGCCGCGGACGCTGGGGCAGAGGGCGTCGCAGGGAGGTCCGCGCCCTGCCGGGGAGGCGGCCGCGCTTCACACTGATGTGCGTGCAACCTGAGGAGCTAGCAAAGCTGCCGCTGTGCCTTTGTATGCGGCATACGCTTTTTCTGGCACGGTGTGCCGAAGAGACCAGAACGCTGCCAAACAGCTGCCTAACAGACGGTGCACCCTCATTGGTGCACATCTACCATGTCCTGGCTGCCCCGTAAGGACCCGGTGCACTTGCCTGAGAACGAGGGCGGCCTTCCCTCCCTGACCACCTGCCTGGGCTGCATGCGCCTGCAGGCCTGCGCGCACGGGACCAGGCCCTGTCGAGGGTGCGGAGGCAGAGCTGCGCGAGCTCGCCGGCGCGCTCCTGGCGGCCCTGGCCGACGCGTCCCTGGCGGCCGGCGGAGCAGGTGCCCTGGATGGCACGAGTGCCGCCGCCGCAGACAGCGCAGCGGCGCTGTGGCGCCTGGCCGCGGGCGCGGCGAGCCTGCTGATCGCGTGGGCGCCCGCAAAAGCCCTAACAGGGTTTCTGGCGCTCGTGCTGGACAACGCGGCCGGGCCGGGAGCGCCGCTTAGCTCTGTGGCAAGCGTGGAGTGTGAAGTGGACGAGACTGAGCATGGCGGAGGCGCCACGCAACAAGCGGGCGAGGTGGCGGGCCTGTGCCGCGCGCTGCTCGCGGGCGGCGAGCTATGGGAGCTGCCGGCGCTGCTGCCGGCGTGGCCGCAGGCCGCAGCGCGCATGCTGGACGCGCGGGCGGGGCCAGGGTTAGAGTTTGGTGCCTCACCGCCGTGCGCGTCGCCCGCAAGTGCGCAGCCAGCCAGCGGTGCGGCGCTGAGCACTAAGAAGGGGTGCAGGAGGCCGCGCGGGTGCATGCTGGGCACCGAGGCCGCGCCGGCAGGTGCCCCGGGCGGCGCGGCCAGCAGCGGCGCCGGGGCCGGCAGCCTGCCGAGCGGCTCGGCCCGGGTGGCAGCCGCCGACCCGCCGGCGCACGCGCGCGAGGAGGGCGCCGCGCTCGCGCGGGAGCTGCAGCAGACCCTGCACCACGCCCTGCAGCCCGCGACGGGCGCCTCCGCGCTTCACGGCGCCGCGGAGTGCGCCGGCCCTGGGAGCCCTGCGCCCCCCGCGGCCGCCCGGGACCAGCCCCAGGGCCCGGAGCGCCTCCTGGCTGCCCTGCGGCTGCTGGCTGCCGCGCCGCCGGCCGGGTACCTGCGCGGCGCGCCCGCGGCCGAGCTGGCGCGGCTGGCGCTGCGGCTGGAGGCGGCGCTGCTGCGGCGCGTGGCGCGCCCGGGCCCGGGCAGCACGGCGCCGGGCGCCGGCGCCGGCGCCTGGGCCGCGGGCGGGCTCGGAGCGCTGGCCTGCCTCGCCGCCGCGCGCGCCTGGCTCGCGAGCCTGCTGCTCGGCGGCGGCGGCTGCGACGGCGGCGCTGCCGGGGCCGCTGACGCTGATGCCGGCACCGGCCCTGGACCGAGCGTGCGCGCGGGCGCCGTGCACGCCCTCGTCGAGCTGGGCCCCACCGCGGCGGCCTGGCTGCTGGGCGCCTGCGACGCAGTGACGCGCACGGTCGCCCGCAGACCCTGTCCCGACCCTGAATCTGACCTTGGCGACGCGCAGCCCGACCTGCTGGCACAGCCCGGCGCATGCGCGGCCTTGCAGCAGCTGTTTGAAGCGACCGGCGCCGCGCTGCGCGGCGCCCTGGCGAGCGCGCTGCAGCCGGCGCCGCAGCAGGCGCCGGCGAGAGCGCGGGGGGACGGCGGCGCGAGCGAGCAGGGCGGCAGTGGTGAGAGCCGCTCAGGCGCGCTGCTGCTGGAAGAGCTGGTGGCGCAGGCGGAGCGGCGCGCGCGCGCGCTGCCGGAGCAGGGGCGCGCCCCCGCGCTCCTGCTCGGCCGCTGGCTGCTGGGGCTGCTGGTCGAGGCGGTCGCGGGCGCGCTGGCGGGCGCCGTTGCGCGCGGCGGCGGCGCCGACGGCGGCGGCGACGCGCGCGCGCGCGTGCAGCTCGTGGCCGGTGCGCTCCTAATGGCGCTGCACAGCCGAGAGGTCAGAGTTGGTGTAAGATGCGGGAGAGCGTGCCCGCCCCCCGGCATGGGCGCGCCTCCCTGGCACGTGGCTCATCTGTTGGCGAGGCCTGCGCGCCCGGGTGCACGACGCCTGCACCCGCTGCTCGGATGCGCCGGCGCGGCCCGCTTTGCGCGCGGCCACAGTGCCGACTGCGTGTCCCAGGATGGACAACAGCGCGTCTGTCGCGCTGGCTGCAGGGCCGGACAGCGAGCGCGAGTGCGTCCTGGACCTTGCCCTGGTGACAGCCAGCGCCGCTCGCCTCGAGGCCGTCGCGGCCGCCGGCCTGCAGTCGCTGCCGCGCGGCCCTGCGCCGGGCCCCCAGGCCCTGGACGCCGCGGCCGCAGAGCCCTGGTGCTTCGCCCGGCTGGCCGCGGCGCACGCGGGCGGCGCCGCGCTGGGCGCCGCCGCGGCCCTGCTCGACCTGCGCTGCCTGCGCGCCGGCGGCGGCGCCGCTGTGAGCGGCGCGGGCGGGGCGGGCGACGGCGCAGCGGCCGGCGGCCCTGACCCGGGCCAGGCCGACCGCGGGGTCATGGGCGCCATGCAGGCGCCCACGGCGGTGGGCGGCGCGGGCGCCGCGGCCGACTCGCTGCGCGCGGGCGGGGACGCAGCAGCAGGCGCTGAGGCAGGCGCTGCGGCCGCAGGGGCGGGCCCAGAGGGCCCCGAGCTGGCTGGGCCGCTGCTGGGAAACCTGGGCGCCCACCTGCGCGCCGCTGCCGGCCTGCTCTGCTCGCAGCCCGGGCTCTGCGGCGGCGGCGGCGGCGGCCTCCTCTTCGAGCCTGCTGCGGCTGGCGCAGGCGGGCCAGAGTGTGGCGCAGGGTCAGGCGCAGGGTGCCAGGGTGAGGGGCTGGAGGGAGGCCCGGCGCCGTGGCGCGGGCCTGCACAAGGGCTGCCGCTGGCCGTCGCGCTGCGCGGGGTAGCATTCCTGCAGGCTGCCGGCCGCGCGCTGGGCTGCTACCAATTCATGGCACCGCCAGCGGACGCGGCGTGCCTGGCGAGAGCACGCCGCAGGGGCTCCGCGCCTGCTGCACAGCACGCCTTGGGCACGCCTGTCGAGCGAGGAGAGCAGCTCGCGGCGGCCGCGCGCGGCGCTGGGCTGGAGCTCGGCGCAGACGGGCCGGCCGCGCCCGCGCGCGGCGCATTTGGGGCGCTGCTCGCGCTGCATTTGCACCTGCTGCGCGTCCTTGTGCCGCCGCCCCCGGTGCGCGCCCTGTCCCGCACGCGCCGTGCTTCGCGTGCTCGGGCACTCGCCAGGCAGCCGCGCCCTTGGTGGAGAAACTCATGCGCCGCGCGGGCATCTCAGGAGGACGCAAAGTGACACGCAATGTGACGGCCACAGTGGCCTGCGTGGCATGCTGCCGCTCCAGCGAGCTATCACCTATGCGTGCACGCGGCCAGGCCCCCGCGCTGTGAGGAGATGTAGAAGAGGGTGTTGCTATCCCCTCAGGGCGGTCAGGGCTCTACAGCACGGCAGGCGCACTTGCCGTCCTCTTCCTGAGGCAGCAGCGCAAGAGTGTGATGTCTCTGGCGCTGGCGACCATCCCTTAAGGCGGGCGCATCATGCGTGGTACACGGCTCACCCAACGTCACCGCCGCCCGCAGGCCCCCGCGCCCAACCGGCACGCGGCCGCGCTGGCGATGGGCGTGCCCAGTCTGGCGGCCGGCGCGCGCAACCCCGCGCGCGCGCGCGCCGGGCACCGGCTGCGCGCCGCGCTGCTGCTGTCCGCGCGCGCGCTGCTCGGCGCGTCGCCCGCCGGCCTGGACGCGTGGCTGGCCGCAGCACCGGCCGCGCTGGCCGGCGCAGGCAGCCTGCCGGCCGCGCTGCCTGCGCTGGAGGCGCGCGCTCCGCTAGCCCCGGGTTCTGTCTGTGGCAGCTGGCTGAGGCCAAGGCACGGGCGGCAGCTGCATGCGAATGCTGCCCCTCCGCGCGCTGTGCAACGCATGCATGCGCTGGTGCCGGCGCTGGGGGCCTGCTGGCGGCGTGCCGCCCCTCTTAACGAATGCCTTGGACGAGAAAGCGCGGTGCGGCCCGCCTGCGCTGCACGGCCGGCGCACGACCGCGAACGGATCGCGGCGTTGCCCGCAACTCGCGGGGCTACAGGGTGTAGGTTAGGGTAGGGTAGATTAGGGTAGGTGCGACTTGGTCGAGCTGCCGGCGCCTGCTGCGCGCCAGGTGCTGCTGGTGGCGCTCGAGGCCGCGCCGGGCGGCCTGCGCGCCGCAGCGCGCCACAGCGCCGACCTTGCCGCCGCGCTCGTGCGCCTGCTGGAGCGCGCTGCGGCGCCCCCGCCGTGCGCGCTGGGTCAGGACCTGGGTCTAGGGCCGGGTGCCGCTGCCGCCGCCGCCGTCAGTCCGGAGACGCCGCGCGGCGGCAGCCCAGCGGACGCCGGGTCGGCGGCCGGGGCGGCGTGCGGCGCGGCCGCGGCGGCGGTGTGCGCGGCGCTGCGCGGGCTGGAAGCGCTGGCGGCGCATGACGCGGCGCTGCCGCTGCCGGCGGCCGCAGTGGCCGGCGCGCTGCACTGCCCCGCGCTGCTGTTCGCCGGCGGCGGCGCCGCCTGGCGGGGCGGGAGCACGTGCGCCGGCCCGGGGCCGCGTGGTGCCTGCCGTGGCGGCGGGGATGCGAGTGGTGCCGCAGGCTTCGGCCTGGGCGCAGTCGGGCAGATGGGTGCCTGATGGACCGAAGCTCCTGGACCCTGGCAGGGGCGGGCGCCCGCGCCGACACGCCGCCTGGCGACCACTCGCCATTAGCCTGCATCTGACGCGCAGCCACCCCCTGGTGCACAACTTTCCGGGTGCGGCCTGCGGCGCGCGTCGCCCCATGCCGGCGCCCGCCGCAGGCGCCCGGACCCCGAGGCGGAGGCGGGCGCGCTGGCGGGCGGCGCGGCGCTGCTGGCGGCGGCGCTGCGGCGCCGGCCCGCGCCCGCGCGCCGCCTGATGGCGCTCGCGGCCGCGTCCGCGCGCGCGCTGCTGGCCGCGCTGGCGGCCTGGGGGCCGCGCGCGGACGTGCGCCTGGCGGCCGCGTGCGCCGAGGAGCTCGCGCGCGTGTATGCGGCCGTGGCCGAGCGCCAGGCGCGCGGCCGCGCCGACCGCCTCGCTCCTGGAATAGGGTACAGGGTGTCGTCTGGCGCCTCTGCAGGCTGGCAGGGCACGCAGGGCGTGTGGTGGGGAGGCCGTCGCCGGCCGGCGCCAAAGCGCCTGCCACCGCATGCTGCAGCGGGCGGCGCCAGGCCTGCCTGCGGTGCGGGCGCACGGCAGAGCAGCGGTCGGGCTGGCAGCTGAGATGTGTGGCGGCCCCGGGGCGTCTGCACCGTACTAGCTGTGCCAAAAGGACTCTGATGATGGCGCTGCGGGCAGGAGACGCTGGGCCTGTACTGCCCCCACCTGCTCGCAGACTACATCACGCTGGCGGCCGCGCCGTCGTCGCCCGCCGGCAGCGCCGACGGCGGCGGCGGCGCCAGCCTGGCGCCGGCAGCCGCGGCCGCGCTGCGCCAGGGCGCGTACGAGCTCTACGGCGCCTGCAGCCCTGCCGAGGCGCGCCCGCCGTGCTCGGGGCGTGCGGGCCGCTCATGCGGGCGCCAGAGCTGCTGTTCCGGCCGTCTGCGGCGCCCAACGCCCTGCGGCGCTGGCACGTCTGTCCAGTGTCTGTGTTGTGGTGCGCGACAGGCTCGCTCTCTCAAGCCCATGCCCCTGTGCAACGCAGGCCAGCCGCTGTCCGACACCGCCAGCCGGTTGGGCAGTCTTGCCCAAACTTGAGCTGTGCATACTGCTTGCGGCTGCAGGTGCAGCACGTGTTTACGGTACTCGGCACGAGCGGCGGCGGCTCGCGCCGCGCCGCGCTGGCCGACCTGCGCCGGGACTACGAGCGCCACCACAAGCACGGCGGCAAGGTCTGAGAGGGAGGGCGCCGAGCGGCGCATGTGAGAATAATCGTCGCTTGAGAGCGCGTCGATGACGGCCTGCTTAGTGTGCTATCGTGAAGCAAACGCACATAGCGCGTGCGCAGGATGAGTGGGGAGAGTGAGTGTGTTTACATGGTGAGCTCCAGGACGTACGCTAGGCAGGTAGTGCATGCATCAACAGTGCGCGAGGCGTGGGGTGAATGCGAGAAGGCCGCTGAGGACCACAGAGGTGCCTCGGCCACAGCACTGGCTACACCAGTGTCACTCGCTGGAGCAGGGCCTTAGGGCGCTGCTTTGGCCTGTGTTCGCTTCGGCCGGCCCCTGCCCCGCGCCGCAGGCGCGGCCGCGCCGGCCGCCACCCCGGGCTCCCGCTCTCGCCCGGCGGCGGCGCCGCGCCGGGCGCCGGCGCCGTCCGCCAAGCCGGCGGCCGGGGCGTTACCGCGGGCGGCCTCCGCCTCGCTGCGCGCGCGCAGAACGCGCCCAGCTGCGGGGCCCCCCGCGCTCGGCTGCTGCGCAGCTCCCGCACCTTCCCGAGCCTCATCAGCCGCCTGGTCGCGCAGAGCGGCTGCAGCGGCGGCCGCGCCGCCGCCGGCGGGAGCCGGCAGCGGGCCGCTCTCCCGTCCCGCCCCCACAGACAGCACCACCAGGCTCACCCCGGCCGTCCGCTCCACGGCCGCTACAGCCTCCTCCACCGCCCGCTCCTCGTCCAGCAGCAAGGCGGGGCCGCCCGGCTGGCCGTCCCCGTCGCCCTCCGCGGCGCCCGCCTCCGCCGCGCTGGCGCTCGCCTCGGCGCCCGGCGGCGCCAGCGCCGCACCTGCATCGCGCCATTCGCTGTTGGCCTACACAGGGTCGCCTCCAGGCAGCCAGACCTAAAGTAAACTTATCAGGCACGCCTGTCAGACACACCAAAGCGGATGGCATATGACATGGCACGTGCTGGGGCAGGGGCGCACTGCTCTCCGCGGTGAGGCGCAGGCCCAGGCCCCAGGCGGCGATCAGCATCGCCTCCGCGCGCCCGTGGTCCTTCTTGCGCCTGCCGCCAGGGACGCCCGTTCTGGGGGTTGGCCCTATCCAGGGCAGCACATTGGTGCTGCACACTGGCGCAGTAGTGGTATGCAGCAGTACAGGGGTGCCGGTGCTGGCGTGCCCTGTCCAGCGCTGCAGGGGCCCCAGCGAGCGGCTGGCCGCGCCGCAGGCGGGCCGGGCGCACATGCGCCGCGCTGCGGACAGCGTGCGGGCGCACCGGAGCAGCGGCGCGGCCGCAGGGAACAGCGCATTGGCAAGCGCGCGGCTGCCCTCCTTGCCCGTGCCGTTCAGGTGCAGGTCGCTCTTCCACTGCCCCGCGCGCACGGTCTCCATCTGCGCGGCGCCGCCCCCGAGTCTCTGAGCGCTGGGCAGCATGGGCACGATGGGGCCGCAGGCTTGTGACACCCTATCCCTCTGTGGGCATGTATCTTGTGTTTCATCCCGTGACACACACACCACAAACACTCCTAGCGGAAGAGCCTACAGCAGTGGTGCGCTGCGGGCCGCCTCAGCGCGCCACTACAAGAGCCGCATGCTCAGGTCGCGCCCTCCTCTGCCCCATGTGCGCTGGCCTGCAGCACGGCAACAAGGACCGCCAGGCATCAACGCCCGCATGTCGGCGGCTGCGCGGGCAGGGCAGCGCGCCGGCACGCCGTGCGAGCGCAGCGCGCCGCTCCACACGCCGAACGCAAAGCCGCAGCCGAACCAGCTGAACTTGCCGTTGAGCGCGTTGGGCGCCGGCGCCTCCAGCACCGCGCGCACGCCGCCGGCGCCGTGCCGCAGCACCAGCGCCGCCACGAGCTCCGCCACCGCGCGCGCGTCCAGCCACCTGGCGCTGCATCTGTTTTCTAATCCGAACAAGCAAATCGTTGCCGTGTGATTGATTGACCCGCTCGCCATGTGAGCGGCCGGCAGAGCGAGCTGCACTGCCTGACGGGCCCGTGGCTGGCACGCGCTGGGGCATGGCACGTGCGCCGCTCTGGCATGCGGGGTCCCAGGAGAGACACACAGGCTACCAGTTGCAATGCGCTTGGCATGGGCGGTCCACCTGGTATCGTCAGGTGATGCCAGGCGTTGTGGACCCGAGCACGCAAGCAGTGCTCGACAGGCTTACGGATGAGCCAGTGCCTGGAGCTCGGGCGTCCTTTCATGTCGTGCGGAGCCCAGAGGATGGCGGGTGGGCTGGCGCTGCACCTGCGGAGCGTCCGCCCCATGGGCCTGCGCTCGAGCGGCATGTCGTGCACCTCGAGCGGGGCCGCGCTCACCGGCGCGGCGCCAGCGCTGACAGGCCCGACCTGGGGCAGCGCCGCGCTCCAAGTTTGCTCTCAGCGCCCAGCTATGCGGACGGCGTTGCACACCCAAGCTCAGCAGAAGAACAGCAGACAGTTGGCAGGCATGTCAAGCTCCATGCCTGCACTGGGAAAGCCTTGCGGTATCTAGGCTGCAGTACACTCTAGAGTCATATGGGCCGCCGGAAGGGCAGTCGGCGCACCTCAAAGACCGCCAGCGCGCCGGACAGGTCCGGGTCAATCCCCAGCAGCACTGGCCGCAGCGGCGCTTCGATGTATCTTGCGGTCTGCATTCTGTCGTCCGCTGCAGATTCGTTCGGGCCCGCTTCATGGAGGAGCGGTGCTGCTGTCGAGCCTAGCGCATGTGCTGTTACTTCAGAGCGCTCATAGTTTGTATAGTGAGCAGGGAGTGCTGCAAGCTGCTTACCTGTGGACGCCTCAGCCTGCAGACATGCAAGCGAGCTCTGCGCGGGTCTCGTGCAAGCGCTGCTTGCCTGCTTGCAGCAATATCGTCCTGCGCAGAAAGCCAGTTTGCAACCTCCCGTTTCTCTAGTACGAGTGCTGAGCACGTATCACGACGCGTGTGCCCGCGCCTGCTGTGCCAGCGTCAGCGCGGCCGATCCACTGCCGCAGGCCGCGCATGCGCGGACAGCTGCCTGGAACGCAGGGCGACTGGCAGCGTAGCATACACCGCCAACTGCTGCTTCACTGTGCTGGGGCATGCCTGGGCAGGCCGTCTCCTATCATGCGGCAGCAAAGACTCTGTTGCCAATTTTCCCGCAGTAAGTGTGCTACAGAGATGATAGTGCTCAAAGGTTTCTCCCAGCTTTCGCAATACTGTTTACACTAATTGATCGACTGTGTGGGTCTACACTCACCCAACTACGAGAAAAAGACGTCAGCCTGTAACCCTAGAGTGTGCTGTAACGTCGAACAGAGCAATGCTTTCTGGCAGTGGCTGCACAAACAGAGCACAAACAGAGCACAAAGCGCGCATTGCGAAGGAAGCCAAGGTCAATTCAGGCACCGCGCTGCTGCAACCGCAGTTTCGCTCGCTCCCATCATAGGCTCGCCTTCCCACACACGCCATCAGTGCGCACACACAGAGTGCACCGCTGCGTGGGTTGCTAGCAAGACACGCAGCTCAAGCGCAACTTACTTGGCCTCAGGCGCCTCCTCATCAGCAGCGCACAGCCGCACGCGGATCGGCCCCTTGGCAGTGGCCACGTCCGCGACCTCGCCTTTCTGTGTGACCTCCACCAGTCCCGATGCGACCAGCCGTGCTGCAGCCTCGCGTGTGGCAGCCATCAGCGGGCGCCATTCCTGTGGCCTGACTCGCCGTGGGGCCTGCCGCTCCGCAGCACATCCCTCCCCCCCTCAGTGTCACACCAGACGCGCACCCTGCCCGACAGCACAGGCTACCGGCCGCTGTCATGTGCAGCAAGGGCTGACTGTTGCCTGGAGGTGCTGCTCGATAGGTAGCACAGGCCAGCATTAGTACAGGAGCACCTCCGACGGTCAGCAGGTTGCGCCGGGCTTGCGGCCTCACAATATGTTCAATAGGGCGTCCTCCAGCTCCTGGCCCAGCCCGTCGCCAGAAGCGCGCTCAGCATCAGGGCCGGCCGCGGCTGCGGGGGGCTGCCTGCGCTTGCCCGAGCGCGCAGGCGCTGCTGGGCGCTTGCGCTTGGCCGCCATGTGCGCCCCTTGCCAGGAGGCCTGGGCTGGCACAACTGTGAGCGCTTACAACAGAGCTACAACGCTCATTCGAGCTCAACTCTATTCTCCCGAGTTGAACTCCAGGCAGGTTCGGGCCGGCAACCCTCTCCAGTGCTTCTGGCCCAGGTGCCACGCAGGATTCCGGAGGCAATCAATAGGCTCTGTGTGAGGCTGTCACAGGGCAGTTTGTGACAGTGAGGCCCACTCGCGCTGGCTCCGACTCGCGCTGCAATAAGCCGCATACTTACTGCCCAAGCGGCGCCGCTCATGTCCTTCTTCACGCCGAAACACTTTGAAGATGCATCTCGTGTGTTGCGGGGCCTTGCGCTCGTGGCAGCGAGGGCCGCCGCGGACAGGCGCGCTGGATCGTGTTGCTCAAAACAGCTTCTGAGGCATCATCACAGTCGTAACAACCGTGCACAGCTGTGTGAGGGGCTTGCTCTGTGTGTGCTCTTGCTTTCTGCAGTGCAACGTACGCCTCGCTTTCTGCAGGCGAGCATGCTCAGCACATCTTGCTCACTGGTCGTTGTATGTCTGCTCTGCAGCTCCGTGCTCCGCAATGCTGGCAAGGCCGACCCCGGCAAGGCGCTGCGGGACGCCGTTGCAGCAGCCAGCCGACAGGGCGCCCAGGTAAGCACCGCCGGCCTGTGCCACCGCCAACAGGCGCTTGTCCCGCCCGCCAGCGTGCTGCGCGGCCAGGCCAAGGACCTGGTCTGTGGTCACCGGGCGTCAAGTTCAGCACTGCCGGCCTGTGCCGAATGCAAGCAGGCTCCCACCAGCGCGCAGCGCTGCGCAGACGAGCCGCAAAGGTCTGCGCCGCGCGAGGGAGCCGCGTGTTGGGTCGCCGTGGCGCGTCGGGCGGCGCTACGGGCACCTCGCGGTCGTGCTGAGAGCGCGTCGCATGCCTGCAGGTCGCCCAGGCGCTGCAGGGGATGGCGCGCGAGCGCGGCGTGAGCGCGGCCGGGCCAGCTGCGGGGGCGCCGGGGCGGGGCCCGGCGGCCGCGCTGGATGCGGCTGCGCGCGCCGCCGAGGGCCTGCGCGGTGCGTGCGCCCTCGTCACGCCGCTCGGCCGGGCAACGCGCAGTCTGCGGTCTGGCACATAGAAGGCTACTTATTTTGTCTGCTAGCTGCAGCGTCGAGCGGAGCAGCAGGCTGCATGTCCTGGCCAGCCTGAGCAAGCACGACATGCTGTGCGAGCAGCCGGCTGGCGCTGAGGCGGGCGCGGCGCGCCGCAGGCGGAGCGGCGGCGGCCGAGCGGGCGCTGGGCGGCGTGGTGTCTGGCGGCGCGCGGCCGCCGCACGGGGACGCGCAGGGCGGCAGCGCGCCTGCTCCCGGGGCTGCCCCGGTCGCCGGGGGGCGGCCGGGCCACCGGGCGCTCGTCTTTTCGGCGCGGCGCGGCGGCGCCGCCGCGAGCGCGGGCCCGCAGCTGGGCTCTCCGCAGATGATGGCCGGCAGCGGTGGGGCCGTGGGCCAACCTCCGCCTGTCGGGGTCGGCGCGGGAGGGCTGGCGGTAGGTGCAAGCCCTGCCGCAGGATCAAGGTCGCCCGCACGCGCGACGGCGGCGCCGCTGGCAGCGGCAGCGGCGGCGGCGGCGCAGAGCGCAGCAGGCGCCCTGGAGCGGGGCGCGCAGGGCCTGTCGCAGGGCCTGCAGGCTGCTGCCGCGCCGCCAGCTGCGCCAGGCTCGCGGCCTGACGTGCTCGCAGCGCCCAGCCCAGGCGCTATCGCTGCGCCTGCCCCTGACCCAGCTGCAGGCGCCGGCATGGGGCTGGAGGCCTTGGCCGGCGCGGGCGCCTCGCGCGGCAGCGGCGGGATGGCCGCGCCCGGCGCGCCGGCGAGCGCGCCCGCCGGCGTCGCCTTGAGCCTGGGTGGGCCGGCGGGGGCGGAGATGCTGCGCGACGAAGACGCCAAGTTTGGCGTGGCGTCTGCTTTTGCAGCGGCACGCGCGGTGGATGGCGCGGGCGCGGGGCCGGGCGCGGGCGCTGCGCCTGCGGCGAGCGCGCCCGCCGGCGGCGCCTCGAGCCTGGCTGGTTCGGCGGGGGCGGAGATGCTGCGTGACGAAGACGCCAAGTTTGGCGTGGCGTCCGCTTTTGCTGCGGCGCGCGGTGTGGACCGCGCGGGCGCGGGGTTGGGCGCGGGCGCCGTGCCTGCGGCGAGCGCCCGGCAGCTAGAGCAGGTTTCCCACTCGCTGCCCTGCAACATTAGCACTGGCGGCGGCAGCTCTGGCAGCAGCTAGCTACTCTCTGAGCAGGCTGGTGCTAGGTTTGGCAGAGAAGCCTGCGCGCTCTGTCGTGGGCAGCTTGCCACGTGATGTTATTGTTTGAGCTGACGTCGCAGCACTTTATGTCGCGGGGTCTTTGGCGCTGCCAGCCAAGGATCAGAAGTGCGCACGAAAGCCTTGTTTGCCATACTGGATTCGCCCAAGCTTCGCTCCTCGCAAGCGTGGGAGTGGGCAAGGCGGACGTGCGCCTTACTGTGAGAGCTGTAAGAGCCGATCGGGCGTTCAGGTGCACGCTTGACTTCATGTGCATGACCCCCCGCACGGCGCCCTGCGCAGGCCGACGCAGCCATGGCGGAGCGCAAGGAGGAGGTGCGCCGCAAGCTGCGCGAGCGCGCGGTGCCGGCGAGCGCATTCGGGCGCGCGGCCGGCTTCGCGCGCCTGGGCGCCAGCCTGGTCTATGGCACCATGTCGGACAGCGTGTCGCGCTACTTCCGCGGCCCGCCGCCGGGCGAGGCGCCGCCGGCGGACGGCGTCGCGCCCAACCGGTGCGCGCCGCTCGGGCGCCGGAGCCGCGCGCGCGAGGGGGCTGCCGCAAGGAAGCGCCCAGACCTGCTGCCGTGCAGGAGGTGTCTGGTGTTTAGTAGGTCTGTGATCGGCAGGCTTTTCGAGTCCGCTGTCCACTGTGACGAGCGGCGAGTGATGCGCCGGGCCTGCATGCGCAGCGCTGCAGCACTGACGCAGGTGCAAAAGGCAGCCAAGGCGACATGGCAGCGCGCTGGCTTGGCGGCTGGCAGGGTGCGCAGTCGCCAGGCCGGGGTTGGAAGGCGATGATGAGCAACAGTCATGAGGCAGGCAGGGGCGGGCGCGCGTGTGCAGGTACCTGACCGAGGCCAACGCGGAGCGGCTGGCGGACGCGCTGTGCCGCATGCGCGGCGCCGCGCTCAAGCTCGGCCAGATGCTCAGCATCCAGGACGAGAATGTGCTGCCGCCGCAGGTGGGCCGCGCGCGCGCCTGGCCGCGCCATGGCCCCGGCCTCCCGCTTAGCGCCCGCGGTCTCGTGTCGAGCACCTGTGGGTGGCCTGCTGTGTTAGGTAGGCATGGTTGGTGCAGACCCTTGACAGGATTATTGTGCGGCCATGCACAGGCGCGCGCTGCTGAAAGGCTGCTCGCGCGTACTGACGAGCCGCGCCGGCGCCGCGGCAGCTCACTGCGGCGCTGGAGCGCGTGCGCGCGGGCGCCGATGTCATGCCGCGCCGGCAGCTGGAGAAGGTGCTATCGGACGAGCTGGGCGCCGACTGGCGCGCCAAGGTGGCCGCGTTCGAGGACGAGCCGCTGGCCGCCGCGTCCATCGGCCAGGCGCGCGCCTTGCCTGCGCGCCGCCTGAGCCGGGGCTGCCGCCGCGCCCGGGCGCCTCGCCGCTCGTCGGGGCGGGGAGGCACTCTTGCTCAAGCGAGGATGAAAGTGACACGCATGGTGCTGGTGTCGCAGCTGTTGATTTGCATGCGGTAACTGCCGGAGGCTTGCGGCGCATGCGCATGCCGCAAACACCACGGCTAGGCATTAAACTCGGCGGGTGGGCGCAGGTCATCAGTGCGCACTTCGCCCAGCCGCAAGCCGCGTCAGGGTGCCTGGCCCGCGGCAGGTGCCCCACGTGACGCTGCAAGCGCTAATTAGCGCGCAGTTGCTCGCCCAGCCGCAACCCGCGTCAGGGCGCTGGGCGCGCGGCAGGTGCACGGCGCGACGCTGCATGACGGGCGGCGCGTGGCGATGAAGATCCAGTACCCGGGCGTCGCGCGCAGCATCGGCAGCGACGTGGACAACCTGCTGCGCGTCATCGCGCTCGCCAACGTGCTGCCCAAGGGGCTCTACGTGGAGGCGGCCGCCAAGGTGCGGCCGGCGCCGCCGCGTGCCGAGCCCATAGGATCTGTAGATAGATGGAGGAAGGGGGCACTGGTCGGAGTTGAAAGCACCAAAATTGTATGTCTCCCCTTTGATCTGTGAGAGTCAAAGGAATATTGGTGTCACTTACTTGTAATCGCACCACCGCCGCATGGTGCCGCGTTGCGCAGCGCGTCCGCGCGGCCAGGCCGCTGCCTCGCAGCTGGTGCGACGCCGAGCGCCGCAGGCGCTGTCGGGCATGCGTGGTGCCGCAGCTGCGAGCGCCAGCAAAGCCTGAAACCTGCGCAGGTCGCGAAGAAGGAGCTCGCGCTGGAGTGCGACTACGGCCACGAGGCGCGCAGCCAGGCGCGCTTCCGGCAGCTCATCGACGCGGACGCGGGCTTCGCCGGCGCGGTCAACGTGCCGGCCGTCGTCTGGCCGCTGTGCAGCGAGCGCGTGATCACGACCGAGTTCGTGCCGGGCGTGCCCATCGACAAGGCGCGCGCGCGGCCGCCGGGGTGTGTATGGCGCCGCACGGGGCGCAGCCGAGCGCGGCTCCTCTTTGACGGGTTGCTCCCTGTGCCTGACCGGCACTGCCGACACTGCGTGAACACCATGCTCAGGATTCATTCCACCGGCGAGAGGTGGCAGCCGACGGCACGGGATGCAGCCGACAGCTGTGCAGCTGCTGGCGCCGCTGCTGCTGCGCGCGCTGGCTGTCTCGCCTCACCGCGCGGCTTCCTGCCCCCTCGCAGGTGGCGACCATGGGGCAGGACGTGCGCGACGCGGTGGGCACCACGCTGCTGGAGCTGACGCTGCGCGAGCTGTTCGCCTGGCGCTTCATGCAGACCGACCCCAACTGGGGCAACTTCCTGTTCGACGCGCCGTCCGGCCGCCTGCACCTCATTGACTTTGGTGCGGCGCCCCGCCGGCCGCAGGCCCGCGCCGCCCCGCCGCGGCGGCAGTGTGCCTTTACGCCGTGGCCACCGGTGCGGCGTCGGGCAGTGGACACGTCTGCATTGGTGCGGTGTCGCTGCGCGCATGTGCGGTGCAGGCGGGGGTGCAGCGGCGGCGAGCTTCCCGTCTTGTCGCGCTCGCCTGCCGTCGCGTGCTGCTGCGTCGAGATTTATCATCTAAAGTCAGCAGGTGGGAGCAGGTCGGAGAGGCGGCCAGCTCCCAGCTCTATACATGCGGCCACCATGCGCCATCCCAGGGAGGCCGGGCCCGACTGATGGCGGCGGCGGCGGCCGGGCGCGGCAGGCGCCGCGCGCGGGTTCCCCAAGCCCTTTGTGGACGGCCACCTGCGCATGGTCTTCTTACGCGGCCCCATGCCTCACCCAGGACAGGCAGGGGCTGACGGCGGCCGCGCGCGGCAGGCGCCGCGCGCGCGTTCCCCAAGCCCTTTGTGGACGGCCACCTGCGCATGGTGCGCGCGTGCGCGGAGAAGGACCGCGACGAGGTCATCCTGCGCTCCACGCGCCTGGGCTTCCTCACCGGTGCGCGCCGGCCGGAGGGGGGCTGCGGCTGCGGGCGCGGCCGCCGCCGTGCGCGCCGTCACAGCATCCCTGCCTCACCCTTCCTTGCTGGATTGTACCGAAGCCGGCGTCAGGGCTGTGGGGTCGAGGCGGCATGCGGGGTTGCGCACTGCAGTGAAAACAGTTGAGCATCGGGCGTGTGCGCGCTGGTAGCAGAGAAGATTTTCTTGCTTCAGGTGAGTCTGTGCTGGAGCCTGCAAGCGCGTCTGCAGGGCGCCTGACGCGCGCGGGCGGGCGCCGCGGCAGGCGATGAGTCGCGCGTCATGCTGGACGCGCACTCGGAGGCGGGCTTTGCGGTCGGCACGCCGTTCGCGGGCGAGGGCGCGTACGACTTTGCGCTGCACGGGCACCTGACGCGCCGCGTGTCCGCGCTGGGCGCCGTCATGCTGCGGCACCGCCTGACCGCCCCGCCGGAGGAGGTGCGCGCCAGCGCGATGCTTGAATGGCGTTTGCATTGCAATATATTTGCTGCATAGCACACGGCATCAAACACACTTGCCCTGGCGCCCCGCCACAGCCGGAGCTTCAGCCTGTGCAGAACGGGTGAGGACTGAACAACACCTGCACTCCAACGATGCAGTTGCAACGATGCGCGGCACAGTTGCAAGGCACCATGTGCCCTCTGTGCTGGGATGACAGCAAGCCTATCAAAGGCCGGAGATGCTCAGCTAGCTGGCGGATCTAGCGCATGGCAGACGCGTCCTCCCCATCGGCCCGCACACATGCCTGCTCCCCGACAGTGGTGCTAGGCTGCCACGCGCAGCTGCGCATGCCGACTGACGGCTGCGCATGCTGACTGAGCAACCATATGCGGCGCCGGTCCACGACCGCAATTCCGGGCGCTCCAGGGAAGGACAGCCTGACGCGTGTGCATGCAGCGCCATCCACGCGTGTGCGGCTCTCCAAACGTGCTGGAGGCCAGGCGCCGCGCGCCGCTCGCATGAGTCCTGCGCATGCTACACGCGGCACAAGTTCTCAGGCAGCCGCGGGCGGCCGCGCGCAGGCGTACTCCCTGCACCGCAAGCTGAGCGGCGCGTTCCTGGCGTGCATCAAGCTGCGCGCGCGCGTGCCCTGCCGCGAGCTCTTCTACCGCGTGTACGACCGCTACGACTTTGGCGACGCTGCCGCGGAGGCGCCTGCCAGTGCCGCCGCGGCCTAGCGTGAGCTGCATGGTGTATCAGCGTGTCAGGGAATGCCTTGGGTTGAGCTGACTTCAGGCGCAAGCGTGTGGGCTGCGCTTCTCAGGACGTGTCTGTGTCAGCGATCACTTCGTCCGCGTATTGCAGCTGGGATGTGCGTGTTCCAGACTGCCGTGGGGCAGTCTGGGAACAGAAGGCAGTATAAAAGCTTCGTGTTGCTGCCTCTCTGCAGGCAGGTTGAAGGCAGAGGCCATGCTTCGCGGACGGGCTGTCTGGTTGAAGCAGGGGGAGTCGCAGGCACGGGTCGTTAGCAAGTTAGCGTGTAACTCGTGCAACCCCGGAGGGTCTAACAGAGTCACAACCTGCAGGTTGCCAGAACAGTGATCCTGCTCGGCACACAGGGGAGCACACGGCGCGCTGTGGCCCTGGCTGCGTCTTTGACAGCGCAGCGCGGCGTGATCCTGCGTACAGGCAGCCGAGCGGCGTGCGGATTTGCTGGCGCGGGGGGGCAGGCATGAAGCGCGGCCACCCGGGCGGCGACGGCGGTCCGGCCAAGCGGCCTGCCAGGTGCGCGCGCGGCCGCGGGCCGCGGCGCTGCGCGGCGTGCCTGATTTGCGGGGCGCCGAATCTGACTGGCTGCGTGGCTGCCGCAGTGGCCCTGCCTCGAGCCAGGCCGGGCCCGGGGCGCGGCTGACGACCAATGATGCGCTGTCGTACCTGCGCGACGTCAAGGTTCGCTTCCAGGACAACAAGGAGACCTACGACACGTTCCTCGAGATTATGAAGGAGTTTAAGGCGCAGCGGTGCGCACCCGTGCCAATCTGCCGCCCTGCGCGGCCTCGGGCAAGGCCTTGCGGGGCGCGCGGGCCACATGGTAGTATGCTTTGCGCGGCGCGGGCTGCGCGCTTGGGTCCCGGGCGGGGTACGGCAGGGCCTGGCGCGTGTCGTCAAAGTCCTCCGACGCCGCCGCCCCGGCCGCGCGTCCCGGCGGCCGGCCGGCCCGGCTGCGCTGCCGGCCGGGCCGGCTGGCGGACGAGATGCGGCCGCTGATGTCGACCATGGCGGCGCAGGATTAACACCGAGGGTGTCATCGAGCGCGTCAAGAAGCTGTTCCACGGCAACCGCGAGCTCATCCTGGGCTTCAACGCCTTCCTGCCAAAGGCGCGCAGCAGACATGGCCTGGGGCCTGGCGCGTGGCGCCTGCGCGCCGTCTGGCCCGCCGCTGCCGGGCGGTGGGGCTCACAGGGCGCCTGCTGTGCCCGCAGGGCTACGAGATACAGATGCCGCTGGAGGAGGAGAAGGAGGTGCGCCGTCCGGCCTGCTCTGTGCTCTGATCAGGGTGTGTGGGTGTGTGCCAGCTGCTGGGGCGTTGGGTATGGCGATTTGGGCAGTGTGTCCTCTGGAAGCCTGCCCAGGCCGTCCCACCCTGCCTGGCCGGTGCTAACTCTGCTCCTGTACACCCAGCCCAAGCAGGCGGTGGAGTTCGACCAGGCGATCAACTACGTCAACAAAATCAAGGTGCGAACATGCCCGGCCGCGCCAGGCCCTATCAGACCCTTGTTACGCACTGGCGCTGTGCTCGTCCCCGGGCCGGCCTCGGCCTCTGCCCGGCCGGGGGAGGGTGCCGGGGCGACATTTGCCGGCACTCACGCCGCCGGCCCGGCTGCCGAGGGCGGCTGCTGACTCGGCCGGCGTGCGGGGCCCAGACCCGCTTTGCGACGGACGAGCGCGTGTACAAGGCCTTCCTGGAGATCCTGAACATGTACCGCAAGGGCCAGAAGACCATCAGCAACGTCTACGAAGAGGTCCGCCATCGCCCCTGGCTGGCTGTGCTGCCCTTAGGGCTTTGTTCTTCAGAGTTCAAAATTCGGTCTGCATGCTGCTTGTTATCTTGTACACATCCACATGTGCAGCCGCCCCTACCATGCAGCGGCAACCTTGCTGCATGCGGCGCAGGTTGCGCTGCTGTTCCGGGCGCACCGGGACCTGCTGGAAGAGTTCACGTACTTCCTGCCCGACTCGTCGCCGCCGCAGCAGCCGCAGCAGGTCCGTCCCCAGTCCCACCCTTGTGGGTCCGCTGCTGGGCGGATGTGCACCTGCGGGCCGTCTGTGCTGCCTTGTGTGTGCGACGCCGCGTAGCGCGCACTGAAGACGTGCGCACCAGCGTCTGGCTGGGCCCCGCTCCTGACCAGGGCGCTGGGGTGCTCTGGCAGGCGCCCATGGTCCCGCGCATGCGCGGCACGGGCGGCCGCGGCAAGCCGGGCCGGATGGGCATGCCGGCCGGCGGCCAGCCGGACGCGGGCGCCGTGCGCGGCTTCCACAAGCGCAAGTCCGCGCGCAAGGTCGATGGGCGCTACGGCACGCCCTCCCTGCCCCGCGCTGTGCTCCAGCCGTGGTGAGCCCTTTCCATATTATACGTTGCGTGGGTGGAGGAGGCCGCCTGGCGGGTCCATACGCAGGCTGTGCATGCAGATTTGGCTGCCTGGCATGCTGGGGACCCAGGAAGATTTGATACTGGGCGGGGAGCGCCCTGCCGGCAAGCAGGGTGTGTCTGGGCGGAGCCAGCCGGGAGCGCAGCTCGAGGTCCGTACACGGTGAGTTCTGCGTGTTTAGCGCAGCTGGGGACGCCAGACCATAGTGGGGCATGCGAGGGTCCGGCCGACAGCATGCAGCCGCGCGTCTGGGGCCCCGCGGGCCCGCGAGCGCGCGCCAGCGCAGTGAGCGTGCCGAGCGCCGGCTGCCCGCGTGCCTGTTCAGCGGCGGCTGAGACGCGCGGCTCGCGCGCCGCGCAGACGACGACGACAACAGCTCCATCCTGGCGACGCAGCTCAACTTCTTCGAGAAGGTCAAGCACCGGTGCGCGGCCCGGGCCTGCGCCCAACGCGGTCCTGAGCCGCATGCGTGCAGGCCCAGCAGCCTGTCAACGCGTTTGCCGTACCCTGGCTGATAGGGGTGCTGGTCGTGGCGTGGCCCAGCGGCGATCGTTTGCGCTGCTTGCTGGAAGGCTACACAGCGCCAGTGACTGCTTGACAGCAGTTTAACCGCATGTGCCTGCTTATGTGCGCCCGGGGGGCTGCTGGGTGGCTTTTGGGCGCTGCGGCTGCTTGAGGCTGGCGAGTGGGAGCAACTGCTGTAGGCGTATGCGCCCCTGTGACTGCTCGGGAGCTGCCAGCCGCCTGTATTGAAAGCAGGTCGGCGCGTCTGCGCTGGACGGCACCAACACCCTGAGCTGACAGGCGCGCCGGGCGCGCCGCTGGGCACATCGGTGGGGCGCTGACGCCAGGGGCGCGCGCGCGCGGCGCAGGGTGCGCAGCCGCGAGGCGTACCAGGACTTCCTCAAGTGCCTCAACCTGTACGCGCAGGAGATCATCCCGCGCTCGGAGCTGCAGCTGCTGGTCGGCGACATCCTGAGCAAGCAGGGCCACAGCGACCTGCAGGCCCGTCGCAGCCCCCCCAGCAGCCCCGCAGGCTCCCTGGGCAGCACGCAGCGTGTCCCGGGCGGCGGGGTCACATGCAGGACCTGCGGCCTGCAGGCGCGCCGAACACGCGAATGACCGCGGCGCGGCGGCGGTGCAGGTGCAGTTTGGGTCGTTCCTGGACCGCTGCGAGCACTACGACCTGGACTTTGACCCCAAGCTGCTCTCGGCCAAGGGCCACGGGCGCGGCGAGTCGCACAAGTCCAAGGCGCGCGCCCAGCTCGCCCGCCCCGCCACACCCGCCCGTAGCCGTGCTGCCGGCCTGCCAGCTCTTCCGGCTGCAGCGCTACGAAGGGGACCGGAAGAGCGTTGGCAATGAGTTGGGAAAAGCATGTGCGGCAGCAGATGGATGCAGCAGCAGCCTCGACGGGGATGTTGCCGGATGCAGGCTGTGCAGCATGCCGGCTGCGCAGCTGTCACCGCAGACGGGCACCAGGGGCATGGCTGCGAGCAGTGCGGGCTACAGGCGCCGCGGCTGAGCCGGCGGGCGCTGCGCGGCAGGGCGAGAAGTACGCCACGCGGCCCATATCGGAGCTGGATGTGACCGCCTGGGAGGTGCGCGCCCGGCGCCGTCCGCTGCCATGCGCAGGGGCTCGCGCTGCCCCATGCGGCCCTCCTTGCGCCGGGCGGCGGCCTGCCGTTTGTAGCATGGCGGGGCATGCATTTGAAAAGGGTCGTGACGTGCGCGACGGGTATGACCCCTGAGATACGAGTCCTGGCATCCACGCACCCGCGCCTCCTGCCTGCCGGCGCAGAGCGTGCTGCTGCGGGGCGCCGGAGCGGCCCTACCCTGCAGGCCTGCAGCCGGTGTGTGTCAGTCTGCAATTTGAGAGGACCCATGCAACGCGCTGTTTGACGATCTCAGATCGTCATAAAGTGTTTACGAGCTCAGATCGTCAATAATTCCTACTATCACAGGCCGTCGCCGGCTGACGCGTTGGCCCGGCCGCACGCGCGCAGCGCCAGGGCACCTCGTATGTGAAGCTGCCGCCGACGTACCCGACGCTGCGCTGCAGCGGCCGCGACCGGCTGTGCAACGAGCAGCTCAACGACGTGTGGGTCTCTGTGACGTCCGGCTCCGAGGACTACTCCTTCAAGGTGCGCTCTGCGCGGCATGCGGCGGCACCCGAAGGCACCAGCCATGCTCATGTGCAGCCGCTGTATTATTCCGTAGATCTAACGGATTCCAGCCAGCGGAGATGGCAAGGCCGCGCTCTGTTTCTGCGCAGGCAAGTGCCGCACGCGGTGTCAACAGGCGCACATGCCAGGTTCATGCATGCTCGCTAGTACACACTGATGCGCGCGCCTGCTGCGCCCTGGGTCATGGGCCGGCGCGCGCGTGCAGCACATGCGCAAGAACCAGTACGAGGAGAACCTGTTCCGCTGCGAGGACGACCACTACGAGCTGGACATGGCCATCGAGACCAACGCCAGCGCCATCCGCGCCATGCAGCCGCTGGCGGAGCAGGCGCGCGCCCCGGCTGGTTTCCTGGGGCTTTGACCCTAAACCTAGCGCCATCGCGCTCTGACTGTGTTGTGGTGCCTGCAGCGCTCCCCACACCCCAGTGCGCGGTATGCACAGCGCGGTGCGCTGTGGTGCTGGCGGGCGCGCATCCTACTAGCATGCGTGCTGCTGTCCGCCGGACTGCTTCGCATGTTCGAGGTTGGGTCGGCGCGTGCTGACGCCCCCGCGAGCAGGCGCTGGAGCTGGAGGCGGAGGAGAAGGTGAACTGGCGGCTGCCGGCGGGCAAGCTGTCGCCCATCCACTTCCGCGCCATCCAGCGCATCTACGGCGCCACCCCGGGTACCGCACCGCTGCCCCGGCTCCCAGCCTCCCCGCCCTGCCGTGCCCGTCTGGCCCGCGGCCCGCCCCGGCGCTGCGCGTGCCGCTACAGCCGCGCCACGCGCTGCCTGTATGCACCCGCCGCCCTGGCCCGGCAGAGAAGCGCATGCTCTGCCCCGCTTGAGACGATGCAGTGCTCGCACAGGGCGGCGCCGCCTCAGAGGGCCGCGCGACCGCCCTCAGAGGCCGGAGAGGGCCAGGCTTGCGCGCGCTGACCCTAAGCCTAGCGTGCGCAGGCGAGGCGGGGCACCAGGTGGTGGACCTGCTGAAGAAGAACCCGGCGGTCGCGGTGCCGGTCATCCTGGCGCGGCTGACGCAGAAGGACGAGGAGTGGTGCGGCGCCCCCCTGCGCTCGCGCCCCCGCCTCTCAGAGCGCGCGCGGCGCGCCGGGCGGCAGCCCGGCGCGCCTGTGCTGGCTTGCATGCGTGCAGCCCTGAGCTGCACGGTGCCTCCGCGTTCCAAGCTGCACGGTGGCCGTGTGTGCTGGGCAAAGCTGCGCTTGGAAAGGACTGTTGCTGCGCGCTGCCCGCGCCGGGCGTGCGCGGTGCCAGCACTCTCCCGCGCGCTCCGCAGCGCGTCTCCAAGCGGGGGCGAGCACAGGAGCATGGGGGCCCGCGGTGTATGCGCAGGCTGCGCGGTGCCGGCAGATGCGCAACCGCGCGCGCGCGGCCGCGCAGGCGCAAGGTGAAGCAGACGATGTACCGGATGTGGGCCAAGGTCTACGAGGCCAACTACCACAAGTCGCTGGACCACCGCTCCTTCTACTTCAAGCAGGCGCGGCCTGGCCGGGGATGCGGTGCTGGATCCTTGACAGGTTTGCTGTCTGCACCCCGTAGGGTTTCTGGATGCACAGAGATCGCAGGCGCGGCCCGGCAATGGAAAGGGCCCCACTGGGGCCTTTTCTCTTGCAAGGGTCTTTCTCTCTTGCGAGCCTTCCCAGCAGCCTGCTTGGCCGAGTGCACGTCGCCGCACGGCCTGAGATGCTCGCCGGCCGCCCCTGCGCACTGAGCGGCACGCGCGCGGGCCGGCAGACGGACAAGAAGAGCCTGGGCGCCAAGGCCATGGTGGCCGAGATCAAGGAGGCGGCCGAGCGCCAGAAGAACAGCGTGGAGGAGAAGAGCATCCTGGCGGTCTCGGCGTCCGCGCCGTTTGCCTCGCGCCTCGTGCCGCACCTGACCTTTGCTTACCGCGACCGGTGCGCGGCCCCGCCCGCTCGCGCGCCTCTTATGTCGGCGCCGCCGCTGCCGTGGCGGTGTTCCGCCCTTGCGCGCCGCCCCGCCCCGCCTTTACCCCGTGTGCCGGCCTGCCATCTGCACTCTGCAATGAGTGTTTGTTTGCGGCAGAGTGTGGTCATGATTGTCTGAACGGTCGACCGTGACGACTGTGTCGAGCAGGCGCCCACAAATCCGCCGGCGCGGCGCCGCTGCGCGCCGCGGTGTGAAGTCAGGGCGCAGACAGGTGCAGTGCACGGGCGCGGCGCCTGAGGCTGCGGGGCCGGGGGCCGGCAGGGAGGTGCACAACGACATCTTCCGCATGATTAAGTACGCGGTGGAGGAGATGGTGACCGCGGGCGACCAGGCCTCGCGCCTGCTCGAGTTCTGGACCGCCATCGTGGAGCAGCTGTTCGGCCTGCCGCCGCGCGATGCGCAGGCGCGCGTGGCCGCCCGCCGCAGGGGCGGGGTTAGGATCAGGGTTAGGAGGCAAGAACGGGGCGGCCCGGGGCGTGGCGTCGGCGGCCTGGGGGTGCCTGCGAGGCCTAGTGCCTGCAGGCGTCGGGTTACGCAGGTCACGCTGCCATGCCCTGCAGCGCCGCGGGCCGGTGCGCGCCGCCCTTAGTGTGGGCCCTGGCGGCGTGTGCGGATGCAGGCTCAGTGCACGGGGCATGCATGCTCCTGATACAGACGACCGTGGCAAGTTGTGCTCAGAGCTCTGATTGTTACATGTGTGACCACGCATCATGCGCTGCAGCGGGGGGCCGCTGCGCGCGCAGGCGACCGTGCCGAGCATGCAGAAACACGGCGGGCAGAACGCGGAGGGGCTGCGGGTCGCGCAGCGCAAGCTGCCGCCGCTGCGCATGCCGACCACCTCCGGCGCGCCTCCCCTCATGACCCGAGGTTGTCAGGGTGGAGCTGAGGGTGGAGCTCCTAGGGTGGAGCTGGATCACACGTGCGCTTGTGGCTGCATGAGCAGGCCGGTCTGCTAGCAGGTTTCCACTCTGTGGATGCCGCATGCGCTGGCTTGCACATGCTAGGCTGTTGTTGCGCTTCCTTCAGCTTTGTACCGTGCTCCAAATTGCTGAATCAACCCTGTCCAGTGAGATGCGGAGACGCAGCCGGCTAGTGCATGTTCTTCTCACGTGATTCCGCACCGCCTGATTTTGGAATGCGCGGCAAGACCTGCCCTGCTCCAGGTCCAGACAAGCCTCAACGGTTTAGGAGCGGTGCGTCAGGGTTATCCTTGTTTCACTGGGCACCAGGAGAAATCCTCTACTGACGCGGGTGTCTGTGCGGCACGCAGCGGAGGCAGACGTGGACGGCGGCGCGGACAGCGAGGCGGAGCCGCCGAGCGGCCTGGACGGCGACGCGGAGATGGACGAGGCCGACACGGCCGCCGGCGCCGCGTCCGCGCTCGCCAACGGCGCCGACGCGCCTGCCGTCGACAACGCCGGCCCGCGCGGCGCCGCCGACGCCGCCAGCGCCAAGCCCGAGCCCGTGGCCGCCGACGCGCCCGGCGCGGCCGCGGCGACGCCGGGCGACAGCGGCGATGCGGCGGCCGTGCCGGACGACGTGCGGCGCGGCATGCTGAACCACCTGCTGGGCGTGCCGACGGCCGGGCCGGAGGGCACGGGCGGGTCGGAGCTGCCCGGCGCGGGCGGCACTGACCCCAAGCACACCGTGGAGCCGGTGACGATCGCGCGCGAGACGACGCCGCAGCGGCGGCCGAGCCTGACGGCCGAGGCGGCGGCCGCGGCGGCCGAGGCCGCCGCCGACAGCGACGACCGCGAGGACGAGGAGGCCACGCCCGGGCCGCAGGCACGTTCTTGTTTCGGCCTTTCCGTCTATCCTCGTGCCCACCGCAATTGTTGGTCCTGTTTCGTTGGTCTACACGCACTTTACCGCACGGCTCCCCAGCAAGGACACAGGGGGCAGCGGCCAGGCTGCATTGCAGGGCGCGCACTGCAGTCGTGAGCCCCGAGGGCACGACGTCATGCCTCCAAGGCCTGCACATGCGCTCATGCTGGCCTGCAGTGATGAGCCCCGAGGGCACGGAGAGCGCACGATGCAGGCGCCGAGCTGTCAAGCGATCGTCGGAGCACTCGATATGAATACAAATGTAAAGAAGGCGGGGGCCTGCCGCGCAGACGGCGACGTCGGGCGGCGAGGACGCGGAGCTGTCGTCGGAGGAGCCCGAGCCGGCGGGCGACGAGGCCGCGTTCGCGGGCTGCAAGCCGCTCGCGCCGGCCGACGCGGCGCGCGGCGCCGGCGCGGCCGCGGCCGCCGGGCGCGTGTTCTACGGCAACGACCAGTTCTACCTCTTCCTCCGCCTGCACGCGCACCTGTACGACAGGCGCGCCACCAGGCCTTCACGCGTGGACCGAGTTGTATTACAGGTGTCAAATGTACAAAAAGACGCGCTTTATTTGTGCTTTAAGGCGGGGCACGCGGCGGCCGGCCGGCGCCCAGCCTGCTGGTGTGCGATGGCGGGTGCACAGCAAGTGGGCGTGTCTATAGCGGCGCTCCTCTCCCCCCGCCGTGCGGGCTGCAGTGGGCTACTGACACGTAAGCGTCAACCCGTGCAAGTGTCAAATTTGCAAGAGTGGCCGCCAGCCCGCCAAGACCGTGACCGCCTTATGGCTCCGCATTTCAACTGCCTTTATCAGGCCCCTGTGCTGAACGGGGACCCTTTCCAGCGCAGGCTGCGGCGGGGCGTCGAGTGCGCGGCCGGTAAGGGGCGGCCCGGCTGGCGCGCGGCGGAGGGCGACGCGGGCGCGGGCGCGACGCTGGGCGCGCTGCCGCCGGAGGCGCGCGAGGTGCATGGGCGCTTCATGCGGCTCGTGTTCGAGCTCATCGACGGCTCGCTGGACCCGGGGCAGTACGAGGACGCCGTGCGCGCGCTGCTGGGTGCGCCCCCCCGCCGGGCGCCGCCGGCCCCAGCCGCCGTCGGGTGTGCGTTAAGGTTGGGGTTCCGCATGTCCTGGGCGCTGTCGGGCATGTTAGGGTTAGGGTCCGCAGGGCCCCGGGCGCCGTTAGGCAGCAGTGCAGTGCAGTGCAGCAGTGCCGGCGCGCCTCCCGCAAGCCTTCAGGCTGTGGTGTGGGGGGGGGG
>JAABUV010000461.1_pt1 | contig 61365 bp, 81 predicted proteins | sample 5559971 | NCBI WGS metagenome assembly JAABUV01 (sample SAMN10711881, study PRJNA513362) | rock metagenome | isolation source: Antarctica rocks | place: Antarctica: Victoria Land, Knobhead nord | collected 2015-12-19 | reverse complement strand
GACAGGCCGTGAGGCGCCAACGACGCTCGACAGACCGATGCGCGGCAGGCTGGCCGCACGCAATACGTCCAGTCAGTTTGGACCCTGCGTCACTCCCAAGGGAGAGGCAGGAGCACACAGAGCGCACAGAGCCAGCCCACAACCTGCACAGTCATTGAGGCGCCGTCTCGCGGCCAGTCTCATGACCAGCCGGGGGCGCGGCGGGGTATCCAAGCCCGCCGCACGTGCTCACAGCACCAAATACTTGGCGCCGGCACGTTAGGAACGCATGGTTCAGAATGCGCTCCTGTCTCAGGGCCGCGCAGCACCCCACAGCAGGGGCTGCAGCGGCTGTGCCCGGCGAGGGAGGCTCGCAGCAGGCACGGGTCCCCCCCAGTCCCCTCACCCTGCATCTGACATACGGGGCATTCGGCCTCTGACCCTCAGCCAACAGGGCCTTCAAGTTTAGGATAGGCTACTTACTGCGCATACCGCCGGCCAACATAGTAAAGGTAAACAGACAGACAGGTCGCACGCACTCCGCTTACGAAGGCGGCGCCGAGCCAAACCCGCGGCCGCGGCCGCCAAACTCTGGGCGGTAGCCGCCGGGAGCGCCTTCCTGCAACGCGCAAGACAGCTTCCTCAGCTTCATGAGGCATGGCGTGCTGTTAGACACTCGCAACGTGCCTCGTTTACTGCCAACCTTACTACGCAGGCACTAGGATTTGCCAGAGTGTGCACCGTGCAGCTCAGTAGCCCGCATATACTCCAGTCGGAGTAAAAGGGGGCAGGAAAGCCCCAGCCCGGACTTGTCGTCATCCTTGCCAGGCACCTGGTGACACCTATTCCGACACAGCCTCATGCGGCTTCACAGCCCTGAGTCTCTGGGAAGCGCAGACCTGAGAGGCATAAGCGTGCTCAAGGCGCAAAGTGCCTTTCTCTTTCTAAAGAGACCAAACACACAGACGGGCCAGCACAGCATGGCTCGACAGCCTGCATGTGTGCCGCAAGCGCGGCCACGGGAGGCAGGAATGCTCCGTGCAGGGCTCGCTGTTCTCATTGCCAAACTGAGCACATTAACAACAGAACAGAGAGTCCATGGCTCGACAGCCCATATACTTGCCGCAAGCGCGACAACAGGAGGGAGGAGCGCTTCAGGCAAGGCTTGCTTATCTCATCGCCAGGCCAAACAAGTTCTCTACAATAACAGAGCCTACATGGCTCGACAGCCTGCATGTGCGCCGCAAGCACGGCCACGGGAGGCAGGAATGCTCCAGGCAGGGCTCGCTGTTCTCATCGCCAATCTTCATATCATCCGTCTCACCTCACAGTAAAGCAGCATGGCTCGACAGCCTGCGTGTGTGCCGCAAGCGCGGCCACAGGAGGCAGGAACGCTCCAGGCAGGGCTCGCTGTTCTCATCGCCAGTCTAACACCAGTCTAGATGACTACAACACAGCATGGCTCAACAGCCTGCGTGTGTGCCGCAAGCGCGGCCACAGGAGGCAGGAATGCTCCAGTAGGGCTTGCTGTTCTCATCGCCAGTCTAACAATCACCAGTCTAGCTGACTACATTGCAGCATGGCTCGACAGCCTGCATGTGTGCCGCAAGCGCGGCCACAGGAGGCAGGAATGCTCCAAGCAGGGCTCGCTGTTCTCATCGCCAGTCTAACAGTCACCAGTCTAGCTGACTACATTGCAGCATGGCTCAACAGCCTGCGTGTGTGCCGCAAGCGCGGCCACAGGAGGCAGGAATGCTCCAAGCAGGGCTCGCTGTTCTCATCGCCAGTCTAACAATCACCAGTCTAGCTGACTACATTGCAGCATGGCTAAACAGCCTGCGTGTGTGCCGCAAGCGCGGCCACAGGAGGCAGGAACGCTCCAGGCAGGGCTCGCTGTTCTCATCGCCAGCCTAGACTGTCACTCGTCTCACCTATCAGTAAAACAGCATGGCTCGACAGCCTGCGTGTGCGCCGCAAGCGCGGCCACGGGAGGCAAGAATGCTCCAGGCAGGGCTCGCTGTTCTCATCGCCAGTCTAATAACACCAGCCTAGCTGACTACAACACAGCATGGCTCGACAGCCTGCATGTGCGCGGCAAGCGCGGCCACAGGAGGCAGGTATGCTCCAGGCAGGGCTCGCTGTTCTCATTGCCAGGTTAAGCTTTGCCAATGCTTCAAGCAGGACTTGCTGCTTCGCAACGTTAGGCGTTGTACCTGGGAGGCTGGTACAGCACCGCATGTTGCACCCTGCTACCCAAGATGCTACGCATGAGGCCAGCACATAGCGCTATGGTATGAGCGCAACGCCCCGCACCTTGTCGCCGCCACCGCCGCGGCCAAAGCCGCCCTCGCGCGGGCGGTCACCAAAGCCCCCACGGCCGCTGTCGCGGTAGCCGCCGCCGTCGCGGCGCGGACCCGGAGGGCCGTCCCGACGGTCGCGGTCGCCGCGCGGGGGCCTGCAACCGAGCAGCAAGAGTTGTCAACACTGGCTGTGGGCGCGCAGCAACTGCCTGCTTGCACAGGTTTTATTGGCCAACACTTGGTTGAAACGTCTTTGTACAATCGCACAGGTCAGTGGTAGAGTGCATGTCACGCTGACACCTTGAAGCAAAAGTGCCAACCAACAGCGAGGGGCAGAGTACACCATGGCAGCCCAGCCACGCACCCGGTGTTGCGCTCCAGCGGCCGGGTGGACTTCTTGAGCGTGGCGGGCACGATCTCCGACGGCAGGTTCAGGTACTCGCGCAGGTACTCGATGCCCTCGTCTGTCAGGAACCTGCTTGCAGACACCAGCGGCTCGCACAAACGCGTTTTCCGCACAAGGCTCAGCGCCCTGCCAGGGCCAAGCGCAACAAGAGGCGCACCAGTAGTAGTGGCGCCAGGCAAAGCGCTCAGTCACCAGCTCCTTGGACTTGAAGCTCTGCATCATCTTGATCACCTGCGTGCACAGCCGCGGCCTTGAGCAGCCCCTCAGCCAAGCACAAGCCGCACTGGCGCGCAGCAGGGGTGGAGACCAGCCAGAGCAGACAAGCACACTAACGAAGGACGATGTAGCTCCCAAGGGCCATGCGGCCAGTAAAGCCAAGGTGGCTCCCACCTGCAGGTTCGGCACGCCCGGGATGTCCGGGTGCTCCTTCAGGTTGAAGTCCTTCTCGGCGTACAGGACGCCCTCTGCCGGCACAGCCGCCGGGTCAGCCGACAGCGAAGGCATCCAACCGAGCCCGCGGCAGCAGCCGAGTGCAGGTGCTCCACAGCACAGGCGAGCACCGGAAAAGGCAGCAGGACGCTCCCTGGCGCAGCCCGCACCGGAGAAGAGGTACTTGTACACCTCCTTGCGGTTCTTCTTGGGAATGAGCATGGTGCCAGACGTTTGTTTATAACAGACCTCAGACCTTAAACACGTTGATCGCTACCGCGAGCCGCAATGGCTCTCGACTCCCTGCGAGCAAACGCAGCCGAGTCACATGCCATGAGCGCCTGCCAGTAGCGCTGTCCAAGACAACCTGTTCACAGTTTGCATAGCACATGGGTTGCAGGAAAGCAGGCAGCTAAAAGCACGGGGAGTGCATCCTCACCTTAAAGGAGCCACCTCAAAACTGCCCCGCCTGCTGTGCTTCTCTTGCTTTGGCGGCTCCTCCTGATCCCTAGCGGCGGCCGCGTCCACACTTCTGGGCGTCCAGCCGAGGCAACAGCTCTGTTTCGCCTGGTTATAAAGAGAGAGAGCTGCCCGGCTCGTGTTGGTGGAAGTAGACGGTCCAGTGTCGTACAGTCCGGCGGGCTTGGCACTGGGCAAACACATACAGAGAGTGTGCTGCAAACATGGCAAAGACGCGACGGGTGCGTCACTAGCAGGAAGAACACCTTGCTCTTTGAGAACTGCTGCCAGTTGCTCGCTTAACGTGAACGCGATGCACACTTGTTGTGCACGATGTAATGCACGGCGGCCACGCAGCGGAAGACGCGTACACATGTGCCTAGCTCAGCGGACCCCGCAAAGAAGGGCGAGCCCAGGAGCTTCGTATTTTGGCGGGGCAAGCACGGGGTGCGTCCTTCCTTTCGCGTGTACTGTGAAGTATACGCTGACCGCACTCCCCCGAGTCTGCCGCAGCCTCCGTACACACTGCTCCTGCAATGTCTGCAGCCGCATTGCTTGCAACAGAGGCATCTTTGGTTCTTATATCAGCTCCGGAAACAACAAGTGTGAGACCCTGTTGCCAGCAGGCCAAGCTGCCTGCCCACGGTTGTTTGCTCAAGGAGCTCCCTGCCCGTGCAGCTCATCCTGAAGTCGCTGGAGACGGACCTTCGCAAAGTCATGCAGCCGAACACGGCCACCAACTTGCGGGTGCGCGCTTCCTCACGTGTTCGAGCGAGGGCTGGGCCAGGCCCACTGCGCTCGAGCTGTCTTGCTGTGTCTCAGCTGCTGCATGTAGCTAAGAGTGCTCTATGATGGACGTACAGGAGTCCCGGCACCGCTGCTGTGACTCTGCACGCTGCTGCCTGCCGCAGCACCTGCACAGTCAGGGGCAGAAACAGGCGCATTGACGGGGGCGCGCAGGAGTCCAAGCGTAACCAGCTGAAGGACTTTGTCAACATCGCCGGTCCGCTCGGCGTCACGCACTTCCTCATCCTGACCGCCACCGAGACCGCCGCATACCTGCGCGTCGCCAAGACGCCGCGGGCATGACCCGGCCGCTTGGCTTGCATGTGCTGCTGCCATTCCATTCTTGCTTCGATGTGACTTGCAAATTGTTTGCGAATTTTCAGTGCTGCTGAGTGTTCCCAAGCGTTCATGCGCCCCCGGACTGTGGCTGACCGTGACAGGCGAGTCGACGGGACCGCAGCTGCTGCTGCTGGTTGGTCGGGGGCTGGGCGGGGCAACACGAGCCCGAAGCTGGCTGCTAACCCTGAAGCCACGCGCGCGGCGGCGCGCAGGGCCCCACGCTGACGATGAAGGTGCACGAGTACGCGCTCATGCGTGACGTGGCCGCCGCGCAGCCGCGCCCGCGCCTGCCAGAGTCGCTCTGGGCCGCGCCGCCGCTGGTGGTGCTCAATAACTTTGCCGGCCAGGAGGAGCTGAAGCTGGCTACGGTGCTCTTCCAGAACCTGTTCCCGCCCATCAACGTGCAGACGACGCGGCTGGCGCAGTGCCAGGCGCGCGCCCCGCCCCGGCGACCGCGCTGTTCCAGAACCTGTTCCCGCCCATCAACGTGCAGACGACGCGGCTGGCGCAGTGCCAGGCGCGCGCCCCGCCCCGGCGACCGCGCTGTTCCAGAACCTGTTCCCGCCCATCAACGTGCAGACGACGCGGCTGGCGCAGTGCCAGGCGCGCGCGGCCGCCCCGGCCGCCGCGGGACCGCCTGGCGCAGCGGCGCTGCACCAGCAAGCCGTGCTGCCGTGTGCCTCAGTCACTGCAGCAAGAGGGGAAGCAAAAGCAGCAGGCCCAGGCTGCTGAGGTTGCAGGCTGCTGAGGGCGGGCGACTGTTTGCGTGAGAGGTGACAGCTGGGAGTAGCAAATGCCAGTGGCCCCCGCGCGGCGCGGACAGCGCACCAAGCGCAACGGCACTGCCGCGCATGTCCACCACTGCAGGCTGCCTCTGGGCGTCCGACGCTGAGGGGTTTCTGCGACAGCTCTGCGCACACCCTGCTGACACAGACGCTGGACCCGGCGTGCGCAGGGCGCTGCTGAGCCGCTATGAGGTTGCGGAACGCTTTGCGCTCTGCACTTTCTGCGCACATGCTGACGCGTGTTGCTGTTGCTCTCCATACAGCTGGGAGCTGCTGCTGACATGGAGCGCGCCCCCCCGCGCAGCGCGTGGTGCTGCTGTGCCACGACAAGGCCGCGGCGCGGATCGCGCTCCGGCACTTCAGCAGCCTCGTGCAGCAGATGCTGACACGGGGCGCGCCCGCGGCGCGCGCAGCGCGTGGTGCTGCTGAGCTACGACAGGGCCGCGCGGCGGATCGCGTTCCGGCACTTCAGCATCCTGGTGGCGCCCAGCGGCGTGAGCAAGGCGGTCAAGGCGCTGGTCGGCCGGCGCGCGCTGCCGGACATGGGCGAGCTCAAGGACGTCAGCGAGTTCCTCACGCGCTCCGGCTACGGCTCGGTGCGCGCGCCTGCCAGCGCGGCACCTGCGGCACGGCGCTCTGCACGTACTGCGTGCAGGCGTGGGGTGCAGCGGGGAAGGCTCCTGAGAGATACGGTGCGGCGAGCCAGTGTGGGTGGCGGCTGTTTTGGCTGACGCACGCGCGCCTCCGCCACCGTCCAGCTCGGCATGCGCTCCGGCTGCGGCTCAGCGCGCACATGCGCAGCAGAGGGTCTTGCGTGCGGAGCGATTCGTTGCCAGACACCCTGTGCGCTAGGGCTATGGGTCAGCAAGCCCTCAGGTTGAGGCAGAGTTTGGGCCACCGCTCAGCATGCTGACATATAGCATGACGGGCATTACATGGCTGCCGCTCAGTGCGCTTCAGCAAAGGCCACAAGGGACTACCGGACCCGCATCAAGCGCAGTCCGCATGCTGGCGTGTATGGCACGGGCGCTTGCTGTGTGACCTGCCGGCCGTGATGCGTCCAGCACGGCATCATCAGCGCTGTGCTCCAGCACGGGGTGCCAGCGCCTTGCGCTGTCACCGCGCTCATAGTATGAACAGCAGCACACGGCTGTGGGTGCCGTGGGTAGAATTAGGGTTAGACCAGGGTCTGCCAGTCTGTGTCACGGCCGACCAGACCCTGGCATGACTCCAGTGGTCCGGCGCGTGCGCAGGAGAGCGAGGGCGAGGAGGCCGCGGAGCAGCGCGTGACGCTCGCGGAGGACCTGGGCCGCGGGAACCTGGCGGCGCGCCAGTCGCGCGTGCGGCTGCAGGAGGTGCGCACCGCGCGCGGGCGGGCCGCGCCTGCGCTGGCCGCGGGCGCCTGCGCCAGCGCGTGGGCGACGCGCGCGTTCCGCAGGAGGGGCCGCCGGCTTGGGGCTCACGCAGACGTGTGTGGGTGTGATGGCGCGGCGCAATGCTGAGACCTGGCGCAGCCCTGCGCGTTGGGCGCGCGCGCGCTCAAAAGGGTGTGGCCTGCGGGGAGCGGGGAAATGCAGGGAGGGGCTGTAAAGCCCCTGGCGATGTGAGCCTCACAAGCGTTCCTCTTGGGCCGCCTGCTTCTAGGAACTGAGGGCCTGCAGGCCACAGGGCAGCGCCGCACTGCACCAGGAGAGATCTTGAGTGCAGAAGGTCGGGTTGTCACGCCCGATGCAGCCCTGCTGCGTAACTGCAAGGGTATAACCCTAACATGCCCTAACACATGCGGGCGCGCGCCAGATCGGGCCGCGCATGCAGCTGGAGGTGGTCAAGGTGGAGGAGGGGCTGTGCGCCGGGCGCGTGCTCTTCCACAGCGTCGTCAGCCGCACGCCCGCGGAGGCCGCCGCGCAGCAGGCCGGCGTGGAGGAGCGGCAGCGCCTGCGCGCCGAGCGCCGCCGGCAGCAGGCGCGGCCGCCCGCTGTGCTCCCTCCACGCGCACAGCCTGTCGCTGCGGAAGATAAGGGGCGAGGTTGTCAGAGGGGGCGCCCGCCGGCGCCTCGGAGCTCCGTCGGCATGCAGAGCCGCACCCAGCCCTGGCGCGACGTCCGCCCCGGCGTGCGGTGCGTGTGGCAAGTGCGTCTGGGTGCGCATGCCGGCGCAGAGCCCGCAGGTTGACCGAGAGAGCAGAGGCACAAAGTTGCAACATGGCTTGCGCCAGCGGCGCAAGGACGCGCGCAGGCCGCGCACAACTTCGGCCGTGGTCCTCGCGCACGCTCAGCACACTCGCGCTCAGCATGGTCTTTGCCATTGCCCCTGCCAGAGGCGATGCTGCTGGCGCCCTGACTCAATCCTGCGCACCGTCAGCACTCTCACTCTCAGCGCACCCCTCCATGGCCCCTGCCAGAGGGCGATTCTGCTGGCGCACTGGATAAACCCTGCGCACGGGGCCTGCAGGCGGAGAACGTGGAGCGGAAGACCGCTGGCCAGAAGCGCAAGGCGGCGGCGGCGGGCGCGGAGGGCAGCGCGAGCGCGGCGAAGCAGCCGCGGCAGTGGTGGGAGGAGGAGCAGGCGCATGCGGCCGACGACGACGACGACGTGGCCTACTACCGCGAGGAGGCGCGCCCCGCCGCGTGCCCGGGCGCAGCCCGAGGATTTAAAAGGGTTCCTATGTCAAGCCGGCGTGGCGCGCCCTCTCTTTCCCAGGCCGCCTGCTGCAGGGCGCCCAGGACCGCGCAGCGCACGAGGTGGCTGCATGGGCTTTGACTATGCGTGTCGCTTTGGGTGGTGTTGGATGCATGCGCATGCGCCAGAACCCTGTCAGGCGGCTCAGCTGACCCTCGGCGCGCGCTGTGGGCGACCAGGTGGGCGAGGAGCCGGACGACGCCGAGGGCATGGCGCGTCATGCGAGCTACAGCGGCCGCGGGGCCCGCGGGCGCGGCCGCGGGCCTCGCGGCGGCGGGCGCGGGGACTGGGGAGGCCGCCGCCGGGGGCGCGGTGACTCGGGGGGCCGTCGGGGACGCGGCGGCACCGATGGCGGGCGCGGCGGGCTTGCCGAGCGAGGTGGCGGCGGCCGCGGCCGCAGCCGCGGCGCCGGCGGGCGCGGCGGCGGCGCGGGAGGCGCGCGGGGCGGCGGCGGCCGGAGCGCCAGCGATCGAGGGCGCGGCGGCGGCAGGGGCGGCCGCAGTCGAGGGCGCGGCGGCCGCGGCAGGCGTTCCTGACAAGGCGCTGAGCGTACCCTGTGGGGCGATCAGTCACGTGTGCTGCCCTTCTTGTTGTTGCTGTTGTGTGCAAAACAAACCTGGGCGCGAGAGCTGCATGATGCTATATCGCCAAGCATTGCGATCCTTATGCCATCTAAAGCGGCAACAGCCAACCAGTGGCATTAGCACAAGCATTCCAACACACACAGGAAACCACATAGCTCGCACGGACCACATAGCTAGCACACCCACAGGACACCCTGCCAGAGTAAAGCCATAGTGCGTCTCAGCGTTAGCTCAGCAGCAGCCGCCGTACACCACAGCGCTAATCCGCATCGCGCCCCACCATCTCTAGCGCGACCAGGGCAAAGCGTCAAGCACAGCCGGGCGGAACAGTCTGCGGCTCACGCAGGCGTCACAACTCGCCCGTGGCCACAGCCAGAGGCTGCGGCGCGGCGTGCGCCGGCGGCGGCACGACGGCCCGCACGGCATAGCCCAGGCCCTCCACGGCGGCGGCGACCGCCGCGGCAGTCACGCCGCGGCCGCCCGCGGCGACGCGCCCGCTCTCAAACTCCACGCGGCACTCTGCGCCGGCCGGCAGCGCATCCAGCACCGCGCGCCGCACGCGCGCCGCGCAGCCGGCGCATCGGATGCCGCTCGTGCGCACCTCAACGTCCGCCCGAGGCTGCTTCGCGGCGGCCGCTTCCGGCAGAGCTGCGCAGCCGTGCGCCGGGCCCGCTAACCGGGCCCGGAGCGTGGGCGGCAGCCACAGCCGGGCGACGAGCGCCGGCGGCCGGCCCTCCACGACCGTGCGGACCAGCTCCGGCGTGAGCGCCAGGCCCGCGGAGATGGCCAGCGCCAGCAGCGTCTGCCGCGCGCTCCTGCGCAAGCGGGGGCCGGGAGGCGGTGTTGGTAGCGCCTGGGTGAGCTCACACTATACGCCGCTTGACCTCTTCTGCGCTCTCCTGAGACACACGCTAGAGCCAAGACCCACATGCAAGCCGCGGCTGCTGGCGGAGCTTGTGGGAAGTGTGAGACAAGGAACACGTCAAACAGAAACACGTATATGGCCAGTGCAGCAGGCTAGGAGCCTCTCAGATCGCCACTGCACAAGGCCGCTGCCAGCTTCAGCCGTGGCCAACCTTCCCACAAGCACTTGATGGGTGATGCACTTGCCTGTTATAAGTCAGCGAAGGTATAGTGTGGGACAGGCTGGAGAGCGCACCGGCTGCGCCAGTGCGCGAGGCCGAGGCCGCCGGCCGTGGCCGCGAGGAACAGCGGGCGGTAGGGCGTCAGCGCGGAGAAGCCCGCGCAGCCGAACGACAGCGCGTTCAGCGCCAGCTGCAGCACGCAGCAGCTGCTGGACAGCAGGCCGCCGAGCACGGCCAGGCCGAGCGTGTGCGCGGCGCCCAGTGCGAGGCGCGGCGCCGTCATTTGGTTAATGGGACCTGTTGCGCGTGTGCGGGAGGGCAGGTGGTGCCACCTCCTGTACCAGCCCAACGTATCCTCAGGCTGCCGAAGCTGGTTCCCGACTCGGCGAGAAGAGCTAGACCCTAAAGAGCCTCCGGCCCTAGCTCGCTTGGAGTCGTTACAGCCGACTTACTACAACTCCAAGTTGTTCAAGTGCTTGCGCAAGCCTCCAGGCTTGCGCAAGCAGGCCCAGGTCCTGATGTACTACTGCACACAGGCTCTGCACACAGGCATAGACGCGTTCACCTAGGCGCGACCTGGCCAAGCTCAATACGGAGCAGACCACGCACACTGCTGCGCTTGAGCACGCCGTCGGGGCGGCCCAGCAGGGCCAGCGCAAAATACAGAGGCCGCCGCTGCCGTCAAGGCTCCAGCGCAACGAGCTGCTGACACTGCCAAGGTTTACACCAATGGGGCAAGTGACCGCCATGCGTTAGGAGGCTGTCAACCCGTTAAGTCGCGCAGCACCCGACATCATAGCGGTCGCCTGCTGCTTGCTCGCGCGCCAAATTGAGGCCCAGCTGCTGTGCGCTGAGCAGCATACTGGGCAGCCCTGCCAAGAGCTGTACCCGGAAGCTGTCGCTTTGCCTCATACCTGGTTGCGACGGGCCCTCCGCTCGAAAAGCAGGTGTGCTGAGCACACACACAGCTGTGGACTGCTATGCGCGTCAGAGAGCAGACAAAGCCTGTAAACTGATGGGAGCTTGAGCTTGAGTATTTACTTCTGTTGGGCTGAGCGTGTGGTGAGCGCGCGGACAAGCCTGCCTCCTCAAGCTTGAGACAGAGCGGCAAGTCAGCCTCTCTTATGAAGTATGCAGCTGGCTCCCTGCTTGAAGCAAAGCTAGGAGCAGAGCCGCAAAAGTGTGCCCGCAGTGCGGCAGAGAGTGTACGGCCCGCAGGTCCCACACCACAGCGGGGCCGCATGCCCATGCCGCATGCTGTGCCGGCGCCTGCTGTGCGCACCGCAGCAAGGCAAGTGCGATCACCAAGGATCGGTTCTGCCATGTGGCGGCACACCCCAAGTACCTCACCTCCTGCTTCCATCAGTTAGTCTGGCAAGCTGGTTACTACGCACTGATGCCAGGGCCGCGAAACCCCGCTGAATACAAATCCGAGTGTGCTTGTTCGCTATAGAGCAGAAAGTACCACTCGTTCTCTGCTGCAGACTGCCCGGGAGGTGTCGCAACGCGTACCAGTCGCCGTCCAGAGTCGAATAAATCAAACATAGGAACGCAGCGGGACTGACGCATACAAGGTGCGGCGGCATACTGCGTGCAATTTCTTGGCTGGAGCCTGCGTAGTGAACCACTGTGGGCTGCTCTGTTGCCTGTGCCTCACTCCTGCTGCCCGCACGCAGGCGGTCTGGGCAGCTTCAACGACATCAGCACAGGGCGTCAAAGCTAAGACAGGCGTGATGCGTGCCTCCGCGATGCTGGCAACGGCCCTGGTGGCTCTGTGCTGCTCTACTCTGCTGGGACACGCAGAGGCGAGCTGGTCAGGTGGGCATCCTTTCCCGCCCGAAAGCACTAAATGTTCTCCTTGCCCGGCATGCCGGGAGAGCCGACAGGCCTCTGCCCGCAGCGAGCAGTACAGCCTTGCACAAAGGCGACAACTTTAAGACGTGTGTTGCCTGGCAGCTTGCAGTGCAGCGCTGCCTGCCGCCCATCCGCGCCAATGCAGTGCCATGTACTTTTGTGGTCACGCGCAATGCCGGCGCCAATGCGCGGCCTCTGCCGCCGTTGCTAGTCCCTGCTTATTTTACAGGAGTTTTGCTGCACTCCGCACGCGGTCTCCTGTCGCCAGGCTGCAAGCATGCGAGAGTTGATCGGGAACGTTAGAGGCGTTTTTCGGAGGGCGGTGCCACAGCCTGTCTTGTGTGCGAGGTCGAGGACCGCCACACCGTGCTGTGCTCCCTGCCCCCGCACACGCTGGGCGACAGCCGCGTCCGCAGGCCGTCACGGCGGGGTCATGTTTGTCATGCACCTGTGCGCTGTCCTGCGTGCGCTGAACAGCTGCCCCTGCCGCGGCGCAGAGCGCCGCGAGGGCGGGCGGCGCCTGGCGGGCCTGGGCGTCCAAGCCAAGCCGGCGACCACGGGCGAGGCGACCACGGCCACCACCAGCGCGATGCCCGCCACGGCCTCGATGACCGGCACGACCAGCACGCTCAGCGCAATGCCCGCCACGACGTCCACGCTCGGCGGCGGCACGAGCGCGGCCGGCGTAACGACCAGCCTCACCGGCAGCGGCGCCGGCAGCGGCAGCAGCACCACGCTGCCGGCCAGCAGCAGCCTGGCGTCAACCAACAGCCTGGCTGCGACCAACAGCCTGTCGGCCAGCGGTACCACCAGCCTGGCAAGCGCCGCGACCACGGCCGCCGCCAAGAACGTGCTGTCGCCGCCGACAACGCCGGCGCCCACGCAGTCGTCCGCGCCGGAGAGCTGGAGCACGCCGGTGAAGCCGCCGCCGGCGCCCACGCCGCGCCCGCCCTGCACGCCCGCCAGCTCGTCCTGGAGCGGCGGCAGCGCGCCCGTGTACTACTCGCCGGGCTACTCCGGCGGCTACCTGGGCGGCCGCCGCCTCCTGAACCTTGGCTTCCTGGAGACGCTGCTCGGCGGCTGGTCGGGCGGCAGCAGCAGCAGCGGCTGGTCGGGCGGCAGCAGCGTCAGCAGCGGCTGGTCGGGCGGCAGCAGCGGCGGCAGCAGCTGGTCGGGCGGGGGCGGGGGCGGCAGCAGCGGCTGGTCGGGCGGGTCGCCGCCGCCGCCGTGCCCCACGCCGCCGCCGCACACGCCGCCGCCGGCGACGCCGCCGCCGACGACGCCGCCGCCGACGACGCCCCCGCACACGACGGCCCCGCACGCGCCGACGACCAAGCCGCACACGACCAAGCCGCACACGACCAAGCCCACGCCTAGTGCGCCCCCGGCTGGGCGCCGCCTCCTACAGACACCTGTTGCGGCTCTGGGCGCATATGCCCTGGCAACATGCCGTGCGCGCTGCACGTTGCGCGAGCGCCACCGGAGCCAAGTGGGCCTGCTCGGTGAAGCGTACGCCGCGGGATGCCGCGCCGCAGAGCGGGCTCTGCTCTGACGCTCTGCATGGGCCGCACGGCCGCGCGTGTGGAGCCTGCGTATGGAGCCAAGTGTGCATGGGCCTGCAAACGCAGCGCAGTAGCACCGGCTGTTGCAAGTGCCAATGAGCTGACAGTGACTGTGCCCGCCGCGCAGCGCCCCCGGCCACCACCCCTCCGACCTGGTCTCCGTACGTGCCGCCGACGACGCCGCCGACGACACGTGCGCTTTCTCCACTGTCTAAGAGCCTTAGAGCTCGATGCGCTGTCCCGCTGCACTGCTTGCCCTCGCAGACCCAGTGCAGCAGAGAGGTGCGTGTCTGTGCAGACCCCATGGCACACAGAGGTGGGAACCTGTGACGATGCGCCCTGCGCTACAAGCTTGGGCCGCGTGACGTGCGAGCTGGCTGCTTGAGCACAGGGCAGACGACCCAACCCGGGCCGGGGCACAAGCGTTCTCGCTGGGTGACGCGAACGCACACCTAACCCTCTGGGCAACCGCGCAGCGCCCACCACCGCGCCGACCACGCCGCCGACGACCGCGCCCACCACGCCGCCGACGACTGCGCCCACCACGCCGCCCACGACCGCGCCCACGACGCCGCCAACGACGGCGCCCACCACGCCGCCGACGACGGCGCCCACCACGCCGCCCACGACCGCGCCCACCACGCCGCCGACGACGGCGCCCACCTCGCCGCCCACGACTGCGCCCACGACGCCGCCAACCACGGCGCCCACAACGCCCCCGACGACGGCGCCCACCACGCCGCCCACCTACGCGCCCACGACGCCGCCGACGACGGCGCCCACCACGCCGCCGACCACAGCGCCCACCACGCCGCCGACCACGGCGCCCACCACGCCGCCGACAACGGCACCCACCACGCCGCCCACCTACGCGCCCACGACGCCGCCGACCTGGACGCCCACGTCGCCGCCGACCACGGCGCCCACAACGCCGCCGACCACGGCGCCCACAACACCGCCGACTACGGCACCCACCACGCCGCCCACCACGGCGCCCACCACGCCGCCAACGACGGCACCCACCACGCCGCCCACCTACGCGCCCACGACGCCGCCCACCTGGACGCCCACGTCGCCGCCGACCACGGCACCCACCACGCCGCCCACCACGGCGCCCACCACGCCGCCGACCTGGACGCCCACGACGCCGCCGACCACGGCGCCCACGACGCCGCCGACCACCGCGCCCACGACGCCGCCGACGACTGCGCCCACGACGCCGCCGACCACGGCGCCCACGTCGCCCCCGACCACCGCGCCCACCACATCGCCGACGCCGACTCCCACCACAACCTGGAGCCAGACGCCGACACCCACCACGACGAGCTGGAGCAAGGGGCCGACGCCCACGCCCACCCAGACCGGCTACAGCTGGAGCCAGACCACGCGGCCGCAGACCACGACGCCGTCGTGGAGCCGCGGTGCGCGCCAGCAATGCATGAGCAGACTTGGCCGCTCTCACGGCGCAGTGCGTCGTGTTGATCCACAACATGACTGGTTGCAGGGAAGCTGTGAGGGTTGCCATCTTGATGCTGTTCGGCTGCAAATGGCTGCCTGTGTGTCGACAAACAGCCGTTAATTCCTTGACTGTTTGTGTACCTGGAACAACCAGGGCTTGTGCATGCTCCACAAGCTGCTGCAACCTGAGGTAAGACTGCGATTGGCTTGTCTCACGCTTGCTCACACGCGCTGCGCAGGCGAGGGCGACCGCGGCCACAGGGAGGACGAGCGCCGCCGCGAGGACGAGCGCCGCCGCAGGGACGACCGCAGGGACGACCACGACGAGGGCCGCGGCCGCAGCAACGAGAGCGACGAGGTGCGGCGCGGGTTCCAGTCGCCCAGCCTTGCGGTGCAGCTTGCAGTGTCTGCAAAGCCAGCACGCTCGCAACGCTGCGCTGGCCTGCCGTTGTCAGAAGCGCGCCCGCTGCGCGTGCGCACCTGGCTGACCCTGGCTGACCTATATCCCCCGGCCACACTGACCCTACAACCCCCGCGCGCGCAGAGGAGAGTACAGGCCTCCAGCGTGTACGCGGCCACCGGCGGGCGCAAGCTGCTGCGGTGACCGGCCGCAGGGCCGCATGCCGCGCGCGCATAGCGTCCACTACGCCGTTGAGAGGTTTCTGGAAAGGGCCGGCAGCGCTGCGGCGGGCGGCGCGCGGGCGCGTTCCCGGGCGCGCCGGCGCGCCAGCCCCCCGCACCCTTGCGGCCGCCTATAAGAGACCCGGTTCGTGAGGGTGCACGCGCGGAGGGAGTCTGTTTAGATGTGCATCGGGGTGCCCCGGGAGCCTAACCAGGCTCGGTTTCAGGCACCCCAGGGGAAGCACTCAGTATCGTCAAAACATGCTAGCGTATAGCGTGCAGCACATGCGCCTTGCTGCCCGCTGATGTGCCAAACATGTGGTTTGGCCAGCCCCATCCCGGCTGTGGCCGGCGCCAACCCGGGTTCAAGCGGCCGGGCGGTTATAGGTGTTTTTGCGGGCGCGCCCGTGTCCGTGCGCGTCCTGAGAGCCCTCGCAATGAGGATACAAGTTTTGAGGGGTTTCATCCTTGGGTCACATAATTGTAGAGTCCTGCGCTTGCAAACTGGTATGAATTAATCAACTGGCCCCCTCCCCAGTGCAGCATGTGCTCACACTGAGCTCACTGCTTAGGGGAATAGATTACGCATACTGACACTATTTTGCATGCTACTGCTATACTGCTTCTAGCGCTTATGTCAGTATACTTGTCTACAAAGCTCATACTGAGCCCGTTATATTGCTGCTAGCACTTGTGTCTGAATTTTGAAGCAGGTATATGTTCTGCTACTCATGTGCCCACATTTAATGACTTGTCACGCTACATGTCTTATTTTATGGTCAGGGCTATCGCCTATGTGTTGGTTTTTGGGCAGCAAGGGCGCACAGCGTGGTTATGAGCGCTTCGATGTGCGCCCTTGTGGGCTCTTCTGTGGCTCTGGGGCACTTTATGTGCGTGCTCAGCCATGGCTGCCACATGTGGCAGCTTTGGGTCTGCTAGAGTGGGGCCGGCGAGCAGGGTCGCACACACCCGGCTGCTGGTGGGGGCCGGGGTGCATGAGCTCCGCAATGAGAGGGTTGATGTGCACTGCAAGTGGGTATATTCCTGCTTTATTTGACCCCGCAAAAGCCGCGCAAGTCAGCGTGGGCGCAGGTCCATGCGCTAGAGACTGATGTAGAGCCGTTGTAGCACGGCGGCGTCGCCAAGAGTCAGCTTGTGGGTTGGAGGTTGTTGCCTTGCAGGCGGTCTTTGCTTTGATTCCAACGGTTTCTTTGTAATCAAAGCCCCTAGACGCCAACCAACACGCGAGCAGCCATTCTCTGCAGTGCCAGGCATGCCAGGCGCTATGCACATTGGGATCATGGCATGCAACGGAATTGTTGCAGAGATCGGGTTCATTTCAGTGCAGCTCATTGCAGCAGCGGCAGCCAGTGGCACCTCATTCCCAGGCTGCATACATGCTACATACTCGGCTTGCTCCTGTGAGTATGGCTGCACATGTCATGGAGATGTGACACCGGACCGGTGTTACCGGTCGGCCCAGGCGGCAAGCGGCACTTTGCTGCATGTCCCGTTCACGTCTCCTGAGTGAGCGGTCTTTGTGCCAGATCCCAATACTCCAAGAGCCCGTTGTATCCTGGCGCAGTAAGTAGCTCAAGGTCTTGCGCCCTTGCGCGCTGCCAGGCGCGTGGTGCACAGCCTGACAAGTGCCTGGCGCACCATGTGGAGCATGCACGCGGTTTCATTTCCAAGATTTCAGGCACCCGGTGGCAGGTGCTCCTTAAGACACACCATGTAATTTCTCAGTATCCCAGAAGAGACTGGGTGAGCGTGAGCTGACCCACCCCCTCCGTACTGCTGTGCCGTACATACTGGCAAGCGCTGTCACAGACGTCTGCTGCTGGGAGGAATACACACGCTGCGATGCAGGGCGAAGGTGCGCACAGCTGGAGCAATGAGTCGGCCCATTGCCTGTTTTCCTGCCAACCTGCGCACCTCACAGTGCAACGAGGTAGCCCGTGCTAACTTCCTGCCAACTTGCGCACCTCGGTTGTGAGACAAAGGCAGACCGTGCTAACTGAAATGTCCCAGCGTACAGATCCCCATGAACTGCTGGACGCAACCACTGGAGTTGCGTGGGTCAGGCTGCTCTGGTCGGACGCTGCAGGCCTCAGGAGGTGCAGGTGCGTACGGCCGGGACTGCAAAACCTCTAAAAACTGGCTGCACTGCTTGTGCATGCATGTACCAGTCAATGGCACCAGGTGCCAGGCACGTGGACTGACCTGTGTGCTGTGCCTGTCTGATGTGTGCAGAGTGATACCGCGCAAGCGAGTCAAGAAAGTCGCGGAGTCGGGCTTGGGGCTGGTTGAAGGTTGCCAAAGCCTTCAGGCGAGTCCCCGCTGCGTCTTGAATGCATGGGTGGTGTCTGGTTCAACAATGGCAGCAGTCCTGCTTGGGCTGAAATGGCCACACATCTACTGAGCCTTCCTGCAGCAGGCATTGAATGACATTGTGTGGTTTTTTAAAGGTTTGCATTAGACACCCACTGTGCTCGACCGACATTGCTCAACCCACAAGGAGTGTGATCCCACAGACCTGCTCAGGCGCTGCCTGCCTGCCACAGCGGAGTAGGCCGTTTGTCGGATGTCCTGCCCCGTCGCTGGCGGGGAGCCGTGACGTGCCGGCGCAGGCATGGGGGGACATACCTGCGCCCGCGTCCGGGCTATCGTCCGTCGGCGAAGTGCGCCTCGTACCGGACATGGCCACGCTCCGGCGCCTGCCCTGGCATCCTGCGCACGGCGTCGTGCTTGCGAGCATGCTCCGGCAGCCGCCGCCACCGGACCATGCTGGTGACACAGGTGCTGAAACCGCGCGACCTGACAGCACCTGCCAGCAGCTTCGTGCGGGGCGCTGCCGTGACAACCCTCTGACTCATGGCCTGACATTGCCAAGGGAGATATGCTGCTACTGAACAGACAAACCAGGATGCTGCTGCCGTGACTTTGGGAGATATGCTGGTCTCTGCTGCGCTGCGTGTCTGCTGTGAGCACGTCGCGCTCTTTCATTGTGCCGCACACGCGCATGGTCAGGCCCGGCGCGCGCGCGCGCGCGCGCAGAGCACCTGCGCTGGGAGTGCTGCCCGCGCAGCGCGCTGCAGCGCGCGCTGGCCGCGGCGCGTGAGCGCCACGGCGTGCGCTTCCGCGTCAGCTTCGAGGTCGAGTTTGTGCTGCTGCGCGGCCGGGACCCGGGGCAGGGCGACGGCACGCCGCGCCCGATCGATGCCGCGCTCTACTGCCAGACGTCCGCGCTCGATGCTGCAGCGCCAGGTGCGCGCGCCACGCGCGCTGCGGCACACGGCGCCTGCGCGGTCCCTGTGGATGCAAGCCGTTCAAGTGCGAGCAGCCGAGTAATATGACTGCGCCCCCCAGCAGAACAGCACAACGACGATGCTGTGAAGCCCAGGCAGCACGTCCTTTGTGTGCTGGTGTAACACAGTCGCAAAACGAGGCAGTTGATGAAACGTGCTGCGCCGCAGTCCTGGACGACATCACTGACGCGCTGGCCAAGCTGGGCATCGAGGTGGAGCAGGTGCACAAGGAGTCGGCTGGCGGGCAGCTCGAGATCGTCACAGAACATGAGGAAGTGCTCAAGGTGCGCGCCGTCTGTTGTGGCGCCGCAGCGCTGGCGGGCTCACGGCGCCATGCCTGGCTGCTCGCGCGCTTGGCGTGGCTGGGCATGACTCCAACTTGCTGACATGGCAAGCTGTAAGCTGCTAATGCCACACAGGCCTCCCTGCAGCGCTGCTGCAATGCATTGGTAGCTCCCCAAGCGCCTCCGGAGGCTGCTGCTGGCGCCGGCGCCAGCATGCGGCGACGGGCCTGCTTCGGCAAGGCCTCCTAGCACCTCACACCGCAGCTCGGACTCGGCGCCCTGGGCGCGCAGGCAGTCGACAACCTGCTGCTGACGCGCGAGGCCATCAGCTGCGTGGCCGCGCGCGCCGGCCTGAGCACGAGCTTCCTGCCCAAGATGGGGCCGAGCGAGGCGGGCAGCGGCGCGCACTGCCACATCAGCCTATTCAACGTGCGCGCGCGCGCGCCCCCCTTGCATGACCCGCCGCGCCGCCGGCTGCCAGGCCGTGCCTTGCAGGCCGGGCGCCGTGCGTTTTTGGACGGCCGCACCTGGGAACACGTCAGGCTCGTGCACGCGCTGCACAGCTACGGCTATTGCCCCCTGGGCGCAGCGGTTCTGTGCACAAGCGTGGCTGACTACGCGCCTCTCAATCAGCTCATACATGCCTGGAGGTACTGCTTGCCCTCGGAATGACCACCAGGATAGCCATCAGGAGGGGAGCCTGCCGGGCGCGGCGCAGGTGGCGGCCCTGGGGCCCAACGACATGTGAACATAACAGGAACACCGAGAAGACAGCAAACCCTAGCATGTCACCACGAGGGCTTGCCTCGCGTGCGCGTAGGTGGCCGACCTGGGGCCTTGCCCCGCCGGCACCAACCTGGTCAGCGAGCTGCCCGCGAGCGGGCGCGCGGACGGCGCGGCCGGCCGCGCGGCGGCCGCGTTCGCGGCGGGCGTGCTGCGCCACCTGCCGGCGCTGCTGGCGTGGACGCTGCCGAGCGCCGCGTCGTATGCGCGCCTGGAGCCCAGCACCTGGAGCAGCTGCTTCCAGTGACATCCCCCCCCCCCCGTTCTGCCGAGTGGGCGGGCAAGGTGTGCGCCTCTGGGCATGAGCAGCGCCATGCGCAGCAGCGGATGAGCTATGCCGAGGAGGCGGGCGGGGTGTGAGCCCTCCGAGAGTGACCTGCGCCGTGCGCAACAGCGGATGAGACCGCTGGAAGGCGCCGAGCAGGTGGCGCGGCGCATGTCACGGCCGCGCCAGAGGTGCCAGCCGCCTGCGGTCCAACCCTACCCTATACTGGGCGCCTGCAGGGTCTGGGGCGTGGACAACCGCGAAGCGCCGCTGCGGCTGTCCGCCAGCGCCGGCGCCGGCGCGCAGAACTGGGAGTTCCGCGCGCTGGACGCGACCGCCAACCCGCACCTGGCGCTCGCTGCCATCATCGCCGCCGGCTGCGACGCGCGCGCCCGCCACGTTTCCGCGCGCGCGCCGCCATGGGGAGTGACGTCATTATGCTGAATACGCCTCACCGCCAGTTGCCTTCGAGCTCGGGAGAGGCCGGCTGCTGCGGCATGCATGCGCAAACGCGGGCTGCCGGTGCTGCAAGCGCTTGCGCTGACTCTATTTGGACTTTGAAACAAAGTCGCCGGGAAAATGCAAGCTGTTGCCGCTCCGCCTGGGGCTCACACTGCGGGCGCCGCGCGTGACAGGGCCTGGAGCACGGCTGGACGCTGCCCGAGCCCTGCAACATCGACCCTGTGGACCTCCCAGGCGCCGCGCGCCTGCCCACTTCGCTCGCGGAGGCCATCCGCGCGTTCGAGGCCGCCCCCGAAGCCAGCTGGGCCGCGTACATCGCCCGCGCGGCGCAGCTGGCGCCCGGCGGCGCCAGCGGAGGCGGCGCTGGTGCGTGCGCCGCGGCGCGGCCCTCACACCCCTCGGCGCGACCTGGAGGATGCGAGCCCTGTTCCGCAGCGCCCCCGCGATGGCGGGTGCTTGTTGCCTATTTTCAATATACTGCGGCGCTCCCGCGCAGGACGGATATGAGTGTCCTTCAACAGCGTTTTGTGGCATGCAGGCCTGCCGGAGGTGCTGAAGAGGGACCTGGGGCCGGCGCTCGTGACGTCCTTCATGGCGGTGCGACGCCCTGCACGGTCTGATGGCAGCATGCATGCACCACCCGGCACCTGCCTGTCCTGCACCTGTCAAAAGCCCTCCCAGCGCCTGTAAAAACCCTAGCACCTCCCTGTCCTTCCACCACACGGCCAAGCAGCATCATCATCATGCTAGCTGTCAAGCGCCCCATGGTGCAAGCCCTCCTTTGTCGGTCAGGACGCGTAGCTGTTGCACAAGTGGTATGCTGGGTCAGCCGCCGCCAGCAGCTTGTCAGCACATGCAGGGGACATGGCAGCAAGGTGACCCATGAGCATCCTGCAGTGCGCTCTGCTGCCCTGCTGCCCACTCATCACACAGGGCGTGTGCTGGCCGCAGGTGCGCCGCGCCGAGGAGGAGCACTTCCGGGACTGCTCACCAGAGGAGCTGGTCGAGCAGCTCCTCACCCGCTACTGACACGTGCATTTGTCAGCTGTGGCCCATGCGCCATGTTCTGTGCATTTCACACGCTTACTGCTCGTGCATGCGCGACCTGTATGTGCCATGTGGGATGGGCCATGTTCTGTTTGTGCAGATTGCCATGTATCGGTTTTCGTAGCTTGCCATCTGTTTGTGTAGTTTGCCGTGTGTCTGTTTTCGTAATTTGCCATATATCTCTTCTGTAGTTTGCCGTGTATCTGTTTCTGATACTTCGCCATGTGTTTGTTTCTGTAGTTTGTCATGTATTTATTACTGTAGAACTCGAGCTCCGACCTTCCCTCAGCAGATAGCATCTATTGCACCCGCGGGTTACATCGTGTCAAGGATGCAGCAACCAATCCACCTTACAGTGCGCTCAACCAAGGCTCGCCAAGGCAAGCGTCGAGCGGCATCTGTAACCTATGTGCCTTTGCAGCAGCGCCGTCTCTAGCTCTTGAGTGCAAGCAACGCCAAAATATATATCGGACCCTGCAGCTGCAGAGCGGTTGCAGCACGGACATGTACTTGGTGGCGACGTCTACTGGTTCTGGGACAGCTGAAGTATCTGCGCGTCGCAGGTGCCGCATGCCAGTCAGCACCCCGGAATCCACACTGTGCATGCAAGGTATGAGCTCAAAACTCACGGCAGCGGGGTGCAACCTTCGCGCAACAAACAGTTGAGAGCAAATACACAGCAACACATCAGCTGCTAACCAACACACTGCCACCATTGAACGCGTCTGTGACTTACTGAGCAAGGCATTGCGTGCTTGGCTATCTCTACCTGACTGACTCTATGGCTAAGGCATTTGTGCAACACACTACACTTCGTCCAGCATTCTGCAACGTCTCTGCACTCTGGGCCTGGGTTGCGCAGCATACACAATGTTGCCATGAACTGCTAGTGACAAGCATCTCAATCTGCTAGTGACAAGCATCTCAATCTGCTAGTGACAAGCATCTCTTTGACACCGCGGCCTTTGTACCATGGCTGACTGCACAGGTCGCCAATTGCCGCACGGCAGGGGGGCTGGAGGCGGGGCGGCGCCGCGCCTGCAGGATGTTGAGGAAGATGTTGATGATGTCGAGGTAGATCTGCGTGGCCGCGAAGATGTAGTCGTCCGGAGAGACCTCCAGCGAGCGCCCGCCCATCAGCATCTGCCGGACCCGCGCGCAGCCCCGCGTCACGCGCACCACATGCACGCCAGCGGCCGGCCGGTCGCTGCGAGCACAGCTGCAGCAGCACGGAGCGCGTCTGCGGCCCACGCTGCCGGGCACCACCCGCACAAGCGGTCGGCGCCGCGACCCTGTCACACGTTGCCCATCCTCGAAGCCCCATCCTGCACCGGGCGCACGAAGGCCTTGGGTCGACCCCACAGCCGACCTCCGCGGGCGCGCGTCCGAGCGCGGGCCAGCCAGCGCCCGTGCTCACAGCCTCATCTCCACCGTGGCATGCAGCGCGGGCGCGCCTGGATGTCGTAGAGCAGGTAGGCGCTGAACAGGATGGCGCCGACGACCGAGATGATGAGGTAGAACAGGTTGTTCTGCCAGAAGATGCCCACCACGAGCGTAAGCATGAACGCGCTGCTCGCGATGTACAGGAAGCCGCCTGCGCGGCGCACGCCGGGCGGGTCAGCGGCGCCGCGCTGCGCCTGGGTCCGCGCCGTGGCGGCTGCATGCACATCGCCGGCGCAAGCTGGCGCATTTGTCAAGACAGCAGCGCGACAGACATGCTGGCATGCCCTGCAGCAGCAACCCAAACTGTTCCCTACAAACAACTGCGGGAAGGGCACTGCTTCAATATCGACCGAGCTCTTCGAGCGAGCGCTCGCCTCCGCACCAATTAGCCCGCTGCACGAGCTGCGCCCCAAGCAGGCACGGCACAAGCCCAGCAGAAGGGCGCGCGCCCTTGCGCGTGAAGTCGAAGCCCGACGTCGTGGCCAGGATCCAGACGAAGCCGACCACGCCGGACGTGATGCCCAGCGCGAGTGCGAGCACGCTGACGTCGTAGAAGCTCGTCACCGTGCCGACCAGAAAGGCGAACGTGGCCGTGAACACGCCGAACGAGACGTAGTTCCATGGGTGCACGCGCCGCAGCGTCTGGGAGCAGCCCATGGCGATGATGGTTGCGAACGACAGGATCCAGGCCAGCCAGAACGGCCACGAGTTCTGCTGCACGTACAGCTGCACGCGCGGCGGCGGAGCGGCCAGGCGTTAGCGCCCGGCGCCGTTCAGTGCTGTAGAAAGCACAATCAACGCGACGCCACAAAGCCAGCACATGTGAGCTCGAGACAGCAAGCGCCTCGACGCCTGCACGTCCGCGAGGGCCTATGATGCTGAGCGGGAGCTCGGGCTGCGCATTGCTCTCGGCTGGCACGGCCGCACGCCTCAGGCGCTTACAATAAATCGATGTATCTGGGCGGCGGCCCGCGCGCGCGCGCGGCGCGCGCCTTGAGCGGCTGCACGTACAGGAACGCGAAGCTCGCGCCCGCGGTCACAAGCAGCTGCAGCAGCACCAGGCCCAGCACCTTGCGCACGAAGCCCTGCCGCACCTCGTTCGCCTGCCGCGCGCGCGCGCCGTCAGGCCTTCATGGGCAAGCTCTCGCAGGCGCACATGAGCCGTGTGCCCTGCGGGCCCAGCCGCGGCAGCCGTGTGCACAGGCGCCCGGTCGCAGCCGGCAGCACGGCGGTCAGGCTCAACGCTGTGCAGGGTTGCATGGCCGCAGCGCATGCGCATCGCAGAGGTGCCTGGGCACAGACTCATGCAAAGCGCCTGACAGCAGGTGATTGCCACCCCTATGGCCAGCCGCAGCACGCCCGGGGTCCATCTGCCTGCTGTCGACCAGCATTTTACGGCGCCCTTGCTGCGTCATAGTCAAGCAGGCCTCATGCTTGTCATACTTGTGACGTTGCGAAACACAGGGTGCGCAGCACCGCCCCCCGCGGTGCTCGCCTGGAAGTGCTCATGGTAAGCGGCCCAGCCGGCAGCCTCCTGGTCGTAGTTGCCGGGCGGCCCGGAGCCGTACGCGTACGGGCCGCTGTAGTTCTGCACCCCCACGCCGCGGCTGGGTCAGCCCCAGGCCCTCAGCGGCCAATGCTTGAAGCGCCCACATGCGCACAGTGTGCAGAAGGCAACAGGCGCCTGGCAGCAGCGCCGCCAACAGGACTGGTTAACGGTCATGTGAGGCCTCTCAAGGCAGCATGATAGCACCTTCGCTGCAAGCCGTCCAGGAGGCAGGCACTAATGCTTCACATCTCATGCACTGCTGTATGTGCTAGACACCGGGCCGGCAAGCTCCAAGTCGGCCGCGAGGACCAACAACCTGTTAATCAAGGCGATGCACTGCTGGCGCGCCTGCTGCGGTGGCGGGTGGTAGCCGCCGCCATACTGGTACCCGCCCCTCTCGCCAAAGTAGAACGCCGGCTCCTGTGTGCCTGTCACATACCCGCAGCTCTGCGTCTCATGCCCTGGGTGCCGAGTACTTATGTGGGACCCTGCAAAGGCGCAACTCGCTGTCCTCCTTCATGGTATGCTGGCCAGCAGGAGCACGCCAAAATTTGTGCAGTGCTGTGCGTATGCAGTGCCAAAGGTTCCGGCAGCACCCATGCAATCATACTGCATGGCGGCAGGGCGCGCGCAGGCGGGCACCTGGCGCAAAGTACGGCGCCGAGCCGGCGCCTGCCGGGTAGCCGCCGTACGGCGCGGGCGGGGGCGGGCCCGCCGGGTAGCCCGCCTGTGCACGCGCACACATGCTGAGCACCTTCACACTCGGCGTGAGCTCTATTGTGTGGTCCTCACGACCTGACGCACCTATACTGCAGCTACGTAGGGCAATTGCGCTGCCAGACAGACTCCTGCCCTTCTCCAGGGACGCTGCTGCACACGCCAACGCCTGCTCTGTCTAAGTTGCTCGCCCTGCAACTGGCGGAGGAGCAGCACGCACATATACGGCCTGCGAGAACCAAGGAACGCCGAAGCGAGCACGGTCACGCTGGGGCTCGCGCCTGGTAGCCTGAAGGCGGGTACTCGCCGGGCCGCAGCCCCGTCTGCCCGGCGCCGTGCGGCGCCCTGCCCTTGGTGTCCGCCATCTCCTGCGCGCGTTGTAGTGCCGGCAGCTGTAGCCGCAGTCTGCACAGCGGCAGACGCACAGTTGCGCAACCACCTTGGACACAGCACCCCGCGCGGAGCTATGCGCAGCAAGCATCAACGTGTAGTAATAATTGCTGATACTGCAGACACAGGTCCTGCGTCACCGCAGCGCCTGGTGCTGGACGCTGTCATCATGAAATCATCAGCAACATGCAGCCGAAGAGTATCTAGCGCTATGCCCTGGCAGCAGCAACTCCGAACACTTTTGGGCAACCAAGCAGTCTGCTCAACCACCGGCTGCAAACGCTGTTGCAGGTGCGCGCAAACGTGCAGGCATATCAGCACTGCCTCTGTGCTGTTCCAGGATAACATATAAGACCTCCTTCAGACAAGCGCTCACTGCACGCAAGCTGCGGTAACAGGCGCGCACCGCCTGACTAGGATGCTCACCTCACAGAGTGCACACGCCGGTGCGCACGCTGGTGCTGCACGCTCGGCCTCGAGCTGTGCACGCCCTCGCCGCCTTGCTCCTTTCTGCTTGGGACTCTAGGCGAGAGCAACACGGGATGGTTTCCACCCGTAATACGCGTAGTACGGTGATCAGCGAACCGTAGTACGGTGACATGGGCCAAGCGCACATGTAAACACTTTCATGTGCAATGCGTGCTCGTTACAGTGCCCATGTCCGCTGTACCTGTCGCCTAGCTACTGGCAGTGCACCGCGTGTGCATGTCAGTCTAGAGAGCCAGCCACAGCACTGGAAGCGCATGCCACTATGTCACTGGTCCTGCCAGAAGCACCGCTCTCACCAGCTACACTTTGGCCATGCGCCTGACGCCGCGCAACCCCAGACCGCTGGGGCCGAGCGGCTCGGCCTACATGGCGCGGGCCACCTTTGTCGCCTGCCGCAGGGAACGCAGCGGCGAGGGCGCCCATTATTTCAACGTGGCACTGAAACGCCATGCGCCAGGTGCGCCGCGAGGCCGCCGGACAGTGCTGAACAAGCGGTACTGAGTACAGGCGCGCGGCAATATGCCGCGCGCATAACCAAAGTAGACCAAGCAAACACACACCCTGCCATGACACCTATTCACAGGCGCCGCTGGGCACCGCTGGGCAGCTCAGCGCAGCGCGGCGGGCTGAGCGCCGCCATGTGCCGGCAGCTCTGCACCGCGGCCGGCCGCTCGCGGGCCGCATGCGCAGGGCATGCGCACGCGGGCGCCGGGGAGCGCGCGCCATGCGCCTAGAAACGGATGTACGCGGTGGGGTCCTCCTGCGCCCAGGAGCGGCCACAGTGAAAGGCGCCCAGGGCAGCTCCGGCGGGCCCACCGCTTGCATGGACGGACAGCCGCCTGCTATCCGGTCCAGCCGCACGCGTGCTCTGCATGCATGCGCCTTCCCCGTGCGCGTCGAGGCTCAGGCAGGCACGGCAGCGCAGACCGCTGCCCCGCCTTCCTCAGACGGGCGGGCTGCCGGCATGCGCCCGGGGCACCCTGCGGCCGTCCGGCGGGCTGCAGCGGGCCCGGCGTTTAGGTTTTTCAAAGGCAGGGCGCGCGCCTGCATGGCGATGTCGGCGTCCACCATCTCGTTGCACAGCTGCTCCAGCGGCGTCTGCATCGGGTCCCAGCCCAGCACGCGCTTGGCCTTGGCCGGGTTGCCCAGCAGCAGGTCGACCTGCGCACCGGTGGAAAAGGGTTAGGGTAGGCTGCCTGTGCCATACGTAGCAGCCCAGCATGCGCTATGCCTTGGCCCGGTCGCACAGCAGCAGGACGACCTGCGCGCCGGCGCGCGCCCCGGTCTCAGCCGCTCAGTGCAGGCGGCCGCGCGAGGCGACTGCTCCGGGCTGCCGCGTGTGCTGCGCCCACGCAGCCCAGCTGCCTGCCAACATGCTCTTTTGCCCGTCCACACGCCAGTCCGTTGGCTGACACTCATGGGTTTGCCCCGCACCTCTTAACCTCCGCATTCAGGACATGCGCGGTGTCCGCCCTTGACATGCTCGACCTCCAGCGTATGCATCACCCAACGAGTGCCAGACACCCGGCGCCACAGTGCCATAAGGCGCTCATCTATTGCGCAGGCGAGCTTGACCTCATGCCCCCGCACATTATGAAATGTCCCTTGCGCACATAGCGCCCAGCGCATACCATGCCGCACTTATTGTTGGGCAGGAGCGCGCTACATTTACAGCGAGCGCGTAGGCGGAGCCTCCCATGCCACATTCAAGGGCGCGGCAGGCGCACACGTTGCTCACAGCAACCGCATGCGCGGAGACGCCTGGATACCCTCGTTCACACAGGCGCCTGCTCTGCGGCGGGCCGGCCCGGACAGGCCGGCGCGCCTCGGCGGGGCGGAAGTACTTGGGGTCGATGCGCACGACGGTCTCGCCCGCGCGCTCGCCGCCCGCGACTTTCCCAACCTCCGCCACCGAGCCGTGCTCGCCCTCCCACCTGCGCCGCCGCGGCGGCACTCCATGTCCAACCGATGGCTGCCAAAGCTCCAGGTGTGGTCTGCGGTCAAGCTATCGCTCCCCAAGACCCTGCTTGGCCCAGCGGAAGGGGCGTCGGCGCCGGCGGCGCGCGACGAGGCACGAGCGGGCTGGGTGTCACGCCCTCGCGTGCAGGCACCTGGCTGCCCCCTCTGGGCACCGTGCTCTGCCCGCCGCTCGCCTCAGCCGCAGCCCTTCGCACATGCTCCCACCAATGCCGGCTGTTTGGTGCAGCGACCGGGGCCGCGTCGTGCCCCGCGCTCGGCGGGTCCCTCTGGCAGCACCAGGCAGCTCGCGGGTGCTGTGGTCGCGCGGGGCGGCGCGCCTGATCGGCAGCCCCGCGCGCTCAAACGCCATCTCCACAAAGCGCCGCACGGTGGTGGTCTCGCCGGTCGCGACAACGTAGTCATCCGGCTTGTCCTGCTGCAGCATCAGCCACCTGCGCGGCGCGGCGCGCTCCCCATCAGCGCTGCGCGAGTGTGCGCGGATGGTCAAGACATCAAGATGGCAGCCCGCGAGGCGCCACGCTGCAGCCGTGCGCCTGTGGCAGAAGAGCGCAGGTCGGTGCAGTGCCGTGGGCGGCTGCGCGGAGGAGATAAGGCGAGTGATGTCGGGCCGCATCTGCCCGGCCGACTCGAAACACACAGCGCAGCGCGCAGTCGAGCACAGCGCGCAGTCAACACACACACGCGGGCAGCGGCGGTCGGCGCACATGCACTGCACGTAGTCGCGCGCATGCCCCCAGTCACGCTTCGCGTCGATGTTGCCCAGGTACAGGCAGTCCTGCTTGCCGAGCTTGATCCGCGCGGCGGCCATCGTCACCTGCGCCGGCGCCGGCGCGTCAGGCCCGCGCACAGCAGGACGCACGCGCCGCACATGCGTTGATGAAGGAGCGCCGCGCCGCGCTCACCCCACCGTGCGCCTGATCGCCCAGCGCGCCGGCAGGCATGCTGCCCAAGCTCGCAGGCAACCCAAACCCAGCCCCGGGCGCAACCCAAGCGCGCCGGCGCGCCTTGCGCGTGACGAAGATCTCGCCGCGCCGCGGGGACTCGTGGTTGAAGAGGATGCCGTTGCAGGCGTAGATGTTGTACGCCTCGCGGTAGTTCTTGATGGCCCAGAAGCCGTACAGCTTGGCCACCGCGTAGGGGGAGCGCGGGTGGAAGGGCGTCTCCTCGTCCTGGGGCACTGCATGCACCTTGCCGTAGAGCTCGCTGGTGGAGGCCTGGTACACGCGCACGCTGGCCTCCAGGCCCGTGGCCCGGATCGCCTCCAGCAGGTTCATCACGCCCACGCCGCTGGCGTCGGCCGTGTACTGCGGCAGCTGGAAGGAGACCTGGACGTGGCTCTGAGCGCCCAGGTTGTACACCTCCTGCGGCGCCGTGTCGCGCAGGATCGTGCAGAGCGAGCCGAAGTCGATCAGGTCCGCGTAGTGCAGGTGGAACCGCTCCGAGTTGGGGTAGGACTTGTCCATGATGTGCTCCAGCCGCGGGTGGTTGTACGAGCTGGCGCGGCGCTTCATGCCGTGCACGATGTAGCCCTTGTCCAGCAGGAGCTCGGCCAGGTAGGAGCCGTCCTGGCCGGTGACGCCGGTGATCAGGGCCACCTTGCGGCGCCCAGAGGCCTTGTCCAGCGCAGCGGGGGGGATGGCTGCGTCCGCCATGGTGTCTGCAGCTGATTGGCAGCGAATGTGAGTGCTGGGCGGCACTTGGGTGCGCAGGGAGTGCGGCCAGTTGCGAAAAGTGGAAAGGAAATTTGAAAGTTCTTGAACCCCAGCGAACCCCCCCTGCATGCCATTGCCCTGAGCCTTGGCGCGGCCTTGCAGAGCTCAGTCAGCAGTAACACAATCCACGCCACATGACATGCTTTCCTGTAAAACCTTGTGAGCGCGCTCGTGCCGGCGCCAGCGAAGCTGCCAGCCTCCTGCAAGCATGCACGGTTACGCATACTGTCGAGGCCAAGCGTCCAGGAGAGTGAAGCGCCCTGAATTTCAGAGTCTGGACAGGCGGCAGGCTCGCATGCAGCATGTGCACCGGGCCATGAAAGTGGTGGCAATCTCCGTCTGATAGGCTGCCTGCTCAGAATGGGCTTTAAGACGGATTTTGTAAGGCCAGAGTTCATTGATGCAAGGACATGCTCCGGAGTGCATAGCATTACAATGCACACAACTCATAGCGCCGCATGCAACATGCGCCAAACACTTGCATATTCCGCCACTCTAGCGGCGCTAGACTAGCGCTCCTCGCAACACTCCTCTTGACACAAGACACACCGCTCTCGCTCTCTGAGCAGCTGGCGACAGCTGTTACGCCTCTCTCTGCAGCACAATGGATCACGCCGGTGGAGGTGAGTGTACAGGACGCACTTTATCTCCAATCTATAGTCGGTATGGCTTTGCACACTGAGCCAGCATAATCTGTCTTCTCAGCAGATCCAGATGGCGCTCAGGCAGGCAGCTCACGTCGCAGCAAGCTCCCCTAGCTCTTGCTGTTGGTGCGCGCGACCAGTCGCTGTCACTGAAAACCAGTATGAGCTGCATCACGCCCAAACAGGCATGCATGACAATGGACGCCCAGGGCAGCGCCTCTGCACGGTATGGTTTTCTAAGCACGCTATCATGCTGGTGCTCCCGCTGCTGCACGGCTGTCGGCGGCCGAGCGCCATCACGAGCTCGTCAAACCTCGGCGCACGCACCGGCTCGGCCGGCGCCGCCGCCCGCCCGCCGCCGCGGCGCCCGCGCCTACTGCAGCGAGCGCGGGCGCACGTCCTCGTCGAACGACCCGCCGCCGCCGCCGCCGCCGCCCCCGCTGCGCTGCAGCCAGCGCTTCAGCGCCATCACGGGCTCCATCTTGAGGTCGCGCACCGGCTGGCCGGTGATGATGTCCAGCTCGCCGAAGCGCGTGGCGTCGGTCGCCGCGCGCGCGGCGGCCTGCGCGTCCGCCGCCGACAGCGGCGCGGGGCCGGAGGCAGGGTCCGGGCCCTGGCCGCGCTCCGCGACCCCGCCGCCCGCCGGCGCGGCGAGCAGCCGCTGGGCGCGCGCCGACCCCGCCCCCGCGGCCGGGGCCGCGCTCGGGGCTTGCGCCCCTCCCCAGGCGCCCGCGTCGCCCTCGTCGAAGCTCACGCTGTAGTCGCCCCCGAGCAGGCGCTCGAATGGCTTGCCGCCCAGGCCCCGCGCAAAGGGGTTGACGCGGTCCACCCATGTGCGCGCCGCCTGCGCGCGGCGCGCGCGCTGACTGTAGTCCGCAGCCGCGCGGGGGCGCGACGCCCCCACTCCCAAGGCTACTGCCCAGCGCCTGCCCGGCCAGCCACTCAAGCTGCTGCCAGCCTTGTCACTTCAGCACAGGCCGCACGCCGCCGCTTGCAGCGAGCGCGGGCGGCGGACTGCGTGCGCCCTCTGCCTGTGCCGGGGCGCGCGCCTGCGAGCCGGGCACGCCCTGCAGCAGCGCCACCAGGCGCCCGTAGCCCGGGCGCGCGCGCTCCAGGCCCGCCAGCAGCTGGCCGCGCCCGTTGGGCCACATGAAGTGCACCTGCGCGGATCCGCAGCGTGACGGAGCAGCATACCCCAGCGGCGGCCCATGGCACGCTCCACACAACAAGGAGCCCCGCACATTGCAGAGCAGCCGCAACAAAAAAGCCTCAATTCTGATGATCATATCCGCACTTCATAAGCCTGTACTCAAGTAAGGGCTCCTCAGAGCTGAAACGCCGCCGCCGGCTGACAACATGCCGAGGAGCGAGCACAACAGGCCTTGCGCGGCTTCTCAGCACGCTGCACGGCCGCCCGCCCGCGCGCCTGCCAGTCGCCGGGGTAGCACTTGTACAGGCGCACATCGTCGCCCATGACGCGCAGGCGCTGCATCACGCACACGTCGCGGAAGTCGCCCACGAACGCCTCGGCCTCCAGCTTGGCGCGCCCGAACCTGCGCGCCAGAGCCGGCGCGCGGCGCGTCAGGGCCGCTCGTGACGCGCAGGCGCCGCACCAGGCACACGTCTCGAAAGTCGCCCACAAACGCCTCGGCCTCAGGCTCACCAGACGGCTCACCAAGAGCGCACGCCGCCCGAGGAGTACTGATAACAACCAGCACTTCGATGCAGACACGAGGCTGCATGAACTGTGGTGTAGCCGTCTCACAGATGTTTGTTGCAAAGTTGAGCGCACACAGGGCACACTCGTATGCATGCAGACAGTTATTTTGGCATGATGCTTCATTCGGCGCGGCAGGGCGCTGCATGCCGCGCACCCAAAGTCGGAGACGACCTGGCCATCGGGCTGCCACTGCGGGTTCATCACCAGCATCAGCCGCTTCCCGCCGCGATCGGCTGCGCCCCACCATGGCTCGAGGTCAGAGCAAGGCTCGGCGTCCAAGCAAGCAGACCCTTGAAGACCCCGCCTATCCTCCATGTCCCAGGTCTCCTTCCAGATGTTACATTCATGCTTGCAAGGTTGCACAGCTGGAGCACTTTCATCTTCATGTCATTGTCATGTCATAGCCATGTACACCCTCAACTGCTGTGTCTCCTGGCGGCAGACTGGGCGAGCAGCAAGTCGAAGCACTGGACCGTTGGCACACTGTTCATGCGCTCGCAGCAGGAGTGCATCCGGCGATGCACACAGGCGCCGAGGCGGGTGCGTGCCGTCCAGGTCGCGCAGCGCGGGCACGCTGTCGGCGGTCGGGAACACAGCAGCCGCAAGCGCGTCGCCCTCCCAGACGCCCACGCAGTCGGCCGGGTCCAGCCAGCGCGCGTCCAGCGGGCCCTGCGCGCGTAGCATCATGACACGGGTCTGTGAACGCATTAATGAAGAAGCCCAACATGCCCGCTCATGCACGCGCGCAGTCCGCGTAAATTAGCGCAAGGACACTTGCATACTGTGACAGCCCAGCGCCGCAGCATGCACCCTGCACAAGGCGCAGCAAAGAGACCGAGGTCGATGCGCGCTGTCACACGCGCGATCGCCTGAGGGCACAAGCGCTGCGAGGCGCCAGCCAGCGCACGTGCGCCAGCGCATGTGCGCCAGCACACGTGCGCCTGATTCGCACAGGGACACGCACAGGGACAGGTACCATCCATCAGCGGCAAGGAGTATCAGAGGGGCGGCTACCTGCAGGTCGGGCGCGCGCTTGAGCGCGCGGAGCGTGTCCTCCACCAGGCCGCGCGCGGCCGCAAACTGCTGCCGGATGCCGCCCGGCCAGCCCGCAGCCTCGCCGTCCGCGCCGCCGCCGAGCGGCAGCAGCAGCTCCACGCGCTGCCGCCGCACGCCTGCCAGCGTGGCTAGGGTTAAGCATTGGATAGGGTTAGGCCGGCGCTTCATCGCCGCTTGCGGCGCTCTTCGTCACAGGCTTGCCTAGGGATTCAGGGCGCATGAGGCGCCGTGCCGGAGCAGACCCGTCTGTGTGATTGCATGGCAGCCGAGCGCGCCCCGGAAACCCTGGGGCGTGCCGCACCGTCAGCCCAGGCGCGCGTGATGGCGGCCGCAGCCGCAGCCACCGCGTCGTCCCGCCGCGTTGGCAGCGGGAAAACCGTCGGCGGCGCGTCGGACGCGCGCGCCGCGGCCGCCACGGCCTTCAGCGCATATTTTGGCACGTAGCGCGCGCCGCCCGCCACGACCCACGCCCCAGATCGTCTGCTGAGAGCAGGCAGCCTGTCAGAAGCTGCGTCGGCAGGGCTGCCGGGGTCACTGCTTGCGGCGGCTGCGGCGGCGGCGGCGTCAGAAGCTGCATCGGCAGGGCTGCTGGGGTCACTGCTTGCGGCGGCTGCGGCGGCGGCGGCGTCCGGGAAATTGAGCACCGCGCGGTCGCCTCGCAGGCGCAGCGCGAACGCATCGTAGGCGGCTGCGGCGGCCGCCTCATTGTCAAAGTGCCCCGCCGACTGCACGCGCGCCCCGTCCCAGATCTGCGCGCGCGCACTCGAGCGGGGTTGCCCTTCATGCAGTTGCTAAAAGTATAATGACCCAACTTCTGAAAACACCAGGCAACCTGCACTCAACAGCTGTACAAACAGAGCTAAGCTGGAGTTGTCGTTGACAAAGAATGCTAAGCCATGGTGGGCGAAGCCGCAGCGCGCCTGTGCGCGCCACTTGCCGTTCGTGCGAGACCATGTGACGCCGTGGTATATGCTCCGGCGGGGCCCGTCGGCGGCCCTTGCAGGCACGTCCGCAGCGAGGGCCGCGCCCCCCACTTTGGCTGCATCCCCTGCCTGAGCGCCCGCCTCCGCCCGCGCGCCAATCCCGCGCCCGCCTGGCAGCGCCCGCGCTGCGACGTCCAAAGCCCCATCCGCCATACGCGCATCGGCCTGTGCGTCATCCTGTCTGCGAGCCTCCCGGCTGGGCCCAACAGCTGGCGCAGCGGCGGCAGGTGCCGCCCAGTCCATAGCTGAGCGGGTGGGCGACTCGGAGGCGGCCCCAGGGGGTACAGCAGGGTCCGTAGCTGGGCCGGTCACGCCCGCGGCAGCCGGAGAGGCAGCCTCGCTTAAAGCTGGAGCAGCGCTGGAGGCCGAGCCGGCACCGCCGTCGTCTGCAGCGGCCGCGCCCGTGGGCGGGCCCTGCAGCGCGGCCCACGAGCGCCGCATCGACAAGCCAATGCGCCTGCCGCGCCGCAGGCCGTGTGAGTGTTGTCACATGCAGGGGCCGCAGAACATTATATGCGCATCGCAGGCATTGTTTATGATGATTTGCTCTGTATAACGATGATTCGCTCCGATACTACAGCATCCCCTGGCACACCACATGCAGTGCTGCTGCACACCCTCGTGAGCTGCAAAGTCCACGCATCACGTATCCCTGGCGCGCTTCGAACGACGCGGTACGTGCACAGCCTGTGCAAGGGATGACGCTGTTGAAGCTTATTCAACTCTGCCTCGCTGCTTTGCCCACACTCACGCTTAGCAGAGGGAAGGGGCGCTTGGGCGGCGGGCATGCAGGGCAGCTGCACGCACAGCTTGTGCGCAGAGTCGAGCGGCTGCCGCGCCCTCCTGGCCTTCGTCGTCCCCTCGGGCTCCGTGCCGGGCGCCCACGCCACGGCGCCCTCCGGCGCGCCCGGGGCGGCAGCGCCGCGGCCCAGCAGCGGGCAGGTGCGCCGGTTGTGGCCGGGCGCCCCGCACACCGAGCAGACCCTGTTGGCCCTGTTGGCCGCCGCGGTGCTCCGCCTGCGCCGCACGGCTTGCGTTCGGCCCTCGAGCTTCATGCTGAGTGGTGCTTGCGGTGCCTGCCCATATAAGCCCGTCCTGCTGACGAGCAGCACGCCGCCAGTGCATGACGCTCAGGAAAGACAAAACCTAATCCCTGCGAGCGCGCACCGCTTGCGGCCCGCGCCCGGCGGCCTTTCTGCTGCGCCGCGCCGCCGCGCCGCGTCGCCTGCTGCGCCGCGCCGCCCGGCGCCATCGCCGAGGGCAGCAGAATCCAACGCCTCGAAGATGACCCGCGGGTTATCAGCGCGCGACTGCTGGCACACCGGGCAGCTCTCCACCGCCTGTGCGGTCGTTGCAGGAGCGGTGAATCCGTCTGGCTGAGTGAGCAAAGAGTGCGCTGTGGCCGCGATCAACCCCACGCCGCGCTACCCAACACCACTGCCACTGCATAGAATTGTGCGCTCTCGAAAGCGCAATTCCCCGCTTCCTCAACCTTCAGTGACCTATCAGACTCCGCGCTGAGCATGTTTGCTGCTGCACGCAGCGTCAGCATGGAAGCGCCGCGCCCTGCCGCCACAGGCCTCAGGTGGCACCAGCCTGCTCGTCTCAGTGCGCGACCCGCGTCCCAGCACATCAGGCGCTGCAGTCAGCAAGTCCATCATGCGCTCCAAAAAGCTCCCTTGTTTTTGGGGGGGTGTAGTTATGTTTTTGGAGTACACCTTTTGTAGAGAGAGCAAACACAACAGCCCAATGCCGGCACGTTCACGACGTCACGCCCAGAGCGATGTACACGGACCACGCGCGGCTGTGCGCACCGCAGCGCTCCGAATGAAACCGCGGCCCTCGCAGCGCGGGCAGATCCTGCGGCTGCCGTCGGGCTCGGTGATCCAGCCAAACATGGGGCTCGCAGGCGCGCCCACGCCAGCCGCGGCCAGGGCAGGCGCCTGCAGTGGCTCCTGGTACCGAGCGCGCCGCAGCCGCTTCTCCCTCACCTGCGCAGCCATGCGTTGCACATGTCCGGAGGGTACCTGGTAAACAAGAAACAGCGCTTTGGCAGGAAGATGACATGCAGGCAGAAAAGCAGGAGACTGCTTTGAATGCAGCATGGTCGGGGGACGGCACCTTGACGGCGGGTAGTTTGGCCGCAGTATAGCCAAAGTCCCCCTCCTGCAGGGGCGCATAGCTGCTGCCGCCCGCGGGCGGATGGGCGGGCTGCCGGCCCTGCGGCCCGGGAGCGCCGCGCGCCGAGGCCGCGCGCTGCCCGTCGCTGGCCTGCAGGCCAGCGCCGCTGTCGCCGCCGGCTCCATCGCCCGCCCAGGCTCCCCCAGGAGCGCTGCCGGCGGCCGCCGTCTGCTGTCCGCTCGGTGGACTCGCTCCTGGCTCGCTCTCAAGCTCGCGCTGCGAGCTGCTTTGTAAAGGCGCTGCAGCGGGCCCTCCTGCAGACAGGCGCACAGACCCGCCGTCTCCTGTCGCCGCTCCACCTCCAGCCGCCTCGACTGCCTCTGCGGATGGGTGGGCAGAACCCGGCAGGCCTGCTGCCGCCCCCGCACTCCCTTCAGGCGCCACTGGGTCGCGCCGGCCGTCGCTCTGGAGCGCACTTTGTTCCTCAGCGCTCTGCCTCTCGGCAGGCCGCACGCCTTCATCCTGGGCTCGCGGCTGGCCGGCCGGCCCAGCGCTCACCTCCTGACTCTGCGGGCTGCCAGGCGACCAGAGACCTTGCTGCTGCGCTCGCACACTCTCGTCTGGCTGCCAATCCTCTTCCTGAGTCGGCAGGCTGTGAGCCGGCCGCACTCGCCCTCCCTGAGCTCGCGGGCTGTCAGCGCCCTGCCCATCCCCTTTCCCAGCGCGCGGAGCGTCAGCTGCCCCAGCTTCCCCTTCCCGAGCCCGCAGGCTCTCAGCTGTGCGCACGGCCCTCGCCGAGACAGTCTGAGCTGGCCGGCCGCTCGTGCTGGCGCTCGCCCCGCTCCTGACGCGCGCCTCGCTCGAGCACTCCTTTGCGCCGGTGGTGCGGGCACGCACGCAGCGGCCGGCCTGCGCAGGCACACAGCACCGTGCAGGATTGCCTATCGCGCAAGCTTGTGCGCTGCATTCGCCTTGTCACAGCCACATTGGCTGCTGTTGGTGAGGCTCTCTCTGTGTATGAAGCAGGGCTGATGCGCAGCATGTTCAAAGCAAGACACTGCTTGCTACGCTGAGCAGGCAACTCACGGCGGTGCAATGCACCGCACCTGCCACGTTCGCTGCTTATGCTGCCGTAGCTTGCAAGCTGCAGCCCTGCCTAGCAGCACTCTGCTGCGCTGTGACAAGGCTGCAGGAGCGAGTAAGCTGGCCGGCACAAGGCACATAGCAGGCTCCTAGAAAGTGCACACTGGCAGGTAGCAGGCCTACGAGCATGGTTGAGCCCTGGGTGTGTAATAACGTTTGAAAGAAGGATCACACAGAAGATGTGACCCGCTCGCGCATGCCACGTCCACTGGGGCAGCTCGAGTCCTCAGCTCTGTCCTAATCGCCCCACCTAGGCCCTTGCAAATGTTGCTTGCCTGATGGTCAAATCATGCGTTATTTGACTTTAAAGCCTCATTCCTGCAAAATCTCAGCTCCTTCCTTTTGCAGCGCTCTCCTGGTGAGCAAGCTGAGCACAGTTGGTGGCATACGTGATAGAAGATAGTGGAGCAGCTCGTCTGCTGTCAGCTTGGGCCCCAGTGCTGGACCTTGGTCTGCGAGTTTGCTAGTGCTTGCACAGCAGAGAGAGCCGCAGCCATGCAATAGGGCGGTCTCTATGCAGGTCCCAGCTGGGCTGCGCTCCTGGCAAAGTACACCAGCGGGTTGCCCGCCAGTGAGTCAGAGCTTTTCTGGCTCAGTGCAACCCTCCCTGCGGAGGAGCGGGATCGCCTGCAGCACCGCACACCTCGCACCTGCGGCAAGGCGCACACACCAGACACAGGCCGCCTCCAGGATGCAGGTGCGCATTGGCAAGCATAATGCCCCACCTGTGCCTTGACAGTGTGCTGCACTGAGCAACACACTCGGCGAACCTGGACACCCCGTCTTGACTTTGCCGTATGCAACTGGCAGGCACCCAGTGACGCGGGCGAGAAGGTGCACGAGACTGTTGAGCAGGAGATGCACCTGCTGAACGGCTACCTGCGCAAGCTGCTCGTGCGGTACATTGGTGCGCTCCTGACAAGGTTGCCAGTGGCGCTGAACTGGGAGCCTAAGCCTGCTTGTGCCACACAGATCACCTGCCCTATGGCTTTCTTGGGCATTCTGTATGAAGGCTGCTTGTGCCTTGCACACTCCATGCTCTTGCTCCGAAACAGGCTCTCACCCGCACCCAGCGCAAGCGTCCTGGGAACGCTGCAGGGCAGTCGCCCACCGCAAAGACCATCCTGTCCGTGCTGGAGGGCTTGGAGAGCCCCGGCTCGCCCCTGATGTATGACCACATCGCCTTCCGCACTTTCGGGGTGCGCAGGCCCCGTGCAGCACGCCCTGCACTGCATTTGACAATACATGCCGCCCTCCTCATAAGTGCTGCCCGCCAGGCCCCAGGGCCATGCAACAGTTGCTCACAAAAGGCAAGGCCAGACAGAGACCCTCGGCCTGTTCAGAAAGTGCTGGGGCCAGACCGTGCAAGAACGCATCTCGTTGTAACGCTCTGACTTCCACCACAGTAAGTGCTGCCTGATGCTCTGGGTCTGCGTTCGCTTTGCAGCTGGAGGGCCAGGGCATCGCGTCGCTGGCCGCGTTTCTGGAGACGTTCGGCTACCGCGACGCGGGCGACGAGCTGGACTTCCCGAAGAAGAAGCTGCGTGCGCGCTGGATGCGCATGTGGCCGCCGCGCGCCGACCTGCCGCGCGTCTTTATCTCCGAGCTCAAGGCGGGGGCCCGTGCGGGGCCGCACCTATGGTGCAGGGCCGGCGCCTTGCTTGCGTGCATGTCGGAGGGCAGCCTGCTTGTGCTGCTGGCGTTACTGGTGGCTGCAGCTCAGGGCGCGCGCGTGGCTACCATGCACGGCGCGCCTTTCCAGGGGTGGGGAGCTTGCCGTGACACGCCCTGCCTGTACCATGCCGACATGCATGCATGCTGCATGCACTTGGGCCCCGTGCACCAAAAGAAAGCACGCCTGCTCCGCTGGTGGCAGGTAGGGTCGCTGTCGGTGGGCATGGCCTCACATCTCAAATGGTTGGAAATCATACACGCTGCACAAGCTGCGGCCAATCTGAAGGCCGGCCTGCCACCAGTGGGCATGCCAGCGCTGTGTGGTCCTTACACCTGTGGAATGTGTACGAGCTCGAAAGAGCGCGGTTGCTGCGCAGGTGGGGTAGCCATTGGCGGGCGCGCAGGCAGTGTGTGGTCTTCATCACTATACCTTGGAACCTAGACACGCTTGACAGACCGCGGCCGCTGCGCAGGTGGGGGAGCTGTCGGAGGGCGCGCAGGCCATCATCCAGCGCTACGCGGGCGCGGCGGGCGCGCTGGCGGGCGCGCACGCGGGGCTGTGCTCGGTCACGGGGCTGCTGGCCTGGCCGCACCCCACGCTGCAGGAGTATGAGGCCCTGGCCAAGGTGCGCGTGCCCTGCACCCGGCATGCTTCTTAGCATTGGAATGCAGGCCCTGCGCGCACTTGAGGGGCCATGTAGAGCGGCCTGATGGTGACTGCTCCTTGGGGCGCCAGCCTGCAGGGTGCACTCCAGCCTGCAGGGCGTGGCAGCCTGACCGGGGTGTGCTGCCGGCGGCACTGCCCTCCTTGCGCCGCCGACCACTTCCTGGTCAGCTGGCAGTCGAGCAGCGCTCTCGCACGATTCTGTTGGTCTGCGCAGCCGCTGACATGCAGCCCCAGGTGCGTGCGATGTCACAGGCAAGGAGTGCCCTGCAGGTGGCAACGTTTGTGTGTGTGACCTGCGCCTCAGCCGTGCAGGAGAGCGAGTATGCGGCCTGGGTGCTGGCGAACGGGTACGGTCTCAACCATGCCACGGTCAGCGTGCACCGCCTCCAGGGCTTCAGGTGGGTATGCAGGGATTCACCCGCTCTTTGCGTGTGCTGAGACAGTGCATGTACATATGTAATCATGTTGAAAGTCTGAAGAGAGTGATACGTTGCTGCAGCATTCTACTATGCAGCAACATGCTAGTGCAGGGTGCGGCCCCGGCTCTCGCATTGACAAATGTCCAGTCGAGGCGCCCTGCCTCCTCGCCGCGTCACCAATCTGCTGACCCGGCTCCTTGGCGCCCAGCGGCGGCGTCTCTGCTTTAAACGAGGAGCTCACGGGCCGCGGCTTTGCGCTCAACCCGCAGGGCGGCGTGTTGAAGGCGCGCTACTGCCGAGAGAGTCCCATGTATATCATCTGCGCCTGTTGGGTACATGCATCGAAGCTGAGGTATGCAGGTTCCCTAACCCTAATCCTATGTGCTGCAGGTTAGCCCTGACGGCGGCTTGCTACAGAGCTCCACAGTGGCAGACACGGCGCGCGGCCCCTGGGCGCCAGCAGCCTCATGTGCCTTGGGCCCAGCTCTCCTCTCTCTGCCGTAGTGGGTCCAGCTGCCTCCTCTATGTGTGAATGACAAGCTGCTGAAGGTGTGATGCACGACAGTGGTTGGTGTGTTGCAGCAATTGCTAGTGCGTGCAGGCTGGGACGCACCATATGGTAAGGAGGATAAATTTCAGCCCATGATAAGGAGGATGAGTTTCAGCCCGCCTGGAGTCTGTACGACACACTCACACACACCCCTCCCTTCCCGTCCAAAGCGAGGACGTGCGCACTTGCTGCCCCAGCCAGGCATGGGTCACAGAAACTTTTGTTGCAGGTGCTTTTCCGATTCGCGGACGGCGAAGAGGAGCCGGTGCCCGGCGCGTACATTGAGTTTGCGGAGCGCCGGCCGCTCCCGCAGTTCGCGCATCTGCCGGTATGCAGCGCTCGGGTTGCGCGCGGACTGCCTGGCTGCGCGTCTCTGCTGCACGCGAGCTTTCAGCGCTAATGTCCTCACAGTGACTTAAGGGCTCATGATGCCATGGAAGCTGTCATGTGATCTTTGAAGAGCCAGGTCTTGCCTACACACTTCGTCTGCACACAGTCAGTAAGCGTGTGAGAAGAGTGTGCTTGGGCAAACGCTGCATCTATGTGTGGAGGGCCTGGCAAGGAGGCACGAGCAAGGAGCAGCCGAGCATGCTGTCCTGGATAGCACGCCCTAGCATGCAGAGAGCTGTGCATGCGTGCTGCAGGCGCGGGAGGTGCGGGAGGACCAGCGGCGGGATGGCTTCGAGGTTGGCAACGCCGACGGCATATTCGAGAGCACCTCAGCGGCGCGCCAGGCAACCCGCAGCGCAACGCCCGCGTCCTGACCGCCGGCATGCAAGCTTCAGGTTTTGGGGTTGGAGTCCCGTTTTGCTGGACACGGCATCAAGGAGTACTTGTGGCAAGTGTGTTCCATACTGTTGATTCGAAAAGTAAGTTTCTGTGTGAGTTGTTCGCACTGTTCACTGTTGAAACAGGTGTGTTTCAGAGGCGGGCATGTAAAGCAAAGCTGTGCACGGATGCAAAGAATGAATGAATGAAGAGCATCACCGGGGGAAGGAAGCAGGTGTCAGTCGAAATTACATAAATATTAATACTTGACTCAAATGTTCCGGGACTTGAGCTGTCGTGCCACGGTGGGGCCTTTCGAAACTCTCGGCTCTTTCTCGGCAGGCCCTGACTCCCACTAGCGTCTAGTCAGGCCCTGACGAAGTATGTGGCTGTCCTTTGCTAACCTAGCCCAGCAGCACTGCCGTGGGAATACTGCGCATAGAGTTGGCTTGCCAAGTTGGACAATGCGAGTGTGCACGCACGGGTAGGAGTGCTGCGTGATTTACAAGCACTTACAACTTTGTGCTCTGGTGGAGGCTGTCCTGTTGGAGCCCGCAGTATGAGGCACAGCAGCGGTGCAAGTTCACTGCAGCGCTGAGGCAAGGTGGACCAGAGCCCAGGTGGCTGTCACTGCTTCCTGCATATCACCCCTGGGTCGTGCAGCCGCGGGTTTGTCTTGAGCCGGCCGCCTGCAGAGTCGCTCTTGCAGCGGGTGCAAGCGGTTGGTGACGCTGCACCTCAGAGTGGGGCTCATAGCATGGCGTCGCTGCCAATGTAACAGAGTATTGCGCGCCAGAGGCGCTGAAGCGGTGGGAGGCAGCAGCGTGGAGGTGCAGCGGAAGCATGGCAGGCGGGGCGGCGCCGCTGCTGGAGGAGCTTGCGGCGGCGAGGGAGGCGCTGGCGCGCGAGCGGCTCAGGGCGCAGGCGCTGGAGGCGGAGCTGCGCAGCCTGCGCTCGCAGCCGGCAGCCGCGGCGCCTGCGCCCGCCGCCGGCCCAGACAACCCTAGGTGTGTGGCGGCGCTCAGCAGCGCAGCCCCGTGGCCTGAGGCAGCGCAGCTGTGCAGGCTCCGCTGGCCGCACCCGCAAGCAGCTGAGGCGCCTGCGCCCCCCCCACCTGCCAGTTGACAGAACTGCGGTGCGATCCTGGCCGCGCGCTGGACCGCTGCCACCGACCCGGCCGTGCTCACACAGCGCGCCCTGGCCAGGAGTCAAAGGCGGGGCTCTGGGCAGGCGGTGATGTATGGCTTGCAGGTGACTTCGCGGATGACCAGCCGGCAATACATCATGAACCTATACACCGTCCGGCAGGTTGAGGCTCTTGCATAACTTTCTCCATGAGCGTCGACCCGCCGGAGGCGGTGTATAGCTCCATCATGCCCTGCCGGCCAGTCATGCGCGAAGTGACCTGCAAGCCACACTCGTCGCCCGCCCACAGCCCCGCCTCCAACTCCTGCGGGAGCTGTCAGCAGCGTATGAAGGCGCGGTGGCCATAACGCCGTTGGCAGCTGCATGATCGCAGGCGGCATGCCCTTGTGTGTCAGGTTCGCGCCAGCCGCTCAACCTTCTCGGATTCAGAAACCTGCACAGCAGTAGTGCAGAGACGCAGCGCGCGCCGGCAGCGCCTTTGCCCTTGAGCCTGCTGCTGCGACCAGCTGGCAGACCATGCATGCATGCAGCCGCTTTCGCCCAATGTAGGCATCACGGACATGATGCCATGGAAACACGCGGACTCCATGCAGGCTGGCGGACTCACTGCGCGGCAAGCGCGAAGTGGCGGGCAGGGAGAACCCTGACGGCGCAGTCATTTTCACGGACATATACCTTATGGAGTCTGTTCCCATGCAGGTTTGCGGACTCGCTGCGCGGCAAGCGCGAGGTGGCGGGCAGGGAGAACCCGGACGGCACGGTCACCATCAGCCGCGCCGCGTTCGACCTGCTCCGGCTCAAGGACCACGCGTTTGACACCGTGAAAGAGGTGGGCTGCGGCATGCGTTTGCGCCAGCTGCATCCCGGCCCCGCCCTGCTGCATGCCTTGCGCTGGCGGCCAGATGACTGCTGCCTGCCTACACTCTGTGCGCCAGCCGGTAGAACACGCACATGCTGGACAACTGCAAGCTGTGTAACAGGTATGATAGCTTGACATGCATGGACGGGCTGCTCTTGCGCGATACTCGGATAACCATGCGTCCAGCGAATGAATGCAAGCGTGTGGTCGAGACAACTGCCCAAGCTCCAGCGTGCGCCGCGCGGCAGGGCATCACCATCGCGGACTGCAGCCGCCCCGACATGCCGCTCATCTACGCCAACGACGCGTTCACGCGCATCACCGGCTACCAGCTCGACGAGACGCTGGGCAAGAACTGCCGCTTCCTGCAGGCGCGCCCGCGGCGCGCCCGGCCGGCCCGCCTGCCGCACGTGCTTCCATGCGCATACAGGGCGCGGGCTGCCGGGGCCGCCGCACGGCCGCGGCAGGTCCCCGCGCCTCACCGACAGTCCTGCACCGTCGTGCCCATTGCTGATGTCCGCTCCCCACTGCGAGCACGCGCAGCCGCTGAGTGCTCCTTGCTTGCTGTGCACCTGGAGACAGCGCGCACGCAGTGTCAGGCCACGAGTGACGCACCTGCAGCCTGCTTGGGCTGTGCAGACCCAATACCCGCGCGGGGACAGGGCGAGGGCACGGACGCGGAGGCGCTCGGCAAGATGCGCAAGGCCATGCGCGACGCGCAGCCCTGCGTCGTGCAGCTGCTCAACTACAAGAAGAACGGGGTGCGGGCCCGCCCGCCGCGACATGCAGGCTGCTCTGGGCAGCGCCGAACAGTGGCCCTGCCAGGGGCTCTGCATTCCTCCGCGCGCTGCGCCGCGGGGTGTGGCCAGGGGTGCCAGGCGGGCGCTGGGAGCTCCTTGTTTCCTGGTGGTGTGCTGTGGAACTTCGGGCCTCTGAAGCTCCTCAAAGCCATCATGAGGAGTCCAGCCAAGCTGGTCCCGCAAATGGCCAGCAACCGCCAAAGCACCTGGAGGTCTCTTGCAGTGCCTGAGACGCACATGGGGTCCGCAAGCACGGCTTGCACATCACGCGCCTGACGCTGTCATGTGCCTGACGCCGGCCCGGGCGCGCGCCGGCAGGACGCATTCGTGAACTACCTGAGCGTCACGCCCATCCGCGACGCAGCTGGCCGGCTGAGCCACTTCGTGGGCGTCCAGTCAGACATCACCGAGCTCGTCAACCACAAGAAGGCTGAGCTGGCCGCCAAGCACGCCGCCGTGCAGGCGCGCTGTCCCGCGCCCTGTGGTCCGCACCATGCTGGAACCTTGCTTGCGTGGACCAGTCGCCAAGGCGGCTGTAGCTTGCTGTGGTGCAGGCGTGCCCAGCGGGCAGCCCGACTGCTGGGGACGCCTGGGACTCGCGTTGGGGAAACGATATGTGAAGCGTCTTTATAGATTTAGGAGTTTTCGCCCACACAAGCATCGGCATCCCCTTACCTGTGCCTTATTGGCACACTGCTCTTGTGCATAAATACTGGCAAGCATGGGCTTTCAGTAATGGTCGCTGAGAGTGGCTCGCGGTGTGGGCAGGCGGCGGCCGCGACGGAGGCCAAGTCGCAGTTCCTGGCGCGCATGAGCCACGAGATCCGCACGCCGCTCAACGGCATGATCGCCGTGGGGCAGCTGCTGGCCGAGAGTGCGGCCCCAGCGCGCTCCAGCGCCGCGTGCACGCTTGCATGCCGTCGTCCTGGGGAGTGGTAGGCCGGGGAGTGGTAGGTGAGGGGGCAGCAGGTGGCCGAGAGTGCGGCCCCGTGCGCGCTCCAGCACCACAAGCATACTCGCAGCCAGTCGTCCTGGGTAAGTCTGGCGTAAGGGTAGACCGGGCCATTGTGCCCCCGACCCATGCATTCAAGTGAGGCGGCCGGATGATGCTGCACCGATGCTTATGCCGCCCTTGCGTGGCATCCCGCTGAGGGCGGCCCGGGGCCCGCTGTACGCATGCAGCTTCAGCGGGCTGCTGCTGTCGCCTGGCTGTGGCGGGCCCGCCGACGCATGGCCACGGGATCCTGGGTGCATGCTCGGCAGCTCTGCAGCCACGCTTGCTGGGCCTGGAAGCTACAGTGATGATAGGGTAGGGTTACGGTCAAGGTTAGGGTGCTGAATGGGGTCTGGCGCGCCGCAGCCTCGCTGAGCCCGGCGCAGTGGGACCTGGTCAACACCATCCGCTGCTCCGGCGAGACGCTGCTGACGCTCATCTCCGACATCCTGGACTTCTCGCGCATCGAGGTGCGCGCGCGGCGCCGCGCCCGCGCCCTGCCTGCACGCTGCGCGATCGGCGCCCGGCTTTCTGCGAAGCTTTGGACGCGGGCCTGTGTTCATATCTGTGGTCACTTTCAGTCAGCTGAGACAGCAGGGAGTCTCACGCGACCCAGCATGGCTGACATGGGTTGAACTTGTGACTTAAATACGCGCCCCGCCCCGGGCAGGCCAACAAGATGGTGCTCGTCTGCCAGCGCTTCCGCCTGACCGCCGTCATTGAGGCGGCCATGGAGATCGCCGGCATGCAGGCCGCGCAGAAGCGCCTCCACGTGCGCGCGGCCGGCCGCGCCTGCTCTGCGGGTGCTGTGCTCGTTGTAAGGGCACTGGAATCACTGAATCCAATATGCTGCGGTGCTCATCTGCCCCAGGCTGAAGCCTCTGTATGCCACAGCGCCCCAGTGTGTCACCATCCCGGCGTCTGGACATGACAAGTGTCTAAGGTCTCCATGCATGCTGCCTCTCCTGGGGAGCATGAGCCCACCACTTGGGGCACACATCGGCACTCTCTGTGCTTGCCGGCTCCTGCACCGCTTTGCTCCGCTTCCCAGGCAGTGCGGTCATTGCAGCAGTCATGTCCTCCCAACTCGCTGGAGCATGCCTGTGTGAGCTGGGCGCCGATCGCGGCGGCAGGTGGCGTACCACGTGGCGGAGGGCGTGCCGCGCGTGCTCATCGGCGACGCGCAGCGCCTGCAGCAGATCCTGCTCAATGTGCTCAACAACGCGGTCAAATTCACTGAGACCGGCGGCATCCTGCTGGAGGTCTGGGTCGGGCCCGCGCCTTACCCGGACGCCGCACGGCGCGCGGACGCCGGCGCCGCCGCCGCGCCGGCCCGCCCCGGCGCCGCCGACGCTGCGGCGGCGGGCGGCGCGGCGCAGCGCGCGGCCGCGGCAGAGGTCGCCGCTGATGCTGCGGCTCTCGCCGAGGGGACCGGCGGGACCGTAGATACGGGCGCGATGAGGACCCAGGTCGGGGGCGGCGAGGGCTCTGACATGCTTGCGGGCGGCCACGCGCCAGGCGCGCATGGCGCGGGAGGCCATGCGCCTGCAGAGCGCGTCGCAGCAAACGGGGCGGGGGTCGGGCCGGAGGCGGGGCCGCGTGACCCGGCGCGCGGCGATCCAGAGCCGAGGGACGCGGCCGCGGCCGGCGCGGGCGCGGGCGCGTGCAGGGAGGGCGGGTGCTGGGGGCCGTGTGCCATGCGCATCCCCGATGCAGGGTCCGCCGCACGCGATAGCGGCGGCTCCTTTGCAGAGTGGCTGGGCCAGCCGCGCGCGGAGGCGGGCCTGGGGTCACCTGGGTCGCTGGTCCAGGGCGCAGCGGATCCGAGCGCGCTCGGCGGCGAGCGGGGAGCCGAGGCGGCGCCCTGCTCGCCGGGCAGGGGCGGCCCGCCAGCGGGGTGCGCGCCGGCGCCCGGCAGCCCCGGGAACCCCGAGGGGCCGCCCGCGCCCGGCCTGCGCCGCTCCATGGAGGGCGCCTCTGGCGGCGGCCGGGGCGGGCCCGACGCGGGCCCCCTGCTGGAGGTGCACTTCTCGGTGCGCGACACCGGCATCGGCATCAGCCGCGCCGACCTCGACCTGCTCTTCCGCTCGTTCTCGCAGGCGCGCGTCTTCTCCGCACGCCCTACCCCTTGCCCTACCTATTTCACCCTACCCTACCCTAATCTCGCAGGCGCGCGCCGCCCTGCTCGCTTGGAGGCACGCAGCCTCCAGGCGAGCATGCGCCTGCCGTCATGTGATCTGCTTGGCACGCGCGCTGGTCGCAACCCAGTCATGTCCGCACCCCCCATGTTCCAACCGGGAGGTCGCCGCACAGCGCCGCTCCTCGTGCTTCTGAGCGTCGGACGTAACGCGCGCAGGTGGACGCGTCGCCGACGCGGCGCTATGGCGGCTCCGGCCTGGGCCTGGCCATCAGCCAGAAGCTGAGCGAGGCGATGGGCGGCGCGATGTGGGCCGAGAGCGATGGCCTGGGCTGCGGCAGCCGCTTCCGCTGGACGCTCGCGGCGCGCGCGCCGCCGCCGGCCGCGCAGCGCCGCAGCCTGGAGCGCGCCGGGCGCGCGCGCGCGCTGCCGGACGACGTGCGCGGCCCTACCCTGCCACTTACCCTAGTTTCGAAGCCGGGCCAGAGCGGTTTCCAATCGTGACCCCAGGCCGCTGCAGCTGAGCTGCTTCTGTGCCCGGCATCCTCCGTAAAATACCCTTGTGAGCGCTTCGCGTCCCTCTTGGCATGTATGGCGATGCAGCCCTATGCTAGCGCTCATGACGTCGGCAGCAGAATGTCAGCAATACATCCACGCAGGTGGGCTGTGAGCAGGGTACAACTATACAAAGGCGAGGCCGACGCAGGTGCCGGAGGAGCGGGAGCAGGAGAGCGGCGAGGTGGCGCGCCTGCGGCCGCCCGGCAGCCCGTGCAGCCTGGGCCCCGCGCTTGCTGGCGGCGCAGCCGTGGCGGGCAGCCCCGCGCGCGCGGGCGCGCCGGGGCTCGAGGCGGGGCCCGGCGAGGGCGCGGCCCCAAACCTGGAGCGCCGCTCCGCCTCGCTGGAGCGCCTCAGCCGCTCGCTGTCGCAGGCGCGCGGCGCGCCGCTCGTGGGCCGGGCGCGGCCGAGCCTGCTCAGCAGCACGTGCTGCTGAAGGGGAGCTCAGAGGAAGGGGACTGTCTGCTGCGCCGCGTGCAGCGCGGCTTCGCGCGCACCGTGCAGCGGCGCTTGAGCGCGCAGCCCTGCCCTCGGCGGCCGACCTTGCTGCCTGCGCGGCCTGCGAGGAACTTTTTCGGCGTCGGCAGACCTATAAAGCTAGGGCAGCGCCCTGCGCGCCGTACCCCGCGCGCCACGCCCCGCGCCCGCGCGCAGTAGCGCGGCGAGGCCGCCGGGCTGGCCACGCAGGCGCGCAGCGAGGGCGACCTGGAGGAGCAGACGCTGCGTCTGCTCAGCGGCCGCCGGGTGCGCTCCCTGCGATGCACCGGGGGTAGGGTAGGGTAGGTTTAGGGTAGGTTGGGGAGTGTTTGCATTGACCAGCTTGACGTGGAGCAGTTGAAGATGGGCTCTGCCGGCAGCCTGGCTGGCTTGCGCGGGCTGTACTTGGGGGCTGGCCAGGGGCGTGCTGCTGGTGTTGCGCAAAACCCGAGTGACCGCATGCGTGCGCCGCGCAGGTGCTGCTAGTGGAGCCTTGCGAGATGGTGCGCGCGGTGCTGGCGCTGGACATGCGCGCCTGGGGCTGCGCCGTGTGCGCCGTTGCGTCTGAGCAGGCCGCCATCGCGCGCTTGCGCCTGCGCGGCGCGGATCCCCCCCCCCCCCCGCGCGGTCCCGTGCTGTACGATTTGCTGTCACAAGCTTGGCAGCTCCGGCATTGAACAGAGTCTTGGTGCGCCGTTGACAATTGTGTCCACGTACCTGTGATCAGACTGTGATCAGGATCACGCGTCTTTCATCATGCGGTCGTGCAGCTGCTGACAGTTCGCCCGGAACTCAGAGTGGCGTGACTGAGGTCGGGTGCATGCGCTTGTGTCGCCATGCGGGTGCGCGGCTGCATACATACAGCCTGCTACCCGCGTCGCTCCGGGGGTCTGGCAGTGCAAAGAGCGCACTTGCCCGGGCCACAGGCGGCATGATGAACGGCATCTACAGCAGCGCGGCGCCGCCGGCCGCGCGCAGCCTGCAGCCGGCGGACCGGCTGCGGCTGGAGCACGCGGCGGCGGGCGCGGGGGCGGCCGGCGCCGACGTGGAGGGCCCCTTCGACGTGTGCATCGCCGACATCGCCTTCTCGCGCCTGCTGCACGCGCTGCTGCAGGCGCGCGCCCGCGCGGCGGCCCTGCGCGTGGCGGCCCTGCGCACGCAGCGCGGCGCGCGCATCCTGCGTGCCACAGCTGCAGCGGCACGTGTGCTGTCCAGAGCGTATTTTTGCTGCGCTACGTTTGCCACCAAGTGCCTGTGCACACTGGGGCATATGATCCGTTTGGGACTACAAACCCTACCCACAAACCCTACCTCTAACTTGCTTTTGGCGCAGGGCGACGACGCCGAGGCCGCGCGCGTTGTGTTCTTCGGCTGGCCGGGGCACCTCGAGACCAGCGAGCCGCCCGGGCCGCCCATGTATGGCGGCGCGGCTGAGCTGAGCGGCTGCGGCGGCGGCGCCGGCAACGGCGGCCTCAACGGCAGCTGCGGCAGCGGCGGCGGCACGCCGCGGCTGGGCGGCGCGCCGAGCCAGGCGCAGGCGCCGCGCGAGCTGCGGGAGCGGCGGCGAGCGCCGGGCAGCCGGCAGCTCGCGTGCGCTGGCGTCCCCACGCTCCCTTTCTGCCCAGCATCCAGCAGCCGCCAACAGGACTTGCAGTCACTGCAGCAATCGCATGTCACGTTTCCTCGCTGTGGCGTCGTGTCGCCGGGCGTGTCGCAGGCGCAACGCCCCGCCTGCTGGGCGAACACGCCGCGGCATGGCGGCCGTCAGTTTGCACACGCTGCCGCGCCCGCGCTCCCTCACGTATCTGACTTCACACCTTGCCCTCCCAGCGCTCTCACGAACTGGCGAGCAACCCGCGGTGCCAACGCGCTCACGCGTCGGCGGGCCGCGCGCAGGTACGTCGTGGTGACGCGCCCAATCCGCCAGGGCCGCCTGAAGCTGGCGCTGGAGGAGGTGCTGTGCGCGCCGCTGCCGGCGCTCGCGCCGGGCGCGGGCGCGGGCGCGCCAGATCAGGCGCCGGGTGCGGCGTGCGCCGGCGGGGACTGCGGCGGCGGACGGCTCCAGGGCTCGCATGAGAATGGGGGCAGCGAGAGCGGCAGCGCCGCGGAGGCGCGCTTCGAGCGAGAGGTGGGCGGAGTGGCGCTGGCTGTGGTATGTCTGACGATTACTCCACAGACGTGATGTGTTGCAACTGCTCGTGTCCTGTGACCTTGCCTCGCACATTCCTGCCCTGTGATGGTGTCCTGTGCGAACGGGGCGCCTAGTGCACCCCCACTGATTGACAGCCAGGTCAGCGGCAATGAGCAGGGGCAGACCTATGCAAGCCTAGGAGGGTGTCTCTTGCGCGGGAGGGCGCATATCAATCGCATATTTGCCTCTTGGTGGCCATGTTGCGAGGGGCCTGCGGCAGGGCGCATTGACCGTCAGCAACCCTCGGCGACCTTTCTTAACCCTTACATACCCTGCCCCGCCCACCTTCCCAATCCGTAGCAGCCAGGCATGTGAGGCGCGCGCGCGGCGTGTCCAGGTCGTGGAGAAGCTGCGCGGCTCGCCACCCCTTGGTGAATCTAGCTGACCCTGGCATACCCTGCCATGCAGGCCCTCCCGTAACCGGTAGCCGGCACGTGAGGCGCGCGCGCGGCGTGTCCAGGTCGCGGAGGAGCTGCGCGGCAGCCTGCCGCCGCCGGGGCCGGACGCGGGCGCCGCCGAGTGCTGCGCGCAGCAGCACCGGCGCAGCATCGACCTCTCCAGCGACGGCGTGCAGAGGTGCGGCTGAACCCTGCCTGTCCGATGCGCGCTCAGCTGCACGCTGGGGGCCGCGCTGACGCGTCGGGCATGCCTTGCCAGGGCCAGGTGGCTTACCCTTTGACAGAAGGGCGTCATGTTATGCTCCACCAAGTTTCAGAGCTGTCAAAAAGTCGCACTCAGTCACTGCACCCTGCATGCCACGTCTGTATCAGGCGGCGCAGTCGGCGCGGCCGGGCGGGCAGAACGCGCGGCCGCCGCGCGGCGGCCGGCCGCGGCGCCGGCTGCGCACTGACTTGAACATCCTAATGAAAACACTGGCTCAGAGCCCCGCCCTTGCATGCGCAGGGTGGCGTCCGGCGGGCAGCTGGTGCAAGCGGGCGGGAAGAAGGCGGCCGCCGCGCACTGACCCTGTTGAACACCCTAATTACACCCTACCTTGCGTGCGCAGGGTGGCGTCCGGCGGGCAGCTGGTGCAGGCGGGCGGGAAGAAGGCGGCTGCCGCGCGGCGGCCGGCCGCGGAGGCGGGCGAGGCGCGCGCGGCCGCGCTGCGTGTGCTCATCGCCGAGGATAACGCAATCAACATGAAGGCGCGCCCCGGCCGTGCGCCGGTGTGGTAGCGCGCAGGCTGCTGCGGCGCGCGCCCGCGCTGCGGTGCTGGTCAGCTGCACAGATGCATGATGCGCGCCCATGGCTCTGGCGACGCACGCCGGCCCGAGCGCCAAGCCAGAGCAGCACAAAGAGCGCCTGTTGCGATGCGCGCGCGGCGATGCGCGGCCGGGCCGCCGCAGGTGGCCAGCAGCATTCTGGCGCGCATGGGCTACGCGCGCGTGACGCAGGCGCGCGACGGTCAGGAGGCGCTCGACCACATCGCCGCGCGCGGCGGCCCCGATGCCTTCGACTTCATCCTCATGGACCTGCACATGCCCCGCAAGGCGCGCGCTGCACGCGGCCTTGACTCAGCGGGCCATTTTAATAATGACTGCACTGCAGCCGCGTTCCAAGGCTCAGCGCTTTGCTTCGTGTTAGGCACACGATGTGCACTCTTTGCGTGCTTTTACGTGCAGTCCATCACTGCATCATTCGTAGTGTGCAGCAAAGTGCGCGAGCCCTTGTTTGCACAGCGTCCTGGCCACCACCACAGCGCGGAACGGGCATGGCAAGGTTAACGGTCCTGGCGCCCGCTGGGCGAGTCCAACAGACCCGCTCCTGGCGAGCGCCGAGCGTCATGCCGTTGCCGCGCAGGGCTAGGTTTAGGTTGATGGTTTGGGTTGTGTGTTAGGGTAAATGTTGAGCAGCTGCCGCGCAGGGCGGCATGGAGGTGGTCACGGAGCTGCGCGCGCGCTGGCCGGCCAGCACCGTGCGCATCGTGGCTGTCACCGCCGACGCGTTCGAGGACACGCGCGACCAGGCGCGTGCCGCCGCGCCCGCGCAGCCGCTGACGCCCGCGCAGCTTTCCCTCTTCATCAGACGTAGGATGCAGCACAATCTATATCTGAAGCTCATGCTTTAGGGCGTTTCTCTCTCAAGTGTAATCGGGCCAGCCGTGCAGTGCAGGTCAGCAATCTGCTTGAGGACGCCGGTTGCATTGCGGCATGCGCCAGGCGTTGTTTATCAGTTGAGCCGAAGCTGACGAGGTGCTTGCCCGCCGCAGTGCCTGGCGTCCGGCTTTGACGGCTGGCTGACCAAGCCGTTCCGCATTGAGGACCTGGCCGGCATCATGGACGCCATCCTGGCGTGAAGGGTCGCGCATGCATATCAATACATTTTGCCATCTGCATCCTGCACTGCCCTCTTCAGCGTATGCTGCCAAACAGCATGAGGTGTCGGGGGTATCGGGGGCGCCAGGCCGCAGTTTGCCCGACCTACAGCGCGGCCTGGCGTTCCGTATCGAGGGCGCCCAGCCGCATATTGCGTGACCCAAATTGCGGCCTGGCGCCCTGAATTGGGCGCGCCAGGCCGCAAGTTGCCTGACCCAAAGTGCGGTCTGGCGCCCCGCTCAGGAGACGACTGAATACTGTTTGGTTTTGGAGAAATAGTCGACGCATGGAAGGGACGGTGGGATGCCACGTGTTCTGATCTGAAGTCTTGAACGCTCTGTCCTGAGTGCACAGTCTGCGCTCTGGTGACATTGCTCTTGGCATGTGCTTGCGCTGCATGTCCCGCACCGCACCAGGCAGACACTGCCGTCTGGGTGCGCTGTACGTGATCCTCTGTCCAGTATGGGCCAGCGAGCCTGGCGCCCTGCTGCCCTCTGCTTCTGGGCATTGCTTGCTATTGCTTATTGCCAGGCAGGGGCCGTGCTGTATTCAGCAGCTGTGTGAGCATGAGTGCTGAAGGCATGACGCGCATGGTTGAGTCATGGGCGGTGTATTTCGTTTTTGTGACAGCAGCCCGCACGAATTAATGAGCAGCCCAGGCTGTGTGCAGGAGGGCGTGTTGCAACAGGGGAAGGTATGAATCGGGGTCCTGCATGCGAAACCTCGTGCATACCACGACATGAAGCAAAAGAGGTGATGGCAGCAGTGAAGAGGTAAGAAAGAGGTTCCTGTTCATAGAGGCAGCAAGCCCAATTCGCGGCCAGCAAAGACAGGCCTGCAAGTCCCGGCCGTGGAGCGCGTCCGCGGACACGCCGCAGCCAACATGCTCACCCGTTGACCCTGTCCAGCGCCAGGGATAGGTTTGACATGTCTTCCGTGCCCTTGCCCTGCGCGCGCGCGGCCGCGCGTCACAGGCGCGCCGGCAAGCGCACGCAGGGAGGCCTGAGCGGGCCCAGGAGAGGGGCGGGCGGGCGCGCCGGCGGCGGCGCGCCTTGCCGGCGTGGTTACTTTTCGGGGAGCGGCCATTGCACGGCCATTGCACGCTTGCAGGAACGACGCGGACGCGGCTAGGGTAGGGTGGGGGAAGGCAGGGCCGGCGCGCCTTGCCGGCGTAGTCGTGGATGCGGTTGAAGCGCCAGAACTTGCCCGTGCCGGCAAGCGCCTTGTCGAAGCCGGCGTACTCGGCCGCGAACTCCGGGAAGAACTGCTCTACGTCCGAGATGCTGAAGTAGTTGACCGGGAACTGGCTGCTCAGCAGCAGGCCTGCGCGCGCACGCGGTGGGCAGGCCGTGACCTCGCGCACGTCCATGATCTCGACTCACACGCAGGATCGGTGAGCCTGGCCACATCTGTGTTCGTGACGTACACGCAGGCGCTCTGCTCGACGCGATGCTGGCCACAAGTAAGACCGCCGGCTTTTTGCGTCCATCAAGCCCTCCCTCTTGGCCCGCATGCGCACGGTGACCTGGGGCGCTATGCAACATGCATCCAGCTGCTGCATGCGGCTGCCAAGCGCCTTGTCGCACAGGTGCCACAAAGGAGCAGCTCCTCACTCGTCAACCAAGCGCGTGGCTGCTCCGCCCGCCCTAAATTGAACCAGGGCAGCGGCCGAGGGTGGCTGCACCCATGTCGCGACCCGCCGCCGGGCCGCTAAGACCGCCACGAGACATCTAGGGTTAGGGCCGGGCGGCGCCGGCGCGCCCTCGGTCTGCCGCGGCACGCGGCGCGCGAGCAGGAAGCGGAAGACCATCGCGACCACCTCCTGCGCCTCCAGGCCAAAGTCCTCGTAGTACTCGCGGCCGATGATCACGCGGTGCGACGTCTCGCGGTCCTCGAACGTGACCGCCGCGTCGATCATGTAGCCGCCGTTGGTCTTGTACGTGTTGCGGAAGCGCAGCTCGAACTGCGCGCGCGCCGCACGCGCGGCGCGCGTCAGCGGGCGCGGCGCCAGCCCGCCGGCCCGCGCCTGTGCCCCTGTCTCGGACATTCGGGAGCAGGCGCAGGGCAGGGGCAGAGCTTGTCAAGCGGCCGCGCGAGCAGGCGGCCCTCCCAGGGCCTGACCCCCGTGTTTGCGGAGGCGCAGAGCTGCAGCGGCTGTGCGGCCGCGCGGCTCTGTGCCACATGCTCTGATGGGCGCAGGCAGCAAGCCCATGCAGCACGCCCGCCCGCCCGCCGGCCCCAGCGCCGCCCTCGGCAGGATGCCCGCACCGACACGCGCTCGCCGTCGAGGTCGAACTCCACGATGCGCGTGGCCGCCGTAATCGCCTGCAGCCGGCTGCGCTGCGCGGCCAGCTCTGCCGGGCTCAGCGCGCGGCTCGCCAAGAAGTCCACCTGCGGCGCGGCCGCGCTCAGTGCCGGGCGCAAGGCCGGAGGCGGGTCCGGCGGCCTCGCCAGCGACCCAGCGCTGTCCACTACAGGCATGCTGACGGGCGCATGAGCATATCGGGCCACCCTGAACCCTGCCAAACTGTATGCATCCCAAGCTGAAAACAGCATAGAAGAGTGCAAGAGCCTATCTTCTGCAATATACGCCAAAGGGTTGTGTTGCGCGTCGATGCGCTCAGAGACTGCTTGCGCTCAAGCGCACAGGCAACCCCGGCGCTTCATGCAGCGTCCGGCAGCCCCGACAGCCCCGGCGCGCGGGCGCGCGTACCTTGCCCTCCGCCAGCAGCTCGGGGCTGGGCACCATCTCCTCCTTGCAGCCGCGCGTGCGCATGGCCGCCAGCAGCACGCCCGCCTCGCCCTCCGCCGCCTGCCGAAGAAGAGCGCGGGTGTGGGGGCTTTGGGTCTAGAGTTAGGGTTTACGGTCACTATGCCCATCGGGAAATCACGGAGGCCAACGTCACTTCTCAGTCAGCAGCGCGTTAAGTCCCCAAGCGCCCCAGTGACAACGCAACGGGGTGACTGGGGTCTGAGTCGGCATCCGCCAGTGCGGCGCGGCGAGCGGGGCCGCTGGGGCGGGCGAGCTGCGAGGGGGGGGGGGGGGGGGGGCGGGCCCCCGCCCACCAGGAGCGCCCCCCCAGCTGCTTGCCGCCGTCGCTGATGGCCCCGGCGTCGACCGGCTGGGACCACGCCTTGCGCTCCAGCTGCACTGCAGGGGCCCCAGCGCACACATGCATCGCTGCTGTGCCCTCCTTTCGGACGCACTATGCTCAAGACGAGGGCTCAGTGATGTGCCTGGGCGCAGTGCATCAAGGTGGGGGCGCAGAGACCCCTCACACCTCAGCACGCGACAGCAGCGCACACAGCGACCGGCCATGACTGCGACCTCACTACGCAGCGCTGCTGAGAGCCCACAACAGAGGAAGCGCATCGTAGTCGGCACCGGTTGATTGCCCCCGCATCTCATCAGTGTGCATTGCCTTTGCTGGCTGCAGCGCTGGATGCACCCGCCGATCGTTCGTGGCGGCGCGGCGCCCCGCAGGGCAGGAGCACCGACCATGCACACCCCAGCAGCCGCCGTCTCTGCCCCAGCATGCAGCCTCGGGTAGCGCGACCCGGCGCGCTGCCCGCCTCGCGAGGCAGCCAGCTGCTGCAGAGCCGGGCGCACGTTTGTTGCCCGGCGGCGGGCCGCCGGCCTCCTCAAACCAGGCCGTGCGCACGGCGATCATCTCGTCCTGGTCCAGCGTGGGCAGGTGCAGCGCCCTGCGCACAGCAAGAATGAAATCAGGGTAGGCCCTAGGCCTGCGGTTGCCAAGCCGCACTCCCAGACCCCACCCTCCCTCAGATGCCCCTGCGCGGTTGCACGCCTTACCAGCTTGGCACCGATTGGCCAGACACCCTCCACTGGATCGCCGGCGCCCTTTGCGTCATGGTGCTCTGCGCGCGCATAGCCCACAGCATTGCATGCTCTTCACTGGCCACGTGTGTCGATGATGCGACATACTCACCTCTGCGCCATGTCAACACACTTTGGCCCGGGCTCCTACAAGTGTGGGCCCCTGGAGAGGGAGCGGGCGGGGCGGGGGCGCGCTTGTAGAAGAACGCGCGGTCGGGCCGGCGGCTGAACACGGTGCGCAGCGAGTTGCGCACGTCCTTGCTGAAGCCGACAAATTGCAGCTTCTTCTTGTCGTCAAACACCGCGAACACCGACGCCTGCGTGCCCTCCGGCACGGTCGGCTGGATCATGCCCTGCGCGCCCCGGCGGCCGCGCCCGTGAGCGGCGCGCCCGCCGCCGGCCCTGCTGCGCGCCGCGCCTGTCAGCCCGACCGGCCGCCCTGCAGCCAAGGCGGAACAAGGGTCCACGGTCGCCAGGAGCAGCGCCTGCAGGTCCGGGAGGGGCCCTGGCCAGCCTCCCTGCAGCCTAGGCGCAGCAAACACTTGACGCTTGCCAGGAGCAGCGCCTGCAGGTCCAGGAGGGGCCCTGGCCAGCCTCCCTGCAGCCTAGGCGCAACAAACACTTTACGCTCGCCAGGAGCAGCGCCTGCAGGTCCAGGAGGGGCCCTGGCCAGGGGCTATCCCTGAGGACGGCGCGCGGCCCGGGGCGCCACCTGCAGGTTGAGGAAGGGCACGAGGTCGAGCTCCGCCAGCTTCCTGGCGGCGGCCGCCTCCGCCGGCGCGGCGGCCGCAGCGGGCCGCGCTGGCCTGCCGGGCGCGCGGCCGGGGCGCCCCGCGCGCTGCGCGCCGCCGGCCTGCGACGCGCCGCCCCGCCAGTGGAGGCCGGGGCCGCGCCGCGGGCGCCGGCAGCCGCCCTGCCAGGGGCCCGGCCCCGGCTGCAGACCGCTCGCGGGGCTGCCCGCCGGCTGCGGCGGGCTGCAGGCCGCCGCGGCGCGGTGGTGTGCGTCAGTGCTCACGGGGTGGCACCTGCGTGTGTCCGCGCTTGGTCAGAAAGCAGGTGCAGCTGGGGCGAACATGGTTTCGGACGGTGCAGCACTGCTTGGCTTGAGCAACAAGAGCAGGTGCATGCAACCGTGCTGCGTTATGACAATGCAAGCTCGTGTTGTACGTGCTGCAGGGCTTGAACAAGCTGGGTTACAGGCCGACCTTGCTACACATACGCTGCCCGGTCGCGCAGCCACCCCCCAGCCTGTCAAGGCCCGCATCTTGCAGAGCTCGCCCCAAGCCACTCAGCAGCTGGTTGGACTCTGCGTGTGTACGCGGGATGAGATAAGCGGGCTGGCAGACGCTTTCGCTCAATGGCAAACGCTTTTGGCTGCTGTTTGCGCTCCAGCACACCTATAAACGCCCAGATCTGTGCCTGGAGATAAAGGGCTCTCAGGTCCTACCCAAGCACAGCAGGGTCAGCCTTAGGCGCCCACCTCAGGAGAGTGTACGAGTGTACGCCCAGCGCGAGCTGAGCTCTTGCTGGGAGGGGCCTGTGTGCCCGACGACAGCCTAGCAGAAGGATGCGGGTCAGGAACAGCGCAGCGCGGCAGGGCTGCGCCACCAGCCAGCTTGTCAGGAGGCGGGGCGCCAGTGCGCCTACCGCAGCACCCCGGGTGCGTTGGCGGCCGCTAAGATGCCGCCTACCAGTTTGGGAGACTTCCACCGACCTTACAATGTGTTCAAGTTGCATGTGCTGCCTCATTGCAAAGCTAGCATGCAACTGCACGCAGAGCAAGTTCATGTGGCGGGCGCCATGCCAAGCGCTGTGCTATAGTGGCGTGCGCTCTAGCACGCTGCCCTGTCGCAAGCAGGCCCGAGGGAATGTGTTGCCAGTGAGCCTTTATGATTCCACTGAAGCGCAGCGAGAGTCATCTGCTGCGAGCGCCCTGCTGACGGGTGCCTCTCGTGCGTGCAGCGCTGCCGCGCATACAGCCCGGCGGTGGTGGGCCGGCCTGGGAGCGGCGCGGCTCCCCGCGCGCAGCTCGACGGCTTCGCTGAGCAAGCGCGCGGCGGCGCCGCGGAGCACGACGACGCGCCCGAAGACGGCGGCTACGAGGCGCTGAGAGAGGACGCGGCGCGCAGCCGGCAGGACTTCTGGGGCCTGGACCAAGCTGGCGACGAGGACGACGACGACGACGAAGACGACGTCGTTGAGCAGGAGGTGCGGGGGCTGGTCGACGGCGCTGTGCACAGCGACCGCGAGTGCACCTCTGCCCTAGCTTTGCCCCGTGCGCTCTCGGAGCGCAAGCACCAGCATGTGATGGCCGCTTGCAGCGGCGCCGCGCGTGCAGCGCGCGGCTGCGGCAGCGCCTCCCGTAGAGTTGTCCATCGCGTGTTACGCGCTCGGTCCGGCCACGCACCTAACAAATTACCAGACCAAGCGTCCACGGTAGAGTACCGCGACGGTCGCATTTGGGGGAGAAGCAACCGAGGACGAGCCAGTCCACAGGAGGAGCCGTGGAGATGGCAGCGCGCGCAAGCGGATGTGGGGGGCTTCCCCCGTCGCTGCGCGCTGACGCCGGGCGCGCGCGCGCCGCGCAGGAGGAGGAGGAGGAGCCGCTCAGCCCGGCGGCGCAGGAGTGGCTGCGCGTGTACGGCGACGCGGCCAAGCAGCCGCTGGCCTTCGCGACGCGCGAGCAGCGCTGGCGCGCGCGGCACCCCAAGCGCGCGCGCATGCCGGCCGTGCCCGCGCGGCCGCCTGCTCAGCCCAACCGGCAGCACGTCCCCGGCCCCACGCCGCGCGCCGCCGGCGCCGGGGAGGCCGCCGGCGGCGGCCGCGGCGCGGCGGAGCGGGGCGCGCGTCAGGGCCAGGGCCAGGGCGGGGCGGGGGTCATCACGGTGCGCGACCGGCGGCCGCCGCGCCCGGCGCGGCCGCTGCCGGCGGCGGTGGTGGCGCAGCTGCGCGCCGCCAGCGCGGCTGCGCGAGCGGGGTCGGCGCCGGGGCGGGGCCGCGCCGAGGACGGCGCCGGCGTCGGCATCGGCAGCTTTGCGCGGCGCGCGGCGGCGGCCGGGCTGTCGGGCCGGACGCTGGACCCGCGCGATGTGACGCCCTGGCACCCCATGGTGCGGTGCCCGCCGGCGGCCGCTCCGTGGAGACGGGCTTACGACCTAGCGTTCGTTGTGGTGTGCTTGTTTGCCTCCGGGCCTCACGCTGCTAGGCGCACAAAGCTATTTGTCATTGCAACTTGGAGTACAGTCGAGCTCGAGGGTGTGCTCGATATGTTGCCAGCTTGGGCCTGGTGTCGCACGTGCGGCAGTGTCGCTCCTGCGCGGCGCCCGAGCGCGCGCAGCGCGCCAGGCGGCCATGGAGAAGCGGGAGCAGTTTGGCGACAGCGCGTTCGACGACGTCAAGGACGCCGACATCGTTGAGCTCATCCGCCGCATCGACGCCGAGGCGAGCGGCGAGCGCCTGGCGGCCGAGGAGGCGGAGGCCATGGCCGCGGCGCGGGTGCGCCGGGCGCCCTCCTGGGGTCCTGCAACCCTACCACCTGGGGCACAGGAGCAGCCACGGGCACAAGACGACAGAGTCGCTTGGGGGGGAGGTGGGGGGAGCTCGCTGCACAGCTGCTGCGCGCGGGTGCCTGGCGCTCAGCACGGCCGGCACTGCGCGGCCTGCGGAGGCGCGCGCGCGCCGCGCGAGCGGCCTCCGGCTGCGTCGTGCCCGCAGTCGCAGCACCATGTTGGGTCGTCGGCGCGAGCAGCGAGCGGGGCGTGGGTTTTGCTGCACGCGGCATGCTGTTGGGCTGGTCAAGACTGCAGATTGGCGCGTGAACGCATGCCGAATGCGGGCTGCGAGAGCTGATGCTGGCAGTGCGTTCCGCCTCTCGGCGCTGGTCGCCTGACCCGGCAGACGCGTGCGGGGCCAGAACGAGGACTACGACAACGAGGAGGGCTTTGACGACATGGACGACTTTGGCGCCGAGGACGAGGACATGGGCGAGGGCGGGGCCGCGGAGCTGGAGGACACGCCGGCGGCGCGCCTAGCGGCCGCGCTGGCCACCGGCGACACCGGCGCCAGCGGGCCGTACAGGCGCGAGCAGCGCCTGTTGCGAGATGAGGCCGGCAAGCGCTGATGCCCTCGTGTGCTAGGTAGTAGGTAGGAGTAGCAGAGGGTGCAACGCTGACCGCGACGCCAGTGCGCACTCGGTGGTCTCGCGCATGCCCTAGAGCCTGCGCGACACCTGATGCTGAGACGAGTCTGCGGTGTCCACTCTGAAATGAGGCTCTCGCCACGCACTTGACAGTGTCGTGAAGGGGCGTCAGCGTCAGCACCTGCGCTGCGTGCGTGAGGCGACGATGGATTCTTGATGACCCAAGACACTCCTATCATGCACGTGCAAGCATGTGTGCAAGCGCGGGGGCTGATGACGCGCGCGCACGCAGGTCGCGCGCGCGGCGGAGGCAGTGGGAGGCGAATCAGCGAGAGGGCGGCGCGGAGCCGGCCGCAGACCCGACCGGCGGCTGGAGCGCGCAGCCGAGCGAGCTGCTGGCGGACCTGCGAGCGCG